>Ga0307374_10010583_pt1 | contig 13324 bp, 8 predicted proteins | sample OX3MG_FD_202532 | JGI IMG/M metagenome (GOLD analysis project Ga0307374, IMG submission 202532) | Soil microbial communities from Risofladan, Vaasa, Finland - OX-3 | ecosystem: Environmental > Terrestrial > Soil > Coastal area > Acid sulfate soil | place: Finland: Risofladan, Vaasa | collected...
TTAAGGTCGAAGATCTCAATAGGCTGGCGAACGAGATTGGTCCTGTAGTAATTCATGGCCTTATGCAACAGTTCCGGCCCCTCAGCTTAAGGTGGGTACAGCGTCGAAAAATTAGCATCGTGCGCGACCCTACTTCAACAGACGCAGAGCTTGCCGCGATCACCTACAAGAACAGAAGGAAGAGACTCCAATTCAACATGCAGCGGCTCCAGGACGCTCTTGAGACACCGAACTCGGCGAACGATGTTCTCCAGATGCCTGACGGGTCGTTTAGGCTAATGGCTATACGGCGCTGGGGAACGCGGTGGATAGGAGTTGGGCTGAAGGTGACCGACGGAACGGGAGCGGCTCATCTGCTCTGGGCGAGGCCTGAGGATATTATCGGATGGGGAGAACAGATGCAGGAATTTCTGAGGGAAGTCGCGGCGAACTACCTCATTCCGGAACAAGACTACGCAAAGTATCTGAGCGGATTTTAAGTCGAGACCATCCGATGGACCCAGAATTCTCCAGGCTGGTTGATGAGGCGGCCGATATCGCCGCATCTGGCAGGTGGACCAGCGTCAACGAAAGAATTAAACATCTGGCCGCACATCCCGGAGAAGACAATGCGTGGTGGGTGCAGCTATTCGCCTCTTTGTGCGCCCAAGTGTTTTCGGAATACTTGCTTCTGAAACGCGCCCATGAGGAGCAGCAAAATGAGGACGCTTCTCTGCTTGCCTGGCGCGCGCGGAATCTTCTGGAACTATCAGTCTGGTGCCTGTATTGCTCCAAGAGCAGAGAAAACGCACGCCGTCTTTACGAGGATGCTGGCCGCGACGTGCTCGGGCTTTTCAGCGCTTTCACAAAATGGGGAGTTGCAACGGCGCAAGGCCCGGACTGGCTCGATCTGTTTACAGGCGCGAAGCAAGATTTATCTCAACGGGCAGTGTCGGATGGCATCGAGTCTCTGGAGGGGGCTTACAAGAAAGTGAGAGAGGCAGCCAAAGAGTCCGGAATCGGGGAGCATTTCAATCTCAGCTACGGGATGCTATCCAAATTCGCTCACTCAACCGCAATGCAAATTCTGGCCCCTCCCAATGAAGCAAAAACCGCCGTGCAAAGGGACCTTTTCTTCAGCCAAGGTTGTCTATTTTTCACCGGAGCCTTCGTGGCTCTGGAAGGCCAATTGATTTAGACAGCTCAGGTGCTTCCTTGATCTGCCAGTACGCCTGCGGCGTCCAGGATGGCCTTCAGATTTTCTCGGATGGTCGCCGCCATTTCATCTGGAGTCACTTGGCGTAAATTCGCGATCGTTTCTACTGCGATCGCTACATCCGCTGGGCAGGCTGGGCGTCCGCCAACTTGCGTGAATGGCCCGTCGGTCTCCGTTAGTAGCCGGTCGGAAGGTAAACTGGCAATCAAGTCACGGCCTTTTTCGGTCAGGAGCATCTGACCGTTAACTGAGAAATAGCAGCCAAGATCCACAGCGCGTCGGGCCTCCGCTTTCGAGCCCGTAAACCAGTGAAGGACCGTCTGTCCATATCTGGACGGCAGGTGCGCTTCGATGAGGTCGAGGACCAGTGTCGTCGCCCGGACGCTGTGGACGGTCAGAATCTTACCTCCGGCTTTGGCGCATTGCTTCAAGACGCGTTCGAATATCTGTTTTTGAAGGTCAAGCGATCGGTAGTACCGCGGACCGGCATCCAGTCCTATTTCACCGACATAGCGCGTCTGAGGCAGGTAAGTCTCCCAGAGCGCAATCTCATTGTGACGTTCCGCGACGAGTTGGGGGTGAAGTCCGAGGCTCGCGCGAACGTAGCGGGTTAGCCGCGAGATTTCTAAGTTGCGGGGCCACGCTTTCGGCGTTGTCGTCACGGCGAGGGTGTAGACACACGCTTCTTCTGCCTCCTTCACGGCTGATTCAAAGCTGGGATAGAGGTCAAGATGACAATGAAAATCGACAAGGGATGGATTCATGAGGAATCAGCTCGGTGCAGCTTGGACGCCGGTCAGCAGCTCCGCGAGTTCGTCTAGCCCACGCCGGTAAACGTCGGCAAGAGCCGTTTTTTGGGCCGGGGATTCGTCGGTGAGCGGGCCGGGCTTGTGAATAAGAAGTGCCGCCAATTGAGGTCTTTGGTGTAATCGCTCAATGGCGAATTGAAACGACCGCACTTGCTTTCCTTCCGCCTGGCGAGTGTCGAGGACGTGAGCAGCAAGGTTCGGAATAGTGTAAGCGGTGGGATCGGTTGCCCCAAGGCCTTTGAGGATCGCCGCGCGCCGTATCAGGCATGGCAGGCAAAACCCGCAATGTTCAATGCCTCTGCCGTGCCACCGGCCTTTGGTCGGAGAAGCACAGGAGAGCGCATGGGGAAGCAACCGTGACAGAAGTGCACGGTTGGCACAATTTGCGACCATCTCGCCCTTGGTCTTGTCCCAATAAGGATTCTCAACACGGCCCTGGATACCCAGTGCGGCCAAGAGATCATTCCAACGGGCCATGTAGAAGGGATGCGTGGTTCGGGTGCTGAGAGCGCCGAGCCGGAGAGGATCGAGCGGGACATTCAGCGCGATGAGTCCGTTTTCCGGCACGCGCAAGGTGAAGGAACCTGGGAGTCCCGTTCCGGCAAAGACACCGGCTGCGAAAAACAGGAAGGATCTGCCGCGTGTTGTTTTTTCGGAGGCGACGTTGCGGACGAGGCCATCGGGAAAAGTCATCCAGATTCTCAAGCGGTCGAAACCTTGACGCGGATAGTTTCTCTTCAAACCCTGGAAAAGACTGTCTTGAGAAGCGCTAGTGGCCCCTTCAGCGGCGTGGCTGATGAACAGTGGCACGAGACCTGGTTCAAGCGAATCGATTGCACCTATGAGGCTGTCGAGGCCGCCCGAGAACAGCGCGAAACTATTGAAGGGCGGAGGGTTCAATCCTGTCGGTCTGGTCGGCACTGCCGCTTCGAAACCGGCAGGACGCGGCCTGAAGCCGAGCGTCCATCGATCGCCGGTGAGGAAGTTGAGCATTCTTTGAAGAAGCGCTGTCGCTGCTGACCATCGCGCGGGATCGCTGACGGGAACGACAAGGCGTATCTCTCGTGTCCACGTGTCCTGGGATTCCGTGGTCCGGGAAATGCGGGTGTCGGCCGCCTGAACATGTGCCGCGAGCACGAGGAGATCGAGCCCCATTTCGGACGGGAAAACTCCTAGTCCGGCGAGATCGTCGAGCGCCTGGCCGATTCCGTGTTCAAGCCGTCGTCTGGCCACGACGAACTCTAGCCGGGTGCGGACCTCACCTTCGGCCGTTGGGATAGGGAGGCGATCAGATGTCCCGAATCGTCCGATGATAACGTGACGCCTCATGATGATTCCGCCTCGGCGTCACCCATCGTTTGCAGAATGCTGAAGGCCTGCTCATACACTCCTGTAACAATTCCCAGAACGGTAGCGGGCGTGAGCGCTTGCATGTTGATTTGTGCTCTGGTGAGCGCGTCAGAGACGCTGCCACGGATAAAATCGAGAAGTTGCTCCTGCACGGTTGCAGCGTCTGATGGATCGGAAGGGAGGGTTATGGACTTTGTGCCGATGTCGTTGCACAGGCGTGCTTCGATCGCATGAGCTGCGTACAGTTCGAAGATAGTTTGCATTTGATCAGCCGTAAGAGCGTCGATATCGGTGATCCCGTTCTCGGCCAGTTCGGTGATGGTTTCGATGAAAGCTTCTCTTGCGATGCCTTCGTCTACGGTGCCACCATCCTGGCCCTGACAAACGTAATCCATGAGTCCCAGAAAGACTTCTTCGATCGGGCGTCCGGCAAGGCTTTGGAGATTGAGCGCGCGTAACGCTTCGCGAGGCCCATTGACAGTTGCGCCAGAGAGGAAGTTGAGAAGTCTGGCGCCTGCGGCGCGCGATGCGCCCATTCGCTGAGCTGCCGCACGGCTCCCGCCCGCAGCAGTCGACACATATTGCGATACTGCACGACCGAGACTCGCGCGGTCCGTGCCGCCTGATGTGGCAAAGCGTGAGAAATTATTTCGTGGCATCGTGAAACGGTCTGCGGCGGCGGCGGCCGGGATCGCTGGGAGGACAGGGGGCATCGGGACTGGGGTCGGTCCAGTGTGTTGGTCAGGCGGGGTAGATGGTGGTACCGGGGCAGGCGGTGCCGGTGCAGGGTCACTGGAGCCAACCCAGCTAGGGACAAGCGGCGTGCCGCCGCCAGGGCCGCCGTAGGAGTTGGACGTGCCCATCAGCGTACGATCCCTTGCCTGCGCGTGCGCAGCGTACCGCTCGCTGCTCCTTTGAGAAACTGGCTGCCGTCCCTGCTCCAGGCTTCGAGGAGTTGGTCATAACGCTGGCTCATGGCCGGCTCCTTGATGGCGACTTCCCAGCCCCCACAGGCCCAAGGGCCGAGGCGATTGCGTGGCAAGGCTTCGAGAAAGTCGAGGAGATTACCTTGCAGGCCCGGATGTGCCTTGACAAGAATAGCGATGCCGGGGGCACCGGCAGGTTCAGTGTCGAACGCGTCGCTGCTCAGAATTCGTGTACGGACTGCCTCAAAAACCTGACCCGCCTCAGATATGGCGAGTTGGCGCAATTCGGTCTCCATCGCCTGAACGACAATCTTGGGTCCGAGCAATTTCTCGGCGACTGTAGCAAGGCGTCCGAGGATGGAGGTCGCGCCGAAATAATCCTTGCGGTCTTTTGCGACGAAGAGATAGGGACGCAGGTCCAAGGTCCCGATCGCGGGAGCGATACGCGCCCATGACTGGAACGCAGGTGCCGAAAGCCATTCGGTGACCAGGGCACTTTCAGCCGGCTTGACAACCTCCAGCTTCGCGGGGCCTTTGGCGCGTGCAGGTGTTTTCGATTCAGTGGCTTCCTCGGCCGGTTTTGCTGATCGGTGGTTGGTTCCCGCGACCGCAGATTCCAATGCGGCCAACTCAGGGCAGGTTCCGTCGTTGGAGGAGGCTGCCGCAGTCGCAATCTGGTCGAATAGGCGAGGGAGAAACCGTTCGGCGAGCATCAACTTGGCGAGAACGGGCAACTTTACCTCGTCGCCGAATCCGCGGGCTTTGGCGGAGGATTGTCGCAGCAGAAGCGTGTTGAGGAATCGCTTGATCTGCCGTGGATTTCCCTTGGTACCGCTGGCAAGGATCGGACCGATCTGGTCGCTCAGCATCAGCGCATTCTGTGCCCTGTCTGCTTTTTCTGCTAATGCAGACTTGACGGTAGCGGCATCGAGTGCGCCAGCCGTCCAGGGGCGTTTCAGCCGCTCACGCGCGACAGCAATGAGCCTTGCGAAGGCCAGGTCGTTCTCGCCGACCTCGGCACCAATCAGGAGAAGGGTGACATAGATGCGGGTCTCGGTCTCTCCCAAAGCGGGAATACGAAACGGTATCTGAATCAGCTTTTCAAGATAGTTCCGTGCGTATGTTTGGGGTCCAGTGGTGTCTGGAAGATCAGGAAAGTGCTTGCGGACTGCGTATTCAATCATAGCTTCGTCGGCGGCGACGACGAATGCGGTGCGTGACGTGAAAACGAACAGGCGCACAGCTTCCAGTGTTTCGATCGCCGTATCCGGAAGGCAGCGGTCCAGATCATCGATCAGTACCACCAGTTGGTCGATCCCGGCTTTATCGAGGAGATTATCGAACGCCTTACGAAAACCAGCTATTTCCTCCGGGACATTTTTCGTTTCGGAATTCTCTTTAAGAATGCTCTGCACACCGGATACCGCTGATTCAACATTTTCCTTTGTAAGTTTTGTGGGGTCGGCTGACCAACCTTCAAGCGTGTCGAGGAGGGCGTGAATCCCGAGAGTATGCGCGCCGAGACCGTGAGCGCCGGCGTAAGCGGTGAGGGCGAGCCCACCAGCTTTCTTGGCAAGTTTTAGCAGGTCGATACGGTGAATGATCTCCTTTACTGCGTCTCCAGCTTTGGTCAGCAGGGGGCGCTTTTCAATCAGGCCGGTAACGATGCCCTCGATCAGGGCAATCTTGGCGTCCTCAAAACCTTGAAATCGCCAGCCGTTGAACTTGAGGCAGAGGACGCGGTCCTGTGCATTGAGTGCGACCTCGATCATCTCCAGGACGCTTGATTTGCCGGCGCCCCAGTCACCGTGCACGCCGATTGTTACCGGCTGATCCGGGCGTTCTCGCAACAGCATGACGATCGTCTTGGCTATGGCCTCGTTGTTGAGGAGGTCAACTTTGGTTTCGTTATCTGACAAGATCATGGTGGCCACTTCTCAATCTGTTCTGGGACGGGTTAGTCGCCCGCTCACTCCCACGTCGAGGTCTTGAATCCAAGGCTCTTTGCATTCTCTGACACCGCGCGCTTGATCTGGTCAGTGGCGCCGTTCGGAAAATCGGCAGTGATTTCCACTGTGATCTTGAGTTCGGCTTGGGGATCAGAGGCGAGATTGCTGATAATTTCTTCTGCCAGTTGCACGAGCCGCATCTTCGCCGTCGCCGGATTCACTTCCACAGAGCCATAAAACGATTTCGCTTTCCCCGTGCCAGTCGCAGGAACGGAGCTTGCTCCACCAATCGGGGATTGCAAAGGCGAAGACCCACCATCAGGCGCTCCTGCCGGCGGCGGAGCGTCCCCAGACTTTGGTCTCAGGTCTGCGGGCAAGTTAGTTTCATATCGCTTCGCAACTTCAGGCTCGATCAGCAGCAGGGTGTCGTCGAGTTGAACGTTGGCGTCACCGAATTTGAATCCCTCAAAAACATCGCCGGTCTGACCGTATGCAGTGCCGAAGAAATCTTTACTGCCCGCGCCCTTAATGATGGCTTGTTCCAGCACGTCGCGACCATTGAGGCGTGGCAAATAGAGGTAGCGCTGCATGTCTTCCCAGAAAGTCATTGCATTCACAGCGTCCTTGCCATCTTTCCAGTAGAGCTTTTTCAGCGTGTCGCGCAAATGTATCGGAGACCATGCGCTGATAACCAGCTCATTGTCGTGACATACCCGCTGGATTTCAGCGCCCAACGCCGAGCCACTGGTGTTCAGTGGGAATGCTTCGATAGTAGGTTGACGATCTGCGGGTGTGGCCTGCACCGGGCATAGGAGCCACTTGTAGCACTCTCGTGCGACCCGAGGCAGCACGTCTTCAGCGGACTGAAGTTCCTTCTTCGCCTGCTCTTCTTGGAGGCCGTCAATGTTCAGCCGTTTGCCTTTAACGTCCTCGACGATGGAGTTCCATGCGAGGGCCGTGCGTACACAGTCGCGCACGCGGGTCAATGAGGCATGATCTGGGGCAATGAAAATTAGCCTATTCCCACGGTATCGCGGCTTTTGGCCGTGGTTGCGCACAAATTCGAGGACTTCTTCGGAGGCGATGCGCATCTCCTGCTTGCTGTAAAACTTTTCCGGCGGCAATAGCACTAAGCGCAGTGCGCCGTCATCAGGCACGTCCGCGTGCGGCGTGAAGATGTGACTCCCCTCAAAGAACGAGCCTCCGGGCATGAGCTTGCGCAGCACATCGGCCACCTTGCCACGCACCTCGTTCTGGTCGTTGAACCGTCCCTTCCGGTCTTCCATCTCTCGACGAAGGTTGGCGCGAGTGTCAAACCAGAATCGTGTAGTGTCCTGAGTCTTATCGCCAGAGGAGTTCAGGTAATGCAGTCGGTCGGCCAACCGGTTGAGCACGTCGGAGAAGGTTGAAGACGCTTGTCCTGGCTGCACACACCCTAGGAGCACACGGGCACGATCCAGACCGCGAACAACTCCTTTCTGCGTTACAGCGGCAGATGGCGCACTGCCTAGGAAAATTGTACGAGCCACACGGCAGGCGGCATTAATGGCACCAAAACGCGGCTCCTTCGTTTCGAGTTCTGTGGTCTCAGCCCGTTCGCCGTCGATATCCTTTTCCAGCACTGCATCCCAACCGGGCGCAAGGTAGTAGGTCAGCTCATTGCGCGTATTGCCATCGTAAAGCGGTAGGCTGCCAGGCAGAATCATTAGGTCCTGATTTTGATCCTTCCAAAGCCGGTAGATCACCTTCGCCATAAGCTTCAGCACCCCGCGAGTGCGCTGGAAACTTTGAAGGGTCGTCCAGTCTTCGTAGAGGCGATCGAAGACTTCCGGGTGGATCGGGTAGGCCTGCACCAGACGATTGAAATAACGCGCTTCCTGCGTCTCCGACGGCAACTTCGCGCCTTCGGTTACATAGGCATCAGCAAAAGCTCGACAGACCGCGTCGCGGGCAGAGGAGTCGCGTACCGGTTCGAAGAGACGACGGCGGACGATCTCGAAGGCCTCCTCCGTAGCGACGGGTTTCCATAGCGCCTGCAACCGGCCGAAGGTTTTCTCCAGAGCTTGCAGCGCCGTCATTCCACGATTACTCCCGGCTTCGATGTCCGATTCCGGTAAGGACGCGAGCAGGATGGCGTTCGGCACCAGCTTGATAGCTTCGGTCAGCGCCTGCACAAAGGAGAGATTGCTGTCGTAGCTTCCACCGCTCAAAGTCTGGCCATTTGGAAACTGGCGAATATAGGCGACAAGCTCATCCACTAGCACCACACACGGCGCATAGGTTTCTAGCAACGTCTTCAGGACGTTCTTGCCGGGTGATGTGCCGGTCGTGTCGGCATCTTTCACCAGCGCATAGCCTTCGTCGCCGCCGAGTTGCCACGCGAGTTCACCCCAAAGCGTGTTGATGGTTTGCTTGCCATCTTTCCAGGCCTGGCCGGGCGCACGAGCCGTGCCGTCGAGTACAACTACGCGGGCTTTTGGCACGTCCATGATGCCCGCGTGATCGAGCAGATCGGGGATTCCTGGCAGATCCTTGAGCGGGCACTGGCGGGTGGCCAAGTGATAGACCGCCAACATGGTATGCGTCTTGCCACCGCCGAAGGCTGTTTGCAGTTGGATCACCGGGTCGCCGCCTTGGCCGTTTAGCCGCCTAGCCACGGAAGTGAGCAGCAATCCCATGCCTTCGGTGATGAAGGTGCGCTGGAAAAAAGCTGTCGCGTTTTGGTATTCGGGCGTTGCCTTGCCGGTGTACACGGCAGTGATGTCCGCAGCGAACTCCGATTGAAGGAATGTGCCTTCGAGCACGTCGGGATGGGGAACGGCTATTTCGCGCCACGGTTTCATCGATTCTTGCTCCAGTCTGGCATGTCACTCAAAAAGGCTGCCTTGTGTTTTTTCCGTCGGTACCGCACTGGCAGCGGCTTCGATACCACTCCAGGAAGTAATCAGTTCATTGTAAGCGCGCGCATCCTCGGCCCAGCCCTGGCGTTCACACAGCGTGTGAAGGCGATAGGCTAGTTGGCGAATTGCTTCCGATTTGCCACTCACGGCCGCAAGGAGTCGCCCCGCGCCATTGTCACCTTCATTCTTCAGAGCGCGAATGAACTGATGCAGCGTTTCCCACACAGGCAGGCGGGCCTCGCTCTGCGGGTTCCAGTCGGAAGGATATTCAGACCACTTGCGTAGGCGAACGATGCCGCCGCCAGATTCAACCACGCCTGCCTCGCGGACGCCGTCCACGCTGGTACCTTTGGCGCGGGAAAGCGTCTCGGCATCGCCGAAGCGACCTTCGCCCCAACCGTGCTGCGCGAACCAGTGAAGGCAAAACTGGGTATCGGGGTCGAAGTCGTCCTCGGCGAGAAAACGGTTGATGAGTAGCAGGGCACTGTGAACGCTCATGGGCAAACCGTCGGCCTCCAGCACGGCAGAGTATTTGGAAAATACCGCCATACCCGGTCCGATGATCGCCTGTGACAGATCGACCGGGGCAACGGGCGAGCGATCATCGCCGGAGCCTTTGGTCATTTCATCGAGCGCTTCGGGCAGTACGGCGTTCAACTCGCGGAGGAATTCGCGGCGAGAAATCGTCATAGCGTCCATCGGGCGCTTGCGGCAGACGAGGACGATGCTTGACGCGAGGGCATTGGAATCTGAACTTCGCATACGGTTGCCCAATTCCGTTCGCATAGGCCAAGTGCCAGAAAGCTGTAGGCCAGCACGATTAACCGCTTCAAGAAATGTCTCCCAGCCAGTAGAGGATGTGCCGGAGTCCGTCTCTGTGTCTGATTGCTTGAAAGCATAGTAAATGGTGATCGGGCCAACTGGGTGAGCTTGATCAGCTAGGCTTCGCATAGCTTTGGTCATCCCATCCAGAAAGAAGGTCTCCGCCATTTCCTTGCTTCCATGGCGTGCGGGTGTGGCCACTAATTCCTCGGACTTCGGAACGGCTATTGTCGCAAGAAGACTCGGGAACACTGGACGCAAACTTTTACGCATCCAGACATAAAAGAAATCTGATAAATCGGCGTAGCCGATATTGTCGTAATACGGAGGGTCGGTAGAAATGACCTTGTTTAGAGATATGGTCTGCGTCTGAGCATCAGATTGGGTAGCATAGCCCTTGGAAATCGCAGGGAACGCATCACGAATCACTCGAAACCCTTGGTCAATTGCGCTCGAATAACTCCCGGTCGAGTCTCCCACCGCATTCGCTTCCGCAAAATCCCACACCATCGGGACGGCTTGCCGTCCGAAGGTGTTCCTCATCGTTTGGCCACCAGAGATCCATGAACACAAAGTGGAGTTGTAGTCAGCAAGTTTACCAACTGCGAGTGCTAGATAGGTGCTGACGGCTTCTGAGTAGGCAGTCGCTCCGGTGCAATCGGTGCCGAGACCTTGCTGTTCATCTGTCATTCCGGAAGCAAGTGCATCACGGTGGATGCATTCCTTTGCTTCACAAACGAGTTCGCTGAATGTCGTCAACGTCACCAACTGCCTCGGTGTAAAAAGGTCGCTCCATTTCGTCATGCCGTAGTTCCCAACTCGGAAGCCCAAGGCTTGCTGAAAGAATTCCAAGTCGGGCTTCCAAGTGGGTTCGGCCTTTTGGCCAATGGTCTCGGCATCTGCGGTCGGTGCCAGATAAACTCGACCCCGAGAGCCTTCAGCTACGATAGCTAAGAGACGTTGTCCCATGTGTCCAGCTTGAGCCTGCGCCTTGATGTAGTCGCCGCTAATTGCGGTGTCGGAGACGAGGCAAATAAAATTCGCTCCCCGTCCGGCTGCCTTGGTGCCTTCTTCCGCCTGAGCTGGTGGCGACCCAAGTTTGACCGTGAAGCGGTAATGTTCTCCGTTGACGATGGGTTCGACGTATGCCTCTTTCCCCTCCTTGCTGGAGATGATGAAGCTGGAGACTAGCGGTACGTCTACATGGGAAAAGGCGGGGTTCGGACTCTTGACGGTGCGTGCCCAGAGCCACGCGATTACCGGGAGTTTCCGGCCTACGAGTGATTTCAAGTCAGGCCTTTCGCGGGCCATCTCGGCGGAGACTTCAACGGGCGGATATAAGTGGCCGATGCGCTTTTGCGCCTCGGCCTGCATCCAGAGGCCATAGTAGCGCACGTCTTCCGCAAGACCGGTCGCACGGAGCCAAGGCCGTTCCAAGCCGAGGTCTCGGTTCACCCCACTGTTCTTTTGCACGAGGCTTACGGGTGACCGTCCGGCAAACTTGGGTGGAATCTCGATCATCGCCTTGTTGATAATGACCGCCACGGGGTTGAGGTCAGACGCATAAACTTCCAAACCTAGGCGCTGGGCCTCCAGCGGAATCGCGCCGCCACCAGCAAAAGGGTCGTGGAGCGCAGGAAGTTTCTCGGGGTTAAATAGTTCGGCGGCTTGTGGGTGATCTTTGTTTAGTTCGCAAACCTCGCGCCATGAGCGGCGAATTTCCGCGCGGGCGGCCTCCAGAACGACTTCGTTCGTGGTGTTCTCCCATAGAACGAGGTCCTCGACAATTCTGAAGAGTCGCTTCCGCTCGATGGCGGCTTCCTTTTTGTTCTTTCCGTATTTGAAACCTCCGCCCTGCTGGTAGCCAGGATCGTTGACGAGCTGGCCAAAAATGACTGCGCGGGCCGCCGCCAGTGGCCGCCGTGCCCACCATAAGTGCAATGTAGAAGGATGCCCTTGCCTGATGGACTTCTCCTTCGCTGCCGCGACATTGATGGCATCGAGTGGCAGAGCGACCTCGATGAGCTTGCGGGGAGATTTGATGGGGTACACAGTCACGCCAGAATCCCTTCCAGATACTGTCGAATTGTGGTGGCGAAGGGAGCTGAATCGATCTTGGCAACTTCGCTCTTCACATATCCGACAACCAGATCGGCCCCTGCGGAAAGCAAGGAATCAATCGCGCCCACATATGGTTTAACCGCGTCCTCGCGCGACTTCCGCAGATACGCAGAATCCGCAAGCTGAAAAACGCGTAACGTCTCCTGAGCGCGTCGAAGGTTAACAGCATCCAGTCCCTCTTTGGGACGGACCGTCCCATCAACAACAAAAAAGAGGAAATTGTTTGGATCGTCCTGACATGGGTCGATAAGATCATTCGGGTCGAACGCTGCCCAATTGCCGGACTGGCGTTTGCACTTATCCTTGTGCTTCCCGCACGTCCTCTCGTCGTTACACGACCAAAACATGTTGTCCCACGCAAGACTCAGATGATCATGTCCCGCTTGATTGCGAAAATGCTCAATATGCCCTTCATCTCTTTCCTCGCCGGTGCGCCGCTCGCAATAGGCACACCGGTGCTTCTGGAGGTCCAGCAACCGGTCGCGTATTTCTGCCTTCTCGTTGCCGTGGAGATTGCCATAGCTCCGCCCCGCTAGCGGTGCCGCTAAGCACGGTGGAACGGGAACAGCGTTTCGATTGAGTGCGTGCATCTATGTGTTTCCTTGGAGCGGAAGTTTATTTGTACGCTTAAATTCTTGAAGCCGGCGCAACGTTTCGACTTCTGCCAAGACCGGATGTTCTTTGCCGAAATGAGCCACCAGTTTGTCCCATAAATTTCGAGCGGCAGGGGAGTCCTGTTCTGCCGTCTGCACGAACGCACGGTAGTCGCTGAGCCAGCGTGCCTGCTCCACCTGGGGAACCGGATCGACATCCATGACCTTGGCTAGAATGTCAGCGCTCTCCACTCCGCGCGTTTGGAAACCAGGGATTTCAAGCATGCCGCGCCCGTCGGTGAGGCGGATTACGCGAATTGAATCCGCGTCGACCGTGGATAGAACGTGCGGGCTGTGCGTACTCAATATCATCTGCATCGCGGGAAAGGCCATTTGCAACAATCCAATTACGAGTTGCTGCCACCGTGGATGAAGGTGCATGTCCACTTCATCTATGAGGAGTACGCCCGGTGTTAGTTGAGCGGCGTCCTCATTGAGGTGTGGGTTCAGGGTCGCGCATCGCCTCGCAATATCTGCGATCAAGGCAACCATGTTACGGACGCCGTCGCTGAGCACAGACAGTGGCAAACGACCGTAATCACGGTGGCCGACAACCAAGGATTTCTGCTCGGAATCCCAGTCCAACTCACACCATCCGG
>Ga0307374_10010584_pt1 | contig 13323 bp, 15 predicted proteins | sample OX3MG_FD_202532 | JGI IMG/M metagenome (GOLD analysis project Ga0307374, IMG submission 202532) | Soil microbial communities from Risofladan, Vaasa, Finland - OX-3 | ecosystem: Environmental > Terrestrial > Soil > Coastal area > Acid sulfate soil | place: Finland: Risofladan, Vaasa | collected...
CCCCGCTACCCGGTCGTATTGTTCCTTCGCCTTCCGGCACGCATGGCAGCCGGCAAGGTGTTCCGTCAGCCTATTCAATTCCTCCGCCGTCAACTCGCCTGTTGTCGAAAGGGCGCAAAGCTCCCGAAATTCCTGGTGAGGATCTCTAGGCAACGTCCAAGCTCCGTGACTAGAGCCATTGTGTACTATTTCGCTCACTTTGACCGCAGTTTCCTGGGCAGAACGTATTTTCGCAACCGTTCCAGCCCGCGATAGTAATGACTTCTGACGTTTACTAGGGAGCGCCCGGTGAGCTCGGCGATCTCCTTGAGAGCGTAGCCCTCGAAAAAGAAGAGTTCGATGGTTTCCCGCTGCTCCGGCGTGAGTCGGGAATTGAATTTGGCCATCAACGGCTTCCCGAGGATGCCTTCGAGCGTTTGCTCGTGAAAGGCAACCTCTTGCCTGGGGTCCGCCAGTTGCAGGCCGGCATCCTTCAGTTCGTGGCTCGCGTAAAACCGCCTGGAATTGAGGTATCGCCTCCGGTCGAAGGCACGGTGATACGCCACGTGAATGATCCATGTGGTTGCTCTTCCGTAGGCTGCGTCGTACAGGGCAGCTTTACGGTAGATGAAGAGAAAGACCTCCTGGACGAGATCGTCTGCCTCCGCCTCGTCGCGCAGGATCCGGCAGGCAATGTTGCGGACGGCGCGGGCATGGCGGCGGAAGAGATGGCCGAGCGCCTCTCTTTCTCCGTCACGCACCTGTGCCAACAGCTGTTCGTCGGATGCGTCGGAAACCTGGGCAGCGGCTCCGGCTTGTTCTTCGGTCGCCGTGTCTTCGAAATGAGCCGATATCTCCGGCACGTCGCAGGCCGCCTCGCGCACTTCCGCGCTGCTCGCCAGGGCATCCGGGAAATAGGCGGCTTCAGAACTCATGCGGCCATCCTTGCGTCACGCCCTCGTTCAGTTGGCAAAACGATCAGGCACTCAAATCCTTTAAGTCACTGAATGATCGGCCGGCTCCTAATCCCATGCAACTGCATGAATTATGAAGTCAGAGATCATTTTCCTTGACGGTTAAATTCGCCAAACTTGATCTGTGTCAAAGTTGCAGATCCAACTCGGGTCGCGAATACGTGAACTACGCGATTTTTCTGGGATGAGTCGCGAAGAGTATTCAGCAAAGGTACGTCTCAGCGCGCGACGAATAGCCTCCCTCGAGTTGGGCAAAGGCTGGCCAAGACCAGCGGCGCTTGAACGAATCGCCAAATCTTTTGGCGTTGAGGTGCGAGATCTCTTTGACTTTTCCCCGTCTCGAATACTCCCCCGCAAGGCTCTTTAGGGCCTCAAATGAAAGTCCCACCGTCCGTGACTACCGACACGGTGCGTGACTCTGACAGCATTATGCACTATGCAATCATAAAATAGGAAGTCTAAGATCATTTTCTTTGAACCTTTGAGGGAGCACATTTGAGATGTGCTTGATCTAAGAGTGTCGCTCGGCCTCCGAATTGAAGAGTTAAGGACTGCGCTGCACCTCAGTCGAGAGCAACTTGCAGAGCGGGTCGGCATCGATGTTCGACAAATTGCGAACTATGAATTGTATGGGGCATGGCCCGAACCAGAGAAACTCGCTGACCTTACTCGCGGTTTGGGTATCGAGATACATGATCTTTTCGATTTCACCGAGGATCGCAAATGCCCTCGTCTGCCTTTCGATGAGAGACTCGCAAATCGGAGAAAGCGATCAGGTCGGGGTATTCCACAGCGAGCAGATATTTCTCCCGAACAGTCTTGAACGCGCTATTTGGCCAATAGAACAGATAGATTATTGAGCCTCATATGTCACAGGTTCAAATTCTCGACGATCCCTTCTCGCCATTGCACCACCAGTGCACAGCCTGAATGTTGTCAGGGTGATCGTCTCTCCAGGCCCCTCCCATACCGCGGGGGTTGATGTGATCCGGGACCACATCGCCGTAATCGGTGAACTTTTCCTTGCAGATGCCGCAATTGCCGTTTTGGGCCACGATCTTCTTGTCGAGCAACTTTCGCATTTCGCCGTTGGAGCGCAGCACCCGGTACCCGCGGGGATGCTGTGGATCGTCAATGCGGCGGATTCCCATCTGGCGCGCTCGTTTTTCCTTCGGAATGGCTTCCCGGCCACAGCACGCAAGAGAGCGGTGAATTGGGCACAGTTGATTTCGGCGGAGTCTCATCGTTTTCTCCGAGGTGGGTTTTTGTGGGTTTGATTGATTGTCTTCGGTAGGTTCGGCAGATGAACTCGAAACAGTACAATTTGGGGGACTGAAGCCGGCGTGCTGGAGGTTGATGTCGTGCCCGCACCAAACCGCACGCGATATCAGCGGATAGTGCGGCGCGCAAAGGCCTCGGTCCAGTTCGATGAGGCCTAGTTCACTAGCGCTGTTGGAGACAGCGGACTCACACCGCAGGATTGCGGAGGCATTGATTTGCACTCATCAATGCCGTCTCTTCGAAAACGTCGGTCGGACTCGTTTCCCACTTTCATGTGCCAGATGTGTGCCTGAGTCGAACGGTTTGTCTGGGGAATTCTATTGGTCAATGGCAGAACAGGCACCGCGAACCTCCCGACCGCCTTGTGTCTGAGTGGCCCTTTAATCTCGCGGCACGCTTCCTGCACACCGGCTGGCGCACGACCTCGCGAAATTCGCAATCAGACGGCCCGGGCTGGCTGATGCCGGATCAGCATACCGGTGTCTCCCGGGCGAGCCAAAGCAGCGCATTGCAGCGATAGCCAAGAGCTACGCCGCTCGGGCTGAGAACACCATCATCGCCTCGCTCGACAATGCCTCGCGCCGGGCCACTGTATTGCCGATGATCCCACGCCGAAGGAATGCTCTTCAGCTAACCTCGATCTGCGAGAAGACTGCGGTTTCCAAGGCGTTGTCGGAGAAAGAATCGACCCGCACATTGTAACGTTGGCATGTTGGCTGGCATTGTTCCTTGGGATGCTCGATAATTGCGAATACCATTCCGCGCCCGCGACGTCTTGCTAAGCGGCCTGACGAGAGACTAGCTGGAATCAGGTTATTTCCGGCGTAGAGAGCAGTTGATGGAACGGCCTGCGAAGGAGGGCTGGCAATGGGAATCACTTCCGAAACGATGTGCATTTCAGTTGCCGATCAGCCACTGAGCGCAGATACCCAGATTGCGCTGTATGGTGTGACGCGGGTTCTGGCTTCGGTGGGAAGGGCCTTTGTCTGCATGGATTCGGACTTCCGGATTGTGCATGCTTCTTATCTTCTGGACGATCTTCTGGGAAGCGGGATCTCCCGTGCTCTGATCGGACGGGGAATAGAAGAACTGCTGGGAGCCGACCTTTTTGGGTCAAGGGGGCCATTGCGGGAGGCATTGCTAGAGGGGAAAAGGCGGGAGGGATGGCGGGCCACTTTGCAATTCAAAGACACCGCGTCGCGGCTGGTGTCGATCACTGCGGCTCCTCTGGGGCATGAAGCTTCGAACATCTGTGATCCGCGAATGAGGTATGTGGTTCTTCTTCGCCCAGCTGAAGAAGATCAGATGTGCTCGAATTCGCCTGCATTCTATTCGGACGCAATCGCCTGCTCACCGGCCATGCAGCGCATTTTCCGCTTGGTGGAGACGCTCCAGCACAGCGAAGCCGCTGTTTTGATCAGCGGCGAAAGCGGAACGGGCAAAGAGGTAGTGGCCCGCGCCATTCACCAGAGTTCGCCACGCAGCAACGGTCCATTCATCGGCGTAAACTGCGGCGCGTTGCCTGCTGATCTCCTGGAATCTGAGTTGTTCGGCCACGTCCGCGGCGCCTTTACCGGAGCGGTGCGTGACCGTGTTGGCCGCTTTGAATTAGCTTCGCATGGAACACTCTTTCTCGACGAAATTGGCGACCTGCATCCCCAGTTGCAGGTCAAGCTCCTGCGCGTGCTCCAGGAGCGCCAATTCGAGCGCGTGGGAGAGAGCGTGACCCGGGCGGCGCGGGCCCGTATCATTGCCGCCACGAATGTCGACCTGCGCATTGCGCTTCGCCAAGGGAGGCTACGCGAAGATCTCTACTACCGGCTTTGTGTGGTCCCCATTGAAGTGCCGCCACTACGGCAAAGGAGAGAGGACATTCACCCGCTGGCGGTGCACTTGCTCAATCGGGTCACGTCGCAGCACGGACTCGTACGGCGCATTTCTCCGCAGGCAATGCGCCTGCTGCTGGAGTATTCCTGGCCTGGGAATGTCCGGGAATTGGCGAACGTGATGGAGTATGCCGTGGCAGTTGCAAAGATTGAAACTATCTTGCCTGAAGATCTTCCTGAAGAAATACGCCTCTCAACTCCTGCGCCTCGCCTGCTTGCAGCAGAACGCACGAATTTAGCGCCGCCGGAGTCTTATCAGCATGGTCCCCAGCCTGCTGAAGCTGAACGCCTCGTTGCTGTGCTGGAGGCTCATCATTGGAACCGTTCGCAAGCTGCGAAGGTGTTGGGGATGAGCCGCACCACGCTCTGGCGCAAAATGCGCGAACTGCACATCACAGAGCACCCTTAGGCCCAAATGCTGTGTTTCAAATCTGAAACACGTGTTGCAACACAGTGTTTCGCTTAACGTCTAGTCCTCTCGCAATTCGTTCATTCCATTGGGCATCTCTTTTGGAAGAACACGTGCATCTCACACGTCAAGATCGCCTACAAGTGTTGCTGCGCGCAAGCAATTGACGCGGCTCGCAGACGATCTCCGAAGAGGAGACTATGGAAATCGGGGACAGTTTGGTTGGGTGGATGCCAGCTAAAGGCTTGGTATCTGCCAGAGCAAAGGGCCTGGTACTTGCAGGATTGTTGATATTAGGGTCTTCATCGCTTCAAGCCACCGACGGACATTTTCTGCACGGGGCTGGTCCCGTGAACGAAGCCATGGGCGGCGCCGATACCGGCATCTGCCTTGATGCAACCGGTTCCATTGCTTGGAACCCGGCCTGCACTTCCCAGTTCAAAGGGCATCGCATTGAATTTCATGGAACGATCTTTGTTCCCTGGCGCTCACTTTCCAGCACCGTCGATGCAAACGCATTCGGTCCGGGCGTACCTGGGACAACGCTCAGCGGAACCACGATCAGCCACACCGATACTTCCTTCATGCCCGGACTGGCCTTCATCTACCATCCCGAGAGCAGCCGCAACGCCTACCACGGCGCCATCCTGGCGGTGAGCGGCTTTGGCGTGGACTACGATCAGAGCAACAACTTCTCCAACCCTATTCTTTCGCCGCAGGCTCCCAACGGCTTCGGGTTTGGCAGACTACGCTCCAACTATGCCTTGCTTACTATGCCCCTGGGCATGTCACGGCAGATCAATGATCGTCTCTCCGCAGGCATCTCTGTGGTACCCGCATTCTCCATGCTTAAGGTGGTTCCCGCTCCATTCGCAACCCCGGTTGTCGCGGGCAGCACAATGCCCTATTACCTGTCGGCTTCAAAGAATGCCTGGGCATTTGGCCTAGGCGCACAGGTTGGCTTCCAGTACAAGTTCAACCGCATGTGGAGTGCGGGCGTCTCCTACCACACGCCCATCTTTTTCCGCGACTTCAAATGGCAAATGGCCGACCTGACCGGTGTCAAGCATGACGAGGAGTTCGAGATGGATCTACCGCAACTCGTCTCCATGGGCGTGGGCATTTCCCCCACGAAACGCACCCACATCGGCGCGGACGCGCGCTGGTTCGACTACGCTGACACCACCGGCTTTGACAAGTCCGGATACAACAATAACGGAGCCGTTGTAGGCTTCGGATGGAACAGCATCTGGGCCGCGGGCGGCGGCGTAGAGCAGCAGGTCACCTCCGCCACCAAGGTCATTGCCGGGTATAACTACTCGCAGAACCCCGTGCCAGCGAAGTTTTCCTTCTTCAACACACCCGCGCCCGCGATCGTGCAGCATCACCTCTCGGGCGGTATTGTGCAGAAGGTCGGCAGTTGGGACGTGAACCTGACCTACTACCACGCCTTCCAGAACTCTATCACCGGTCCTTGGATTTCTGGGCAGGGCTCGATTCCCGGCACCAGTGTCACAAACAAAATGTCAGAGAACTCGCTGACCATCGGTTTCGCGAAGAGTTTTTAGTCCCGATGTCAAGAGGAGGCGGCTGGATGAATAAAAGAATCAGCGATGCGTCCTGCGAGATGCTCGGCACCTTCTTTGCCACGCTTGCCCATGCCACACGCATGCGCATCTTCTGCGCGTTGCAGCTTGGGGCGAAAACCGTCACTGAGATTGCCAACGACGCGGGCATCTCCATTACCAATGCTTCGCAGCATTTGCGCCTGATGCGCGACCGGGGCGCAGTGATTGCGGAGAAGCGTGCGCAGAGTGTGTATTACCGGATTGCCGATCCGAGCTTCATGGAAGCGGCAGTTCTGATTAGCAAGGCACTGTCACAACGTTACCGCCGGAGCGCGCAGCAAACATCAGCCCGCCCGCGGCAGGGAACGCGCAGTCTACTAAAGCCCACGTGACGGCGGTTTTCCGCGGCCACGGGATCATTCAGGAGTCATTGCGGCGCAAACAAATGCTGCCGTGCATGTAACGCCAGCGAAGCTGGCAGGCTTTATGTAAGTGAGAAACACCGCAGAAGAGGAGATACAATGCGGCACATGCTTATTCTCGGCGGCGGGACCGCCGGAACTATTATGGCCAACAAGCTCGCCTCCGCGCTGGATGAGCGGGATTGGCGAATCACCGTCGTGGATGCGACGGAGGAGCACTACTATCAGCCTGGATTTCTCTTCGTTCCTTTCGGCATCTACCGAATGCGCGAGATCGTGAAGCCCCGGCGCCAGTATCTGCCCGGCCGGATTAAGTTCGTCCTTTCCGGCATCGAGCGGATCGATGCTGAAAAGAAGACAGTGATGCTATCCAGCGGGGAAGCTCTTCGGTACGACTGTCTGATCATTGCCACAGGAGCCGATATCCACCCCGAGCAGATCGACGGTCTACTTGACGAGGAGTGGGGACGCAGCAAGTTCGACTTCTATACGCCCAAAGGAGCCGATCGCCTGGCGCAATTCCTGAAGGGTTGGCAGGGCGGCAAGCTCGTGCTCAGCATCGCCGAAATGCCAATCAAGTGCCCGGTAGCTCCGCTCGAGTTCCTCTTCCTGGCAGATGCCTACTTCACGGAGCGCGGCATGCGCGACAAGGTAGATATACACCTCGTCACGCCTCTTTCCGGCGCTTTCACAAAGCCTACATCGAGTGGCGTGCTCGGTGAATTCCTGGAGCGTAAGGGAATCACCGTAACGCCTGACTTCGATCTTGGCCGCGTAGACAGCAAGGAGAAGAAGCTGGTTGCGTGGGACGAAACCGAAGTGAGCTACGACCTGCTCGTGTCCATCCCCACCAATATGGGTAATGCCTGCATTGCCCGCAGCGGGATGGGCAACGAATTAAACTTCGTCCCCACAAACAAGGAGACTCTGAAAGCCGACGGTCTTGAAGACATCTTTGTGCTGGGCGATGCGTCGAATCTTCCGAGTTCGAAAGCCGGATCAGTCGCCCACTTCCAGTCGGAGATTCTCTTCCAGAACATTCTCGAACACATTGAAGGCCGCCCTGCTTGCGCACACTTTGATGGTCACGCCAACTGCTTCATCGAATCTGGCTTCGGGAAGGGCCTGCTGATCGACTTCAATTACGAAACCGAACCTCTGCCAGGTGAGTTTCCGCTCCCCGGCATCGGCCCCTTCAAACTGCTTCAGGAGAGCCCAATCAATCACTACGGAAAGATGATGTTCCGCTGGGTATATTGGAACCTTTTACTGCGCGGCATGGAGTTGCCGATCGAAGCGGAGATGTCGATGGCAGGAAAGCGGGTGCGCTGATGGTCGCCACAGTTATGGAAGACCGGATTGCCGAACTGGATCGCAAGCTGGACTTCATCGTCGAGGAACTCGCTCACCTCAAGCGCGTCCGCAACAGCGCTGAAGATCTGATGGCCGATCTCACCCTGGTGGGCAGGGACGCGATGGGAGACGCCGTGGAAGCCCTTGGATCCGCGGCGCTTCGGCCCCAGGAAATCATTCATCTGTTCAAGAGCGCGCTGATCGATGCCAGGCTGCTGAGTGGCGCGTTGCAACAGTTGGAGAGCGCAGCGGATTTCGTTCAGGACGCTCAACCCATCGTTCGCGATCTGTTCCACCAGGCAGTCGCAGCTTGCCAGAACTTACAGGAGAAGGGCTACTTCGAAGCCGCCTCTGCGGGAATGCGGATCGGCGATGCGCTTGTCCAGTCGCATTCCCCCAACGATTTAAAACAGGTGGAAGCAAGTGTACCTCAACTTGTTGGATTCCTTCGTGAACTTACTCGGCCCGAGGTCCTGCAGGCCCTTGAGGCAATTATTCACGGCTTTGGAAGAGTTCAGGCAACAATGAACGTGGATAAGTCACTCTTCCAACTTGTGCGAGATATGAACTCGCCGGATGCCCGTCGAGGCATTGCGATCCTCGTTGAATTCCTGAAGGTCGTTGGATCGCGCACCGTATCCGACGGCCCAACCACGACATCAGCAACACAAACATCAGAAAGGTGACAAATGGGAACATTGAGCATCGCCGGAAAGACGATTGAATTGGATGCCGATGGGCATCTCGCCAATCGGACCGATTGGAATGAAAACATTGCTCGGGAGATTGCGGCCCAGGAGGGCATTCCTGAGCTGACATCACAGCATTGGGCCGTCATTAACTTTATGCGCACTGTCTTTGAAAAGGAAGGCGATGCGCCCTCGATCCGCCGCCTGACCAAGGAGAGCGGCGTCGACACCAAGGCGTTGTATCAGCTCTTTCCAAAGGGCCCCGCGAAACGTGCGGCAAAGATTGCTGGACTGCCAAAACCGAAGGGCTGCATCTAAGGAGAGCGCCAAATGACACAGATAAACTCGGCCGAACCGATTCAGAAAGTCTCAATCATCGTTTCGCACGGATCGCTGGAGGGAGTGTATCCCGGCCTGATTATGGCGAACGGTGCACGCATGGAAGGCATTGAAGCTTCGCTCTTCTTTACTTTCTTTGGCCTCGACGCGATTATCAAGAAGCGGATGAACAGCTTGAAAGTCGCAACCGTCGGAAATCCGGCAATGCACATGCCCACACTGCTTGGTGCGATACCCGGCATGTCGGCTTTTGCCACTGGGATGATGAAGAAAGAGATCGAGAAGATCGACATTCCTCCCATCGGCGAGTTCATCACCATGATTCACGACGCCGGCTGTCAAATCTACGCCTGCCGCGCCACGGTGGATATGTTCCACCTGAAGCCCAGCGACTTTTGCGAAGAGGTCGATGGAGTCATATCGGTCGGTCAATTCTACGAGAAGGCCGCCGGTGCACAGATTATCTTCACCTAAGAAGCGCCTCAAGGCGGGACGTGATTGTCCGCTTTTGCATCGGGCCTACACGAATCAATGCGCTGCACGCCGCATGGAAATGCAGTAGACGCCGCATTTCCATGCGGGCGGGCCTGGGCCGGTCATCCCAACCGTTTCGCGAGGGCAAAATGCAGTCACTGAATCGAAAAGATCATTGGGAGCAAGTCTATGCAATGCGCCCAGACCGGGAGCTGAGCTGGTTTGAGCTGGTGCCGGCGCTGTCGCTGGAGATGATTCAAAGGAGTGTACGCGGCAAGGGCAATTCTATCGTCGATATCGGGGGAGGTAATTCCCGGCTGGTGGACTGCCTTCTTGCGGAGGGATTCAATTCTGTCGCCGTTCTCGACGTTTCCTCGAAAGCACTGGCAATTGCACAAGCCCGGTTGGGAAGCAAAGCAGCAGAGGTGCAGTGGACCGAATCGGATGTGCTCACTTGGAATTGCACATCGCCCTATGATATCTGGCATGACAGAGCAGCCTACCATTTCCTGACGGACGCGGCGGACAGGGCCAAATATGCGGCGTTGGCTTCAAGTGCCGTAAGGAGCGGCGGCGTGCTGATCGTCGCCACGTTCGCGCTCGACGGCCCGCGCTCCTGCAGCGGACTTCCCGTCTACCGCGCGAGCGCGGATATGATCGCCGCCGATTTTGCGCCCTCGTTTGAACTCATCGAGAGCCTTCTTCATGAACACGTAACTCCCAGCGGAAACACCCTGCGGTTCCAGGTCAGCCGTTTGCGGAGGAAATGACTTTCTGCTCTAGCCGCAATGCTCACTGCTCCCATTCCAATCTCCAACCCAAGGCGGATACAATTCTCACCCAATGATCGGTTCTGGCAACCGAAGCGGATGGTCGACGGGATGCCCCGCGTGTGCGTGCGCAAAATAATCGTTGCTCTGAGTATTGTGCTTCCCATTTGCCTCTGCCTGGCGCAAACCACGCCCGCTCTCCGTTTGGAGAAAGAAATATTGCTTTCCTACAGGGAGGGGGCATCGATCACCTTTCCCTATGGCGCTCTATGAAGAGCATCAGCGGGTGCTTCTCCCTTGCCGTGTTGCGGAGCGGCTGCTCGTCGTCGACACGACTTCCGGGAAAATCGTCGCGCGAACCCCACGTCGCTCATGATCCCCTTTTCAGGAATTCGGTGCGTGGCTTCCAGTTCTTCTATGGAAAGCATATTCTGCAAAACTATTTATGCTGCATCGCTTGATGAGCGTAGAAGAGCATCAACTGCTCAGGAACAATGCCCTGAGTTCGGTGAATCACCGTGCCCGAAGCCGCAATGTAAAACGATGTTGGGAGCACGGACACTCCACCAAAAGCGGCATCCAGCGCCGGCGAATCTCGGACAAGTAGATATGTGACGCTGCGATGCTGCATGAACCGCAAGGCATTCTCATTCTCCCTCGGATCGGCTACCACGCCGAGAACGACAATGTTGCCTGCTTCGCGATCTTGAACTCTCTGCAGCCAGGGAATTTCGAGGCGGCATGGAGGACACCATGGGGCCCAGAAATTGACGATCGCAGATTTCCCTTTGAGCATGCTCGACTGGACGGGCGTTCCGTCCAGCCGCACTAAATTGAGCGTCTGTAACTCAACCCTCTTGGTCGATTGCCCTCTAAACAAGGGTGCAACTCGCAGGACAATGACCATCAGAGTGGTAAATAGCAGCACCCCCGGGAGCCATTGGTTGAGTACACGAGACCATAGAGTGGGCCGAGGGCCAGCCTTTATCTCCCGCATCATTTCACTCACCATGAGTCCTTTATGGTTCTGTTCTACTTGCTGGAATTTCTGGCGACTATCTGGTCTACCGGAATTGCATTGACCCAGCCATACACATTCGAGACGTATAAGGTGCCGCCGACGATGACTGGCGATGATGGGCCGAATGAACCGCCTATGTGCTTCTTGCCAAGCAGCTTTCCATCGGAGACGCGGATCGCCGCAATATCGCCTGTGTGATAGGGGATATACGCAACTCCGTTAAGGATTGCAGCACCGGCCCGTATCTGGCTACCCAAATGGACGTTCCATAATTCGCGACCCGTCTTGAGATCAAAAGCGTGGTAATTGCCGCTGACCGGGCTGCCTTCGTAGACTACCCCACCGTCGATCATAGGTGTGGCCGTCTTCATTGCTGGTGGCACCGGGCCGTTTGCCATGCGATGCTGCCAGAGAATTGTGCCCGTCTTTGCTTCGATAGCAAGCAGCACGTTGGTGACAGGATTCGCGATGTCTCCTGATTCGATAGTCGCCTCCTGCACTACGATGCCTGAGGCATACGCGGGCGTGCAATCACTGATCCCTGTTGCCACAAGAGCCGGGATATTTATCTTCCAGGCTACCTTGCCTGTAACCTGATCCACTGCATAGAAATTGTTAGGATATGTTCCTCCCAGAAAAATATAACCGTCTCCTGCTACAGGCGAAGACATGCTGACGAAAGAGTGAATGTCTGATTTCCAGGCCAGCTTGCCGCTTTCCGCATTCAGCTTGTATACATGCCCATCTCCGGTTCCCACATAAAGAAAACCATCGATGTCGACGGGAGTTGGCATGATCTCGCCGGAAGTGTGATAGCTCCAGATTTCCTTTCCGCTTTTGCGGTCAAGAGCAAAAATCGTGTTCAGTCCGGGCCCGCGCTCCGTTCGCTTGCCGTTTACGTACTGCATCGTCTTTTCATAATTGAAATAAGGATTCCCGGTCGATACGATCACGCGATCTCCATCGATCAGCGGGTTGCTCATATTCATGTTCCATCCGTAATGGGCCCAGATGAGTTTCCCAGTGAGCGCATTCACGGCGTATGTATAGCCATTATCGTCGCCTGCGTACACGATCCCATCAACGACAGAGACCCCCACCGGCATACCGATCGTGTATGCAGTGATTTTGAAGTCCCCATCGAGAGGAGGGCCGCTGAGTGGAATGGCGCCGGCGCCGGCGAAGGCCCATTCGACGCCGCGTTTCAGAATGTCCGGGGCAAAGCTCGGAACCGAGAATACGGGGTTACGTCCCGGGGCGGAACCATAAGTCTTCCAATCGGAAGGATAAAACCGCGCCAGATTCGGGTCGGGCAGATTCTCCGGAAACTCCTGATTGGCAAATTCCTGAGCAACCGCGCTGGCGCTGCTGCTCGACTGGGCGAAACAGCGGCCCATCCCCGCTGCGAGAAGCAATACCGCCACCGGCGCAATTACTGCCGCTCTCATTCGCAGCCCCAAAACATTCGATTTTGCAATATTGTTTCGCTTCACTGCCTACCTCCTCTGGTTCGTTGCGTTGAATGACACAGACGCCGTTACCTTGCATGCCGCGCGCCTTACAAGGATGAAGTTTGAAAAATGGCTATTTGCCACAAGGCCTGTTGAGAGCAAGACGGACGATCCACATCGAGAAAACTCCCGATGCGCAATACGCAGTCGCTGAAGGCTAAGATTTGCCAAGTTTCAAGAGCAACAGTGTCTTGGCAAGTTGGCGGGCCACCTGGACAGGGCGGGTACTGCCTTCGATCAATGCGAGAGATTGGGCACCTTCTACAAGCAACGCTATCTGCTCTCCCAACAGGGCTGGCTGCGGTCTGCCTGAGATCTCTACCAACTGAATGATTCGCTGCTTCATTCTTTGCTTGGCTTCGAAAGCGACTTCACACACCTGCGGAATGACGTTGGAGAGTTCATTCACGGCCTTGACGAAGGCGCATCCCTTGAATTTGCCCGGCTTGGTCCAATCCTCAAGCCAGTCAAAAAGGGCAAGAAGAACATCCTCTTGTGGAGCCAGATTGGCGAAAAATGCATCGAGCAATGCCTCGCGCCTGCAAAGGCGCGTCTCAAGGCATTCCAAAAATAATTGCTCTTTCGATTTGAAATGCTGGTAGACCGTCATCTTCGTCAAACCGGCTTGTCGTGCGATGTCATCGACC
>Ga0307374_10010585_pt1 | contig 13323 bp, 9 predicted proteins | sample OX3MG_FD_202532 | JGI IMG/M metagenome (GOLD analysis project Ga0307374, IMG submission 202532) | Soil microbial communities from Risofladan, Vaasa, Finland - OX-3 | ecosystem: Environmental > Terrestrial > Soil > Coastal area > Acid sulfate soil | place: Finland: Risofladan, Vaasa | collected...
CCAGATTCGCGCCCAGTACGTTCTCGACATGCTCCCGATTGTAGCCCGCGCCGAACAAAAACTGATTCCCTCCAGCGAGGGTTTTCTGGAGAACCGCGGCCTCGCCCACGTGCTCGAGAAGATCGCTCAGTTTGCTGAAACCGACGTTGTCGTCGTCGCTCTCTGGTACATCAAGATCCGGAGCGAGCTTCGATCCGGTGGCGCTGAGTAAGTGTCCAATGTCTGAGATTGTGTGGGTTAAGAAAAGGCGGCAGAATTGATGACCCGGATTACCGTAGCGCACAGTCCCGATTCGGATGACGCGTTCATGTTCTACGCGCTCGCGACGAACAAGCTGGATACGGGTGGTATCGAGTTTACACATGTCCTTCGGGACATCCAAACGCTCAACGAAGCGGCGCGGGAGGGGGTGTACGACGTAACGGCGCTCTCCATCCATGGCTACGCCTATGTCACGGACCGGTACCAGCTTCTCACGAGCGGCGCCAGCATGGGCGAAGGATACGGCCCGATGGTTGTCGCCCGGCAGCCGCTGGCGCCGGAAGACCTTTCTCGCCGGCAGGTAGCGGTTCCCGGTCTGCAGACCAGCGCGTATCTGGCCCTGAAGCTCTTCAGCCCCACCGCCCACACCATCACAATGCCATTCGATCAGATTCTTGGGGCCGTACGCGAGGGCCAGGTTGAAGCCGGACTTCTCATCCACGAAGGGCAGCTCACCTATGCCCGGGAGGGGCTGCACGAAGTCGTTAACCTGGCGCAGTGGTGGACCACTCTCACGGGACTGCCGCTCCCCCTCGGCGGAAACGGGATCCGAAGAGAGATGGAGCCGGCGCTCAAGAAGCAGGTCGCCCGGCTCCTCCGTGAGAGCATTCAGTACGCCCTCGATCATCGTAAAGAGGCGCTCGCGCACGCCATGCAGTATGCTCGCGATCTTCCCACGGCCCTGGCCGACGAATTCGTTGGCATGTACGTGAACGATCGCACGCTCGATTATGGCGCCGCCGGCCGTGAAGCGGTCCAGCGGTTTCTCAAGATGGGTTACGAAAAAGGATTCCTCTCCTCTCCACCCAACGTGGAGTTTGTCGACGAATCGTAATCCATTTTCAGCGTCTGGTTGACGTCAACATCCGGCGGACGATTGGCGCTCGTGACGGAGGCGTTCCAGAGACCGAGACGTTGGAGCGCTAACAGCCACGTGACGGCCTTTTCGTAATCATAGATGTCGGAGAAAACTTCGAGAGAGAGGCTGCCGTCCTGCCCAATGTGGCACGGCAAAACGTTTGTAGCGCAGCCCGGCGCCGCCGTGATTAACCCGGTCACCAGGTAGCAGAAGTTTGCCTCGGCTACCGGCGCCGGCTGCGGCAGGATACTCGCGTAGTTGAACCGGCCGCCATCGATCCGGTAGTGCTGAATCGGGTCTCCGCCGAGAATATCCAGCCAGTTCCGGATCTCCACGTGCTCCTCCAGCCGTGTGGTGGCCGATCCGCCAAACCGCGGCGGCACCGGCACACCGGCTACCAGGCCGACCGCTGTGCTCACCAGGGCCCAGCGGCGGTCGCCGCCCACTTTCACCCGGCGCGTCTCCACCTCGGGCGCCTGCCCGGCCACCACCACCTTTACTTCGGTCCAGGGAAGCGGATCAACCGCCCGCCCCAGATCTTTGTGCGGCATAAACGACGTTCCCGTGGCGCTGGCGTTCCGGAGCACGTATGGCCGTACCGGAGGCGCTGTCATAACGTCGGGCGCGGCGGTCGCCGGAATTCCCGCGGCGCTCAGCTCAGCCGCCATTTGCTCAGCCGCCGGTCTCTCGAGCATGCGCATCAAGATCCCGCGTGCTGAGCGAACGCGGCCGGCGGCCTCCGCCAGCGGCATTTGGAGGCGCCGCGCCACGATCGGACCCGCGACCGTGACCTCCGCCGTGGTAAGGTCCGTTTTAACAACAGACCACGTCTCATCCATTCGCTTCACCTCATTCTGTCTTGTGGACTCTTTGTTTCCACAGGGGGAGATCCTCTTCGATACCCGGCAGGGACATCCCTTGTTAAAAAGGCGTTCAGCGCTCTTTAGAATTCGCGCCCGGCGCAAGATCGCAGGCGCAGACGACTGCTATTGCGCCGGCGCCGGCTATTCTGATTTCATGAGCGAAATCTCGATCAACTCAGCGTCGCTCCGCGAGGCCGGCAGACGCGCCTGCGATCGCCCCTACACCGAAATCATTGATATTATCGACCAATGGGCCGCGGCATGGGAGGATCCGGCGTTTCCGCCCTGGAAACAGGTCCGGGATCAAGCCGGGACAAATCATCTGATTGACCACGCCATCTTAACCCTCTGCCGATCTGCCCGGGAGGAGCACGTGTGGCAATTGATCGGGGAACAGGTTGGTGACGTGAAGGAGCTGCCCGGCCTCGCTCCTCGCGCCGCTGGCGGTTGGCGATTGGCCCGCGGCTATCCCCTCGTTGGCGTGTTCTTAGGCGGCGGCGCCTGGCTGGCAAGCTGGCCGGTGTTCTTGCTGGCGATCATAGCCCGGTCGGCGGTTTACGCCCGGATGTCTGAGGCCGAGCAGTTCTGGCCGGCGCTGTTCCAGTCCAGCCTGGCTCTCATTGATCCCGATCTCGCGGGAACCATCGACACCGGGCACTGGCCCTCTCGCGACACGGACCGGCACGACGAACTCTGCCGCACCGCCGATCTGATCCTGGCCTATGGATCCGATGAAACGATTACAAGCCTGCGAACCCGCGTCCCCGCGTCGACGCCGTTTATGGGGTTTGGCAGCCGGCTGAGCGCCGCCGTTGTCGATCGAGACGCGGCGCTGGACGACACAGCCCGGAAAGCCGCCAATGACATTGCTCTCTATGATCAATCCGGCTGCCTTTCGCCCCAGACGATACTGGTGGAAGGACCGGCGGCAAGGGGCCGCGAATTCGCGATTGCGCTGGATCGGGAGCTGGAAGCGGCGACGCGTGACTGGCCGGCGGACGGGCAAACGCCGGGTCAGAAGATGGCGATTCGCACCGCCAGGGATCTGATCTCGATGGAAGAAGGGGGACTGGCGCTTGGCCCACCGGACCTGCGCTGGAGTGTCCTCTTCTCGCTCGCGGGCCGCTTCGAGTTATCGCCCATGGGGCGGGTCGCGGGGGTTCGCGTTTATGAGTCGGACGCCGATTTGGAAAGCTTGCTGGCGCCCTGGGAGGGGATGCTGCAGGCCGTTGGAGTGGGGAGTTCGAATGCTATCCGCCGGCTCACGCCCATTCTCGCCGGGGCCGGCGCCACACGAATCTGCCCCATCGGGGAGATGCAGTTTCCCCGGCTGAGCTGGAGCCACGACGGCCGCGCAATTCTAACATCCCTGATCCGGTGGTTGGACGTGGACGCTCCCTGATTCTTCCATCCGTCCCCCGTAGAGAAGGCGCCTGCGTACCTCGCGCCTCAGGATTCTCACCAAGTCATTGCTATTATATGTCACCGATACCACTGCGCCTGAACTTCGAACATACGGTGGTACAACCCGCGCCTCTTCAGGAGCTGTTCGTGGGTTCCCTGCTCCACAACCTGGCCTTTCTCCAGCACCACGATCCGGTGCGCAAGCTGTGCGCAGCCCAACCGGTGAGAGATCAGCAGCACCGAGCGCGCCTGGCAGATGCGGCTAAATTGGCGGTACATTTCAACCTCTGCCTCGGGGTCGAGCGCAGCGGTCGGCTCATCCAGAACAGCCAACTGCGCGCCGCGAAAATAGGTTCTGGCCGTGGCAAGACGCTGCCATTGTCCGGTTGAGAGGTCGCATCCCTCGTCATAGAGACCCTTGCCCATCAGCGTCTCATAGCGGCGCGGAAGATGGTCAATGAACTCGTCTGCCCCACTCTCGCGGGCCGACTCTCGGATCGCCGGCAGGTCCTCCAGTCGATCAATGTCGCCAAAGCCTATATTAGCACGGACGCTGGTCTGATACCGAGCGTACTGCTGAAAGAGCGCCGCCATCGCCAACGATTCGTGACCAGTCTCCGCTCGCATCGCCCAGCCATTGATGGAGACCCTCCCGGAGATCGGATCATATAATCCCAGAATAATCTTCGCCAGTGTGGTCTTCCCGGAGCGGTTCTCACCCACAAGCGCAATCGTTTCCCCTTGAGCAATGCTCAAGCTCACGTCCAGCAGAGCCGCTCTCTCTGAGCCTGGATAGGAAAAGGACACGTTCTGAAGCTCAACAGCTGGCGCCGGCTGGCCTCGCGTCACCTGTTCTTCGGGCCCTGTCGTCGGTGGCTTCGCCGCAGGTTGAGCGGCCTCCAGCTTTAAGAAGCTCTCGATATCCTCGAAGTACGCAAGATTGCCCCGGACAAATGCCGTTCTCAGAAGCAGCCGCAGTACGGTTACCTGGTAGATTTCAGTCGCGCCTACATAGGTGGCGTACTGTCCCACGGAAAACCGTCCCCACTCGGCGAACAATGCCACAATGCCCGCGACAGCGATGAACGTCACGACCCGGATGGTCCCGGTCAACGCCTGAAGATCCGCGCGCTGGCGGTCAATCGCCAATCTCTCGCTTCTCACGGCGCGATAGAGTGACTGCCGCCGCCGGATGAGGAACTCCCCTAAGCCAAACAGCCGGATTTCCGGCGCACTGTCCCGGCCGCGCAGGAGCTCTTCAAGATACTGAACGTCCCGGCTTTGGGATGTCTGCGCCTGGTCGAGCTCGTACAAACGCTTCTGCACCCGGGAATGCGCTGCCATCGCAGGAAGGGTTCCCAGAAGCAAAAGCGCAGGAAACAGTATAGAGCCTGTGCCGACGTAGGCCACCATGCCAACGGCTGCCGCAAACTCGGGCGCAATATCGAGCAGCGAGTTCACAGTGAACATAAGCTGCTCGTCCACTCCATTTTCCGCTCGACGCAGCCGATCGCAGCACAGCGGTTGTTCAAGCAGGCGGAGTGGAATCTGCACCGCGTGCTTGAGAAGACGCTCGTGGAGACGCGCCTTTACGAGGTCGTTGATCGTGTCATTGATCCATCGCTCCACCCACTGGAGAAGATCCTCTGCGAACGTGGCGCAGAGAAACAGCAGAACCCAAGGCGCCAAGGTAACGTACGCGCTGCCACCCGTGACAAGCAGCAGAACCTGGTCAATGAGGCGTCGAAGCGCCGCAAGTTGGAGGGCCGGCAGCATCCCTGCGAACAGCCCGACGCTGCCCACGACCAGGATCTCGCAGCGGCATGTCTCCCACAGGGTCCGGAGCAGTCTTCTCAGCGTGCGGATGTCCTCAAGATGTTCGCTCTTGATCGGCAGAAGTGATCGTGGCATCAACAATCCCCGGAAAGCCCTTCACCTTGCTGTGAATCGGCCATACGGTACCACTCCATCTGCGCCCGAAAAAGCTGCGCGTATCCTCCCTCCCGTTCAATGAGAGCCTCATGTGTGCCGTCCTCCACCACGCGACCACTCTCGAGGCGGATGACCCGGTCAGCCAGTCGGGCGGAGCCGAGCCGGTGCGTGATTAAGAGGACTGTCTTACCCGCTGCGGAATCGCGGAACTGGTGATACATCTCCTGTTCGCTCTGCGCGTCCAGAGCGGCCGCTGGCTCATCCAGTACCAGGAGTGCGGGTTCCCGGACATAGGCGCGCGCGAGGGCTATTTTCTGCCACTGGCCGTAGGAGAGATCGCAGCCATCCTCGAATTCCTTGCCCAGCCGAGTGTCGTAGCCGTGTGGCAGCGCGGCGATCAACCGGTCCGCGCCACTTCGCGCGGCCGCCTCTTCCACGGTGGGGTTATCACCCATCTTACGAAGATTCCCGAAGCCAATATTCTCCCGCGCGGGCAGACGGTAGCACATAAACTCCTGGAACAATGCGGCACAATTCTGGCGCCAGGCAAGCCTCCCTGTCGTCTCCAGATCCGCGCCATTAATGAGAATACGGCCCGAAGTGGGCCTGTACAGCCCCAGGGCCAGCCGCGCGAGTGTCGTCTTTCCGGCGCCATTTTCGCCTACGATGGCAACCCGCTGTCCCGCTGGAATCTCCAGGTTGATGCTGTCAAGAGCAGGACGCTCTGCGCCAGAGTAGATGAAGGTGACATTCTCCAACCGAATTTCGGCCCTGGGATACACTGCGCCCTCCTGTTCCAGAGCGGGCTCCTCCGGAAGATCTAGGAACGTCTGTACATATTGAATGTCTGCGAAGACATTGGTGGTCCAGAGCAATCCTAACATCAACTGCTGAGCCGCATCCCAATACTGCTTCATCGCATACAGCAGCGCCACGAACATCCCGGTGGTAACCTGTCGATGGACCGCAGCCTGCACTAAGAGGCAGATCGCAGCCCCGGAGGCGCCGTAGTAGATCGCCCGTTCTGGCATTCCCCGGGTGGCCTGCCGACGTCGGCTCTGCAGTTTTTCCCGAACAAGCCTCTGCTGGAGATCCCGCCACACAGGCAGGATGTGCCGATCCAAACGATAGAGCCGGACCTCGGCCGCTGTCTCGATCTGTGTGAGGACGCCCCGCCAGTAATCCGCCAGCCGTCGCAGAGGCGTTTGTCCATACTCGAGATCCACCGTTACCCGTTCGCTTCGGATGCCCCACACGATGAAGGGAACCGCGCCTGCGATCAGGACCGCGGGGATGAGCCAATTCGCCTTTAGGAGCAGAGCCAGGATTCCGAGGCCCGCCAGCAAGTTTGAGAGGAGCTGTGGGATGAGGTCACCCCCGAGATCATGCAGGGCGCCGGAACCCGTGAAGGCTCGCTCCATGTCGTTGTAGGTGTCATCGCTTTCCAATGATTCAAGCGGTAGTCGGACCGACTTGCGGAAGAGGACCTCACTCAGGCCATCCTGCAGACGCTCGCGCAGGCGGGTTCCAAGATACGGGCGGTAGCTCGCGAGACACTCTCTGCCGGCGAGCACTGCCGAAAGAAGACCGAACCACACAAGTAGGGGTTCTGTCGATAGACGGACAGAGGGCGGATGGCCGTGCGCCGCGGACCGCAGGATTAAGTTCACGATATTCCCGGTCGCCAGGGCCTGGATGACCGGCAGCGCACCGTCCAGGATGGCCGCTGCCGTAATCCCGCTGCAAATGCCAGCCGCGAGCCGCCATACCAACCGAACCGCGAACCGGATTGTATGCGCAGCCTCTCTCGCCGTCACGCTCACCCGCCTGGAACTGCAAATCTGTTCGCCGCTCGATGCTGGGAACTCAACAAGCTGAATAATGAAAGTGACATTGGGTCTGGCTCCTCCAGGCCGTCGTTTAGGTCGTCTACGCCACGCCAGGGTGTGCGTTGAAGCTGACGTCCTGTACAATAGCCGACGGCCGCGCTGCATCTCATCAGCGTTGTGCTTGTAGCTATGAGTCATCCGACTGCTGGGCCCGACTAAAGACAGTCGCGGCAAGCTCAATCGGAGGACAACATACGCTACGTATTGTACGCTGTACCACTATACAGGATCGAACGACCTTTACCTCTCACCATTGTCAAGACAGCAGATTGGCTGAGATAAGTTACGCCCCCCTGTAGCTTGTTAGTGCCTTCGTCCGGCGGCGATATTATAGTAACCGGTTAGGCGCCGTGGTACCACAACGAGACGACCGGCTTAGGTGTTTTAAGTTGTTCTTGATTTCCGCCCGGCTATTGAGCTTGAAGGTGGCCTCCCGCCAGGATCAACCTCATACTCCAGTAGACTCAAATCGGGAACAAAACTCAAGATTGATCGTGCTCGTGTCTCGTTGTAGTGCTAGAACTCGCAGGGCATCTCAATCGCCTTTTCCAGCCGGATGAGATACTCCTCGTATTCAATGTAGCGGGCGCCGAACTGGGCGGTGAGGGGAGTAAGCATCTGCGTATCGAGGAGGGCGAACCCGCGGCTTCGCAGGCGATCCACCAGCGCGATGAGCGCGGCTTTCGAGGCGTTATCGGCCCGGTAGAACATCGACTCGCCAAAAAACGCGCCGCCGATTGCCACTCCGTACAGGCCGCCTTCAAGCTCGTCGTCACGCCACGCTTCAACACTATGAGCGTGGCCCATCTCGTGCAGTCGTTCATAGCTCCGCTGGATGGTTTTGGTAATCCAGGTGTCCGGTCGATCCTGACAGCGCGCAATCACCTCTGAAAACGCCGTGTCAACCCGGATATCAAAGGGATGTTTTCGAAGCTCCCGGCGGAGGCGCCCGGGCGTATGGAACTCATCAAGAGGGATAATGCCGCGCCGGAGCCGGAATCCAACCACGACGCCCGTATACCAGCCGATCCGGCCGGTTTCGCAGTCCCCCATCGGGAAGACGCCCTGCCGGTAACCGCGCAGGAGCGTCTCCGCCGAAATAATCCCTTTTGAATGAGAGGGCTTCATAGAGGGTTTTATACGAGGATGATTCTCTCTGAGGCGCCGGGTGGAGCTATCAGATGAACTGCGCCAGGTGATCCTTGCCCCGCAGAAGGCCGGCCGCCCGGGCGTCCCAATCTTTCCAGTAGCGGTAATCTTCCAGCTCGATGCTGATGATGCCATCGTAGCCGGCGTCTTGCAGCCGCTCGATCACCTTGCCCCACTGCACCACGCCATCCCCCGGAATGGTGTAGCGCCACCAATCCTCGCCAAAACCGCGCGCCCCGTGGAAAACCGGGCCCAGGTTACCATGCTCATACAGTCGCTCGGAGTCGAGATCGGTATCCTTGCCGTGAACATGGAATACCCGGTCGGCAAACTCGTGGAGCGCCCGGCGGTAATCGACACCAATTCGCACCAGGTGCGACGGATCATAGTTGAGGCCGAAAGCGGGCGAAGGAACCGCCGCGAACATAGCCCGCCACATCTCCGGCGTGCAGCCCAGCGCCGGATAAGAGGGACCGGGTCCCGGCCACCCCTCCATCGCAATCCTGACTCCCTGCGACTCGGCGAACTGCGCCACCGTCGGGAAGGTCTCCTTCCAGAGCTCGAAGTTAGCCGCGCGTCCCTTCGCGTGATCTTCCGGGATAAAGACACAGAAGAGTGTCTTGACCCCGTTTTCCGCCGCTGCCCGGATGATCTTCTTGCAGTTTTCCACCCCCGCCTCGCGCTGCGCGGCGTCTTTTCTGAGAAGCTGTCCCGCCGCTCCCAAATCCGCCGTGCCAATTTCAAGACCGGCCTCGGCAACCGTCTTCTTGACTTCCGGATTGATCTCGCCCACGTCTATCGCGCTAAAGTCGTTCTCCTTTAGCCACCGGCAGAATTCTCCCTGCGGCAGCGGCCCCACCTGACGTACTCCGATCTTCATCGTGCGCTCTCCTATAACTCCCGATAATCCGCGATCGCTCGCTTTTGCCACCCCCATTGACTCTCCGGAGCCTGCGACACGTCCGTGCTCGCCCTCCGATTGCGTCAACACCTCCTCTATCATAGTCTCTACTCTCGTACACCCACACGCCCGCGCCAAGACTCATACACGCCGCCCCTCCGGCTACAATGAAAAAGCGGAGTAGGGGCGAAGCAGTTCGCTTCACCCGCTCCAACGCTCAATGATGAGGGAGAGATCCGGATGCCGAGTATCGCCTGTGTGAATGGAATGTTCAGCGCCCCTGAAGAGGCCCGAGTTCCGATTGAGGATCGAGGATACCTCTTCGGGGATGGGGTGTACGAAACCATGCGCTGCTACCAGGGACGAGTCTGGGCGCTGGATCGGCATCTGGTCCGGCTGGAGAGGAGCCTGCGCGAGATCGCTATTCCGACGGCGCTTATTCCTTCCATTCGCGAATGGATTGACGAGGGCGCCAGGCGTTCCGGGCTGTGGGACGCCCTCGTCTATGTGCAGGTCACGCGCGGTGTGGCGCCGCGGCAGCATACGTTTTCGTCGGATCTTATCCCGAACGTGGTGATGACGATGCGGGCGACCGCGGGAGTTTCGGAGGTGGACCGGGCCTCGGGAGTCAGGGCTATCACTCTGCCGGACCAGCGGTGGGAGCGGCGGGACATCAAGAGTATTAACCTTCTGCCCAATATACTGGCAAAGCAGCGAGCGCACGACGCAGGCGCCTTCGAGGCGATTCTGGTTGAACCGGACGGCCGGGTCACCGAGGGTTCCAGCACCAACGTATTTGCCGTTTTTGGTGATACGCTGCAAACGGCGCCGTCGGATCATCATATCCTGGGTGGAATCACGCGGGACCTCGTGCTCGGGCTCGCGCGGCGGGAGGGAATTCCCGTTCAGGAGACGGTGTTCAATATTGACCAGCTCCGCAGCGCCCGAGAAATCTTCCTCAGCGGCACCACAACCGAGGCGCTTGGGGTCACCACGCTCGATGGATCGCCGGTCGCGGATGGCGCCGTAGGACCTATCACCAGGCGGCTGTTCGCGGCGTTTGAAGAATGCGTGCGCGGAGGGTGCGACGGATAGCGGATGGTTTGGAACCATCCCCCGGCGCGCAAGGCGCGATTGCGGAAGGAGAACATTCCCTCAATCGGGAATGAGATGATGGGCGCCACCCGGTGGAGCATGATAGTATGACAATCGCAGAACGAATTAGAAACCCGCGGCCAGGGGTTATTGAATACCCGGACTCGGATGGGAAACCTATGGCCGAGAGTGACATTCATCGTATCAACGCGACTCAAACCATTGATGGCATGATGATATATCTCAGAGATCATCCTGACGGCTATGTCTCGGGCAACAACTTCATCTTCTACGAGGAAGGCAACCCGAAGAAATCGGTCTCGCCAGACGCTTATGTTGTCTTCGGCGTCCCTTCTCACATCCGGCGGACGTTCAAGGTGTGGGAAGAGGGCGGCCATGTTCCTGACGTGGTGTTTGAGTTTACCTCCCGCAAGACACGGCGAGAAGACGATCGTATCAAATATCCGCTCTACGAGAAGGTTCTCAAGGTCAAAGAATACTTCCGGTTCGATCCGGAGGGCGAATATCTGAAGCCGCGCCTGCAGGGATTCCGGTTGAATGCCGGCGCGTACGAACCGCTTGAAATGAAAAATGGGCGGCTTCATAGCGAAGTTCTGGGACTGGAACTGGTGGTGGAGGGTGAGTACCTGCGCCTGTTCGATCCTCTCAAGCAAGAGTTACTTCCCATCTATGAAGAGACAGTGAATCGCGCTCGATACGAGGCGGAAGAGCGCCGCCGGGCGGAACGACTGGCCCAAAGAGAGGCGCAAGACCGACAGCGCGCCGAGCAGCGTGCCAAGGAACAGCAGCAGCGCGCTGAACAGGCTGAAGCCGAAATCGGGCGGATGCGCGAAGAACTGGAAGCGCTCCGACGTAAGGTCCAACGCGAGTGAACCACTGAGCCTCAACCGGGCCTAGTAGCGGTAAACCGGGCTGATTCGCCCCCGGCCAATCACCTCCAGATAAAGCGTAAACGGACCCGGCGGGACGCTCACTCGAATGGCAGCGGCGCCCAGATGGTTCAGGTTTTCAGGAAGAGCCACCGTGCGGCTCGTGTCCCCGGTCCGTATCACCAGCCGCACGATTCCCTTTTGAGCCGGCGCCTTCGGACTGCCCGCCAGCCACTCCGCCTCCCCGGTATTGGTGACCGACACGAGCGCCGCCCGATCGCCCGGCGGGTTTTGATCTCCCGTTCCTGCGCCCCTAATCTGCACGTCATCAATGCGGCCGTTCAAGTATTTGGGCGGGTTGTGGCCGGTCCAGGGAACATCACCCACGGCGATGGCCGGGCAGTTAGCGGAGTTGGACCCGGTTCCGGCCGTCCGTAGTCCGGGTGTGCGCCCGGACGCTATTAGACTCCAGAACGCCCTCTGGGCGTGCTGATAGACGCCGAAGAGACCGGTAGCGTTCGCGCCGCGGTCGAATGTAATCCAGGCATTGGGCGAAGGGGGCGCCGGCGCCGCGAGAAAGCCCGCCGCATGACGCCGGATCGAGATGGTGGCGGGCCGGTCAGTGCCGTCAGGGTTTATAATGCCAAAATCGCTGTTCTCCCCAAAACGAAATCCGCCCGGATACCACCAGTAAAAGATTCCGTTGCAGCCGGAACGCTCCATCATCGTATAAAAGGCGTCGAAAAATTTGCCCTGCGCCGTAAGGAGCGCCGGGTCATCCCGCATCCGGTCATTATTCCAGACGCTCATTCCCATCTCTTTCCAGTCCATCGGCATCGCTGGCGCCGCCCAGCGGGCGTAATCTCGTTCGAACCAGCCCGGCTTCACCTGCTCCCATCCTCCAATTCGGCCATACGCCTCGGGCGCCAGGAAATCCACCCCGGTCGCCACCCCGGCGAAGTCATAGGGAAGCGTCCCGTCCCAATTGAAGGTGGGATTAGAGGTCTCCGTCATACGGAAGCTGATCAAATGACGTGTGTCAAGTGTCCGTACCAGCCGTCTCGCCACGTTGTACTTCTCGCCTACCAGGTCATCGGCAAAGCGCCGGTACGCCGCAATCATTCGCCTCCAGGGACCGTCGGTGACGAGCTCATTGTCAGGCGGATTGGTAACCTCGCCGGCCTTCGTCGTCGGGCCGGCGCCAGGTCCGGTTGCGCCGGCGTTCACTGGTTCGCGCGGCGCCGGGAATCCCCAATCTTTCTCCGCCGCGGCGACGCTGCCGTACCAATCCACGATCCAGGCGCGCCACTGCGGATCCCATTCTTCGCGGACCAGGTGGTTTCCAAGCGACGGCTCCCACGCCAGGTCATAGGCGAAGACGGTGTCATTCTGGGGAAGATGATAGTACTCGATAATCGAGCGAATCTGGCTCCAGAGAAAGTTCATCGGTGTGCCGGGCCGGAGAGAAACGTCGGCGTGGATGCCGAGTTCCCGGCACCGGCGGAGCAGGTCCAGCAGGTTCTGCGAAGGTATCTCTCCATCATAAATGAAGACCGCGATCGCGTTCAAGCCCATCTTGCGAATGCGGAGCAGGTCTCGATTGACAACGACCGGGTCATAGGCCTGCCGATCAAGCCAGTACTCAAAAAGCGCACCGTTGTCCTGGCCTATCCCGGATGAGGGCATGTAATTCACACCATGGACCTTCCACGGCTTTCCATTCAGCCAGAACTGCCCCGCCCGCGCCGTAATCCACTGCTTTCGCGCTGCCGGCTTCCAGACGTAGATGCGATGAGACAGCGAGTCAAAAATAGGAGCGCCAAAAACAGGTCCGAGGCGCGAGGCGCGAGGTCGGACTCCCCTTCCCGCTTCGGGGAGGGGTCGGGGGATAGGTCCGAGGCGCGGCGCCAGTGTCACCGTGACGGCGTAACCGTCTTGCGGCCAGGTCGTGGGCTTCCACGTCGTCGAGCGAATGATAGTGGCGCCAGGCGCGAGGATAACCGGCCACTGCCGCTGCAATACGGTGTGGGCGCCGCGGACTGTTATTTTGATCGTGGCGGCGATACTGTGAGGCCCGAGA
>Ga0307374_10010587_pt1 | contig 13321 bp, 13 predicted proteins | sample OX3MG_FD_202532 | JGI IMG/M metagenome (GOLD analysis project Ga0307374, IMG submission 202532) | Soil microbial communities from Risofladan, Vaasa, Finland - OX-3 | ecosystem: Environmental > Terrestrial > Soil > Coastal area > Acid sulfate soil | place: Finland: Risofladan, Vaasa | collected...
CGGTGTGATGCACGTCACACGGATACGTGATAAATGACACACTTTGCTTCGATTCCGATTCCTGCATCTTACTCGAAGCCGTCAACGGACCCCCTATTTGACCATAAAATGGCTGCGATCAAAAGGCGCAGCAAAGAATTCTGATGCCTATGTTAGACAAGGCTCCAATATATCAGGATCCATGCGGTCCCAATAATTTATTGACTTTCCCGGTCCGCGCAGAATAGATTGCTTTGAACCTGGCCACCAACGGGTACACTCTCCGCACAGAGAGCGTGAGCTGGGCGTGTTCGGGCGTGACCCTTTCACCGTAGGAGGCTACTATGGGGACGAAGGCCTGCATTTGCTTAATCCCGCTGCTCGCCTGGACAATAATCCCCGGCTCGACAGCCCGGCACCGCGAGCAGGACGACCGGCAGGTGTTGGGCCTGGCGCTATCTCCGGCCCCGCTGGTGCGGCGCCGCATTCCCCTGCCCCAGGCCCTGGGGGAGGTTGGGTCGGCCCTACGCGGCGGCTATGCGTTGTTCGGCGTGGAGCTGAGGCTGAGGGGCGGCCGAGTGCCCACGGTGAGCCTTAACCTACAGGCGGGGAGCGGCCTGGGAGGCGCGCTTCGGCAGATTCTCGCACAAGTTCCCGGGTACAAGTTCGAGGTCGTCTCCCTCCACTTGGTCAACATATACCCGGTGGGGGCCAAAGATGATGCTGAAGATCTCCTGAACCTGCGTGTGCCCAGGTTCGACGTCGCGGGCGTGCGGCAAGGGTTCATCCTCAGCCACCCCTTGGGCTTCATCCCCGAATTGAAGGCTCGGATCGAGCCGATCTCGCCCAGCCTAGAGGTGGGGTCGGTGCTTTCGCCAAGCGGGCCGACCATCACGGTTCACCTTCGGAACGTGACCGTGCGACAGATTCTGAACGCTGTAAGCGAGCCCACCGAGAGCTTGGCAGCGAGCTCGGCACCCCTGGGGTGGATCAGCACGTTCTCGCCCGATCCCAAGCTGCCCGCAGGGGGCAAGTACTCCTGGGGCGCACTGCCCAGCACGCCACACGACTGGAAGAAGTGGGCAGAAGCTCCTGGGCCGAGGCACTGAGCAGTGCGGACCCCTCGCACGCTTCGTCGGCTGGTGCTCATCGCGGCGGCTGGCGCACACATCGCGATTTTGGTGATGTGTGCGAATACCGGAAGAGGGTTCAGAGGCTCTTGCCGTGACATGCCAAGGGTTTTGGCTTAATACCCGCACACATGGCACAATTGGCCGTGTATGCTCCCCTCCCGAGACAAATACCTCGAATAATTTATTGACTTCCCCGGTCCGCTCAGAATAGATTGCTTTGGATCTGGCCACTATGTCGAACTCGATCCATCTTTCTGGAATCCGGCTGTACTGGGTGCAGGTGCCCCTGCACGAGCCCTTCAAAATCTCCAACGGCGAAGTGGCTCTAAAAGACGCCATTTTGGTCGAAATACAGGGGGAAAACGGGGGCGCCGGCTGGGGAGAAGCCTCGCCGATGGGCGGCTCCTTCTATTCTTCCGAGACGCCTGAAAGCACCTGGGAATTTCTTTGCAGCACGATCATTCCCGGATTGCTTGAGCGTCCGGTTCCCGAAGCCAGCCGTTGTTTCGAGTGGCTGGCACAATTCCCCGGCGAACCTTTTGCCAAAGCCGGAGTGGAGGGAGCAGTCTGGGATTTCTGGGCCCGCCAGAAATCGCAACCGCTCTGCGAAATGCTGGGTGGCAGGATGCGGCCGGTTGCTTCCGGCGCAGCCATCGGGCTGATGCCCTCCGTTGACGACCTGCTCAATCGCGTGGACCGATTTCTGAAGCAGGGTTATCGCCGCATCAAGATCAAGATTATGCCGGGCCATGACGTGGAACTGGTGCGGGCCGTCCGCAAACGTTTTGGAAACATTCCTCTGATGGTTGACGCGAACGCAGCCTACCAGATGGAAGACGCTGCCATTTTCGAAGAGCTGGACGGCTATGGACTGATGATGGTTGAACAGCCTCTGGGGCGCAAGGCCCTGGCCGAACATGCGGAATTGCAGCGCCGCCTTCGGACCCCGATTTGCCTGGACGAATCCGCCGAAGACCTGGAATCGATTCACAGCATCATTCGGCTCGGAAGCGCGCGCATTCTCAACATCAAAGTGCAGCGCATGGGAGGACTGGAGCCCGCCAGGCAGGCTCACGACGCGGCGCGCCGCGCAGGAATTCCCTGCTGGGTGGGCACCATGCCCGAACTCGGCGTGGCTTCCGCGCAGGCCCTCCATCTGGCGACGCTGGAGAATTTTGATTTTCCCACCGACGTTGAAGCTTCGGCGCGCTGGTTCAAGGATGATATCATTGCGCCCCTGATCGAAATCTCGGCCGAAGGCTTCATCCATCTGCCTCAAGGGCCCGGCATGGGATACCGGATCGATAGGGAAAAGGTTGCGCGATACCGAATCCGCTTTGAGGAGTTCCTGGCATGAAGCCGCTGACGGCTGAAGAATGCGGCCGCCGCCTTTGGCATGGCCTGGTTCCTGCGGTCCCTGTGCCGATGGCCGCCAATGGCCAGATCGATCCGGCTGCCCAGAAAAGCTACATTGCCTACATGGACCAGCAGCCCGTCGCGGGCGTTGCCGTGTGGGCCCACACCGGCCGTGGCCTGCACCTTAGCCGCGATCAGCGTATCCAGGTCCTGCAAGCCTGGGCGCAGGGGACCGGTTCCAGCCGGCTCATTGTCGCCGGCGTCGGAGGTTCCCGCCCGGGCGCCGTCACGTTCCCGGCCTATGTTGATTCGGCGCTCGAAATGGCCAACGACGCGCTTCAGCACGGCGCCCAGGCCTTTCTTATTTATGCTCCTTCACCGCTTCGGCAAATCGTCGGACCTGACGGGACCGAAGAACTGGTCCTCGATTATCACCGTCAACTGGCGGCGCTCCATGCGCCTATCATCCTCTTTTACTTGTATGAGGCTGCGGGCGGGATTTCATACTCGCCGGAACTTCTGCGCCGCCTTTTGGCGTTGCCGGAGGTGGTGGGCATCAAACTGGCCACGCTCGACAGTGTAATGACTTATCAGAATGTGGCGAACCTGATCGCCGAAGAGTTCCCCCGGAAGGTGCTGATCACCGGCGAAGACCGCTTCCTCGGCTACAGCCTGATGGCCGGAGCGCAGGCGGCCCTGATTGGCATGGGAGCGGCCTGCACCGCGCTGCAATATAACCTGATGGAGGCCTGTTTCCAGGGGCGCGCCGAAGAATTTCTAAAACTTTCCGCCGTCGTGGACCGGCTCTCCCAGGTGCTGTTCGTTCCGCCGATGGAAGGTTATATCCGCCGGATGCTCTGGACGCTGGTTCATCTGGGCGTCATCGAACCGGAGTCCGCGCACGATCCCTGGGGACCCGATCTGCCGGAGAGTGAATTTATCCGGATCAGTGAAGCACTCGCGGCGATCGGCGAACGATACGCAGCGATCTGAATGGTCGTCGCGTGTGCGCAGTCTGACAGATCGTCAGGGCATGGCTTCAGCCATGCCACATGGGTTTGCCTGGCAACATCCCGGGCTTCAGACTCTATGGCCCCCTCAGCGGCTAAGGCCGGTTAGAATACCGGGCATGGTTTTCAGCCATGCCCTGATGTCTTGACTGCGAACCTAACTTACGGCGCTGTGAATAGAACGTTCAAAAAGAGCAAAGGATTGAATTGCCCATGGAGGAATATTTCCCGCCGCAGGCCAGGCTTCGCGGCAAGCCGCGGTTAAGCCAGCAGGATTCCGCGCAGCTTCAAAAAGATTTTGCCGATTTCAAGGACGGCCTGCCCCGGCCGCTCGAGTCTCGCGTTCTTTCAACCTACGGCATCGACCTGAAAAGCGAATACGGCGGGCTGCCCGTCAAGAACCCTTTCGGCAAGGCTTCCGGGCAGCTTTCGCTTGCCGCCCACCAGGTGGAAAAAGACTCCCGTGCAGGTCTCGGCTTTGTCATTCTCAAGACCCTCATCGCCCAGGACAGCCACGGCGGGCAGAGCATGTGGGAGTGGGCCATCCCGGAGACGCGCATGTCCGTGGAGCGCATTCGCGGCCGCAGCGGTAAAGAAGGCTGGACGGTAACCTGGAAGGGCCGGGGATGGTATGACACGCTCGAGGCCTACCGCGATTTCTTCGACCAGGCGCTCGCGATCGGCGCCGGTTCGCAAATGCTCATCGTTCCTTCCGTCAAGTATCACCTGCCCACTCCCGAAGAAGACTTCTGGAAACAGGATGAGTACGTTTTCACCACGCGCCTTCTCTTGGAACCGTGGAAGAAGCATCGGCCGGACCAGACGATGCCGCTCGAAAAAGATTTCAGCCCCACGCTGGCAGGCTCGGAGCGCGCGGCGCAGCAGGCCAAAATCCTGGAGTGGCTGCTGAAGGTCCCGGCCTTGATCCATGCCGCCGAGCTGGGAAAGGTTCGCGTCGGCCTCAAAATGTTCAACGCGCTGTTTGATGACGATTTCCAGCTCCGGATGCTGGATGCGGTCCATCAGGCGACGGCTGAAAACCGGGCGGAATTTCTTATCTATGCCAACCGGCTTTTCGATCCGCAGAAACAATTTTTGGACAAAGTGGGCGTCGCCTATGGCGGCCCGGACCTGAGCGACCGCAACCTGAGCGTGCTGGGAAAGTTCCTGGCCGGACGGTTTGCGTCGCCGGAGAAGCGTAAGTTTCTTCCCGTCAGCGCCACCGGCGACATCCATTCCGGCCGCGTCGCCGCCGAGTATCTGTTGCGCGGCTGCTCAACTTTCCAGATGCACACGATTTTTCAGTTGCCGGACAGCGAGTTTGCCATGAACGCTGGAGGCAAAACGGAGAAAGCCCTGCACCTTCTGCTCTTTCATCCCGAGGACGGCTTGCTCGCCTGGCTCCTGGACCTGCGCGCAAAGTTTGGATGGAAAAGCGGAATGTGCGTTCATGAAATGGCGGAGTGGTGCCGCGACCATTGGCCGGCGGTCGAAGCGGAACTTGCCCGCAGCGGCGGCTGAACAGGGCCACCTATGAATGTTTGCGCGCGGGCGGTGTGAAGGGTCGTCAGGGCATGGCTTCAGCCATGCCCTGGCGCGTTGACGGCGAATCCAGTGCGGATTATTCATGAAGCGCTGAAGCATCGTTAGGAGGGCGGGGTTTCAACCCCGCCGAAAGAGGCGGACGCCTTACGCTTTTTCTCTTGCCTCTTGAACGGCCCGCCATCGCAAACCGCTCACGAGGCAGGAAAGAGAAATTGCCGGCAGGCCGTAACGGCGGGGCCGAGGCCCCGCCCTCCTGTCCTCGCAGGCAAAATTCACGAATAATCCAGGCTGGTGATGGACGATCCATAAGAAGAATTTGACCCTGCGAGCGGTCTCGCAACAAGAGGCGGCTTCGCAAAAAAGGTAAAACTGATGCGCATCTTTTACGGCTGGTGGGTTGTCCTCGCGGCTTTCCTGAACCTCTTTTTTGCGGTCGGGATCATCTTTTACGGCCTGCCCGTCTTCTACCCCGAACTGGTGAAGCATCTGGGTTTTTCTCGCAGCCAGGTGACGGCAGGCATTCTGCTCGGCTTTCTGATCATTGCTCCGTTCGTCGGCTATATCGGCTCGCTGATTGACCGGCGCGGCGCTCAGTCCGTCATCCGCTTCGGGCTGTTGTTTGTCGGCGTCCCGCTGGTCCTGATGGGATGGATGACGCACCTGTGGCAGTATTACCTGCTCTCCATCGCAGAAGTTTTGGGCTACCTCCTGACGGGACCCATTCCCAACCAGGTGCTCATTGCCCGGTGGTTCCGGGCGTCGCGCGGGCGGGCGATGGGCTATGCCTACCTGGGGCTTGGAGTGGGTGGCGCCGTTTCTCCCATCTTTGTTCACTTCCTCATCGCGCATTATGGCTGGCGGCGGGCCTTTGAGGTGGTCGGAATTCTCATTCTGGTGGTGCTTCTTCCAATCGCCCAGTGGGTCACGCGGTCCGCTCCGGCAGAGATGGGGCTGGCTCCTGACGGCGCGCCAGGTCCCGTGGCTGATTCTGCCGGGCCCGAGGCCGCGTTCGACCTTCGCCGGGTGGCGCGCTCCGCCAACTTCTGGCTGATTCTTCTGGGCAGCACGCTGGTGATCGGGGCCATCGGCACGGTCATCCAGCAATTCGTTCTCTTCCTGCAGGACCAGAAATATACGCTTGGGCAGGCTTCGGTGATTTCCAGCGGGCTGCTGTTCGCCGGCCTCGCCGGGCGCGTGATCGTCGGCTATCTGGCCGACCGCTTCCAGAAGAAAAACGTGATGGCGACTTTCTACCTGGTCCTGGCGCTGGCCATTCCGCTGCTCTTTTTTGCCCGCTATCCCGCCGCCGCCTGGACGTTTGCCTTGGTCTTCGGCTTTGCCATGGGCGCGGACTACATGCTGATTCCGCTGGTCACCGCGGAGTGCTTCGGCGTGGCCACCTTGGGCAAGCTGCTGGCCATCATTATCATGGCCAACTCGCTGGGCCAGTGGATCGGGCCCTGGACGGCGGGATTGATCTTTGACGCCACCCACAGCTACAACATTGCCTGGGCCACGGTCACCCTCGGAGGCGTGCTGGGCGCTTTTCTGATCTATTCCATCAACGTCAACCGCGAGAAAGCCATGGGCGAAGCTGGCGGCGCCACAGGCGCATAATAATTAGGACACCCACAATGAACCTTGATTTCTCGCTGCCATTGACGTATTAAATCTAGCAGGTGGCTATGAGGCTTGCTGACTCTGAAATTGAGGTGCTTTTGCAGGAGCAGAAGGGTCTACCTTCCGACTACATGCATAGGTTTCACACCAAGCCGAAATCAGGACATGAAGAGCGAGAATTGAACTTGAAGGGAGCTGATGGGTCCGAATTTCGCGTAATACTGCGCAAGAGCCTTTACAACGTCTTTGACTTCTCGGTTATCCTAGCCTACGCCCTGCCGGGGAGCACAAAGCTATTTAGGTTGCGGCGATACAACGGAAAGAGCCACGAACATACCAACGAAATAGAGAAAGAGACTTTTTACGATTTCCACATTCATACGGCTAGCGAACGTTACCAGGACTTGGGAATGCGTGAGGATTCGTTCGCAGAGCCGACCGCCCGATTCTCGAATTTTGAAGAGGCAGTCCAGTGTCTAATTAGCGACTGTAACTTTGTCGCTCCTCAAAGCCCACAGGGCGATCTGTTCTAGAGGAAGTGAAGTTATGTCGGCCGAAACAATTGAACGAGAGTTCAAGGAAAAGGTTTGTAATCGCCTGCGTCTCGGGGGCGAGGGAGTCAACCGCTTTCGTGTCTTTACACCTTTTCTGTTCGATGATGGCGACCACTTAGTTGTAGTGCTGAAGAAAGAGCCGGGAGGCTGGCTGCTGTCAGATGAGGGACACACCTACATGCATCTTACGTATGACCTTGAAGAAAAGGATCTTCAGAGAGGCACGCGGCAAAAAATCATCACCAACGCATTGTCTGCGTTCGGCGTAGAAGATCGCAGGGGCGAACTGGTGATGAGAGTTCGAGGCGGCGGTTATGGGGACGCTCTTTATAGTTTTGTACAGGCTTTGTTAAAGATAAGCGACATAACCTATCTTTCCCGTGAACGGGTTGTTTCTACTTTCCTTGAAGACTTTCGAGAACTAATACAACAGAATGTTCCAGAAATGCGCAGACAGTTCGACTGGCACGATCCTGAGCATGATCCTGAGGGGAAATATGTGGTCGACTGCCGTGTGAACCACCTTCCTCGGCCTATCTTCATTTATGCGCTTCCTTCCGATGACAAAATTCGTGACGCCACAATCGCCATACTACAGTTCGAGCGATTGGGATTGTCCTTCGGTTCGGTGGGAATTTTCGAGGATCAGGAGGAGGTTAATCGCAAGGTTCTAGCCCGGTTTAGTGATGTATGCGAGAAACAGTTTTCAAGCCTTTCCGCGAACAAGGACCGCATCGCAAGTTATCTTGCGCAAACGCTCCGCTAAACAGCAGGGAACCCAAAGTCGAAAAGCGACTATGCTCCTCATGTTCGTTCATTCGGCTTCGCCCGATGTAATCTTCCAGCCAGTTGGAGGACCTGCCCACTCAACGGAAAGCGATGAAATAAAGATCTCGGAGAGGGTGAATCTGGTTTACAACTTCAAGTAGGCGACGGCCTTGCCCGCCGAGAGGCGGAGGCTAAATCAAGCCAATGTCTGGGTGGCGGCAATTTTCTGAGCGCAGGCGCCAGTTTGCAAAACCATGCGAATTTATCACTCTGAGCTATTATTCAGGGCAACGGTTCCTCTGCCACCACCTCACTCCCGAATTCGACCTTGTAGATTTCGAGCAAAACAACCAGGACGGTAAAGAGGAAGGGTCCCGGCACGAGTCCCAAAAATCCAAAGACGCTGAGCCCGCCGATGACGCTGAGGAATACCCAGAGGGTGTGAATTTCCATTCCGCGCTGGATCAATGGGAAGTTATTAGGTCGGGCTGGCCGCGACGGTTTTGGCGATGGCGGGAGTTGCATCCGTTTGCAGGGATGGCGGGGGGGCCAGCGGAAGTTTTTGTGGCAGGCTGCAACCTGATAGAATCTTTGGCGGCGGCGCCGGGCAGAGCGCGGCGCGGATGTGCGCTCCTGGTGTAACGCAAGCGCGCAGGGTGCAGTTGTCGACGGAATTTGAATCTGCCAAGGGAGGAGAGGGAAATGGGAACTGGTTCGGGAGATGGGCTGGCGCATTACACATGTTACCGGGCGGCGGGGCCGATCGCGGTGGATGGCAGGCTGGACGAGCCTTCGTGGGCGATGGCGCCGCGTTCCAGCGCCTTTGTGGATATTGTGACGGGCGAGCCGGCCTGGTTTGACACGCGCGTGGCGCTGCTGTGGGATGACGATTACCTCTATTTCGGCTTCAGGGCCGAGGAGCCGGATGTCTGGGCCACGCTGACCGAGCGCGACTCCAAGATTTACCTGGACAACGACATGGAAGTTTTTATTGCCGGGCAGGATGCCTACTACGAGTTTGAAATCAACGCGCTCGACACGATTTACGAAGTCTTCTGGATCTGGAAAGACCAGCTCAAGCCGGGTGGGAAGTTCCACGGCCAGCCGGAGTGGAATCCGGCCGGGCATCAGATGATGGAGATTGACGGCATCGGCGGGCACGTGCACCCGCGCGGCTGGCGCTTCGGTTTCCTGGACTGGGACTATCCGGGCCTGAAGCACGCCGTGCATGTGGACGGCACGCTGAACAAGCGCGATGACCTGGACAAGGGCTGGACGGTGGAACTGGCGCTGCCATGGAAAGGGCTTGAACTGCTGGCCGATGGCCGCTCGCTGCCGCCGAAGGACAGCGACGTCTGGCGGATCGACTGCTCGCGCTTCCAGCAGGTGGACAAAGAAGGCAACCGGCTGGAAGTCAGCCCCGGCTGGACGTGGAATAAGCACGGGCACTACGATTCCCACATCCCGGAGGTTTTCACCTACGTGCACTTCTCAGACCGCGTGGTGGAAAAAGGGCTGAAATAACGTCTTCTGAGAACATCCGCTCGAACCGCACACATCGCAAAAGCCGCGATGTGTCGCCATCCGCGCAAGTTGGTACCTGGCAGGGCTCCCAGACAATAATCGACTGGGTGTGCAAGTTCCCGCGAATACGAGCGGCGTCACGAAAGAGCAATTTGACGCTGCCATGCCGAAAGCCTTTGACTCGCGGATCGACTACATGGTTGAGGTTCTCAAGCTCTTCGACATACAGACCGCGGCGGAAAGAAATCCCTCCTTCGAGCATTTCGCTCGTCGGTGCGGCCTGCTTGGCTCCTAAGCCACGGTTAAATCGAAGTTTGATTTAACCGCGGCTTCTTCAAATGGTGATTGGTGATTGGCAATTTGGATTAGCCGGAGTGCATGTGCCAATCACTCAATCACAATTCGCCCAATCACCAATGGCTTGGGTCGCAATCGCCAATCGCTCAATTTACCCGGGCCACCCCCTTTCGTTCACGACACCGGCTTGATTTCACGAATCCAGATGTTGCGATAGCGCACCGGGTTGTGATGGTCCTGGAGTTGCAGCGGGCCGGTGCTGCCCGCTTCCGGCTTGTAGTGCGGAAAGATGCGGTGGCCGGTAGAACCCCAGATTTCCGTGTGGTTCTGCACCAGCACGCCGTTCTGGAAGACGGTGACGTAAGCGGGCATATGGACTTCGCCACCCTGCCAGATGGCCGGGGTGAAGGCGATGTCGTAGGTCTGCCACTCGCCGGGCGGGCGGCAGGCGTTTACGAGCGGCGGATGCTGGCCGTAGATCGCTCCGGCCTGTCCGTCCGGGTAGGTGATGTTGTGGTAGTTATCGAGCACCTGGACTTCATACTGGCCCTGCAAAAAGACGCCGCTGTTGCCGCGCCCCTGGCTCGAGCTGTGCGGCGGCGTGGGCTCGCTCCACTCGAGGTGAAGTTGAATAGGGCCGAATTTCTCCCGGGTCGCGATGTCGCCCGTGCCGGGAGCCACCTGGAAATAGCCGTTTTCAACTTTCCATTTGGCGGGGCCGCCTTTCAGTGACTGCCACTTTGAAAGGTCTTTGCCATCAAACAAAACAATCGCGTCCGAGGGCGGCCGGCCGGGAGTTTGCTGAGTGCTGAAACTTCCGGGAGTGACGATGGGCGGCTGCGGACGTCGGCCGTCATGCACATGCCACTTGCCTCCGGGCAGCATGGGGGTATCTTCATAACCGATGGGTTCCTTGTTCTGCTGGCCGTTGGCTCGAATCTGGAAGCTGACCAGCCCGGCAACTGCAAGGGTGATAAAAAACGCGAGAAGAACGATCGTATTCTTTTTCATCGTTGAACGCTCCTTTGGACGCGGGTCATAAAGACTGCGCGACGTATTTTTATCACGATTCGAGAAGAAAATCAGGTGGTAGCTTCAAATAAAAAATCGAGAGGCTGCGTGGCCGGATAGCGGGAGAACAAAAAATTGGCGTTTTCCGGCGCTTGCATTACCCGCTGCGGGCCAGTTGCTGGAGCCGGGGATAAAGGAGATCCACCTGGCGGCGGGTTTCTTCGAGGCTGCCGGAGCAGTCGATCGCAAAATCCGCGCGGCGGCGTTTTTCTTCCGCAGGCATCTGGCTGGCGATGCGCTGCCCGGCTTCTTTGCGGCTGACGCCGGCCTTGGCCATGAACCGCTCGATCTGCTGCTCAGGGCGGCACCAGGCCACGATCACTTTCACGGACCGGCCGCCAATGCCGGTCTCGTAGATCAGCGCGGCGTCCACGATGACGACCGCCTCAGGATTTCGGGCGCAATACTCTGCCGCGAGTTGCTCGACGCGGCCGATGATGCGCGGATGCACGATGCGGTCCAGTTGCTGCAACTTTGCGGAATCGGCGAAAACCAGAGGGCCGAGCCGCCGCCGGTCAATCTGGCCGTCGGGGTTGAGAATTTCCTGGCCGAAAGCAGCAACCAGTTCGGGAAAGGCGGGAGAGGATGAAAGCAGCATCTCGTGGCCGATCTTGTCGGCGTCGATGATGTGCGCTCCGAGTTCGCGGAACATTGCGGCGACGGTGCTCTTGCCGGAGGCGACGCCGCCGGTCAGTCCAAAATAACGCGCGGAAACGATCATGCGTGGGGCCGTGAAAAACAGGCGGCACAGAGAGCGTACCATGGCCGCCAAGGCCACAGCACGGCGCGACTATGCCTTGGCGGCGGCTCGCATTCCCCGGCGAAGCTTCGCCGCCTGAACGGTGTTGGACATCAGCATGGCGATGGTCAGTGGGCCCACGCCGCCGGGAACCGGCGTAAAAGCTCCGGCCTTTTCGCGGACGTCTTCCGGCTGAACGTCGCCGACCAGGATCGAACCTTTTGCTCGAAGCTTTTCCAGTGGCGCCGCCGGATCATGGAAAATCCGCCGGACTTCTTCTTCCGTGGTCAGGCGGTTGATGCCGACGTCGATGACGGTGGCTCCGGACCTGATGAATTCGCCCGTGACAAAAGCCGGTTTGCCCATGGCGGCCACCAGAATGTCACCCTCGCGCGCCACCGCAGGCAGATCGTGCGTTCTGGAGTGGCAGATGGTGACCGTGGCGTGGTTGTGCAGCAGCAGCATGGCCACGGGTTTCCCCACAATGTCACTGCGCCCGATGACCACGGCGCGCGCGCCCTTCATGGGGATGCCGCTGCGGCGAAGTATCTCGATGATTCCGGCGGGCGTGCAGGGAACCAGTCCCGGGCGGCCCCGGACGAGATTGCCGATGCTCACCGGATGGAAGCCGTCAACGTCTTTGGCGGGGCTGACCGCTTCCAGCACCCGCTTGGCATCAACCTGCGGCGGCAGCGGAAGCTGGACGAGAATGCCGTCAATGTCGTCGCGCGAGTTGAGATCGTGGACCAGCTCCAGCAGGCGCTCGGTGGTGGTGCCCGCCGGCCACTCGATCTCCTCGCTGTACAGCCCCAGCGATTCGCAGGTCTTCACTTTGCTCCGGACATAAATCTGCGAGGCGGGATCTTCACCCACCAGCACCGCCGCCAGGCCGGGCGTAATACCGGCCGCCTTCAACTCGCGGATCTGCTGCCCGAGCTCCTGCGTGATTTCATCACGGATCTTGACGCCATCGAGAATGCGCGCAGCCACTCGTTTGCCTCCCGGGGTTGGAATAACCTGTCAGTTTAGCATAATTGGCGGTCGCCGCCGGGCCTGGGTTGGGGCTGAAGGAAGCTTCCGGCGGCCCCGTTCCGGCAGGGGACCGGACGCCGCGGATTTGGAGCGCGTTAACCTTTCGATTATAATGCTCTTACGGCACTCGCCGTCTCCTGCTTGTGTGCTGGCGGATGATTGGGAATCCGGCGCGCACAGCAATCAGGATATCCGCCGGATGGTGCATTGTGGACAACTTAACTATGACTTCAGAAACGGAAAAACATTCCCAGGAAACAGCCAAGCCCGTATACGGGATTGCGGAGATCATGAAGTTTTTGCCGCACCGTTACCCCTTTCTCCTGGTGGACAGGATCCTTGAACTCGAACCGGACAAGCGAATCGTAGGACTGAAGAACGTGACCATCAACGAACAGTTTTTCCAGGGGCACTTTCCCGGAGCGCCGGTCATGCCCGGGGTGCTGATTATCGAATCGATGGCGCAGGTGGCTGGGGTCCTGATTTATCGTGACCTGCCGGACAAAGAAAAGAAGCTCATCTATTTTTCCGGCATCGAGAACGCCAAATTCCGCCGCCCCGTGCTTCCGGGCGATCAGCTTCTTGTGGAGATGCAGCTCCTGAACCGGCGCAACAACTTCGGCAAGATGCAGGGGCGCGCCACGGTGGACGGCAAACTGGCGGCGGAGGCCGTGGTCCTGTTCGCGATCGTGG
>Ga0307374_10010588_pt1 | contig 13321 bp, 11 predicted proteins | sample OX3MG_FD_202532 | JGI IMG/M metagenome (GOLD analysis project Ga0307374, IMG submission 202532) | Soil microbial communities from Risofladan, Vaasa, Finland - OX-3 | ecosystem: Environmental > Terrestrial > Soil > Coastal area > Acid sulfate soil | place: Finland: Risofladan, Vaasa | collected...
TCAACCTTCAAGTCCAGTCTAAGTTCGGAGCGGTTAGGCTACCGTTAAGGATTCCTTAAGGATTTGTTAAGGCTGATTTGTTAAGGCAGCGAGCGTCGTCAATGTCCGCGCATGAGCCGCGCGTGGAAGTAAACCAGCGCGTCGGGAACGAGAAAGAAGCGGCGGATGATCTCGGTATCAGCCTCATTCTGAGCGCCACGGAAGCCCCGCCCGAATCCGCGGTTTTGGGTGATCGCGGGGTACTGTTTAATGAAACCATTTGCCAGGTCCGTCTTCCCCTGCTGATACTGCTGTGCAGGGAGCTGCCGGATCTGGTTGAACTGATCTTTTAAGGACGCGCGGGTCGTAGCAAAGGCCGGATCACGCCGGTTGATACCCATCCGCCATGTCATACGGCTCGCTTCACGATTGCTGAAGCGGTTGAACTGGTCCGCCGGCTCGTTCCGGAGGTGATCAAACATTTGCGCCATCCGGTCTTGAGGCGTGGGCGGCGGCTGGATCTGCGCGGGGAGGGCGACGCCGGGAGGCGTCAGGTTTGCAGCGTTCGCCGCCGGCTGAGAACCGGCCGGCTGGGCATTCGCGGGCTGAGCGGCGCCCGGCTGGCCCGGCTGCGCGCCGCGGTTGGCGTTCGGCGGGCCACCGCGACCTCGTCGAAACGTGGGATCCGGCTGCAGGCCCGAAAATGCACGGATAGCGTCGATCTGAGACTGACTCAATTCCTGTCGAATCGCGTCCGCGGTATCGTGCCGCAGTTTCTCTAACTGGACCGTCTCCGAAATGAGCGGCTTCTCGGCGGCGCCAATCGCGGTCGTATCGCCTGAAGCGAGCGTCTTATCGGTCAGAAGCGCGTTTTTTACGTGTCCCAGTTGAGCCGACACCGGCGCCACCGCAGTCTCCAATCTCTGCGTATGAGCGAAGTCCATCTGAGCGAGATGGTTCAACTGCTGCGCGATGGCGCCCACCTGCTCCGCGGACAGATTCAGGGCGTTAAGCTGCTCATAATAATCTGTATCCGCAGCGATTTGGGAACCCGGCGGCAGCATTGTCGCTCTTTGTGCTGTCGCCGCAGGGGCTGTCGGGTTGGCCGGCGCCGGCGGATCAGCCGCGATGGCCCGACAACACGCCAGTGTTCCGCCCAGCATCATTACTCCAAGAAACTTAGCGCCTGATTTGAACATTCTACTTCTTCTCCCATTTGCTGCGGGGCTACTTGCCGTCGTGGGCCCGAAGATAAGTCAACGCATCCTGCTTAAGAAAGAAGCGCTGCACCGCCGCATCGTCAAGCTCATCCGTCGATTCGGTCGCCTGGGCCGCAAAACTCCTGATGCCATTGATTCGCTGGGTCATGCTGGTTGCAAATGCCGGGTTCTGCTGCATAAAGCCACTTACAATCTGCGACTGCGTCTGCTGGTATTGAGCCGCCGGCATTTGTCGAATCTGCTGCATCTCGCTCAAAAAAGATTTCCTCGACGTGTCGAATTGCGGGCTGTTGCGCGGAACCCCCATCATCTGGGTCATCCGGTCCGCCATGCGGTTTTTGAACCGATTATAACGATCGGCGGGGATCTGGCGAAGGCGATCGATCATTCGCGCCGCCATCTGCTGCGGTGTCATATTGGCGAGAGCTGCCATCGCCGCGGCGCGCCCCCCTGCACGCCCGTTTTGCCCCCCCACCGGCTGTGCCGCCGCTCCCTGCTGCGCCGCCGCTCCCTGCTGCGCCGCCGCCGGCTGTCCATTCGGCCCTTGCTGCCCGCGACGGCCGCGGGGATTCGGGGTATTCGTGACAATCCCGAGATCGGTCTTGACCGCGTCCAGTTGAGCGGCGGTGAGTGATTTTCGAATGGCGGTCACGGTATCGCGCCGGAATGCGATGATCTTATCCTCGTCCGGGCGGAGCGGATCGAGCGCTTTATTGACCGCCGCCTGGTCCGCGGGGTCCGGAGCGCGTCCTGCCAGAACCGCCGCCTGCACCCGAAGGATCTGTGGTAGGACCGGCTGAGTCGCTTTATCTACTTTTTGCGCGTGCTGCCGGTCCATCTGGGTCAATTGGGCGAGGCGGTAGGTAAAATCCTGGATCTGCCCGGGTGTCAGACTGAGCGCCTTAAGCTGGCGAAAGTAGAGCACCTGTTGGGAGAGCTGCGCCGGATCGGGCGCGGGCGTCGCCGCTGCTGCGGGCGGGGCCGCGATGGCTGCCGGCGGCGCCGGCGTCGGATTGTCTGCGAAAAGGGGTCCGCAGCTGAGCAGCAGTCCGATGGTTGTCACCATCCGGAGTCTCTCTCGCCGCGGGTAATAGAATCTCATTTGAGCTTCCTCCAGCGTTGGCCGGCTGACTCGCCGCCCGGGAAACACATTTAGCATTCTCTCTATTGTAATTTGAGTCCATGAAGATTTAGTGAAACATGGTAGTATAAAGATCGATTAACCCAATCCCGTCGCGCGTTGACGCGGCGCGGACTCGCGGCGGATCAGCCGAAAATGAGGATATCGGCACCAGCGTTTCGGTGGAGTCAGAGCAGTCTACCCCAGCGTGGTCTGCGAAATATAAGTATGCGAATCTTGCTCATTGAAGATGAAGAGTCGATCGCCGCGGTGATCCGTCGCGGGCTGGAAGAGGCCCACTACCAGGTGGAAACAGAGAATAATGGCACGGACGGTCTGCGCCTGGCGTCCGCTCGAGCCTATGCTTTGATTATTCTCGACCTCATGCTGCCGGGCATCGATGGATGGCGGATTTGTTCAGAGCTCCGCAAATTGAAAATCAATACGCCAATCCTCATGCTTACGGCCCGTGACACGGTGGAAGATCGCGTTCGCGGACTCGAGACCGGCGCCGATGACTATCTTCCCAAGCCGTTCGATTTTACGGAGCTTCTCGCCCGGGTACGAGCGCTGTTGAGGCGTGACAAAGTTCACAAGACACGACATATCGAGGTCGCGGACCTTGAAATCGACACGGCCGCTCGCCGCGTGACCCGGAGCGGTCAGGAAATTCCGCTGACGCCGCGCGAGTATTCGCTTCTGGAGGCGCTGGCCGCCAATGAAGGCCGAGTCTTAACGCGGGAAGTGATTCAGGAACGTGTCTGGATGGATGAAGAGAGCTACTCCAACACCGTTGACGTGCATATCGGGACCCTGCGTCGGAAGATCGACTCGGGATTCGACGTGAAACTGATTCACACGGTACACGGCGTCGGTTATACACTCAAAGTTACCGACGGGAGGTCTGCGGCATGAAGCTAACTTCGGTGCGGGCGCGCCTCACACTCTGGAATGTGGGCGTAATGGCGTTTGTTCTAACGGCGTTTGCGGCAGCGGTAAGCTGCAGCGTACATGCGACTCTCGGGCGATCCATCGATCAGGATCTGCGCCATAATGCGCATCACGCCGCGGAACGCGTGTCCCATCTTGATCTCTCACAGATCGAAGGACTGACACGATCTGCCCAGCATGGGCGGCGCGATGACCATCCATCCGCCGAGCCCCCCCCGGCCCGGAATGGATCTCATGATACCCGCGTCGATTGGCGCCGGCCAAGGATCTTCGACACTCAGGGTAAGTCGCTCTTTTTTGGTCCTCCGGATCAGCGGCCGTGGGACGTGAGCGCCTTCCGGAACGCCGTTCGCGGCGCCGAAACCTTCTCAACGGTCAAGATTGATAACGAGAGCGTCCGGATCATCTCGGAGCCGGTCTGGAGGGAGGGGCATGTTGAAGCGGTAGTGCAGATGGCGCATCCTCTCTCGGAGCTGCGGCATCTGCTGCAGGAGATGGGAAAAACGCTGCTCGCGCTCGTTCCGCTGGCTCTCCTGGTCGCCGGACTGGGCGGCGCGTTCCTCACGTCGCGGGCGCTCCGGCCGGTGCGCCACGTCACGGAAGCCGCGTCGCAGATTGGGGAGCGGGATCTTTCTCTCCGCCTTCCGGTGAGCGGGAACGATGAGTTCTCGGTGCTTGCCCGGACGTTCAATGGTATGATCGGGCGTCTCGAAGAGGCCTTTACGCGCCTGGGGAACGCGTTCGAGCAGCAGCGACGGTTCACGGGCGACGCCTCGCACGAGCTCAGGACACCGCTCACCACGATTAAGGCCGAGACAAGCCTCGCTCTCAGCGGTAATCGAAGCCCCGAGGAATACCGACGGGCGCTTCAGGCCGCGGACCATGCCGCTGACGTCATGAACCGCATTGTTCAGGATCTCCTGCTGCTGGCACGCACCGATGGGGGCCAGATGGGACTGGATCTTCGGCCGGTACGGGTGATCGATCTGCTGCGCCGGGTTTTGGAGACAGCGCCGGGGCGGACGGATGGTCCACCAGTGATCCTGGACATTCCGGACCCATCGATCGCAGTGATGGGGGATCCTCACCACCTCTCTCGACTCTTCGTGAACCTGATTGATAACGCCCGCCGGCATACGCCTGCCAGCGGCCGGATTACCGCCGCCGCGCGCGCAAGCGGACGCTCCATCATTATTCATATTGTGGATACGGGCGAAGGAATCGCTCCGGAGCATCTCGGCCATGTTTTCGAGCGGTTCTACCGTGTTGACGCTGCTCGCTCCCGGGCGCATGGTGGCGCCGGCCTCGGCCTTGCCATCTGCCAGAGCATCGTACAGGCCCATCACGGCACGCTCGATCTTCAAAGCGAGTTGGGCCAGGGGACGACCGTTACCGTCACGCTTCCTCGATCGGCTTAGCGCGCCTCGCACCGCAGGGCAATCGCGTAGGAGCGCCAATCCAGCGGTTCGCCCATTATTGGGGGCCAGGGAGCCATCGAGGTCGCCGGGGGCCGCAATTCGCCGAAAGCTCCTAAAGTCGGTTGGACTTGCGGAAATCGCCGAAGGGATTCGCCGCCCACGTTCGGCCGTCTATAATAGTAAATGGAGGCGCAGCGGAGGAATGGCGACTATATCAACCTGGGTTCCGTGGCAGCCCGGCAGCGGTCCAGTGGATCGCGCCTGGCGTTGGATTCGGCTGCTGGGTATTATTTACCTCGCGGCGTGCGCTGCCTATATTCTTCATACTTCCGGGTGGATTGGTGGCGCGCTTCCCGAAGTCCGTGTGCCGGACGCCATAGGCCTCTCCCGTGAAACGGCGTTTGCCAAAATGCAGCGACTCGGATTGACCCCTCACGTCCAAGATGGGCCCCGCTCGGATGGATATGCCCAGGGCGCGGTCATGCAGCAATCGCTGACCCCGGGAATGCATGTTCGAGCAGGACGAGGGGTCTATCTCCTGGTCTGTTCTGGCGCACTGCACGTAATTGTGCCGGATTTACGTGGGCTCGACAGCGGTGCGGCGGCGCGAGTGATCGCCCGACTGGGTTTAGAACCATCCATAGCAGCCAATGTGCCAAGCTTCGACGTGCCATTTGATTCGGTGGTGGAACAGGCGCCCGCTCCGGGCGTTCGGGTGGAATATGGAACACCGGTCGCGCTGGCCTTGAGCAATGGTCTCCCGGATTATGCCCTGGATGAGGTGGATCCATCGCTGCAAGGCGCCGTTACAGCGCCTGGCGATCCCGGCCTGTCGGACCCTACTGCTCCTCTGCCGGCAATACCTGGCACGGTGTCACTTGGCGGCGCCCCGTCTTCAGCAACACTTCCTGCCAGTGGCGCCCCGGTTTCAACAACCGTTCCTGCCGATGGTTATTCAGCGTCTACGACTGTTTCACTCGGTGAAAGCCCGCCTGCCGTGACCAATCCCGAACCAGGCGCAAGTACCCCCGGGAGCGCCGGCTACCGTCAGCCGGACTATCCAAAGGCGCATTATCCGACGCGAGCCGGGGCGACAGCTCCGAACACCGGTCTCGCACGGACGCCCTATCGACGACCTGTAAATCATCCATCCGGCGCCGCGGTCGTCGATAGCGCGCCTGCAGATAGCACGCCTGCAGATAGCGCGCTTGCGGCGCCATGATGGGCGCTTTGTCCTGTTCTCGCGCGTTCGCTGCGAGGATGATCCACCTATGATCGAGACCTCATCCAGTGATCGCCGGGTAAGGACCGGTCTCGATAATCTCCTCAACAACCTGCGCGAGGGGACGGCTGCGGAGATCGGAAACCTGCCGGAAATTTGTCATCTGATCCGGCAGGGAGCGAATTGCGGCTTGGTTTCAAATCCCGCCTCTATCACGGAGGATTTAAGCAGCGCCGAGATGGCGCTTTTGCGGGCGGGCGTGCGGCTGGGCGCGATTTTTGGCCCAGAGCATGGCGCGAGAGGGAGCGCTGAAGCCGGCGAGGCGGTCGGATCGGCCACCGATCCGACGACGGGAGCGCCCGTTTACAGTCTATATGGTTCCACAGTGCGCCCCACTCCGGAGATGCTGGCCGGCCTGGATCTCATGCTGTTTGATCTTCAGGACGTGGGCGTTCGATTCTATACCTATACGTGGACGCTCTCACATCTTCTTGAAGCCTGCGGGGAGGCCGGCATCCCCGTCGTGATCCTGGATCGGCCGAATCCGATCGGGGGCGAGATGGTTGAAGGACCGCTGCTCGAGCCTGGGCTGGAGAGCTTTCTGGGCCGCTACGCGATACCCGTGCGTCATGGCCTCACGATCGGCGAGTTGGCCCGCATGTTTGCAGGCAGGTACGCCCCCGGTCCACCACCGCTGATCTCCCCTATGACCGGCTGGCGCCGTGTTGATTGGTGGTGCGAAACTCGCCTCGACTGGGCAGCGCCATCGCCCAACATCCCCACTCCCGAGACTACGTGGATCTACCCGGGGACCTGTTTATTGGAGGGTACGAACCTTTCTGAAGGCCGCGGCGCCCCGCTGCCGTTCCGGGTGTGCGGCGCGCCCTGGATTGAGCCGGATCGCCTGGCAGCCCGGTTGAACGAACTTGGCGGGTCGCGCTGGCGCGGTCTCTACTTTACTCCCAGCAGCAGCAAGCACAGCGGCATTACCTGCGGTGGAGTCGAATGGTATCGGCCTCACGCCTCCGACTGGCGGAAAGAGTTTCACCCCGTTCGGACGGGATTGGAACTGATCCAGGCGGTGAAGGAACTCTGGCCGGGCGAATTCCGATGGCTTAGCGGCGGTGCAGGGCGATCGCATTTTGACCGACTCATCGGCCGATCCGATGTCCGTGCCCGCCTGGACGCCGGAGAGAGCGCCGCCTCCATCGCCGCCGGTTGGTCCGAGGATGAAGCCCGTTTCCTCAACGACCGAAAGCCTTACCTTCTCTATTCGTAGTAGGGGCAACGCATTCGCACAAAACGCGCCGGAACTGAATGGCCTCCTGCGAATGCTTCGCCCCTGCCCGGCACGCTGATCTGGGCGCCGAGAGTCTACCGGTTTTCCAGGGCTATAATAAATTGGCCTTCCCGGCGGCCGCGCGTAGTCCATCGTTATTCCGGCCCCATGAGGGAATGTTTCGCGTGTCATAGGATACACTTTCTCCTATACTCACGTTCTTTCACACTCACTTTCTCCCATACTCACCCGGGGTCTCCACATTATGGTCAGGATCATCATTGATGAGAGTAACTTTCGTTAACCGTGTCATAGCCCGTATCCGCCAAAGGCTCGGAATCCCCGCGCCCTGGGATGAGATTCTCGTTCTCGGACGGAATTACATGGTCCGGAGCGATGCTTTCAGGCGTGATGGAGTCGATTACGATCGTGCGTGGTTTCTGGCTTGCGCTCTTCACAGCCACGTGATTTATGACGTGGGCGCAAATACTGGCGAGAATGCGCCGATCGCATTCAGTAACAACGAGCTCAAAGAACTGGTGATGGTGGATGCCAACCCTGCGGCGCTTGCCGCGGCCGCTGAGATGCTCGTGCATAATCATCTCAGTGATCGCGCGCGCTTTGTATGCGCCTTCGCGGGCGACGTGGAGAATTCGACGATACGATTCTGGACTATTGGCACGGGCGCCGCCGGGAGCATGTATCGCTCACATGCCCGGAGCGCGGAAGCTGCGGGAGCGGCTATCGAAGTTCCGACAGTAACGCTCGACGCGCTATCGCACGCCTTTGGATCCCGCCCGGACTTTGTGAAAATCGATGTCGAAGGCGCTGAATTTGCTGTTTTGGAAGGGAGCCGGCGATGCGCCGGCGAGAAGGAGACCCGATTCCTCGTAGAGATGCACTCGAATCCGGATCTTCCGATGCGCGAAAACGCGACCCGAGTCTTGCGTTGGTGTGAGGAGCTTGGATACAACGCGTGGTACCTGGCCCGCGAATCCCATCTCACTGATCCCGATGAGATCGCTCATCGGGGGCGATGCCATCTTCTCTTGCAGCCGGCCGACTGGAGCTATCCGACCTGGTTGAGAGGCATCCCTCAGTCCGCTCCCCTGCAGAGCGCGCTAGATGCAGCGGCGGCCTGACGCATTCTCAAACGCTTCTATCCGGTCTGCTTAAGCCGTATAAAATGATCGGTACCATTCGACAAACCGCTGGGTGCCGGTTTCGATCGAAGTGCCGGGCCTGAAGCCGATCTCGTTCGCGAGGTCCTCTACGTCGGCATAGGTTTCGGGAACATCCCCCGGCTGCATGGGGAGCAGGTTCCTCTGAGCCGGCCGACCGAGCGCCTTTTCCAACAGCGCTATGACATAGAGAAGGTCGACAGGCTCACTCGCGCCGATATTATACAACCGGTATGGCGCGGAGCTGCTGGCGGGGTCGGGCGTTCTTGATGAAAAGTCCGGGTTGGGGGTCGGAGGATGATCTAGCACCCGGATCACCCCTTCAGCGATGTCCTCGACGTAGGTAAAGTCCCGCTTCATACGGCCAAAGTTAAAGACATCGATCGGCCGGCCCTCCAGGATGGCGCGCGTAAAGAGGAAGATCGCCATGTCCGGCCGACCCCAGGGGCCATAAACGGTGAAAAAACGGAGACCGGTTGTTGGCAGCCGGAAGAGATGGCTGTAGGTGTGCGCCATTAATTCGTTTGCTTTTTTGCTCGCGGCGTACAGGCTCAAAGGGTGATCCACATTTTGATGCACGGAGAATGGCATCACCGTATTGGAGCCATAGACAGAGCTGGATGAGGCATAGACGAGATGCTCCACTCCGGAATGGCGACAGCCCTCAAGGATATTCAGGAAGCCGACCAGATTGCTTTCGATATAGACGTGTGGGTGGGTGATCGAGTAGCGGACGCCAGCCTGCGCCGCCAGGTTAATCACCGCCTCGGGCCGATCCTCTTCGAAAAGCTGCGCCGTGCTGTCGCGATCAGCGAGATTGACCTGGTGGAATTGAAATCCCCGCAGCGAAGTGAGCCGGTCAAGCCGCGCCTGTTTGAGCGCGGGGTCGTAATAATCGTTCATATTATCAACGCCCACGACCCGGTCGCCCCGCGCCAGCAGCCGAGCGCAAACGTGGTATCCAATGAATCCGGCGGCGCCGGTGACCATGACTCTCATATTTCGACGGCTTCTCTAATACCCGGCTCTCACCGGGATGCGATTTTCCAATCAATCGAGCAAAGCCGGCTATCGCCGGAGACCCAGGCGAAGGAAAACCGCCGGACGCAGCAAACGCCACCAATCGACCACCGCCCGGATTCTAGTGTAGGGTACGCCTGCGACGGGTGGCGGATACTCAATGGTGACAGGGACCTCTTTGATTCGATACCCGAGGGTAATCGCCTTGTAGAGCAGGTAAGGTTCCAGTTCGTATCGATCCAGCCAATCCTGCTGAAGATGGATTCGTGAATCATTCAGGAACGACGTGCGAATGGCCCGGAAGCCACTGGATGCGTCGCTGACCCAACGGCCTGTGAGCAGTGAAAAGCAGACCGAGTAAGCCCGTGTACCAATCCGGCGCTGCAGAGGCATGTTTCCAGCGTACCCGCCCGGCAGATAACGGGATCCCTGCGCAAAATCCAACTGTTGCGCCGTCAGGGCGTCAATGAGCGATGGCGCCTCTGAGGAGCGGGTCTTTCCACTGCCAGAGGTAATAACAACGGCGTCGACTCCCTTTTCCAGAGCGTAAAGCAGGCCAGTGCGGATGGCGGCGCCGACCCCCATGGTTCGTGGGTGGCTGATGACCTCGGCCCCGGCGATCCGAGCGGCTTCGACGGTTCCATCGTTGGACCCGTCGTTGATAACCACCGCCGTGTCAATCCAGTCCCGAGGAAGCTCGCGCACGATCGCGCCAATCCTGGCCTCTTCGTTCAGGACGGGCGTAACGCTCATAACTGTGAGCGGCGTCCGCCCATGTTCGGTCAACCGGAGGTCCTTTCGAGATCACGATTCAGAGTGAAACAAAACTGGCGCCCGGAACGCCTCACCGCGTGCTGGCGTTCATCTCATCATAGATCCAGCGATAGGTTCGCTCCATGCCCATCCGCAGCGAGATGCCTGGCTGCCAGCTTAGCAGCTCCTGAATGCGAGTATTATCGCTATTACGGCCGTTCACGCCCTTCGGAGCGTCAAGGTTATAGGTTCGCTTCAGCTTGACCCCGGCGATCTCCTCGACGATATCAACCAATCCGTTGATGGTGACGAGCTCATTACTTCCGAGGTTCAGGGGTTCTTCAACGTCGCTATTCATGATGAGCTGCGTGCCCTTAATACAGTCGTCGATGTACATGAAACTGCGAGTCTGATTACCCGAGCCCCAGATCTCAATGCTGCGACTGCCATTCTGTACCGCTTCGATGACCTTGCGGCAGATCGCCGCAGGCGCCTTCTCGCGTCCACCATCATAAGTTCCGAATGGTCCATAAACGTTGTGGTAGCGGGCGACGCGGGTGGTTAAACCAAAGTCCTCACGAAAATGGCGGCACATGCGCTCGCTGAACAGCTTCTCCCAGCCATAGCCGTCTTCGGGCAGCGCGGGATACGCGTCAGCCTCTTTGAGGGGGATAACGTCTTCGTTGACCTGCTTTTCAGCATTGTAGACGCAGGCGGAGGACGCATAGAAATACCGCTGCGCTCCGCACTCCTTGGCGGCCAGAAGAAGATGAGTGTTGATGAGGACGCTCAGCATGCAGAGCGCCTTATGGGTTTCAATAAATCCCATCCCGCCCATATCGGCCGCCAGGTTATAGATGATCGACGAATCTTGCGACGCACGGAGACAGTTTTCCTTCAACTGCAGATCCAATTGCAGGTTATCGACCTCGCGGAATACCTGGTGCCACTCGTTCAGTGGCTTGCGGTCCACGGCCCGAATGCGCTTAAAACCCTTGCGCATCAGATCCGCGACCAGATGGCCGCCAATAAAGCCGCCGCCGCCGGCGACAAGGGTGAGCGCGTCTCTGTCAGTGGGCATAACAATTCTCCGACAATTCCGTACTTCGGCGAGGTGGATCCCGATAAGAACGGCAGTAAAGGCAGGGTGCTCTGCGTCTACATTGTAGCAGTCTTTCCCCAAGGAATCTGGTTACGGGAACCGAATGAATGACGAGCAAGCTCTCAATCGGCGGGTGGCTCTGCCTTTTTTAGTGGTTAGTGCGGATTTAACACAGCTCGATGTTAGAACTCTGCTTGCGCTGGGTATAAGCGAGCTATAATGTTATCTGAAGCGGAGCCGGAGTTACTCGATAATTCAGTGTTCGTATTCGAAAAACTCGAATAGTAAAAGACGCGAAAGCCGGTTCAATGCCAACCGGTTCGCAGAACGAAAAGCCCGCAATGAGAAGTCATTATACGCCATCGGCTTCGCTGAAAAGCGACCCTGTGACGGTTGGTTGGTAAAGTAGATCTAGTCACATCCTATCGTCCGGAACGGCAGCCTCGCCGTTCTCGTTCGTCGCTCCACTTCGATGTAAAGGAGTACATACCGATGTTCGCACCATCTGAGAAGCGAGGATATCTCGCCGCACATTCGTTCTGGCATTACGTAAGAATCACCGCTTTGTTGACCCTGGCAGCGTTGATGGCATTAAGCCTCACCGCAGCGCAGGCGTCAGTGGCCGGATCTCCGGCAATATCAAACTTTTCACCCGCGGGCGGCTCGGCCGGGACCGTGGTGCAAATAAACGGGACGGGCCTATCTTCGGCGACCGCCGTGACGATCGGCGGCGTGCCCGCTTATTTCACAATCCAGAGTGACAGCGAGATCGACGCCACCGTGCCGAATGGCGCCGGGGCAGGGCCTGTTACCGTCCTGACACCCTCCGGCTCCATTAGCAGCGCGACCGGCTTCAGCATGACGCCAGCGCCGATGATCACCAGTTTCACGCCCACGAGCGGCCTGCCCGGGACCATCGTTTCTCTCACCGGCACGGGATTCTCCACAGTTACATCCGCAGCGGTTAATGGCGTGAACGCATCCTTCCAGATCCACACCGATTCCTCAATGAATGTAACGGTACCCAATTCCGCCACTACCGGTCCGATCAGCGTGACCAATCCCGGCGGAACCGCGACCAGCGCGACCAACTTCACCGTTCTTCCAGTCCCAGCGCCAACGATCTCCAGTTTTTCGCCCACTTCGGGATCTGTTGGAACCGACGTTACTATCCAGGGCACAGGTTTCGCTACAACGACCTCGGTACAGTTCAACGGAACATCTACCACGAATTTCCTTGCGCACAACAATGACGTGATGGACGTGATAGTGCCGGTCGGCGCCTCCACAGGTCCCATCACCGTAATCAATCCTGCTGGATCCGGAACCAGCGCGAGCGATTTCGTCGTTCCGTCAGCGCCGTCGATAACCGGCTTTTCACCAACGAGCGGCCTTCCGGGAACTCTCGTTCACGTGACCGGAACAGGCTTCACCGGAACCACCTCCGTGACGGTCAATGGGGTGCCCGCATCCTACCTTGTGCACACCGATTCGACGCTGGATCTAAACGTGCCGAACTCCGCTACCACCGGCCCGATCACCGTGGTTAATACCAAGGGTTCTGCCACCAGTGGGAGCAATTTCACCGTGCTGGCCGTGGGCGCCCCCACGATCAGCAGCTTCACGCCAACCACAGGCCCTGCCGGGACGATCGTTTCTCTTACCGGCACAGGTTTTTCCACCGTCACCTCTGTGACGGTCAACGGAATGAAAGCATCCTTCCTGGCCCACAACGACGTTTCGCTTGATCTAACCGTTCCCATCGGCGCCACTACCGGCCCGATCACCGTGGTCAATCCCGCCGGCTCCGCAACCACCTCGACGCCCTTTGTGGTGCCTCCGGTGCTTGCGCCAACCGTCAGCAGCTTTACACCGGCTTCAGGGCCGTTTGGCACGCTGGTGCATCTCACCGGCACAGGCTTCTCCACCGCGACTTCTGTGGAGTTCAACGGAGTGCCCACCGGGCATTTCCTTGCTCACACCGATTCGTCGCTGGACGTGGTCGTTCCGGTCGGCGCTACGACTGGCGTAATCACGGTCGTTAACGGGTCCGGTTCCGGAAGCAGCTCAACGAGC
>Ga0307374_10010590_pt1 | contig 13317 bp, 12 predicted proteins | sample OX3MG_FD_202532 | JGI IMG/M metagenome (GOLD analysis project Ga0307374, IMG submission 202532) | Soil microbial communities from Risofladan, Vaasa, Finland - OX-3 | ecosystem: Environmental > Terrestrial > Soil > Coastal area > Acid sulfate soil | place: Finland: Risofladan, Vaasa | collected...
TCGCGGCGGCGATCTTGTTCGCTGCTTCGTGATGGCCGTAGCGCGCTAGGCCTGCGGCAATCAGCGAGTTATCGTGGGGCCAGACGGTTCCCGTGTGGTAGCCGAGCGGGTTGTAGCCGGCCTCGCGAGCGGCGAGGGTCCTCACCCCCCAGCCAGAGAAGAGCTCTTCATCGAGCAGGCGCTCGGCCACGGCGGCGGCCTCGACCTCGTCTAGAAGCCCTGACCAGAGCAGGTGCCCGATGTTGGAAGTGAGGCTGTCGATCTGGCGCTTGTCGCCATCGAGGGCAAGCGCGTAGCAACCGCGGGCGGGCATCCAGAAGTCGTGGTGGAATGAGCCGCGCAGGTCGGCGCCTCGAAGCTCGAGTTGCTCCGCGAAAGCCTCATCGCCCCAGACCTCGCGTGCCAACCGGGCCGAGCGCAACTGTGCGTCATAGACGTACCCCTGGATCTCACAGGTCGCGATCGGTCCCTGCCCGAGGGAGCCATCTGCGAACTGGATCGCGTTCCAACTGTCCTTCCAGCATTGGTTGACCAGCCCGGTCTGCGGATTGCGGCACTTGTACTCGACGTATCCGTCGCCATCGCAATCGCCGCTGTCCTCGATCCAGCGCAGAGCGGCGCGCGCATTTGCCTCAAGCGCTTGGACGAGTTCGTCATCACCGGACCAGCGGTGGTACTCATCCAGCAGGATCAGGAAGAGAGGTGTCGCATCGGCGGTTCCAAAATACGGAGAGTGCGGGCGCTCGCCACGCTCGGTGAGCTCGCCAAAGCGCAGCTCGTGGAGGATCTTGCCGGGCTCCCGCTCCTGGAAGTCATCACGCACCGAGGCCTGGCGGGTGGCAAGGACACGCAACGTGGCCGCCGCGAGTCCGGGCTGGTACGGCAGTGCCTGGAGACTGGTAATCAGGCTGTCGCGGCCAAAGAGCGCCATGAACCACGGAAGTCCGGCGGCAGGCAGGGTCCCGCCGTCGCTGAGGTCAGAATGCATGCGCAGCGCGCCGAGGTCACTGAGGCTGGCGCGATAGGTCCTCGCAAGACCGGGATCCTCGGACTCCAGCACCGGCGCGTTGGCGAGCCAGACCTCGAGCTCAGTCGACTTCGTCTGACGGAGCTTCCGCAGCGCGGTTGGTGCCCGCGTCGCGGTTCCGTCATTTTGACCCGCCGAGTCGGTCCTAACGATGAAAATGGTCGACCACTGCTCGCCGGCTCCAAGCTCGAGAGCGTAGGCGAAGCCCAGGCGGGTGATCGTCGCTGGCTGGCTGGAAGCAACCGTGACCGAGCGCTGGTATTCGTCACGGCTGTAGGTCAGCCTGAAGACGTCAGCTCCGTCATCGAAGGCCACCGCTCGCTCTGCAACGGTGCCGTCCTTGATTTCGAAGAGGTCGGCAAAGTCGGCGTCGACCTCCAGTATCACTTGGATATCGCTGGTCTCATGGAGGTGGTTGGTCACCATGACCTCCTCCATCCACGCACTATCAATCAGGCGACTGCGCACGATCGAGCACGACGCTTGGTCGTCAGGCCCAACGCCGGGGGTGAGGACGAACTGCGCGTCGAAGTGGGCGGACTGATCGAGACTCAGCAACTCCAGTGGGGCCTCCCCGACCCGGAGTACCCAATGGGAGACAAAGCGGGTGTCCTCGCAGAAAAAACCGTGCTCTCGACCCTCGTCGGCCCGCACGTCACCATGGCGGTCCCCGACGACAAAATTGCTGCCGTCAAGGACGCTAAGGGTGCGCTCAGACATATTCGAAGTCCGGTGCCGAGGTCTGGACGGCAAGCGAGCGGTAGGTGCGCTCGTAGGCGACGGTGACGGCGTCGACATCGCAATGCCGCGCGACCCACTCTCGGCAGCCTCGCGGGGCGATGCTGGGGAGGTGGGGAACAGCGGCGGCCATCGCCTGCTCGTCGTCAACCAGGAAACCGGTCTTACCCTCTATGACAAGCTCGCGAGCAGCGCCTTCGGGAAAAGCAATTACCGGAGTTCCACATGCCATCGCCTCGACCATCACCATCCCGAACGGCTCCTCCCAGCGGATCGGCATCAGCAAGCCCCGGGCTCGGGCGAACAGGGAGCGCTTGAACGACCCTTCAATCTCCCCCACGAAGCGAACGGCATCGCCGTCGATGTGGGGAGCGACCTCTCGCTCAAAGAACGCCTGCTGTCCGGGCTGGATCACGCCCGCGAGGACGAGTGGCATGTCTGCGGTCCGAGCGACTGCGATCGCGCGCTGGGGACCCTTCTCCGGCGTCATCCTCCCGACCCAGAGCAGGAAGTTGTCCTTTTGCTCCCGTAATGGCCAGGCCCGCAAGTCGATCGGGTTCGGGATCGTCTCGACGGCACTCAGACCCGGGGGCGCGGCGGAGAGCTGCGCTTTGCTGATGCTCACCAGCGCCGCCTTGTGACCATGGCGCGCGTAGAACGCCGCCGTGCTGGGGGTGAACGGTCCATGCAGCGTGTGGACCAGGGGCGTTTGGATGCGGTCGGCCATGGCCAGGGACGTGAAGCCGCAGTGGTCGTGAATCACGTCGAAACTGTCGGTGCGGGCGGCGAGATCGACCTGCTCGAACGCTCTCGAGACGTGGTCGACCTCATAGAGGGACCGCTCGATCTCATCGGCGTGGGACTCCCCGAGCAGGGTCACGACCTTCGCGCTCGATACAGAGCCAGGAGCACAGAAGAGCGTCACCGCATGCCCGCGCCTAACCAAACCCTCGGTGAGCGCATCGACGACCGACTCCACGCCGCCGTAACCGGGCGGCGGCACCGAGATCCACGGAGGAGCGAGCATCGCCACCTTCAGAGGCGCTCCCTCCGGTGGCGAAGACGCCATGGGGTTCAAGTGCCGCGGTGGCTCACGCAGGAGCGGGTGTTGCGACCTGGGTGCGGGCAATGCGCTGATGGCATCCACTGGCGCTCCTCAATGCCCCTCTCAGGGACGGCACTCGCGGGGCAGAGAGGGTCAAGTAGGACCGGGCGAACGCACTCGTGTCGCCCTGAACGGTGGGCGAGCTGCTTTCCGAGCTTACCAGCGAGGGGTAGGCCGGTTGGGGACGCCGACCAGCTACCCTCGCGGCGAGGGTCTGTTCGCGCTAGGCGAGCGAAACCCGATACGGGACAGAACCGAGCGCGCCGTTCGCGCCTTCGATATTTGTCTCCGAGAGGAGTACCGATGAACGATCAGAAAGTGGACGAGGCCAAAGGCCCTGTCAAAGGAGCCGACGCCACGACGACCGCGGCGGAAGACGCCACCGAACCGACAAGCGAGGCCAACCAGACCAAGGGCGATGACGGGGAGGGGCACGTCAACGGCGGCAGCGCCAATCCGCCCGCCCCCTCCTTCGTAAAGAAATTTGAGGATGCGGTGAACTCAGTCAAAGAGAAGTTCACCGGCAGCCAGTAGTGCCGCGAGTGGGCAGCGACATCTCGGCCCTGGCATGAACCCCCGTGGCACCCCGCACCCGCGCCAGGCCTGGCGCGGGTGCCGAGCGAGGCAACGTTGTCCACGTCAACTGAGCCCTCGCCCTCGATAGAGAGCCCCGGATGAGGTGAACGGGCGGCTCCCCTTGCGAGCCTGAGGCAGTCGATCATCTATCAGGCTGACTTCGCTGAGCCAGGCCAGATAGTCCTCCATCCCAACTGCCTCCGCCTCACTTCCCCGGCTTCAAGAGGCAGTCCATGTGCCGACGAATTCCTCACCGGTCGGAGACGCGGTCGCCTTGCTTGCCTCCCATCGAGAGGCCACGAGCTTTTCGGTGGTCACGGAGCGATCGCCCGTGTCTGCTGTGTTCTTGGCCATTGTGGCCTCGGAGTTGGGCCCTGGTCTGGCTCGATCAACAGAGCCTCCAAAACGCAGAATCCTTTCGGTGGAGGGCCCCTGTCGCTGCGGACTTAAAATCCTCCAGCTCCCAGGGGCGGCGTTAATCAACGTCGTGTATCATTGATTCATGAATGTGGATTCTCGAATTCTTAAGCAGGTGGCAAATCGGGCGAGTGACGCGCCTCCCCGCTGGGACTTCCTCACCAACCACGCCCACGTCCTGCTCTGCGTCTCTCAAGATGCCGGCATCCGCCTGCGAGACATCGCGGCTTCCGTCGGCATCACCGAGCGAAGCGCCCACAAAGTCCTCTCCGAGCTGGTCGACGAGGGCTACGTCCTGCGTGAGCGCCAAGGACGGCGGAATCACTACAAGACCAAGCCCGAGCTGCCGCTTCGCCATCCACTGGTGCAGGAGCGGATGGTGGGAGAGTTGCTGGCCGTGCTGACGAGGCCGGAGACGGACCGCGGAGCCGCGGCGGACACCGCGCCCAGTGCCAAGGCGGACGGGAAGGTTCGATGAGCAGGCAGCGTCATGTGCCGGAGTGCTCACCGCACGACCCGCCAGCCGTTGCACAATCAACTGAGCGACGACTCGACGGCGGTGCCAACCACCCCGGCAAGGCTGCGACGCCAAATGGCAATTCGGATGCCAGTCATCAGTTCTGGCGAGACTCCATAGCTCCACATGAGCAGCCCTCGCTCCCGCGAAGCCTCTTTGACTTGGCGACCTCAGTGGTTCCCTACCTGGCACTCACCGTCGTGATGTACCTCTCCCTCAGCTTTTCGGTGTGGCTCACCCTCGCCCTGGCGGTCCCCGCGGCTGGTTTCCTGTTGCGGACCTTCATCGTCTTTCACGACTGCGCTCATGGCTCTTTCCTTTCGAATCGACGAGCGAACCTGTGGCTCGGCCGGGCCACAAGCCTACTCGTGTTCCAGGCATTCGGGAATTGGCGTCATAAGCACGCTGTCCACCACGGCACGGCTGGCGACCTCGACCGGCGTGGGACCGGAGACGTGATGACGCTGACCGTCGAGGAGTACAGCTCCCGCCCTTGGAAGCAGCGCCTGGGATATCGCCTCTTCCGCAATCCCCTGGTGATGTTCGGACTAGGCCCGATCTGGTCATTGATGATTGGCCCTCGCTTCTGGTCGCGCAAGATGCGTCGACGTCAGCGACACAGCGTGATCGAGACGAATCTTGTGCTGATGGTCATCGTGGGAGCGATCATCTGGCTCTTCGGGGTCTACGCATGGGTCCTTGTGCAGGTGCCGACCGCCATACTTGCCGGAACCTTGGGAGTGTGGATGTTCTATGTTCAGCACCAGTTCGAGGACGTCTACTGGGAGAGCTCAGAGCAATGGAGCTACTCAGCTGCAGCCCTGCGTGGAAGCTCATATCTAAAGCTGCCAAAAGTGTTCCAGTTCTTCAGTGGGAATATCGGCCTTCATCACGTCCATCACCTCAGCGCAAAGGTCCCCAACTACAACCTCCAGCGCGCCCACGATGAGATCGCGATCTTCCACGACGTCCCGGTGTTGACATATCGCGACGGGCTACGGTCAATCCGGCTCAAGTTGATCGATTCGAAGAGCGGCCGGCTGCTGACCTGGAACGAGGCTAAGTCTCAAGCCTGAGACGTCAGGCCTTTCGCCTCGAAGTCTTGGAAGTGGATTTACGGTCATTGGTCGATAGCCGCACTCGAATCCGAGTACCGCAGTCGCGTGATTTTCAGGTCTCCACAGGGACCGGGTGTCTGACTGCGATCGCGTGACGAAATGGCGCCACTCTGCGGATTCCTTGAAGCTGTTGGGCGCCTTTCGGGCGTCTGGGAGAAAGAGCCCAACGACTGGCGCAACGTATGGCCCCCTCGATGCTGGTGGGCAGTGGACGCCTTCGATGCAATCCCCGTCGGCTTCCTATGAGCAAGACTCGGTTCTATCAGGGGCTACCCTCAATCCATATGGCGCAGAGCTGGCCGACATTCATTTCGCGAATCGACATCGTCTGAATGAGAAGCGACACGATCCCTATATCAGAGGAGCGCACCAGCGAAACCAGGGTTGTGCGATTCGGCTGGGTGCGGCTGGGCACCCTGTTGGCAGGCCTGGCCGCGCTCGCGGCGTATTTGCTTCCCAGGCTAACGAGCCCCGGTCCTCACTGGCCACGCTCCGATGTCAACGTGTACTGGTGGGGAGGGCACCAGGCCGTGCGCGATGCGGCAATCTATGCCCCCGCAGCGCTGTACCACTTTACCTATCCACCTTTCGCCGCCGTGCTATTCGGAATCGGCGCGGATGCGCCGGTGATCTACATGAAAGACGCGATCACCGCTGGAAGTGTGTTCGCACTGGTTGCGCTGTGCTGGATGGTGCTTGGCGCGACCGGCGTTCGGCGGCGGCCGGAGACGGTTTTCGCCGTAGTCGCTTTCGCCCTGCTTGCGCTGCCTGTTGCAAAGACGCTTCAGCTGGGAGAGGTAGATCTGATCGTGGCCACGCTCGTCGGCGTCGACCTGCTGCCGCGTCGAAACGACGGCCACTGGTGGCAGGGAATCGCTACCGGACTGGCGGCCGCGATCAAGCTAACTCCGCTGATCTTCGTGGTCTACCTCCTGATTACCCGGCGGGTGAGGGCGGCAGCCATGGCAGCCGCGACCTTCGCGGCGACCCTCGCCGCAGGTTTCGTCTTGCTGCCATCGCAGTCCCGGACATTCTGGCTGGGGGGAGTGTTCCTGAACGGACACCGGGCCGGCAACCCAGCCAACTCTGGGAACCAGTCTCTCTCCGGAGCGCTTGCCCGGCTCTCCGGGGGGCTTGGCGCCACCAGTCCTTGGTGGCTCGCGATGGCGCTGCTGACCGGTCTGGCGGGCATCATGATCGCCGCTTGGGCTCACCAGCGCGGCCATCGGCTTGCCGGGGTGGCATGTTGTGCCATCACCGGCCTGCTGGTCTCTCCAATCTCGTGGACCCATCACTGGGTATGGGCGGTGCCCTTGCTCGTGGCACTGATCGCGACGGCGTGGCGGCGGCGCTCGGGTTGGTACGGCCTCGCCGCATTGGTCGCCGCCGCCGTCTTCTCAGACGTCACCCCGACCTCCTCGCCCGGTTTTCAGCACAGCTCGGGCCAGGTGCTGGCAAGTGACATTTACGTGCTCTGTGGCCTGGCCGTGCTGATGGGCACGGCCACAGTCCTCGCCCGTGAGTGGGCATCGGCTGCCCCGCGGCACGCCGATCAACCAGGCGGCCGCGGCCACGACGGCAGCCGCAAATCGGTGGGAAGCTCGGCCAATTCGACCACCTGACCGACGTACGGACCCCTGCGCTCCCTCCCCGACAGTCGCGGTTCGGCGGCAGAAGCGAATGATTCATTCCTCCCGAGCCACACTGGTGAATCCAGACCCTGGGGTGCGCCTCTTGGGCGCCCCAGAAGGCCATGACTACATCAGCCTCTGCCGCGGCGGCAAACCAGGCGGGCCGGGCGAATGGCAGCAGCAGGTTGACGGCGATCGGCCGATCGGTAAGCGCCCGGGCTGCGGTCACCTCCTGCTCGATCCCCCTCGCGCGATTGACCACGATCGTCCCCAGTCCCCAGGCGGCAGAAACGGCGGCTGCCAACTCGTGGGGGCTGAGCCCTCCGCCCATGCCAGCCTGGATGACCGGCGTCTTGATGCCGAGCCCGAGAATCACAGTGCTGCGATTCTCGGGACGTAACCGAATGGCGTGAGACCACGGCATATCGGTTACATCTCGGCTTCGAAGGGTGGTATGCGACAGCGTGACGAAAACTTCACACGTTGGGCGCGGCTCTCACGGCACGAACAGCATCCCCTGGGGTTGAACCGCCGATCCGAAGAGCGTGACGGGAGAGATCGCGCCGGTCCACGGGTTCAGTTCGCCAAGGAAGTTCGGCGGGAAGCCCGGGCCAGGGCAAGTGCTCGGTGCGCCGTTCTCATCACATGGCGTATCCGCAACAAACACCTCACCGGGGAGAAAAAACCCAGTTACCCTGTCGACCGTGTCATTACTGTTGTCGGTGACGTATAGCGAACCCCACGGGGTGGACGGCCAAGCGGTGTCGTCTACAGAGCTCGTCAGCTTGAGCACGGACAAAGCCTGATCGGGACTGCCAGCGTGCGTCACGAACACTTGCTCTCGTCACCTTGACTCGTCAGCATGAAGTCACCGGCGAAACGACGTGCGTAGAGCGGAACCACCTCATTCGAGTCGGGGTCCGTAAGGGCAAGGTTGACAGGGCCGCCGGTGCCAACGTTTGCCTCAGCAGCCGTCGCCTCGTCGCCGAATAGTGGGTGGATACTCGCGATCTGGGTTGATGCATCGAGTGCGACTCGGTAAACAGCCGGGTAGGATGGCTGCGGGGCTGCGGCCCCGGTTGCACCGGGAGCGGAAGCGCTGATCAAGATCATCCCGTCGTAAATTGATATCGCGTCGGTCCCGCCCTCCGAGGGAAGCGGTTCGCTGTAGCTGTAGTTAACTATCGCACCGCTTTTGGGGTCGATCGTGTACAGGCTCGAGTTAGCATCCTCATTGACGGTCGCGATAAGGCTGCCGGTCGCAGGATCCGCCGTGAGACCGTCGCACTTCCCGGTTAGATCCCACTGATGAAGCGGGTGACCGCCCGGGTTGAGCTCAACGACCGTGCTATCGGTATTGCCGGTCGAGCTCGATTCCCCCTGCGGTCCCACTCCGTTCTGGAAGGCGATAAAGATATGCCGATCGAGGCTGGTGATGTCATCCGGCTTGGTCAGCGGTTCACTCCCACCCGGACCTGCGTGACTGAACTCCGCCCCATTAAGGACAACCTGATTTGAGAATCCTCCAAACGGAGGACCCCCGGCATGGGAACCGCGCGCAAGAGCAGAGGGCGCGCTCGCGCCGACACCAAAGAGGGTAGTGATCGCGACCGTCGCTGCGATGCGCACGAATCGAGTCGAACGAAAATTCCATGACATTTCCATTTAAGGGTCCTCCATCTCGGTGCAGTGGACGGCTACACCACAGCTTCACGACCCGGTGCACTCGGCGGAGTCCTGTTCCCGCCTCATTGCCCTTTCGTGGGCGCACGGAGCCCCAGGCGGCGTCTGAGGCGACAGCAGGGCAACGCTACCCGACAGAGACTACTGCACCGAGATGGAGGACCCTTTTTCCATTTAGCTCACCCTATGCTCAGTTGAGGCCAGATCGGCCGCTTCCAGCAGATCTGAGGACTCATCGGTCTTGCCGCCAAATTAGTCTGGCGACGTGATCAGGATGGGGCCATTTTGTTAACCTGGGCGGACTGGGGAACATCCTGGAACGGTCGGGCTCTCCTCGTGTTCGGTGGTTTTCGCCCTTGGGTCGCGATCACAACTCCTTTGGAGCCGTCGAGCTCTCGATGAGCTCGAGCGCGACAAACGTCCCGTCATCGGCGATGATCGGCGGTCCGATCCGAGAAGGGGTGGGTGGATCAGAAGCACGTATTCGTCGATGACTCCCTGCTTGACGTGCGAAGCGATCGGCACACCGCAGCCGAGGCCCCGCGGGGTCCTGTTCGGACTTCCCCTTTCGCCGAGCCACGGCCTCGCCGGCCTCGCCCGCCAAGCAACGTGGAGTTGCGCCACGGCAGCGGCTCCTTCAGAGTTATCGGGGCGATGTATTTTGTCGCCCGTTGAGACCTCGTGAACGGCTTGGCTGCCCGGTTGAGCCAGACGCTCAGATCAGCCGAGGAGAATGAGTACGACCGTCAGTAGGCCGAGCGCCACCCCGCCAACCGCCAAAGCAGCGTGTGCGTTGCGAGACATCTCGGGAAAGCGTCCCTCGTCCAGAGCGCACTCCATGGCCCTGCGACGGATGCTGCCATAGGCGATCACCGCGATGCCGTATACGGCAAAGCAAGCTCCGGCGAGGTCGTACGGCCCACGCGCCAAGCCGCGATCAAGCCCGGGAATAACCCGACCCACGGCCAGCGCGACCGCCAGGGCTGTGAGGCCAGTTCGCCACCAGGCCAGCTCGATGCGCTCGCTGGCAAGGCGGGTCCGTCGGGTGGCATCGACTGAATCGTTGTTTGGGAGTCATACGCTCGAGGGCTCGCCGAGGTTCGACCCCACGCCAGGCATTCCTCGCCGCCGCACCCAAACCACCGCGGCCCAAGCGAAAGGATTCGGCGCCAGGTTCCAGATCAAAGTGGCGGCAAATTCGCCGACGAAGCAGGCATGGCAACGCCTGCCTCTTCGCTGGTGAATTGCGACCCTCAACGGCTGAAACTCAGCCACCTGACCAATCCGGGGTGCGCGAGACGGTCTTTGAGCCGTTGCCGCACTGGAGTGCGTGGGCAATCCGGGCTGCCCTCTCCTCCCTGGTTCTTATTGACTCGCGCTCGCTGCCCGCCGCTACCTATTGCTGAGCCCTCTCGGCCGACGCGGGCGCACCGGGCATCGGCTCATACGTTGTGCCGCGCTTGCGGATCGTCTTCTCCTTGACAAGCGTCTCGCAGATATCGTCAACCTGCGACTCAGGGATCTCCAGCTCCTTGGCGAGACGAGCACCGGTCATGCCAGGCTTCCGATCGATGGCGGTAAGTATTTCCTGCCGTCGAGAGCTTTTCGGGGCGCGTTTTTTGCTTCTGCTTGGCTTGTGAGCCGTCGAGCGACGCGCCGGGGACGGCCTCCTAGGCTCCGCAGGACTACTGCCGTTGAGCGAGTCGAGCACCTTTGACAAGCGCTCGCGCTCTGAGTCGATGGCTTCTATCGCTTTGCGGATTACCTCAGCGGCCTCATCAATGGTGGCCATAAAACCTCCTGTTTTGGACTGGTTACCAACCTATATAGCAGCGATTGTCATCGGGGAGCTTTGTCAGCGACGGATACTCAACATTCTGAGCTCCACTGACCATCAATTGGCCAACTCTGCAGAGGAAAAGGCAAATGCCTAGGCCCCTCCGGCTAGCCGAACCGTCGGCAACTAACTCGGGCTCAGCCTTCCGCGTGGAAGTTATTCGACTCGGAGGCGCCGGGTCCCCTTCTTCGCCAAACGCGTCGCCTTCGACATCCTGTCTGTCATATGTTTTACCCGGTCCAGAGAATAACTGTACTCTACACGCCGACGTCAAAACGCTGAGCGACGCCGCAGTGGGCCAACAACCACGAGCAGGGTGAAGATCAGCCCTTCAACTGGTTTTTTCTTTGCCGACGCCAGCCCCGTACCTTCGAGGTGAACGATGACGGCATGGTCCTGGTCGGGGCTAACTCGTTTAATTGAAGCCAGCTATTTCGACGCTGTTTTTGCTTCGGTCCAAAAAGGGACTCTCCCGACGTCTCCGCGTCACTGTGTGCGCCCAGGAGGGCTGGGCAACGACCGCTGAGGCGAAGCACGACCAGCGCGATCGGCGCTCAGGCTCTCAATACAGCTTTCTTTTCTCAGCGAGCATCAGAGAGTCATCGAGAGAAACGGCTCCACCGAGGAGGAGGCGAACGCGGACGCCGCTCCTCGCCGGTCTTGAAGCAGGTGAAGCGGGTATCAGGGTGCGAGATGCTTCGGCAGGCCGGGAAGAGGTCGACCGTAACTGACCTTCAAGCAATAGAGCGGTCGGGGATCGAAGCGATCGATCAATGCTTCTCCGGACGGGTGACCCTTGGTACCGCACTGGATCACGGCATCGCGTTCGCCGTCGCGGGCATCGATCAGATCGGGACCACCGTCGCCGTAGATCCGATCAACACCGGGCCAACCGATGATGTGGTTGCCGCGGTGATTGCCGATAAGGATGTCGGGTCCAAAGGACCCCTCGAGATCCTGCGCCTGGGAGATCCGCAGCGGATGACAGCCCCGAACACCCTCGACATATGCGATTCCGCGCGCCAGGGAGGCGTAGAGGATGCCGGGCTGGATTGGCAGCTCCGCGAAGGAGACGTCATTGCGGCCGCTACCGCCGATGATCTTGCCTCCGCCACAAGGTGGCCCCGCAGCCAACAGGTCATCCCCAGGGCCTCCTTCGAGGATCTTCGGCCCACCGGGACCACCGACCAGAGCATCCGCCCCAGCCCCCCCATATAGGCGGTCGGCACCGGGGCCACCCTCCAGCAGGTCTTCCTCAGGGCCCCCGCGCAGCACATCGTTGCCCGGCCCTCCGTCGACGCGGACTTCTCCCACGCCGACGAGCGAGCCGGCAACTCTGAAGCGATCGTTGCCCGCTCCAAGGTCCACCGTCAGCCACCGCGGTAAGCCGCCCAATGGACAGGTTGCTTGGCTCAGAGTCGCGGCTGAATGCCGGCAACTGTTGTGAACCGAAAGCGGTTTTTTGGCGGTGATCGAAAGCTGGTCGCTGGCGGAGTCCAGGCCGACCGAGATATCGTCGGCGCCGGCGCTGCCGACCACGACCACGCCGGCCGATGCCGGATCGATTCCCGGTTCAAGGTAAACCTGAACGCCGGTTCGAGCCTCTCGTTCGTGCCCGCAGGAGATACGTCGAGCAGGCGGGGCACCGCGGCAATGATCTGTGCCGGAGCCGCCATTGAGTTCATCGCGGCCTCCGCCGCCGATCAGGGTGTCGTACCCCGGGCCACCAAAGAGTTTGTTGTTGCGCCGGTTTCCGATCAGCACGTCGTTGAAGGCGGAGCCTTCGAGATTCTCGATGTTGCGCAGACGGTCATGTCCGTCGCCCGTGGCAAGGCCGGTCTTCAGCGAAGCATGCACTCCGTTCCCCGTTTCTTCGCTGCGTGGCATGGTGGCGAATGAGGCGGTGTCGTCGTGGCCGGAGCCCCCGTTTAGGAAGTCCCAGCCGTAGCCACCGTCGAGGATGTCGCCGTTGCCGGAGCCACCGATGAGGTGATCGATGCCGAGGCCTCCGTAGAGGACGTCGCCGTTGCCGGAGCCACCGATGATCCGATCATCTCCGGCGCCCCCGTAGAGGATGTTTTCATTCCCTGAACCGCCGGTAATAACGTCGTCGCCACGGCCGCCATAGATTATGTTGCTCCCCGACCCGCCGTTCAAGATGTCGTCTCCCGCTTCCCCGTAGATCACGTCGTTGCCTGAGCCTCCAAAGATGCGATCGTTGCCCGCTCCACCGTGGATCACGTCGTTTCCGGATCCCCCGCAGATGATGTCGTTTCCGCCCAGCCCGTAGATCACGTCGTTGCCCACTCCGCCCCAAATCACGTCGGGGCCGGGCGTACCGACCAGCACATCGGACCCTTCGGTTCCCACGATCGTCGCCTTATGTCCATCGCAGCTCGGCACTTTGGCTTGGAGGGATGAGGCCGCGAGCGCGCGAGCCACATAGACCACGCCAAGCAGTGTCACGATGAGCGCGATCTGTCCCAGTCGCGCCGTCACAGCTCGATCAACGCCGAGCGCTCAGGGTCATCTGCAGCGGGGCGGCCGCGGTGGCGCACGGCTCCGCTCGGCTTCTCAACGAGCCTTCCGGCAGGCTGGCCGAATCAAGAGCAGCGGTAGGCCCTGACTCAGGTGAGGGCGGGCGTGTGTTCAGGCATCGAACTGTTCC
>Ga0307374_10010591_pt1 | contig 13315 bp, 15 predicted proteins | sample OX3MG_FD_202532 | JGI IMG/M metagenome (GOLD analysis project Ga0307374, IMG submission 202532) | Soil microbial communities from Risofladan, Vaasa, Finland - OX-3 | ecosystem: Environmental > Terrestrial > Soil > Coastal area > Acid sulfate soil | place: Finland: Risofladan, Vaasa | collected...
TGGAACGCTCTACGTCTGGCGGCCGCGGTGCGGCCAGCGCTGCAAGCGATGAAGGAGCTCCAGCCGGACGTGGTGTTCACCTCCGGTGGCTATGCCTCGGCACCGGTGGTGGCCGCCGCGCGTCTGCGGCGCACGCCCACGCTGCTGTTCTCGGCGGACGTGGCGGCCGGGCTGGCCATCCGCTTCGAAGCCCGGCTGGCGCAGCGCATCGCCGTGCCCGTTCCAGAAGCCGCGGCTGGCCTACCACCTGAGCGAACATTCGTATCAGGCTACCCTGTGCGACCAGGGTTCGATCGCTTGCCCGAGAAGACTTTGGCCAAAAAGGAGCTTGGCTTCGCGGTGGATGAACCCCTGCTGCTGTGCTTGGGCGGCAGCCAAGGGGCGCACACCTTGAATGAAGCCATCGCCGGCGGGCTGGATCGGCTGTTGCCGGCGACGCAGATTCTGCACCTGGCCGGGGCCTTGGACGCACCCGATTTGATGGGCAAGCAGAGCCAACGTTATCGAGTGGAGGCATTCCGGGAGGACATCGCGCTGGCCCTGGCGGCAGCCGACCTGTGCGTCAGCCGCGCCGGCGCTTCGACGCTGGGCGAGCTGCCGGCCGCGGCTCTACCAGCCGTGCTGGTGCCCTACCCCTACGCCGGCGGCCACCAGAAATACAACGCCGAGGTGCTCGCCAAAGCCGGCGGGGCTGTCATGCTGACCAATGACGAGGTTCGCGGGGGCGCGCTCGTGCCGCTGCTGGTGTCACTCCTGAAGGACCTCGGCCGTTTGACTGGCATGGCCGGAGCGATGCGCGCATTCTCGCGTCCGGACGCTGCACGCGTTCTAGCCGAAGCGTTGCTGGAGCTGGCGGCATGAGCGAGCACGTCTTTCAGGTGCCGGCGAAGCACGTCCATTTTGTGGGCGTGGGCGGGATCGGCATGAGTGGACTGGCGAAAATCCTCGTCGAGGACGGCCGTTCGGTCTCTGGCTCGGACCTGAGCCTCAACCGAAACACTGAGCAGCTGCGGGAGATAGGGGCGACCATTTATGAAGGTCACGAAGCTGCGCAAGCTAAGGGCGCCGAGCTGATCGTGATCACTTCCGCGGCCTCAGCAGAGACCAACCCGGAGATTCGCTGGGGCGTCGAGCACCAGGTGCCGGTCATCAAACGGGCGGTGTTCCTGGGGACGCTCATAGGCCAGAAATTCGGCGTGGCCATATCCGGCACGCACGGCAAAACGACGACCACCGCGATGCTCGGCACCATCCTGCTGCACGCGGGCCAGGATCCCACCATCGCCTGCGGCGGCGATTTGCTGGCCATCGACAGCAATGCCCGGCTGGGCCGAGGGCCGCACTTCGTGGCCGAGGCCGACGAGTTCGACCGGTCCTTTCTGCAGTTCCCGGCCAGAATCAAGGTCATCACCAACATCGAGGCCGATCACCTCGACCTGTACGGCACCATGGACGCCCTCCTGGATGCCTTCCACGAGTTCGCAGCCTCCGGCACGGTCGTTCTCAACGCGGAGAATCCGCACACGTCTGCCATCGCCCACGAAATTGGCGAGCGAGCGGTGCTGTTCAACACCAGCGACTCCAGCCTCCAGCTGGCGCTGCCGGGGGAGCACTACCTGGCGGATGCCCTGGCCGCGCTGAAGGTCGCGGAGCTGCTGGGCATCGACCGAGGCGCGGCGGTCGAAGCCCTTCAGAGCTACGGCGGCACACGACGCCGCCTCGAAACGATCGGCGTGGCTGCCGGCGTAGAAGTGATCGACGACTACGCGCACCACCCAACGGAGATCAAGGCCGATCTGAAGGCTCTGAGGGACCGCCGACCCAGCCGGCTGATCTGCGTGTTCCAGCCGCACCTGCACAGCCGCACCAAAGACCTATTCGACGACTTCGTGAACGCCTTCGGCGATGCCGACGAGACCATCATCGTGGACACTTACTCGCCGGCCGGCCGCGAGGAGGTCCGCGAGGTCACCTCCGAGGATATGGCTCGCGGCGCAGGCGTGCGCTACATCCCGACGTTGCGCGAAGCGGCAGAACAGGTGCACGCGCCGGCAGGCAGCATCGTCGTCACCATGGGCGCGGGCAGCATCACCAGCTTAGCGCCGATGATTTTGGAGCGATTGCGTGGTTGAGACCGCCATCCTGGAGGAACTCGGGCCGGGGGTGCAGGCGGACTACCCGCTGGCCAAGCTGACGTCGTTCAAGGTCGGCGGGCCGGCGGACTACTTCGCCACTGCGCGGTCCGAGGAGGACATGGCGCGGCTGGTCCGGGGTGCGTGGGGCTTGGGTCTTGGGGTGTTCATCATGGGCAACGGCTCCAACATCCTGCTGGCCGACAAGGGCATCCGCGGGCTGGTGGTCCGGAATATGTGCACGAGCTCCGAGTTCAGTCAGAACTCAGAACGCCTGTTCGTCGAAGCCGGATCCGGCGCCATGCTGCCGCGAGTGGGGCATGAAGCGATCAAGCGCCGCTTCTACGACCTGGTGTATGCCACCGGCATCCCTGGCACCGTAGGGGGGGCGGTCATGAGCAATGCCGGCGCCTACGGCTGGTGCATGGCCGACAGCCTGGCCTGGGTTCGGTTTCTGGCCCGCGACGGCGCGGTCCAGACGTTGCCGGCGACGCAGTGCGAGCTGAGCTACCGGCACAGTCGATTCAAAGACACCGGCGAGATCGTGCTCGCGGCTGGGTTCGAGCTGAGCCAGCGCGAGGAAACCGCCAAGGCGGCTGAATTGAACCGTAAACGCCGCGACACGCAGCCCCTCACCTTGCCAAATGCCGGCTCGATGTTCAAGAACCCGCCCGGCGCCACCGCCGGCTACTTGATCGAGCAGGCCGGGCTCAAGGGCCATCGCATCGGCAGGGCGCAGATATCAGACAAGCACGCAAACTTCATCGTGAACCTGGGCGGCGCCAGCGCGGTCGATGTGCGAGCGCTCATCACGCTGGCCCAGTCCACTGTGAAAGAGCCGCTGGAACTGGAAGTGCAATTGGTGGGGGAGTGGATGTAAGTGGCTGGTCACAAGTGGCGGGAATCCGTGGCAATCGTTGCCGTCGACAAACCAAGACAAATCGCGGCTCGACCAGAGCCCGCGCCCAGGCGGGCGGTGAACGGCAAGCGCGTACTGGCCAACGTGGGGCTGGTGCTGTTATTGGGCGGCACGCTCGCAGGGCTGGCTTGGGCATTCCAATCGGACACCTTCAGGGTGCGGCAGGTGAACGTGGACGCCACCTCCACGGCTGTGCGGCAGTCCATTGAGGATATCGTGGCGCCTGGCTGCATCGAGTCCCAGCCGGGCACGGTCGAGTGCCCCAGCGCGCAGCTCGGCCCCAATGAGCTCACGCTGAGCACAGGCGACCTGGAGCAACAGCTCCAGCACATCCCGCTGGTCAAATCAGTCGTGGTGAAGCCGCGGCTGCCGGATCGGTTGCAGATCGCGGTAGTCGAAAGGCAGCCGGAGGCCGCCTGGGTCGTGGGCACGCAGATATTCCGCGTTGCCAACGATGGCGTGGTCATCGATCGAGGTTCGCCCGAGGGGCTGAAAGTCGTGATCGGGCAGGTCGCAGGCGATCCCGTCAAACCCGGCGACAGGATCGACCTGGCAGTGATCAGAGCCGCGGAGCTGCTGCAGGAGCAGTTGCCCGCTGCGCTGGGCATTCCGGTCAAGCGCATACAGTACTCACCCGTGGATGGACTGGCGGTGATCGGCGACCAGAATTTGATTGCCATGTTCGGGCCGCCACAGGATATGAACTTGAAGATGGCCGAGCTCCAACGTGTGGTGCAGCTAGTCAAAGACAAGAAAACGACTCTGGCTTTTGTAGATTTGCGCTACAACACGCCGTACTTCCGAGCCCGTTGACTTGTGCCTTTCCCGGCCGATCCATATAATCCGCCGGAGACAGGATTGATTCGCTAATGGCCAAACCCATCGCCGGGGTGGACGTCGGGACGACCAAGGTCTGCACCATCATCGGCGAGCTTGGCCACGCGGGCCACCTACGCGTGTTAGGCGTGGGCGTGGCCCCCTCGCAAGGCCTCAAGAAGGGCGTTGTCGTGAACATCGACGAAGCGGTCGAATCGATCGCCAGCTCGGTCGACAAGTGCCAGAAGATATCCGGCTTCAAGATCGAGCAGGCCAACATCAGCATTGCCAACTCCAACATCAGCTCGCAAAACAGCAAGGGTGTGGTGGCCGTGGCAAACAACGGCCACGACATCGGCCAAGACGACATCAACCGCGTGCTGGACGCCGCTAAGACAGTGGCCATTGGCGGCGCCGACGAGGTGCTCCACGTCATCCCCCGCGGTTTCGTGGTGGATGGCCTGCGCGGGGTCAAGAACCCCATCGGCATGGCCGGCTCGCGCCTGGAGGTTGAGACCCACATCGTCAGCGGCGGGGGTGGCACGGTCCAGAACCTGGTCAAGTGCGTGGAGCGCGCCGGAGTGCGTCCCCTGGACCTGGTGCTCGAGCCGTTGGCCTCGGCCGAAGCCGTCCTGACGGACGCCGAGCGGGAAGCCGGCGTGATGCTGGTGGACATCGGCGGCGGCACGACCGACATCGCCATCTTCCTGGAGGGCAGCGCCTGGCACACCACCGTGCTGGCAGTAGGCGGCAGCCACATCACCAATGACGTGGCCATCGGCCTGCGCGCCCCCTACGATGCCGCCGAAGAGCTGAAGATCAAGTACGGCCGCGCCAACTCCGAGACAGTCCTGGCCGACGAACCGGTTCGCGTCGCCACCGAGGGCGGCATGCAGCAGTACATGCGGGCCGAACTGTGCGACATCATCGAAGCCCGCGTGGAAGAGATCGCTCTGATGGTCCGCGACGTGCTGCACGAGTCCGGCTACAAGGGCCTGCTGCCGGCAGGCGTTGTGCTCACCGGCGGGACGGCCCAGCTCGCGGCCATCGCCGACCTGACTTCGCGCATCTTCGAGATGCCGGTTCGCGTAGGCTCGCCAACCGACCTGGAGGGCCTGGTGGACACGATCATGAATCCTGCTTACGCGACGTGCGTGGGTCTGGTACGATGGTCACTCGCCCACGGCGTTCCGGGCGAAACCCTGTATCATCAGGAGCGTCCGGGACAGGCGCCGAGTGAAATGTATGGCCGGCTGCGGGGCTGGCTGAAGGCATTTTTGCCGTAGTCCATGAAGGAGTACGTAGGAGGACGAGATGCAACCAGTACGTGACGTCGAAGATTTCGCCCAGATCAAGGTCATTGGTTGCGGTGGTGGGGGCAGCAACGCGGTCAACCGGATGATCGTGGCCGGCGTGCGCGGGGTTGATTTCATCGCCATCAACACCGATGCGCAGGCGCTGCTGCTGTCAGAGGCGCCCACCAAGATCCGAGTCGGCGACAAGCTGACCAAAGGCCTGGGTGTCGGCGGCAACCCGACCCTGGGCGCCAAGGCCGCCGAGGAGAGCAGCGACGAGATCTACGAGGCGCTGAAGGGCGCCGACATGATCTTCATCACCGCCGGCATGGGTGGCGGCACCGGCACGGGCTCGGCGCCGATCGTTGCCCAGATCGCGCGTGAGGTGGGCGCGCTGACCGTGGGCGTCATCACCCGGCCGTTTGCCTTCGAAGGCGCTCGCCGGCGGGACAATGCCGACAAGGGCATCGAAGATCTGAAGGATCGCGTCGACACGCTGATCACGATCCCCAACGACCGCTTACTGCAGGTCACCGACAAGAAGACCCCCATGTCCGAGGCTTTCCGGATTGCGGACGATGTGCTTCGCCAGGGCATCCAGGGCATCTCCGACCTTATCCTCGTGCCTGGCCTGGTCAACCTGGACTTCGCCGACGTGAAGACCATCATGTCCAACGCCGGCTCGGCGCTGATGGCCATCGGTCGCGGCGCCGGCGACAATCGCGCGGCCGATGCAGCGCAGGCGGCCATCGCCAGCCCGCTGCTCGACCTCGACATGACCGGCGCCAAGGGGGTGCTGTTCAACCTCACCGGCGGCACCGACCTGGCACTCTGGGAGGTCAACGAGGCGGCCGAGATCATCAACAAGGCGGCCGACCCCGACGCCAACATCATCTTCGGTGCGGTGATCGACCCGCGGTTGGAGGGTGAGATATTGATCACGCTGATCGCTACCGGCTTCGGCGAAGCCCACGCGCAGAAGCCCATTCGCCTGCCCACTATCGCCCACGAGGACCTGCCGCAGCGGCCCATCATCCAGTCCCCGCGCGAGAGCCTGGCGCTCCGCCCCGCCATGGGCGACGGCCGCCCGCCCGCTCCGCCGATCAACCGCCGCCTGCCCGACAGCGACAACATCGACATCCCGACCTTCCTGCGCCGCCGGGGGTAGCCCGCAAGTTAGGGGCGGCTACGGCTCGGCAACAATGTCGTGGCCGCCCACGCGTCCCCAACGAACGCGCCACTCGTCCTCTCCGGTGACGAATTCAAAGGTGGCGCGGCCGTCCACAAAGGTGGCGCGGCCGTCCGGTTGAACACCTCGATCTCCCCGCGCGCAATGTGTTCGTCCACTTCACGCTCCCCCTCTTGCCACTCCGGCGTCCAGAACCAGGCTTGGTCAGCGGGAATCGGATGCAGCTCGATGACGCCATCCTCACGCTCGACCAGGCGAACCAGCGCCCCGGTTTCGTCCAGGTTGTGCCGGTGGCAGACATCCGCCGGGAGGGCGATTTCTCCGCCCGTTCTGACGCAGACGACGACAGGCTTGTCCACCGCGGCAGTATAGCGGCTGGTCGAATGGCTCCTGCGTTAGAGTTCCAAGCTGCCTATTGAACATCAAAGCGATCGCGATCGACATCGATGGCACGCTCGTTGTACCCGAGCAAGACGTGACGCCGCGGGTGAAGCGCGCGGTGGCGGCGGCCCGGGAGCTTGGCGTGATGGTCATGCTGGCTACCGGCCGGCGATTCGACACGGCGCAAGAGTTTGCCCTGGCGCTGGAGCTCGATGGTCCGATGATCGTGTCCGGCGGCGCCATGGTCTGCAACGCCGCCAGCGGCGAGATCTATTACGAAGATGTGCTGCCACAAGAGGGCGTGGCGGCGTCGGTGGACGTGCTGGAGCGCGGCGGTTTGCAGCCATTGCTGCGCGAGCGCTGGAGCCTGGGGCACCGCGTGTTTACCGGTCCGGAAGCTCGCGACGACGGCCCGAGCACGATCTACTTCAGCCATGAGGCGGAGGTCGTCCGGCTGCCCTACGAGCAGCTGCGGCAAACCACCGACGTCATGTTCGCCGCCGGCCTGTCGGAGGACGAGGACCATCTTCAGATACTGGCCAAAGAGGTCTGGACCATTCCCGGCCTGCTGCCGTTGGTGCTGCCCTTTGGGCCCGGCGTCCTGCCCAGCGCGGTGCTGGATATTTTCAACGCCGGCACCTGCAAGGCCAAGGCGCTGCATTTCGTGAGCGAGCGCTTTGGCTTCGACATGCAGCAGGCCATGGCCATCGGCGACGGCATCAACGACATCGACCTCCTGGAAGCCGTCGGTCTGCCGGTGGCCGTCGGCAACGCCATCCCTGAAGCCAAGGCGGTTGCCAAGGTGGTGGTCGCCTCGAACGACGAGGACGGCGTGGCCGAAGCCATCGAATTGTTCGTGCTGGCGGCAAGCGCTCCAGCAAGCTAGCTGCTCGGCGTCGCTATACTCGCCTCGAATGTCCAGGCGACTGATCCCAGCCGACGAGCAGGGAGGCGTGTTCAAGGATTGGGGTGGGCGGCTGCCGATGGCCCTCATCTACCCCAACAGCTACTCCGTGGGCATGTCCAGCCTCGGCTTCCAATCGCTCTATGGCATTTTCAACAGCCACGACGACGTGGTGTGCGAGCGGGCCTTCATGCCCGATCCGGTAAGCCTGGAAAGCGGGCGCAATCTGCGCGACTTCGCCGTGCTGGCTTTCTCCTTCACCTACGAGCTGGACTACTTCAACTTCGTTCGGCTGCTGCGGGACGCGCACGTGCCACTGCTGGCGGAGGAGCGCGGCAACGGCGATCCACTGATCATCGCCGGCGGACCGGGCGTGTTCATGAACCCGGAGCCCATCGCACCCTTCCTGGACGCGGTGGTGATCGGGGAAGCCGAGCCCGTCATCGAGCCACTGCTGGCGGTGCTCCGTGAGTCTCGACACGCCAACCGGCGCGACAGCCTGAGCCGGCTGGCGGCGATTCCTGGCGTGTACGTGCCGGCCTTCTACAGCTTCGACTACGAGCCGGATGGCGCGGTCAAGCGCATCCTTGCCGAAGGTCCGATGCCCGTCCAGCGCCAGAGCGCTCCTAACCTGAACAGCTTCTCCACCGTATCCATGTTCAAGGCGCCATCCACCGAGTTCGGCCATATGCACCTGGTGGAAATCGCCCGCGGCTGCCACTGGCGATGCACCTTCTGCGTGGCGACATATGGCTTCCTGCCGGTTCGCCAGCGCACCGCCCAGCACGTCCTGGACGACGCCCGCCGGGGCATGAAATGGAACGATCACATCGGCCTGGTCAGCGCCACCATCTCCGACCACACCGAGATCGACGACATCGCCCTCGGCCTGAAGGAGATGGGGGTCAAGCTGTCGGTTTCCTCGATGCGCGTCCGGCCGCTGCCCGAGACGCTGATCCGGGTCGTGGCCGCCAGCGGCACCAAGACGCTGACGCTCGGCCTCGAAACCGGTTCGGAGCGCTTGCGCAACTACATCGCCAAGGGTGTCAAGGACAAGGACGTAGCTCCCGCGGTGGACCTCGCCGCCGACTGCGGCTTTCAGCGCCTCAAGGCCTACTACATGGTGGGCCTGCCGACCGAAACGCCTGACGACCTGGACCTGCTGGTTGAGCAAGCCAGGTTCATCAAGGAGCGCTTCGCCGCCAAGACCGGCCGCCACGGCGCCGAACTGGTCCTGAACGTGAGCTGCTTCGTGCCCAAGGCCCAAACACCCATGCAGTGGGCGCCGCAGGCCGAGCCCGCCGACCTGAAGGAGAGGATCGCCTACATCCGATCTAAGCTCCATCCCAGGGGCATCGACGTGCGCGGCGACAGCCCGCGCTGGGCCGCCATCGAGGCCACCTTCTCGCGCGGCGACCGGCGCCAGGCGGCGGCCATCGCCGTTGCCAGCGAGACGCCCGGCAACGCCGCCGTCGGGGCCTTCGAGCGAGCGCTGCGGGAGCAAGGCCTGTCCAGCGACTTCTACGCGCGCCGCCAGCGGGACTACGCCGAGCGACTGCCGTGGGAGACGGTCAGCCTGCCCAACGGCCCACAATACCTCGCCTCTCAAGACGTCAAAGCCACCAACCGCAATGAGCGTTTCCGAGAACTGGTCCCGGCTGCGGGCTAGAGCCGACGCCGCCGCCCAGCGCGCTGGCCGCCGCCCCGAGGATGTGATCATCCTGGCGGTGTCCAAGACCTTCTCCGCCTCCGTGGTACGCGAGGCCTACGACGACGGCCTGCGGGCTTTCGGCGAGAACTACATGCAGGAAGCCATCGCCAAGATGGACGAGCTGCCGGCCGACATCGAATGGCACATGGTCGGCCATCTGCAGACCAACAAAGCCCGCCAGGCCGCCGGCCGCTTCGCCTTGATCCACTCGCTGGACTCGGTGCACCTGGCGGAGGCGCTGGACAAGCAGGCTGCCAAACAGGCAGTGCGACAGAAGGTGCTGCTGCAGGTCAACATCGCCGACGAGGACAGCAAGTTCGGCTTCGAGCCTGTCCAGGTGGCGGACGCCGCGGGCGAGGTGGCCGAGCTGGAGCACCTGGAGCTGCGCGGCCTGATGACGATTGGGCCGTTGGCGAACGACTCGAAGGACATTCGGTGGGTGTTTAGGGAATTACGAGGCCTCCGCGATAAGGTTCAGACGCAGTTCCCGGGGCTGTCGCTGGCTGAATTGTCAATGGGCATGACCGGCGATTTTGAAACAGCAATCGAGGAGGGCGCGACACTCATCCGCGTGGGCCGAGCCATTTTCGGCGAACGCCACACCGGCTGAGGCCTAACGTATGCAAACGATAGCCACATTTATCAGCCTGCTGGTGAACATCCTAGTCATTGCCATCTTCCTGAGGGCCATCATCTCCTGGTTCCGGCTAGCGCCCGACAATCCCATCATTGTCATCCTCACCCAGGTGACGGAGCCTATTCTGGCGCCACTGCGGCGCATCGTGCCGTCGTTGGGCATGTTCGACATCACGCCCTGGATCGCCATGATCCTGCTGCAATTCCTGGGGCAGCTGATCGTGAGTAACCTGCGGGCATGATCGACGGTGGGCTTGCAACGATCTACGTCAGCGACATGGACCGGGCGGTGAAGTTCTACACCGAGATGCTCGGGCTGAGGCTGCTGTACCAGGCCGGACCTGGATGGGCGCAGATCGACGCGGGCAAGGGGCTGACCTTGGGCCTGCACGGTGCGCACGAAGGCGGCCCTCAGCCTGGGCAGAAGGGCTCGACTGTGATCGGCTTCGAGTTGGACGAGCCGATGGACCAGGCCTACGCCACGCTCAGCGAGCGCGGCGTGAAGTTCCATGGACCCGTCCAGGATACGGAGCACGTCCGGTTGGCCTACTTCAGCGACACCGACGGCAACAACTTCTACCTGTCGGAAACCAAGTAGCCCGCTTCTCCTGGGATTAGTGGCCCGTCGAACTGGCGTTCCGTCCATCCCCGCGAGCACCGCCTTGACCCGGTCCCACCTTGACCGTGCCGGGCCGCTTTGCGCGCGAGAAAGCCCGAGCCTCGCAGCCATGCTGGTGGTCTGCCACGGCTCCCGCCGCTGGCTTCGGCGGAATAGATATTATGTCAACATTGACGCCGGCCTTGACTATTGTCCTCGCCAACAAGCCTCCGCCGGATGGCGTTACGGACGATTGGGGCCATCATCACCCGCTGCCTCGTCCCGGCCGTGAGCGACTGGTGGCTTACTGCTGCATCATCCCCAGCTCTTTGGTAGCGGCCGCCTGGCTCTTACCGTAGGCGCCCAGCCGCGACTCGTGCCACAGGAAGTCGTGCATCTCCTGGTCGGACAGGAACTTCGCTGGGTCGAAACGGCCCATGTGGATCATGCTCTCGGGCGAACGGCGAGGCGTGGGTTGCGGCGTGACCGACGGCCAGCCCACCGGCACCAACTCGTACACTTCCAGCGGGTCGGGGATGCCGTAGCGCACCTTGAGCAAGGTGCCCATGTAGGGCGAGCCGGCGTCGGACACATACTGCACGGCCAGCCCCAAGCACGTGGCTGCCAACATCAGCTGCAGCGTGGCGTTGGCCAGCCCACTGTAGAAGTGGCGAGCCGACTTTTCCAGCATCGTCCGCACCGGGTAGCTCTCGTTCACGCGCGGATCGCCCAGCACCAGGATGTGCACGGGCGCGCGGCGGAAGCCGGCGCCGGTCATCCGCACTTGCCCTCGCACGGCCCGCTCCATCTCTTTCTTGTGTTCCTGCTGCTTCTCGAACAGCTCGGCGTTCCAGGCACGATCCGCCTCGTCGCGAACGATGACAAAATGCCACGGCTGGCCGTTACCGCCGCTCGGCGCCCAGCGGGCCGCCTCAACCATCTGGTTCAGGCAGTCGTCTGGAACCTCGCGGCTCGAATCGAAGCCACGGATGCTGCGTCGCGTACGCGTCAGCTCGATGAATTGCTCGATGTCCATGGCTGCCAATGCTACGGCAGCGCCTAAATGACTGCCTCCCAGTCAACCGGGAAGGGCCTTTCGATGAGCATGCCCGGCTGCAGCGAGCACACGAAGCCGATGCTGGTGAGGTTGCAAGCCACAACGTGGCGCACAGGGCTCTTGACATCCACCCACGATGGCGTGAACGGAAATGGCCGCGGGAACTCCACGAATGCGGAATTCTTCATCGCCGGAAAGGTGAACCGTCCCCGCTGCGGGCTGAGGTCGATGGCCACACTGTAACGTTACCGGCCGGCGATAAAGAACCCCATGCGGGCCTTCTTTCGTGCTCCACGAGCCCGCCAGCTGAAACTTCATCGCTCTGGCCAGGAGTATCGACTCAAACCGTCGGGGCCGTTCAAATCGCTGAGGGAAGTCTGCCGGGACTATACTTCCAAACCGTAGGGCATCGGGCGATTAGCTCAGCTGGTCAGAGCGCACGGTTCACATCCGTGAGGTCGAGGGTTCGAACCCCCCATCGCCCACGAAGCATTTTCAGCGATTTCCTCAGTTTGTCCCTCTAGCTGTCGCTGGGGCCACTGGCCACCAGCGCCGCGATCTGCGAGCGCCCGCTCAAGTGCAGCTTCTGCAACATGTGGCTGACGTAAGTCTTGATCGTGTGGGGGCTGAGCGACAGCTCGGCACCAATCTGGCGATTCGTCTGCCCGTCGGCGATCCGCTTCGACATTCTCGACCAGCAGCTCGTGGTGGAGACGAGCCGCGGAGATAGCCGCCGGATGCCGCTTCAGCCGGGGCCCATCCGCGATTTCTACAGAGGCCTCTTCAGTGCTCTCGAATCGCTCGGAATCCAGGTCGAGATTTGGCCTCACCCGTACAGATGCAAGAGCAGCGAACCGTTCCCCTCCGACACCGTCCACACGGCCTATGACGGCGCCGCGGTTCGGCGCGCCTGGGAAGCCCTCCGCCAGATCGACCAGGTATTCACCGAGTTCCGGGCAGGTTTCATCGGCAAATGCAGCCCCGTCCACATGTTCTGGCACAGCTTCGATCTGGCGGTGACCAGGTTCAACGGCAACCGAGGGCCGGACATGCCCGACGCGGACCCGGTCACGCGGGAAGCCTATTCACACGAGCTCATCAGTGCCGGCTTCTGGTTCGGCGATGACGAGACCATTCCCGAGCCGGCGCTCTATTCCTATTCCTTTCCCGCTGCGGATGACCTAGGCTCGCAACGGCTGATTCCCGAGATCTGCGCGTAGAGAACCGTGAGAGGCTCGCCCATGGCATTACTGCTCTACGAAGACCTCCGCCGCCTGGACAATCCTCGACAGGCGGTTCTCGAATTCTTGCAGAGCTCGTACGAGGCGGGCGCCACGCTGGCTAACTGGCGGCGCGAAGACCTCGAAGTGCCCCTCAGCCCTCCGATGTAGTCAGGAGCACCACATGTGGGATGTCGCGGCGGCCCGTCCAGGAAATTCCTAACGAATTCCTAATAGCTTGGCCCCCGTTTTATACCGCTTCCCTGATACCCGGCTCGTACGTTGGGTACATGGCAATCACAGTGGTGCTGCAAGGCGCGCCCAACGACAGAGACACCCTGCGGACGGCAGTGCGGTTCGCGGCGCGGGAGAAAACGACCCTGCGTGTTGTTCTCGGGGATGGCTGCAGACCGACAACCGGGCTCCTGACGGCGCCCTGAATGGAGGGTCTTTGAGC
>Ga0307374_10010594_pt1 | contig 13315 bp, 14 predicted proteins | sample OX3MG_FD_202532 | JGI IMG/M metagenome (GOLD analysis project Ga0307374, IMG submission 202532) | Soil microbial communities from Risofladan, Vaasa, Finland - OX-3 | ecosystem: Environmental > Terrestrial > Soil > Coastal area > Acid sulfate soil | place: Finland: Risofladan, Vaasa | collected...
GCACCGTTGGATCGGGAGGTTGGACGCCCTATTCGTTCTGGGTGACATATCTGGTCTGCTTGTGGCGCGGTACTGCCTGGTTCGGATCCGACTTCAGATCTGCTGCGCGGTTCAGTAACCGGTGATTCGCCCCGGGTTTTGTAGAGAGTAATTCGTTTCTAAACGGCCAGGCTCTCTGACTCGTTCGGACCATAGTAGTGAGCCTCGAACTCGACCGGCGGCACGTAGCCGAGCGACTCGTGGATCCGTCGGTTGTTGAACCAGTCGACGTAGTTGAGCGTGGCCCACTCGACGTGTTCGACGTTGCGCCAGGGTCCCTTGCGGTGGATCAGCTCGCTCTTGTAGAGGCTGTTGAACGACTCGGCCAGGGCGTTGTCGTAGCTGTCACCGCGAGAACCGACCGAGGCGACGGCGCCGGCCTCGTCGAGTCGCTCGGAGTAGCGAATGCTGAGGTATTGCACGCCCCTATCGCTGTGGTGCACGAGCCCGGTGAGGTCGTCGCCGCGAGCAAAGATCGCCATCTCGAGGGCGTCGATCGCTAAGTCACTGCGCAGCGAGTTCGACACCTGCCAGCCGACGATGTAGCGGCTGAAGACGTCGATGATGAAGGCCACGTAGACCCAGCCCGAGTGGGACTTGATGTAGGTGAGGTCCGCGACCCAGAGGTGATTGGGGGTTGCCGCCACGAAGTGGCGATCGACGAGGTCACTCGGGCGGTGCAGCGCGTCGTCGCCGATCGTCGTCACCTTGTAATGACGGCCCTTCTTCACGCCCGAGAGTCCGAGTTCCTTCATCAGGCGCTCGACGGTGCAGCGCGCGACCGCAAAGCCCTCGCGACGCAGTTGCTTCCAGACCTTCTTGGCGCCGTAGACGCCGTCGAGGCTGGCGTCGTAGACCCGTCTGATCTCGGGCTTTAGGACCTCGTCGCGCTGGCGTCGAGCGGACAGCGGACGGGCCTTGGCGGCGTAGTAGGTGGCGGGGGCGAACTGCAGCGCTCTGCAGATCGACTCGACTCCCCATCGATCCTTGCGGTCGTCGATGTAGAGGACTACCTCTTCGTTCGACCGTCGAGCTCGGTCGCGAAGAAAATCGAGGCGTCCTTCAATATCTCGTTCGCGCGCCGCAGATCGCGAACCTCACGCTCAAGCGCCTTCATGCGAGCGCGCTCATCACTGGTGAGACCAGGACGAGTTCCGGTGTCAACTTGGGCTCGTCGAACCCAGGTCCTGAGCGTTTCCGGTGACATGCCGAACAGCTTCGCGACCGCGCTGAAGGTGGCCCACTCGGACGGGTAGTCCGCGCGCTTTTCAATGGCCATTCGCACCGCTCGTTCACGCAACTCGGGTGAGTATCGGGTATTTCGTGACATGGAGTAATCCTCTCAGAGGAATCACTCTCCAACTTTCCCGGGGCGAATCACGGTGTCAGCTGGGCGCCAATGCCTGGTTGCAAAACGATGACGTCGAGGCCCCCAATGACCTCACCTCGGACCGCCGTGTGACTGACGCAGTTCTAATGTGACTGATCATGGATGAGGTCGTCTTCGAATATCAACTCACATACGACGAATGCCGCCGCATACTCCTAGGTGCTTCTCCAAAGGCGAATCGAGCAGTCATAATCATCCTGCTCGGAATCGCAGTCATTGGCGCGGGTGGGGCGATTGCGAGCCACGAATGGATAGGGGCGTTAGCGACCGTAACTTTCATCTCGTTCTGTCTTACGATGAGAATATGGCATATGCCAAGGCGCATTTGGAAATACGGCTTGGGAATACAAGAGCCTCGGAAAGTGACGTTCAATCGAGATGGCATTGTCAGTAAGTCCGAATCCGTAGAACTCAAGTTTCCATGGTCCCGATTTTCAAGTACTAGGGAAACGAAGGAGTTTTTCGTCCTTCTCACTTCACGCAACGCACCCGAAATCGTGGTTCCGAATCGCGGTCTCCGCACCGCTGAAGATGAGAAGAGGTTGCGTTCCATACTTGAAGCGCACGCTCCGGTCACGTACGGAGACCGAGTAATCCGGCGAGGTCTGGCCATGAAGCTCTTACTGCTCAGCGTGTCTGTGATAGTCATCGTGTTTATTTACGTTGAATTCCAAATCCGTTAGGACAACTCACTTCATTGCACCGAGATCCAATCTCCAGTGCGAGGTTGCGGGTCGTTGACGTCGGTCCGTAGTCGCAGACAATCACGGACCAACCGAGCGTCAGCGCCTTGAGCTGCGTTGCCAATGAAGCGACAGTGACAGGACCTGCAAGGCCCTCCGCTCTTGGGTGGAACGCCTTGTGACCACCAGATCATGTCATGAGTTTGTGAGGGAGTTGTCAACTAAAAAAGCTCCTGGGGCGATAATGGAAGGGAGATTCACCGTTTCAATGACGTCGAAGGACGATGCAAATAGGCAAGTGCGTTTGGCGCGTCACGGGCGCGAATCGGGTCTTCGTCGGTGCATCATTTTCCGAAGGGCAGGAAGTGACCAATCGTGGTTGATGCGTTCAATACAAGCAGGATGGATAGCCACGGAGTCGATGGCGTCGTGCTATCCGTTCCCCATCGCCTCAGTCAAGGCGCCAGCCGACCGAACCACTGGTAACACGCCATGACGACCGTAGAATCCCTCAACAAGGCCGTGGCGCCGTGGATTCATCGATATCTTCGTCGAGCGTCGACCGACGCAGTCCAGTTCACGGTGGAATTGGCAGCCATTGTCGTGGTGGTGACGTACGTGACGATGCTGCTTACCGTTCGTCTTCCTTACTCGATTGGTTCGGTGCCCCTGTACAGCTGGTTGGAGTGCCTCGTCTTCCTCGCGCCGGTCATTCCGATTCTGCCTCGTCTGAGGAAGGATTCCCCGCTGCGTGGCCCGTGGCTCCTTATTGGCTTGGGTATCGTTCTCTTCGACCTGGCCGATGTCCTTCGTCTGTTGGGTCACGCGGGCGTTGTCCCGTTCGCGACCTCCTCACCTCGCGACGCGATGCTCGTCCTGTCCTATGTCAGCATCGCCGTCGCTGTCGCCGCCGTTGTGCAACATTCCTTTGGCCCGCGAGCGATCAGCGTTCGTCTCGACGGGCTTATCGCCGGCCTGGCAATCACCGCCTTGACGTCGATGTACTGGTTCCACCAGTACATCGACGTTCGTGGCCACACGCTTGTCTCCCAATTGAACATCTTCAATCCGATGCTGGTGGTTATCCTCCTAGTCCTGCTTGCCGCTGGACTCGTGCCGAACCACTTCCACTTCAGCCGCCCCGCAGCGTGGCTCCTTATCGGGCTCATCTCGATTGGCGCCGGCGACTTCGTGCAGCTAAATCGAGTGGCGATGACGTCCCACGTCCTAGACACCCTGGTCACATCGTCTCGACCGTTCGGGATGTGCTGCTTGGCACTGGCGGCGTGGCCCAGGATAGACCGCCGAGAAGAGCCCCGGGAGACGCTCGTTCCCCCTCTGGGATTGAACCTGATTCCCGTGATCTTCGGCGTCATATCGATCGCAATCCTCGCCACCGCCGTGCACCGACCGACGTCCGAAGTGACGACGTTCATGGCCCTGGGGTCACTACTTATTGTGATCCTGAGAATGGTCATGACCCAGGGCGAGATGCGTCAGCTCGGACGCTCGCATTTCGTCGACGCGCGGACCGATAACGTCACCGGACTGTCCAATCGGCGGGCCTTTTTGGAGGATGGTGAGGCGAAGCTTGCCAACCTGCGACCCGACGAACAACTCGCCCTCGTGTTGGTCGACCTCGACGGTTTCAAGGAGGTGAACGACTCGCTCGGTCACGCGCACGGTGACGAGCTGTTGAAGATCGTCGGTCGTCGCTTCGCCAAGAAGATCGGTCTTCGTGGTTCCATGTCTCGCATAGGCGGTGACGAATTCGCCTGCACTCTGTTGTTCGAGCAACAAACGGACCCGGTCGCGTTCGCCAAGGAGCTCGCGAGAGCGCTGTCGGACCCGGTGTCGGTCGACAGAACGAAGGTACGCGTGAGCGCGAGTATTGGGGTCGCCATCTGGCCACATCACGGTACGACACACACTGAACTTCTGCGCAGTGCCGATGTCGCAATGTACGAGGCGAAACGAAGCCGAGACGCCGTTCGCGTCTACAACGATGGCATCGACGAAAATACCAAGGAACGCCTAACGGTGATGAATGATCTGCGAACTGCAATTGATCGCCACCGTTTGACGCTGCATTTCCAGCCGACTCGCCACGTGCTGACCGGTTCAGTACACGGAGTGGAGGCTCTTTTGCGATGGCAGCACCCGACGCTGGGACTTCTCCAGCCGGACGATTTCATACCGCTGGCGGAGAAAGCTGGTCTTATCTCGCCCTTGACCCGGGCGGTGCTCGATTTGGCGATCACCGAACTCGCCCGCCTTCACCGAAACGGGCACGCGCTTCAGATGAGCGTGAACATCTCACAATGGGATCTGCTCGATCCGGAACTGCCCAGCTCGATTTGGCGCATGCTTGAGTGGCACCACCTCCCCGCGGATCGATTGGTCTTGGAAGTCACCGAGTCGAGCCTGTCCCAGGACCCGGCCCTGGCGAGAGCGAGCATCGAAAGGCTGAGATCCCTGGGGGTCAAGATCTCCATTGATGACTTCGGAGTCGGGTATTCGTCGATTTCGCAGCTGCTGGAGCTACCGGTAGACGAACTCAAGATCGACAAGTCGTTCATCTTGGCCCTCGACACCGACAGTCGAGCGATATCTCTCATCCGTTCCATCATCGAGATGGCACGCGCCCTTGGACTCACCGTCGTCGCCGAGGGTGTCGAGACCGCGCGCTCCTTCGAGACGATGAGCAACATCGGCGCCGACGTCATCCAAGGAAACTATGTCGGCTATCCCCTCGCCAGTGTTGACCTCGACATCTTCCTTCTCAACGAGGCGGCTCGAGACAGTGTCGTGATTGAGGACACAATGAACGCGGCGGTGGAACCAGATACCGGCAACGCGGCGGTGTAACGGGCACTAGGAACTCGTTGCCGTCCATCGGCACACTCGAATCACCACACTTCGTTGCCGGCAATGCAATCAGGCAATGCGCTTGCGCTGCGTGGGAGCCGCGCACTCACGACAAAGCACAATCGAGCCGTTTGACACCCCGCCCACGGCTGGCTCGCGAATGATTCGAACGCTTCCTCTGGAACGGCACTCGCGCATATGCCAACACGAGTGACGACTGCATCGACACGGCCCGGAGGCGGCGGCGCGAACGGGACGCACGACCGACGTTTCCTCACTGAGAGACGCCATCGGTACTGGGTCCACATCGACCTCCCACACCCCGCCGTATTTTACCAACGAACAATCACGCGAATGGTGCATCCTGTGAGCAAATACAGTCTCCAGGGTCAACCGATTGTTGAACCTTGCACTCATTGGTCCACCGTCAATGTTTGCGTTCACGTCGCATCGGCTGGTGGACCTTCTTCCTTGACCGAACGGCGGAAGACGCGCTACGCGGCCCTCACGACGAGCATGAGAAGCTTCGCCGACGGGTAAGTCGAAGGAGCTCTTTACAGCCACTGACGTGGTTGAAATAACCCAGAGGACAACCCTCACCGTGTCGAGTAGGCGCCGTCGATTCAGCGATCGAGGAGAAAATCAACCGGTCGTTCCTACTTGGGACGGAGCTCCCACGCCGTTACTGGCGTTGGTGACCGGCCCAGAGGTCAAACCTCTTTGCCCTTGTTGACGACGTTCTCGACCAGGGCCGCATAGCCCGAAGCGGTCAGCATCCGACGCAGGTCCACCACGGTCTGCACGTCGACATCCTTGTTGCGCGGCTTGGTCAAGACCAGTTCTTCGCTGCCGAGGGTGACGTGGAACTTTCCCGCAGGCGTCTCGTCAACCGTGCCCACGACACTCAGCAACGAGATCACAGCCTTCCAGTCGATGTTGTGGCTCGTGGGGTGCAGGAAGATGGACACCAGCGTGTCGCGATGGTGATTGTTCAAGTGAACCGGGTCCGACTGTTCAGCCATGTGAATCCTTTCCAGGATGCACCCTAGCGACCTCGCCATATGCTGCCGAGAAGCGGGAAGGATGACGACGGTGTGAGCACCGAAGCCGACGTGATTCCCGGTCTCGCCGAGTCAGGAAGGTTGTGATCATGGGTGAAGCTGGCAACAAGCCGCGAAAGTTCCGCCGACGTTTACCGAAGGTACCCAAGGGTGCCGAGCCCAACGACATCCACTTGGCTGGGCTCGCCAACTCGAGTGGCGGCACCCATGGCTCCCGCCTCGACCACGAATTGGCCAAGAGCCGAAGCGAGGATCTCGGAAAGTTCGGAAAGTCCATTCTCTGGTTGCTCGGCCGCCGACCTCCAGAGAGGTTGGACCCCGAAGATCACCAGGCGTCCTGACGTCGCGACATCTCGATCGTCGCGGGTAACGCGCGAGCGCCCGTTACTTTGCGCGCGCCTCCAGTGCGTCCATGTCCCGCTCCGCGTAGAGCCGGTGCTCCCACTCCTCATTGAAGATCACCAAGAGGCACTCGCGCACCGGAAAGCTGCGCGGCGGCGGCCAACCGGGCCCCTCGACGGGCTCGGTGTCGGCATTGAGTGACGTCTCATCTAGTCCCTCGATGACCTCGCGCACCGTGGACATTCGGTCTCGACGAAGTGCCATCACGGTGGCCAACGAGGGTCGCGCGCTCCGATCACGCGGCACGCCCGGAGTATCAAGCATTCCGTCCCAGGGAAGACCCAAATCGTCCCACGGCGACGGGTCGCCCAGGATGACTCGCCGTATCCAGGAGTCGGTGGCGAACACGAGGTGGCGCAGCGTCTCGATGAAGGACCACTCTCCGTCGACCGACTCGTGGAGATGTTCGGGCGCAAAACCTTGCGCGCGTTGAACGGTCTCGTCCCAGAGTCGCTCCAGGGTGTCCCACGCCTCGCGATATCCGGCGAGGTCCGTCGGACGCATCTTGGACCGAAGGGGATATCGCCGGTTGAGCTCCGCCTCGATCAAAGGCCCCACGTCGACGCCGTTCACGCTCAAGCCTTCGATCTCGCCGTAGATGTAGACATCGCGAAGTTCGACGCCCTTCATGACCACGCCATCGAAGAGGGCCTCACGAATGAGGGCATGGCTCAGATCGACGTCGTGGAAGTGCGCGTCGCTCAGATCGACATGCTCGAAGTGGGAGCCTCGAAGATCCGCGCCGGTGAACTCCGTCACGCGACGACTCTAACGTCGTCCGGTGACATCGAGCCGGGGCCTTGAGCGAGGACGCTCGACCAATCAGGACAGAGATCGAGGATGCCGGCGGGACAACCCGAACCACGAATCGCCTGGCCCATCTCGAGCGCGAAACAAGATGTTGGCCACTCATCATGGGCAACCCCGTCGACGACTTGATCCTGGATCTCCTTGAGTGGCTGGGACCCGAGCCCCGGCCCTACGCGGACGTCCTCGGCGCGTGGCGCACCTCGTGTCCGCGCCTACCCGTCTGGGAAGAGGCCAACGAACGTGGGTTCATCGAAACAGTGAACGTCCCAGGAACGGGGCCCCTGATCACCGTGTCGGCCCTCGGAGTTCAGCAGTTGCAGCGCGCTCGCCCGAAACGTCGGCACCTGATCGAACTGGACCGCTAACCGCTCGTCCACGCCTCCGTGGAACGTCCCAGGCTCAGAGCGACTCCCGCAACGAGCGCCACGATCGCCACTGCGACGATCAAGGGTGCGTAACTCCCCGCGTGAATCACGAGCATGGCTCCCGCCAGAGCTCCGACCAGCATGGCGATGACCGAGATCAACCGGCGCCCGGACTTTGCTCCAGCACCTCCCAGGAGAGCGCTGTCGGCCACGATCCCGGTGATGGTCAACGTGAGGACCGTCGTCGTCAGATCCGGTACCGCGAGCTTTCGCGCGGTCGCGTTCTGCAAGCCCATCGCGCCCGCGAGCGCCGTGATCAACAGGTCCCGGTATCCCGCGTGGAGGTTCGACCGCTCCATCACGGCCAGTGCAACGCCGACGCCGAGGAGGACCAGCTGGACGGCGCCGGCCACCCCCAGCAGCCGGCCTCGGTGGTGGGAGTGCACGGAGATGAATCGACCGCCGAGCGCCGCGCCGAAGGCGAAGGCCACCAGTGCGACGAGCGACGAGCGACGAGACGACCGAAAAGCCGGGCGCACTCGCGATGGCGAATCCGAGGAAGACGACGTTGCCCGTCATGTTGGCCACGAACACGTGCCCCAGAACGAGGTAGCTGAAGGCGTCAACGAGACCGGTCACCACTGTTAAGAGGACCAGTAACGGGGGCAAGGGTCCTTGTTTGGGGTCGTGTCCCGGGAGAAGGGTTGCGCGGAGCTCATCGAGGAACACCTTCACGTGCCCATACTTGCCGAGTCGCCGGTCACACGGGCGGCCCGGCGCGGCGCCTCGGAGTTACGGAACCAGAATCTTTTGGAACCGCCGGGCCGCGAGGGTGATCCCGAAGCCCGCCAGCACCACTAGGTACCCCACACGCATCAGCATGATCCACTGGAACTGGCCGAGGGACAAGCCCCGCATGAGTGCGGCGGACTGGTAGAGCGGCGAGAACGAGACGATCGCCCCCAGCCACCGCGGGTACTCAGTGATGGGAAAGAACGTGCCCGAGAAGAGGAAGAGCGTCAGCTGGATCACGGCCACCAGATCGAAGTCCTGCCACGAGCGCATGTAGGTGCAGGCGGCGAGACCGAGGGCGCTGAAGGCGAAGCTCGTGGCAATCGCCGCCGGCCAGCAGAGCACCACCCACGCGCTGCCCGCGTCGCCCAACGCGGCCATGCAAACAATGAACGACACGGCGTAGAGGGCGGCCCGCGCCAGGGCCCACCACACCTCGCCGAGCGCGATGTCGGTGACGTCGAGCGGGGTCGACAGGATGGCGTCGTAGGAGTGTGAGATCTTGAGTCGGAAGAAGGGGTTGAAGATCGAGTCGATCACCGCGCCGTTCATAGCCGACGTGGCCAGCATGCCGGGGGCGACGAAGGTGGAGTAGCTCACCGCGCGGCCGCCGACGTTGAGGTGAGCAATGAAGTGGTTCAGACCGATGCTGATACTGAGCAGGTAGAAGAGCGGCTCGAAGAAACCCGAGATCAGCATGAGCCACTGACTGCGGTACACCATGAAATTGCGTTCGAACACACGGATCGAGCGACGCGTACCGAAACTGGGCAGTGCGCGAGTCAGCATCAGTTCACCAACCGGCGTCGCATGGTGCGTCGTCCCCAGATGACTCCAACTGTTGCCATCGCAGTCAGATACGCGAGGTGGCCAAGCGTGGAGCTCAACGAGCCGCTCCCAAAAGCGGCTGAGCGCGCGAGGGCGACGCCGTGATACAGCGGAACGAACTGAACAACGGGCCGCAGGTACCCCGGGTACGCGGATAGCGGGTAGAAGGTGGCGGAGAAGAGGAACATCGGCACGAACGCGAAGCGGTAGATGGTGATGAAGGAGGCGTCGGTGTCGACCGACGCGGCGTAGGCGACGAGGGGTGCCGAGAACGCGAGCGCGACCAGAGCACCGATGAAAGGCATTGTCAGGCTCCACCACGACTGAAGCGCCCCGAACATCGCGATGATGACCGTGTACACGATCCCGGTGAGAAAGGCCCTCGAGGCAACCCAGGTCAGCTTGCCAATGAGGATGTCCTCGGGCTCGAGTGGCGTGGCCGCCGCTGCGTGGTACGTACGGATCCACTTGACCGATGCCAGCACCGGCCACAGGGACTCGCCCTCGCCAATCTGCATGGTTGACGTCGCCAGCAGACTCGGCGCAATGAAGTGCAGGTACGTCTGACCCGCGACGAGGCCGTGATGCGCGGATACCAGCTTTCCGACTCCGACGCCCAGCGAGGCCAGGAAGAAGATGGGAAAGAGCACGGCGCTCATCGTCGACCCACGCCACGTACGGGCGTAAAAGGTCGCGTGGTACCACCAACTGCGCCGCCACCGGGGCCAACCGGTCGAGGGGTCGAGCGAGGTCGTCATGCTCAGTCCACCAATGTCCGACCAGTCAGGCGCAAGAAGACATCTTCGAGCGAGCTTCGTCGAACCAACGCGCTCGACGGCGCGACGCCCGCGGAGTGAATCTGCTGGAGGACGTCGTCACCACGGTCGACGTACAGCAGAACCCGATCGGGCAACACTTCAATTCGTTCGGCAAACGGCGCCAGGCGCGAGTGCAACTCCTCGTGGGAGTCGGTCCCGAAGCGCAACTCGACCACTTCGCGCGACGAGTGGCGCGCAATCAGATCCCTCGGCGTACCCTCGGCGACGATAGCCCCACGGTCCATCACGACCAACCGGTCACAGAGTTGCTCGGCCTCGTCCATGTAGTGCGTCGTGATCGCGAGCGTGACGCCCTCACGCTTGAGCCGGTAGAGGCGCTCCCAAAGCAGGTGGCGAGCCTGGGGATCCAGCCCGGTCGTGGGTTCATCCAAGATCAGGAACTCGGGGCGGTTGATCAATCCTCTGGCGATCGTGAGTCGACGCTTTAGTCCGCCCGAGAGGTCGTCGACCTTGTCATTGGCCCGCTCGCTCAGCTGGGCGAACTCGAGGAGTTCGGCGGCGCGCTCACGAATCACCCGGCGCGACAGGTCGAAGTACCGGCCGAACATCTCGAGGTTCTGTCGAACGGACAGCTCAAGCTCCAGGGTGTCCTCCTGGGGCACGACGCCGATTCGCCCACGGATCTCTGGTCCGTGCTCGCTCGGGTCGAGCCCGAAGATGGTGATGGAGCCAGAGGTGGGATGCGAGACCGCTGACATCATTCGCATGGTGCTCGTCTTGCCCGCTCCGTTGGGACCGAGGAACCCGAAACTCTCGCCGCGTTCGATGACGAAGTCGATCCCCTTGACGGCCTCGAAGTCGTCGAAGCGCTTGACCAGTTGACGGGCCTCGAGAATGTGATTGGTGCTCATGACGCGCATCCTCGAAGGAGTCGAGGACCGTCGGTGTGGCTAATTGCGGTCACATCCACGGACTCCTCCCCCTTCTTCGTCTCAATAGCTCGTGGTCGGGTTCGTGATGAACCGACTTCATTGCTCGTCGACACGCCGATCAACGGCGTGCCACCACCTTCACCAGGGCCAACTTCAGGACCTCGACGACGCCCGCAGCCGGCGTCGGCAGAAGTACAACAGTAGGCGATGACTGTGACGTCGTCGAGTCACCGACGCGAGTTCGGCTGGCCGGGATCGCTACTTGAGAAGGTGCTTGGCCACGACCACACGTTGGACCTGATTGGTCCCTTCGTAAATCTGCGTGATCTTGGCGTCGCGCATGAAGCGCTCCACCGGGAACTCCTTGGTGTAGCCGTATCCACCAAGCAGCTGGACCGCGTCGGTGGCCACGCTCATCGCGGTGTCGGAGGCAAAGGATTTGGCCGCGGCACCCAGATAACTCAGGTTCTGATCAGGGTCGCCACTGTCAATGGCGGCACAGGCCCGGTAGACGAGGGCCCGGGCGGCCTCGGTGCGGATCGCCATGTCGGCCAGCATGAACCGCAGCCCCTGGAGCTCGCTGATCGGGCCACCAAAGGCGCGGCGACCCTGCATGTACGACGCGGCAAAGTCGATCGATCCCTGAGCGATCCCGACGGCCTGGGCCCCAATCGTGGGGCGCGAACGGTCCAGGGTGTGCATAGCGATCTTGAACCCCTCACCCTCCTCGCCGATGCGGTGCGAGACGGGCACGCGGACCTCGTTGAGGATGACCTCGCCGGTGGGAGACGCGCGCAGCCCCATCTTGTCCTCGTGCTTGGGAAACTCGAGCCCCCAGCCCTTCTCCACGAGAAAACAGGTGATGCCGCGACTACGTGCCCCGGGGTTGGTCGAGGCGAAGACCGTGTAGGTCTCGGAGACCCCGGCGTTGGTAATCCAGTACTTGGACCCGGTGAGGACGTAGTCGTCGCCGTCGCGCACCGCCCGGCACCGCATCGCCGCGACGTCAGAACCCGCGTCGGTCTCGGACAGGCAGTAGCTAGCTTGGATCTCCCCGGTGGCGAGGCGCGGCAGGTAGGCGCGCCGGATCTCCTCGGACCCGAAGTTGAGGATCGGCAGCATCCCGAGCTTGGAGATCAGCATCGTCACGGAGGTTGAGGCGCACGCGCGCGCCAACTCCTCGGCCATGATCGCCTGGGTCACCATGTCGGCCCCGGCGCCGCCGTACTGAGTGGGGATCCACAGGGCCGGAAGCTCCATCTCTACGCAGGCGTCGAAACTCTCCTGGGGAAAGGTCTGATCTCGGTCGTGCATCTCGGCGAAGGGCGCAATGCGCTCGTCGCAGAACGGGCGCAGGACGTCGCGAAACGCCCGCTGTTCGTCGGTCAGGTCAAAGCCCACGAGTCCGCCCTAGGCCGTGGGCGCGTCCGGCACCAGCGCGGACGCGTCGACGCCGTCGACCAAAGCGCGCTGGGACGAGTAGCTGTGCGAGATGCCCCGAAACGGTCGGGCCAGGGCGGCATCAACCAACTCCGCCCCGCGTAGCCCGAAGTGGTCCATCGCGACGCGTACGTCATCGATCATCGGCGCGCGTCCGGCCAGTCCGGCGCGCTTGGCCGCGACCAACGCCACGCCGAGCTCGACGTTGTGGCGGTCGTGTTCGTGGGCGAAGGCCAATTTCGCGATCTCGCGGTGCGCGAGACCCATGGCGTAGCCCGCGTCGGGGGCGGGCGTGCCCAGACCTCGGCCCGCCGGAGGGCGTGGCGAACGGGTGAGGCCCTTCTTCGGGGGTCGACCGATCTCCGGCGCCGCGATAGTCATCGAAGCTCGGACCTGTCCGGTAGCCGGAACTGGGGCAAACGTCGGCTGGGTCACCCATCGAGCCTACTGCCGCCTCGGCTAGCTGACCCTCGTCAGCCACCCTTCGTACTCGGGCAGCTCGCCGCGCACCGCGCGGAAGTACGTCGACTGGATCTCCTTGGTGATCGGTCCGCGCTTGCCGTCGCCGATGACGCGGTCGTCCACCGAGGAGATGGGCACGACCTCGGCGGCGGTGCCGGTGAGGAAGGACTCGTCAGCCACGTAGAGGTCGTCGCGGCGAAGCGACTCGAAGCTCACGGTGTAGCCCAGGTCGCGCGCGATGTGCACCACGCTGGCGAGCGTCACCCCACTCAGGGCACCCGCTTCAGAGGTGGGTGGCGTGGCGATGACGCCGTCACGCACGATGAAGAGGTTCTCACCGGTGCACTCACTGACCAGGCCGTCGGCGCCGAGCATGATGGCCTCGTCGTAGCCGGCCTTGATCGCCTCGACCTTGGCCAGGCTGGCGTTGACGTAGCCGCCGATGGTCTTGGACGACGTGGGGA
>Ga0307374_10010595_pt1 | contig 13315 bp, 16 predicted proteins | sample OX3MG_FD_202532 | JGI IMG/M metagenome (GOLD analysis project Ga0307374, IMG submission 202532) | Soil microbial communities from Risofladan, Vaasa, Finland - OX-3 | ecosystem: Environmental > Terrestrial > Soil > Coastal area > Acid sulfate soil | place: Finland: Risofladan, Vaasa | collected...
ACGCGGCCGCGGCACCGCGCAGGATGTCCAGGTCGTCGAGGGTACCGCGACACACCTCGGCCCCCGCGGCGGTGAGGACGGCCGCCGAGGCGTCCGAGCGAGCGAGCCCGACGACCTGATGGCCCGTACCTATGAGCTGGGGGACGACGGCGGAGCCGATGAAGCCTGACGCGCCGGTAACGAAAACACGCATGAGATCCCTCCGGGTGGTCGACCGTCTTCGCACAGCCGCTGACGTCTCACGGCCAGATGTCAGCCGCTGTCATCAGTGTAGCGTTGGATGTCAGTCGCTGTCATCCTGTACGATCGAGGCATGAGCCGATGGGAGCCAAATGCGCGCGGCCGGCTGGAGAAGGCGGCGCTGCAGCTCTACAGCGAGCGCGGGTTCGAACAGACCACGGTGGCAGAGATCGCCATTCGGGCAGGGCTCACAGAGCGCACATTTTTCCGTCACTTTGCCGACAAACGGGAGGTTTTGTTCGGTGGTGAGAGCGCACTGCAAGAGATCTTCACGAACGCCATCGCCTGCGCGCCGGAACCTCTGGCACCGATTGACGCCGTAGCGGTGGCTCTCGAAGCCTGGGGCGTCCTGGTCCAGGACCGACGGGAACTCGTCCGGCAACGCCGGGCGGTCATTGCTGCGAACGCAGAGCTCCAAGCGCGCGAACTGCTCAAGCGCGCATCACTCGCCTCGGCGATCGCCGACGCGTTGCGGCGTCGCGGCGTCGCAGACCCGGCCGCGAGTCTGACCGCCGAGGCAGGGATCGCTGTCTTCAAAGTCGCCTTCGAACGCTGGATGAACGAGCCTGGCCAACAAGACCTGCCGCACCTCATCCGAGAGACACTCGATCAGCTCAAAGCCGTGACAGCGGGCGGATGAAACACTGGAGCAAGGTCCAGCGCGAAGTGGTGCCGTAACGACGCATCGCTCAGGCCAGATGCTGGAGGATTTTGACCGGCGGACATGGGTCACGATGCAAGGCGGGAAGACAAGACGGCGCCCTGTACTGGCGCCCTGTACTACGGGGTCGGGTTCGCAGGCACGGCAGCCGGTGTGCCCGGTGCCAGGCCCTGGGCCGTGTGCACGCCATCCAGGAAGACGTTGATAGCCGATTCGAAGCCCCCCGGCAGGAAGGCCAGCACCGCCGGTGCCGTGGTCAGCAGTTCGGTGGCCACCTGCGAGTCGTTGATGCTCGATTGCAGGTTGGGGTTGGGAAAGCGCACGAGGGCAATGAGCACCACCTGGCAGACGATCACGATTTTTGCGAAGCCGAATGCCGCGCCCACGAGTTTGTCCGCCGCGCCGAGGTTCAACATTGCCACCGCCCGCTTGAGGAGGTGCGCTGCCACCTGCCCGGCGATGAGCACCCCGATGAGGATGGCAAGGAAGGAAACAAGGTATGCGGCCTGATCGTTAGTAATGATCGGGTGAAGCTTGCGGTAGAGATGCGGGTAGAAGATGCCTGCCATGGGGATGGCAAGGATAGCGGCCGAGAGGGAAACGAGCTCTCGCACGAACCCGTTCATATAGGCGCGCCATGTGACAAAGCCGACCGCTGCGGCAAGCACGATCGTCAGCCAGTTCATGGCCGAACCTTCCCGCAGACGCGGCCAAGGCTCAAGGCAGGCACTGCCGCAACGGGCAAACGATCGCGCCCGCCGAAGTGCTAGACTCTCGGCGCCAGCGGGCGTCCGCACGCCAGCCCGTTGAGCCCGGCCACGGGGGCAGCCACGCCATGCCACCAGAGGAGTCCGACGCCCAATTCCTGAGGCTTGCCGCGGGTCTGAAGGAAGCCACGTTCGGGCCGCCTGCCCCAGTAGCGCAGTCGCGGCGCACCGCCGTGGGCTTTCGCGGGAAAGCGCGCCTCTACTACTACCCCCCAAAGGATGGGGGCCGGCTCGCCACGCCACTCGTCCTCTTTCCCTACCTCGGCATCAGCCGTCCCTACATTTTCGACCTGCGCCCCGGAGAATCGTTCGCTGAATTTCTCTATGAGCAGGGCGTTTCCTTCTACCTCTGCGATTGGGGTGTCTTCGGGCCCGAAGACCGCGAACTCGGCCTGGACTATGTCATCGCCGACATGATCCCATCGCTCTTGCGCCAGGCGGCGGAGCATTCGGGGGCGCCGGCCGTCACGGCCTTCGGCTACTGCATGGGTGTCCCTCTCACGGCCTCGGCCATCGCCGCCGACCCGACGCTGCCTGTGAAGAATTTCATCACCATGGTTGGGCCGACCGACTTCTCCGAGGGCGACTTCCCGATGATGACCGGCGAAGACCGCTTCGATGTCGATGCCATAGTGGAAACCTTCGACCTGATGCCCGCAGAGTTCATCCGCTCCGGATTCAAGATGATGAACCCGATGGGCGACGCGCAGCAGGCCACGAACCTGGTGAAGAACGCCGCGAACCATGAGTGGCTTGTGGGCTATTTGGCGATGAGCCGCTGGTCTAGCGAGTGGATGCCGCTGCCGAAACAGTTCTTCCGGCAGTGGGTGAAGCACTTCTACCAGCACAACGAACTGGTGAAGGGCGAGTTTCGCGTGTGCGGCGAGAAGGTCAACCTGCGCGACATCACGGTCCCGCTCTTCGCCGTCGCCGCCACGCACGACGAGATCGTGCCGGTGGCAAGCGCGAAGGCACTCATCGACAACGTTGGCAGCACCGACAAGACGTTCATCGAGCTCGAAGGCGGCCACATCTCGGTGATCGCCGGGCGCAAAGCGCGCCAACTCACCTGGCCCACGCTGGTGGACTGGCTGAAGGAGCACGACGAGTAGCGGAGGCGCCGCTCAGACGCCCTTCTTTTTCGCCTTTGGCTTCGCGCGAGCCGCTCTCGGGCCGGGTTGCGGCTGGGCGGCGAGCGCGCGCAGGCGGTCGTCGATCCGATCCATGCGCAGCAGGATGGTTTGGACCTGGTCGGCAAGCCGTTGAAATTCGCTCAGCGGCACTGCCCCGACAGCCTCGATAACGGGGCCGTAGGCTTTCTTGGCAGCTTCGGCCATGGCGGTGCGCATGCCAAGGTAGGTGCGCTGCACTTCCTGCGCCGCCTCCTCGGCCTGGGGGTTTGTCGTTGCCTGGGAAAACGCCTGTCCCCACTGGGCGAGGAACTCATCGCTCACCTTTTTCCACTGGTTGAGCATCTCGGACATTGGATCCTGTGTCATGCGCGCATCGTAGCACCGGAAGGCGCGTGCGGGCCGCTCTCAGCAGGCTGGCGGGGGCGTCTCTGCGTCACGGTCCATCCGATCGCGGAGGGCGATGCCGCCAAAGAGCCCTGCAGCGACGAAGGCACCGAGCACGCTGCCACCGGCCGTCATCGCCAGCGCGGGCACGGGGCAGGTGCCGGCCACGGCCCAACCAGTGCCAAAGACGGCCGCCCCGAGCACGTTGCGCCGCGTGACCGGATTGCGCTGCACGGTCATCACGCCTCCGAAAGGCGTCCGCCAGCGTGCGCGCTCCATGAGCACCAGGAGCGGAGCCGCGACGGCCACCGCCGACCCCATGAGCAGGAAGACATCTGGCTCGCGCAGCAGCAGCATGTCGTGGATGACCTGGTAGCTATCGAGCCGGGCGGCGGCGACCAGGAAGCCAAAAGTCGCACCGACGAGGAGCGCAACGCCCTTCACAGTGCGCCTCCGGTAGCGAAGTGGACTACGGCGGTCACGGCGATCGCCGTGGCGAGAAAAGTGCCGGTGGCGGCGAGGCTGGCGGGTGAAAGGGAAGCACTCCCGCGGAGCCCGTGGCCGGAGGTGCACCCGCCGGACCAACGCGCGCCAAAGCCCATGACGAAACCCGCCGCAGCGAGCAGCGGCACGAGCAACAGCAGCGGCAGGTGGCGGCCCAGGCTGCCATAGGAGGTGGTGAAGGAGAGGCCGCCCTGGAGCAGTGCGGCAACGAATGCACCGGCGATGAATCCGACGAACAGCCAGACGCGCCAGGCTTCGAAGCGCTTGCCGCGCGCGGCGGACAGTGTCTGAGAGTAGGCAGTCGTGGCGCCGAGCGGCTTGTTGGCAAGGGCATAGAGGGCCACAACGCAGAGGCCCATCAATGGCCCGGCGATGTACCACGCGAGCCTCGCCGGAAGGAGATCCATGACGTGTCACCTCATATCTGGCGGTACGCGCCGCGCTCAGTATAACGTTGACCGACTTAGTCAACAATAGATGAATTCCTCTTGCCACACTTTTGCCGCATTTCTGGGGTAGTCTTGTGGATATGGCCCTGATTGCCACCGATGCGCTGACGAAGCGTTACCCGGGTGTGACGGCGTTAGACGCGCTCACACTGGAATTGGAACCCGGCATCATTGGCCTCGTGGGGGCGAACGGTGCGGGTAAGAGCACGCTCATCAAGATCCTGCTCGGGCTCCTCCCTGCGACGAGCGGGTCGGCGCGACTCCTCGGCTACGACGTGGCGACCGAGGGCCCCACGCTGCGCCAGTTCGTCGGCTATATGCCCGAACACGACTGTCTGCCCGTGGACGTCAGCGCGACGGAGTTCGTCGCGCACATGGCCCAGATAAACGGCCTGCCGAAGAGCGCCGCCCGCGAACGCACGGCGGAAACGTTGCGCCACGTTGGCCTCTATGAAGAGCGCTACCGCGAGATCCGCGGCTATTCCACCGGGATGAAGCAACGCGTGAAGCTCGCGCAGGCACTGGTGCACGACCCGCGCGTGATGCTCCTGGACGAACCAACGAACGGCCTCGACCCGGAGGGGCGCGATGAGATGCTGGACCTCGTCCGCCGCACGGGCACGGAATTCGGCATCGCCATTGTGATGGCCTCCCACCTCCTCGGGGAGATCGAGCGCGTCTGCGATCACCTCGTCGTCATCGATGGCGGCCACCTGCTGCGCTCGGCCACGATTGGCGACTTCACCGGCCGCACTCAGGTGCTCGCGGTCGAAGTGGAAGGTGACGTGCAGCCACTGGCGGAAACGCTCACGGCCCGCGGCCTGCGGATCGTCGCAGAGGGCCACACCCTGCTGGTGGACCTGGTCGACGAACGCCCCTACGACCTCATCCGGGACGCGGTCGCTGACCTCGGCCTCGGCCTCGTGCGCATGGAGCAACGCCGCCACAACCTGGAAGACCTCTTCCGCCCCGTGTCCGGGCCTGCTGGGGAGGATGCCCATGCCGCCGCCAGTTAAGAGTGCAGCCGCGAGCAGCGGCGGCAATGCTCCCGGCGCCGGAAGCATCTACGACCTGGGCTACCGCCACTATGAGGGCGCCCGGCTCGGCCGCCGCCACGCGATTGCATCGCTCTACTGGTATTCCCTGCGCTCGGCCTTTGGCCTGGGCCGGCGGCCGTCGAGCAAGATCATCCCCTGGGCGCTCGTCGTGGTTGCGCTCCTTCCGGCCGCCATCCGGCTGGGAATAGCGGCCATCGCAACCAGCCGGGTCACTCCCGTGCGGCCGGAACAGTACTTCAACCTGATCAACCTCGTGGTCGCACTCTTCTGCGCGGCGGTCGCGCCCGAAGTCATCGGCCGCGACCAGCGGACGCGCACGCTCGTGCTCTACTTCTCGCGCGCCCTTTCGCGCCAGGACTACGTGTTGGCGAAACTGGGCGCCTTCGTGACAGCGCTCCTGGCGCTTACGCTGGCTCCGCAGATCGTGCTCTTCGTGGGGAACACGTTCACGGGGACGAATGCCCTCGCCTACATCAAGGACAATTGGGCCGATATTCCCCGCATCCTCGCCAGTTCGGGCGTCGACACTGCCGTAATGGCGAGCGTGGCAATGGTGATTGCAGCGCAGACGGCGCGCCGGTCCTATGCCACCGTGAGCGTGATCGCAGCCTTCATCGTGACATCGGCGCTGGCCGCCATTTTCGTGCAGGACGTAGGTGGGACTGGTGGACACCTGGCGGTACTTGTGAGTCCGTTCGACCTGCTACGCGGGTTCAACCTCTGGGTCTTCAACGTCCCGGAGACGGAGGGGATCGTGAAGGACGCGGGCCTCCACGGCAGCGTCTATGGGATCGCGGCGGCCGTGATCATCGCTGTCTGCGCCGGGCTCATCCAGCGGCGCTACCAGAGGATCTCGACATGACCGCAGAGACTGTAGCCCCGGCGAACAGGCCACCGCTGCCGGGGGTTGAAGCGCCGGCGGTGGAGCTGACCAATGTCTCGCGCTGGTATGGCAATATCGTCGCCGTCAACGACATCTCGTTCTCGTTGGGGGCAGGGATCACGGGGCTGCTAGGCCCCAACGGCGCGGGCAAGTCTACATTGCTGCACATGCTCGCCGGTTTCCTCGCGCCATCCGCGGGCGAAGTGCGCATGTTTGGCGAACCGACGTGGAAGAACCCGGACCTCTACCGGCGTATGGGCCTCGTACCAGAACGGGAGGCCGTTTACCCGTTTTTGAGCGGTTTTGAATTCGTGAGGCTTAGTGCGCGCCTGCATCACCTGCCTGACCCGGACGCGGCCGCGCGGCGGGCGATCGCGCGGGTCGAACTCGAAGGCGCCCAGGATCGTGCCAGCGGTGGCTATTCCAAGGGCATGAAGCAGCGGGTCAAGGTCGCTGCTGCGATCGTCCATGAGCCGGAGATCCTCCTTCTCGATGAGCCATTCAACGGTGCCGACCCGCGCCAGCGACTGCAGATGATGGACATGCTCCGGGGGATGGCACGGGACGGCTGCACGATCGTGTTCTCGTCCCACATTCTCGAAGAGGTCGAGCGTCTGGCGGAAAACGTCCTCGTCGTGGTCACCGGAAGGCTGGCGGCGTCCGGCGACTTCCGCCAGATCCGGCGGCTGATGACGGACCGGCCCCACACGTTCACCCTCCGTTCGAACGACAACCGCCGGCTTGCCGCGGCACTGGTCAGCCGCCCAATTGTCAGCGGGATCGAAGTTGATAACGAGCGAATCAGCGTTCGGACCTCGGACTTCGCGAGCTTCGCCCAGGAGCTGCCCCGGGCGGCGCGCGAGGAGGCCATCACGCTCTTCGAAGTGACGCCTGCCGATGAGTCGCTGGAGAGCGTTTTCTCCTACCTGGTGAAGCGATGAACCGGGCAATCATGGAGCTCACGGTGCGCCAGATCCTCGGCGCGAAGCGGACACTCCTGCTCGTGGCATTCGCGCTCATCCCGGTGCTGGTCGCCATCCTCTTTCGCACCACGGGGCGAGACACGAAGCTCGACGAGTGGACCGCAAACACGCTCTACGCGGGCCTGATCGCGACCACTCTCCTGCCGCTCGTCGCGCTCGTGTTCGGCACCGCGGCATTGGGGTCCGAATTCGAAGATGGCACGGCAGTCTATATTCTCGCCCGCCCAATCCCACGCTGGACTATCGTGGTCTCCAAACTCACGGTGGCGGCGACGGCCACGGTCGCGCTCGTCCTTTTCTCCTCGATCCTCTCCGGTATCGTCGCCAGCGGGGGAGCCGGAAGCATCGTCAGCGGCTTTTCGATTGCGCTAGCCGCCGGTGCAGTTGTCTATTGCTGCCTCTTCGTCTGCCTGAGCATCGTGACGAGCCGCGCGCTCATCGCCGGGCTGATCTACGTGTTCCTCTGGGAGGGCGTGATCACCAGCCTCTTCAGCGGGCTGCAGGTCTTCAGCGTCCGCCAATACGTGCTCGGACTCGCAGACCGCATCATCTCCACCAACCCGGCGACCTTCAGCGCGCGCCTCAACGGGATCGAAGGCGGCATCCTCATGGTGGCGGTGGCTGCGGTCGCAGTGATCATTGCCGTCCGCCGGCTGAAAGTCTGGGAGATAGGCGAAAGCTCGTGAGCGCGGCACCGTTTGAGGACGTCGCAACACCTCCTATCTGCTTTGAGGATGTGGTCGCAGCGGCCGCCCGGCTGCGCGGCGTCGCCAACCGCACGCCCGTGATGACTTCGCGCACGGCCGGAGCTATGGCAGGCGAAGGCGCACGGGTGTACTTCAAGTGTGAGATGTTCCAGCGTGGCGGCTCCTTTAAGTTCCGCGGCGCGTTCAATTGCCTGTCCATGCTCACCCCCGAGCTGCGCGCCAGTGGCGTGGTGGCAGTGTCATCCGGAAATCACGCCCAGGGCGTGGCGATCGCGGCGCGCGAGCTCGGCATCTCCGCGGTCATCGTCATGCCGGAAGATGCGCCAGCCACAAAGCTCGCGGCCACGCGCGCCTACGGCGCGGAGGTGATCACCTTCGACCGCCAGCGCGTTGACCGCGAAGCCCTTGCCCTCGAAATCGCGAAGGCACGGGCGATGACACTCATCCCACCATACGACCACCCGGGCATCATGGCCGGCCAGGGGACAGCGGCGCTCGAACTGCTCGAAGACGCGGGCGAGCTCGACCTGCTCCTCGTGCCGCTGGGCGGTGGTGGCTTGCTTTCCGGCTGCGCGACCGTGGCGAAGACGCTGCAGCCGGGCATGCGCGTCATCGGTGTCGAAACCGAGGGTGCCGACGACTGGGTCAAAAGCCTCGCAGTGGGCCATCCAGTGCGCATCCCGCCACCGACGACGATCGCCGACGGCATCCGCACCCAGGATCCGGGGAAGCTCACGTTCCCCATCGTCCAGCGGCTGGTGGATGCGGTGATGACCGTGAGCGATGAGGAGGTGAAGGCAGCCGTGCGCTTCCTGCTGCTCCGGATGAAACTGCTCGTTGAACCGACGGGCGCAGTGCCGGCAGCGCTACTCTTTTCCGGACGCCTCGGCGACCTTGCGGGGAAGCAGATCGGCGTGGTGCTCTCGGGCGGGAATGTGGACGCCAGCGTGCTGGCAGCGATCCTCGGCGAGGCCTGATGGTTCGCGACCCGCACCGGGCTCCCGTGGCCGGGAAGCGTCCGCGGCTACGTGCCGGCCGGCCCCACGAAGTTCACGGGCAGGCCCAACGCGCCCTGGCCAAGGGACAGCTGCAGCTCATCCGTCTTCCAGGCCATGACGTTGCCCCCAACCATATCGCGGAAGATGCGCTCGAGCGGCCGGGAGCGGACGTAGGCGTGCGCACCGCAGACTCGCATCGCGCCCTGGGAGACCTCTTCACCCATGCGACGGAGGTGGTAGGTGGTTCGGAGCATCAGACGGATGAACTGCTGGGGGTTATCGAAGTGGTCGTCCAGGCGGCGCGTGGTGTCGTAGAGCACGGTGCGGCCCGTCTCCAGCCAGTGCTCCATGTTGCCGATGCCGAACTGCGCCCAGGCCTGATCGGAGCGAAATCCGGGCTGCGTGCCAATGCCACTTACCGCGCCCGCGAGATAGCCGTGGCGCTCCTTGACGTAGTCGAGGGTGAAGTCGAAGGCAGCCTGCGCGAGTCCGAGCCAGATGGCAAGGATACCCAGCGCCCCGGACGCACGCCGCTGCGTTTCCGGCGTCGAGAGCGCCGCCTGCGCCTCGGTGATCACGCGCAGGAGCGGGGAGGGGATGACGAGCGCCTCCGCCCTGGGGATGATGACGTGCTCGGCGACGATGTCGTGGCTGGCCGTGCCCCGGAGCCCCATGGCGTCCCAGTTGTAGAGGATGCGGATTCCCGGCGTGGCCAGGTCGGGGAGGATGAGCGCGACGTCTGGCTCCGAGCCTTCGCCACGGTCGATGAGGCCGGCGAAGATGGTGTACTTCGCCCCTTCGCTCATGGAGGCGAAGCCCGCCTTGCCATCCACGATGAGATTGTCGCCCGCTTCGGTCACGTGGTAACCGGCCCTGCGGTTGTCCACCTCGCCGGAAGGGATCGAGCCGGGCCCGCAAATGAGGGCGCCGTTTTCGCTCATGTCCTTGAGTACGGCATCCCGCCTCGGGAACGGCGGCAGGCTCGCGAGCAGGCCCGCGACGATGAGGTGCATGTTCAGGGCGACGGCGGTGGAGGCATCGCCATAGGCGATCTCCTCCATGATGCGCACCTGCGCCACCGGGCTGATGCCCAGGCCGCCGACGTCCTTCGGCAGTGCCATCGCTGGGAGCCCGAGTCGTTTTAGTTCGGCGACGTTCTCCGTGGAAAACGCCCCCTCGCGGTCGGACTGTCCGGCCCGCTGTGCAAATGGGCCCCGGGCGACTGCGCGCACCTCCGCCACAAGGTCCTGTTCCCACTGTTCCATGTCGTCTCCCCGAGTCATTTGTCAGCCTGACGCTACGGTAACATCCGCGACTCGCAGCGTCCTCGAAAGCGAATGGCCTTCGGACTTGAGTCTAGTCCAGGACTGCCGAACGAGGGAGCGGGAGGCCGAGGGCCACTTCCAGCTCATCGATTGCGCTGAGCGTGGCATCGACACGGATGGTGGTCATGCCCAGTGCCCGTGCAGCCTTCAGGTTCTGGCCGATGTCGTCGAGAAAAACTGCCTCGTGCGGCGCCACGCCGAGGCGCTCACATGTCATCGTATAGATGCGTGGATCGGGCTTGCGCAGGCCAACGATCGCGGATTCGACTACGACATCGAACAGGCCCTGGATGTCCAGTCCCGACGTCCGGCGCTGGGCAGGTTCATCGCGGGCGACGTTGTTGGTGATGCTCCCCAGCTTGACGCGCCCGCGCAGGTAGCGCACGACGGCGATCATCTCCGGCCGCGGTTCGAATCCCTGGAAGAACCACTCCATGAAGGCCGCTCCGGTGAGCGTCGCCCCGTGGGGCTGCACGATCGCGTCAAACTCCGCGGCAAAGCCCTCGGGCGTGGTCTCGCTACGTTCGAAGCGCGACCACGGGCTTTCGCCGTGCGAAAAGATCGCCATACGCGCCTCGACGGAGATACCATGCTCGGCGGCGAAGTGAGTGATGCGGTCGACCGGCGAGACGGTGAGGACTCCGCCGATATCAAAGATTGCTGCTTTCAGGGCCATGGGCAGAGAGTGCTCCTGTCGAGGCTATGCGGGGTGAAGCGGGCGAGCCGGCCATCGCCCACTACAACTTCGTGATCTCGTCGATTACACCGAGCAGCATGCGGATCTCGACACGGTCGCCGGGCTGAGGGTCTCGATAGATCCCCTCGAGTGCGACGCGGCCCTCTGTCACGCGGTCGGGCGCTTCACGGCTGGAGTAGGCGATGCGGTAGTAGCGCGTGCCGTGGATCTCGTAGGGCTGTACGGCGGCAAGAATCGCTTCCACGGGGACAGCCTATCGTGGCCAGCAGCGAGACGCACGGGCGAATCAACGGGCGCCTGGCTAGTCCACACCCAGTTCTGTACGGATCAGGCGGCAGATCGCCTCGGTTGGCCCTTCAGCCTGCAGCGTGCCCTGCATCTTGTTCAGCGTCACGGCCACTCCGAGGCCCACCTCAGGATCGGCAAAGGCGATCGACCCGCCCGCGCCCGGGTGGCCGAACGCCGTCCGTCGCGGCCCGGTGGCGCCGGGCTTACCCATGGCCCAGGGCCCGCCATTGAAGAACCCGATGCTCTTGGGGACGGGCATGAAAATGACGCGGTCGGGCTGCTCGATCTGGATCGTGCTCATCAGGGCCACGCGCTCTGCGGATATGAGCCGGACACCGTCGATGGCGCCGCCACTTGCGAGCGCCCCATACATGCGCGCGAGAGAGCGGGCATTGAAGTGCCCGTTTGCAGACGGGATGCACGCTTTGCGCGTCTCCATGGCGTTGAAGTCGAGGCCGCTATTCGGGGGCATCGCCTTGAAGAAGTCGTGGTCGGGTGGCAGGGCGGCGAGCGGGTTTGCGGCACCCGCGGCAGGGCGCGTCTGCTGGAGGGTGGCGAGCCTCTCTTCGACACCATCGGGAATGCCGACGTACATCTCGCCGGAGACGCCCAGGGGAGCCGCGATCTCCTCGGCAATCACCGCCTTGATGTGCCGCCCGCTCGCGCCCTGCACGATGCCGCCAACGATCCAGGCATAGGTGAGCGCGTGGTATCCGGTCGCGGTGCCGGGATTCCAGGCGGGGGCGCCGTTGGCGATATAGCTGAGCGCCCGATCCCAATCGAGCATGACCTCTTTCGATGGCGCCGCGTGGAGCCCTGCCTGGTGGCTCATCGCCTGCGCCACCGTGATCTTGCCCTTGCCGTTGGCTGCGAACTCGGGCCAATACTTCGCAACCGGCTGCTCGTATTCGATGAGGCCGCGGTCAGCGAGGATGTGGAGGGCCGTGGCCGCGACACCCTTGGTGGTCGAAAACGAATTGAAGAGCGTGTCCGCATGGACGGGGCGGGTGTCTTCCGGGCCCATCGTGCCGGCCCACGTATCGACGATGAGTTGGCCATCCCTATAGGCGGCGACCTGTACCCCCAGCTGCTGGCCCTCGGCGATTTGCGCCTGGATCAGGTCGTGAACTTTGGCGTTGATGGCAGTTTCCGTCGTGGTCATTTCGAAGCTCCCCGGGTGATGATTCGATTCTACGGCAAGCGGCCCGGTGCCAGCCCGGCGGCTACCAGCGTCACGTGGAAACGTGGCTCTATCCGTCTTTGCGGGCCAACTCGGGCCCCGCGACCCATGGCACACCTGCGGGGGCGAGATGTCAGTGCGGCAGTTCGTCCGCAGCCCCATAGCCTGCAAAAGCCGCGAACTCCCAGCCGTCAAGGTCCGGCGTGGTCTCGCCCAATTTCGCGAGCGCCACTTTCACCTCAGTGCGGTGTTCGACGCCGTGTTCGAAGGCGTGCAGGAGGAAGAAACTGGTGGGGTAGTGGTGGGCCGTCCCCTGCCAGGGGAGGGCTACGTCGCCATCCGCATCGAGCCTTTCGGCGATGGCAATCAGGTCATCGCTGCTGCGGGCCGCAATCGCGACGATGGCATCGAACCCCGGCCAGGCGCTGCGGCGGGTGAGCTCGCCTTCATGCTGGCGGCCGAGCGTGCGCAACACAAAGGTTTGCTGCCCTCCGGCGATGTGGAGTAGCAACTCGCGCACACTTCCCGAGATACCCTCCACGTGCCCATCGAGCAGGGCATCGCTGAGCGGGCGGCAGGCTTCGAGGAGGCACAGGTTCGCCCAGCGGTTGTAGCGGAACATCTGGGCGAGCGGGGTGTTCAAGGGCGTATGCCTGGCACCGGCGCGGTGGGTTAGCCGAGGATCTCGAAGAGCTTGTGGTTCTTCATCGCCGGGTTGTCCTTATAGCTCTCGTAGCTCTCGCCGCGGTGCCCGCGCGTGAAGTTATCGGACGTAATCCATGCTTCGAAGGACTTCTCATCGGTGAAGCGGGTGAGGACGACGTATTCGCCGCGGTCCGGGAGGGCGAGGAGTTCGGTGCTGATGAATCCCGGGAACGTATCGACGGCACCCACGCGAGTCTTCCAGGTCTGTTCGAATCCGGCGCGCGCTTCCGGCGGCAGGGAGATGGGGAAGTATGAGATGACGGCCAAATCAAGGCTCCAGATATGACGAGATTCAAAGAGCGTAGCCGAACGCAGGGCGGGGCGATAGGCGACAGGTAGCGATGTCGCTGCTC
>Ga0307374_10010596_pt1 | contig 13313 bp, 14 predicted proteins | sample OX3MG_FD_202532 | JGI IMG/M metagenome (GOLD analysis project Ga0307374, IMG submission 202532) | Soil microbial communities from Risofladan, Vaasa, Finland - OX-3 | ecosystem: Environmental > Terrestrial > Soil > Coastal area > Acid sulfate soil | place: Finland: Risofladan, Vaasa | collected...
CTTTCGTACCGGAGAAGTATAGCGCCACGGGTAGCGCGCGAGAAGGATGGCGCGGCGGTCAATGGCGGTGGGTGGTGGTAAGGAGTCCGCGGCTGTGCTAGCATGCGGGCATCGCCGAGCCAACCTGCGCATTCGTCGTTATGGTCCATTCACCGAAAATAGGAGGGGCTGCCGTGGCCGTCCATCACTTCGATCCAACGATCTATTACACCGCGATGGGGACGTATCCCCCGGTCCTGCACATCGCCGATGGGGATACCGTCCAGACCACGACGGTGGATGCGCGGGGCCAGGACAACCAGTTGCGGGCGGTTGCCGAGCGGGGGAATCCACAGACTGGTCCGTTCTTCGTCGAGGGCGCCGAGCCGGGCGATAGCCTGGCGGTACACTTCGACCGACTGCGACCGAGCCGGCGCGCGGGCTGGACGGCAGCCTCGCTCGCGGCGAACGTCGTCGATCCCGAGTACGTGCCCAGCTTGCCCCAGGAGCGCGGTCTCGCCGAATGGGACGTCGACGTGGCCGCGTGGACGGCAACGCTGGTGACGCCGGAGACGAGCCTGGGGCGCTTCACGCTGCCGCTGGCGCCGATGCTCGGCTGCTTCGGCGTGGCGCCGCCGCGCGGCCAGGCCATCTCCACCGCTACGTCTTCGACGCACGGCGGCAACATGGACTACCGCGGCTTCTGTGAAGGGGTGACGGTCTACTTTCCGGTGGCGGTGCCGGGGGCTTTACTCTTCGTCGGCGACGGGCACGCCGTCCAGGGCGATGGCGAAATTGTCGGCACCGGCATCGAGATCTCGTTCGACGTCTCCTTCACCGTTCACCTTCGGAAAGGCAAGCAGATCACCTGGCCGCGCGCCGAGAACGACGAGTACATCATGACCGCCGGCAACGCTCGCCCGTTGGACCAGGCGCTGCAGCACGCCACCACCGAGATGACACGCTGGCTGCAAGAGGAGTACGGGATGGACGCCCGCGCCGCGTCGCTTTTCCTGGGCCAGTGCGTTCGCTACGAAGTTGGGAACGTCTTCGATCCGGCCTACACGATGATCTGTAAGGTGGAGAAGAAGCTGCTGCACACGAGCCGATGAGTGAACGAGTAACGAGTTGATGAGGACCGAGGACTGAGGACCGAGGACTGAGTTGACGAGGACTCAGGACTGAGTAGGCACGGGACCGGTCTTCACTCCGCCCTCAGTCCTCATCAACTCGTTACACGTCGCTGACGACGTCGACGAATTCGATTCGGTCTCCGACGACGGTGCCGGTGCGCTCGGCGGTGCCAGTCGGCAACTCCACCGCGGCGTGGCCGCCCCAGATAATCGGACCGATTCGCCAGGGCCTCATCGCCGGCAGCAGCTTCTTTACCGTCCCATCTTTGGTCAGGTGAAGGACGTCGATAGTCATCTTCATGAAGAACGAATGGACGCCGTCTGACGGGACGATCACCAGCCCATCGGCCCTCGCCCAGTCCGATCTACCCAGTAAGCCGACACCTCGACGGATGAAGGATTCTGCGACCTCGGCCCTCTCGGCCAGGGTCTGCTGACGCGTGGTGTTGACAACCCGGACCCGCCGCATCTCCCTCTCCAAAGCTCGTGGTTGGTCCAGGGTGAGAAGTAATTATCTCGAAGCTGTTATTTGGGCGCCCCTGGGGCGCCCAAATAACAGCTTCGAGATAATTACTTCTCACCCTGGCTGTCCTTCAGTACCGCGATGCCAGTGATTTGCCCGCTTTCAGCGCGTGAATGACGTAGGTTCGGACGAGCGGTCGGGCTACATTGTACACCGGAATCCCCTTGGGGGTGTGACCAAACGGCGTTCCGTAGTGCGCGTGACCGTGGAAGCAGACGTCGACCTCGTAGCGATCGAGGGGATCGCAGAGGCTGCTGTTGCCGAGAAACGCGAACAGCTCCGGGGACTCGCCAACCACGGTCTCCCGAATCGGAGCATAATGGGCGATCGCGACGAGATGATCCAATTCGGCATCGTGGCGCAGCTTCCGCAGGCCGGCATCCAGCTTCTCTGCTTCCGTCTGGCCGACGCGGACGAAAGACTTCAGTGGGTACTCCCCGAAAGGAGCGACGAGTCGGTCGCCGAAGCCGCCGCAGAAGCCTTTCACCCCGACGAATCCAACCGTGTGCCCGCGCAGGCTCAACGTCACCGTATCGCCATCCAGCATGGCCACACCAGCCTCGCGCATGCGCACGCAGATCGCGGCGTCGTGGTTCCGCTCGTAGTCATGATTGCCGAGTACGCCGATGATGGGAATCCGAATGCCGTGCAACTCTTCGACGAGGATCGCTGCCTCTTCTAGCTTCCCGTCGAGTGTCAGATCGCCGGCGAGAACCAGGGCGTCCGCGTCCTGGTTGACCGATTCTAGCTCATAACGCAGACGGCCACGGAGCTCGTCGTAGCAGTGAACGTCGGCGATTGCCGCGATCCGGATCGAAGCCTGATCGTCTCCCAACTTGCCTCCTGGAGAAAGTCGCGGGTCGTCTTACATTATATCTATTCTGTGACGACTTTGCCGTGCTCACTCCGGGACAACGCGACCCGGCGGTAAAGGAAGTGATGTTGGCACATCCCGTACCGGCAGCAGCGCCTCGACGACCTCCAGGTCCGCCGGCGTGTTGACGTTGAGGAAGGACCGAAGCTCCGGATCGTAGGGAAGCAGCGCCGCTTCGTCGACGAAGCGCGCCGGCACGTCGGCGACCAGGGCCGACAGCTTGAATTGCCCCGCTCGCAGGCGACGCTGGATCGCCCCGAGGCAGGTTTTCCGGTAAATGGCGTGGAGCATCTCGAGCGTTCCGTCGGCGCGGCGCGGCACGAGCGCAGCGTAGTCGCGCGGCTGTTCGAGCAAGCTACGCAACAGTGGCACGCTGAGGAACGGAAGGTCACAGGCGACCGTGAGGGCAAACCCGTGCCGCGTCGCGCTCAGGCCCGCACACAGCGCATTCAAGGGGCCCGCTCCCGGCAGCGGGTCCACGACGATGGCAGCCGGAAGTCCAGCAAACTGTTCGGGTTGCCCCGAAACGACCACCACGACGTCGTCGGTGAGAGTCGCCACCCTGGCAACCGTCTCTTCGAGGAGGGTCCGCGACGAAAAGAGCCGCAGCGCGCGCTTGTCTTGACCCAGGCGCCGGCTGACGCCGCCGGCGACGACGATACCGCTGGCGGGACAGATCACTTCGGCAGCAGCGCCTCGTATTGCTCGGCGCTGAGCAGGGAATTGACCTGGGAGGGATCGGAGAGATCCGCTACGATCATCCATCCTTCACCATACGGGTCCCGGTTCACCAGCTCCGGCTGATCGACGAGCTTCTCGTTCACCTCGGCCACGACGCCGTTCGCCGGTGCATACAAATCGGACGCAGTCTTGACCGACTCGACGACGCCAAAGGGCTTTCCCTGCACCAGGGCTGCTCCCACTCTGGGGAACTCGACGAAGACCACGTCGCCCAACTGCTCCTGAGCAAAGTAGGTGATCCCGACCACGCCGCGCGTGCCTTCGACGCGGATCCACTCGTGGTCCTTGGTGTAGCGGAGATCCCGAGGGTACAACGGCCGTCCTCCTCCGAGCGGGGTTTCGGGGGCGAGGGATCCGAACCCGCCCTCACGTCGCGGCCGATTATACCACACAGGCCATTGTCGAATCGACAACACCGGCGCCAGAATGCTGGACGCCAGGGAGACCGTCCAGGTATACTCTGGCTACAATGTCGGAGGAGATTCGATGATCTACGAGCTACGCATCTACGAGACCTGCCCCGGTCGCCTGGGCGCCCTTCACCAGCGGTTCCAGGACCATACCCTCCGCATCTTCGAGCGCCACGGGATCAAGCAAGTCGCCTTCTGGGAAGATGTGATCGGGGTCAGTAACCGCCTGACCTACGTCCTCGCCTGGGAGGACATGGCGCACCGCGAGCGCGCGTGGAACGCGTTCTCCTCTGACCCGGAATGGCAAGCGGTTCGGGCAAAATCCGAAGAAAGCGGTCCGATCGTGGCGCGAGTCACGTCGACGCTGATGAAGCCGACGGCGTACTCGCTGCTCAAATGACCGCGCCTGGACGCGCATGAGCGAGAAACGACGGATCGAGGTCGTTGGCGTCCCCCTCGACTTAGGTGCCGGGCTGCGGGGCGTGGACGTGGGGCCGTCGGCGATGCGCCACGCCGGCCTGGTCCCGCGCCTCCGCGCGCTGGGTCACGAGGTGGCAGACGCGGGCAATCTGGCCGCTCCGGTCGCCGAGTCCGTCGAGGAAGGCAGCCCCCGCGCGCGCTTCGCCGAGACAGTCGCCGCGGTGTGTCGGGAGCTCCGCGTCAACGTCGGCGCAAGCCTCCGGCGTGCGGCCATGCCCTTGATCCTCGGCGGCGACCACTCGCTGGCCGTGGGATCGCTGGCCGGTGTGCTCGATCAGCTCCCCGCGGCGCGGGTGCTCTGGCTCGACGCCCACGGCGACCTCAACACCCCGACGACAACGCCGAGCGGCAACGTGCATGGTATGCCGCTCGCGGTCGCCCTGGGCCAGGCTCCCGACCTCTTCGCCGGATTGGATTGGGAGCACCGCTGCATCGCGCCGGAACACGTCGCTCTCGTCGGCGTCCGCAGCCTCGATCCCGGCGAGCAGGAGCGAATCCGCCGACTGGGGATCCGTGTCTTCACCATCGCCGACGTCGACAAGCTTGGCATTTACGACGTCATCCAACGCGCGCTGGACCACCTCAAGCCGCCGGCGGGGTCACTGCATCTGAGCTTCGACCTGGACGTGGTCGATCCGCTTTTCGCGCCGGGCGTCGGCACGCCGGTGTCGGGGGGCATCACCATCCGCGAGGCCCACCTCGCGCTCGAAACCGTCGCGCAGAGCGGACTCCTGGCCTCGATGGAAGTCGTCGAAGTGAATGCGATTCGAGATCACGAGAACCGCACCGGCCAGCTCGCGACCGATCTAATTCTGTCAGCCGTTGGGCAAACAATTCTTTGAGAACTGATGTTTCGGATTGTAGCGCGCCAATGGATGATGCTATAATCCGCGCACCGCGAACGAATTGGGCTGGGCGCTGCTTTTCCGTTTGGCCAGATTTCCCGACCCCGGCAACGTTGCCATTCGCCGATGCTGGCGAACGCGCGCGGGACCCGCTCATCCGACCGTACGGGATACCTCGACGGTCAGGAGTCGTTGTTGCCGAGGTGATTGTCGTGACCGAAGAGAATCTGCGCGTGACTCGTGCGCGCCTGCGCACTGAAGTGCGAGATCTCGACGCCCAGATCGAACGGATCCGCACCGACGATCGTATGTTCCGCCGCTACGGGTTCGGGTCCGACCTTCACGACATCCAGCTCGTCGCGCTCCAGGCCCAGCGTCAGGATCTGCTGGCCAACCTGGCGCAAGCGGGCACGAACCCGCCCACGGCCCGCCGCGACCGCGGGAGACGCGGCTCCTGGCTGCTGCTTCCGCCGGCGCTCGTCGCGCTGGCAGTGCGCTCAGTCTTCCCGCGCCGTCGCAGCGCCCCGCGGCTTGCCTGAAGTAAAGCCAGGGTGAGCAGTCCAGGGATGTGCTGGATGTGCGCAGCACATCCAGCACATCCCTGGACTGCTCACCCTGGACCAATTGTCGTTGCTTTCTTCTGACTGGAGTTGACCTTCTGGCCAATTTTGCGTTCGGTGCCGGCGAGCAGTCGTAGGATGTTCTCGCGGTGCCGAACGAAGACGACGAGTGGTGCCCCGATCACAAAGAACAGGTCTCCCAGCGGCACCGTTCGGTCCGCGATCAAGACCGCCATCACCATCGCCCCGAAGGCGACGCCAGCCAACGAACCCAGGGAGACGAAGCGCGACCGAGCCATCACGACCCCCGCGACGAGCAGCGAGCCAACCGCGACGAGTGGCTGGAGGATCAGCAGCGCCGCGAGCGAGCTGGTGACACCACGTCCGCCGTTCCACTGGCAGTACACCGGCCAGCAGTGTCCGGCGACGACCGCGACGCCCGTGACCGAGGCGACCAGCGGCGAGCGAATCAGGAACCAGGCGATCAGGACCGGCACCATGGTCTTGGCCAGGTCGCCCGCGAAAACCAACGCCGACGCCTGCCACCCCAGCGTCCGCAGGATATTCGTCGCGCCGGTGCTACCGCTCCCGAACTGGCGGATGTCGATGCCGCGTCGCCACCGCGCGACGAGCAAGCCGACGGGGATGGCCCCCAGCAGATAGCCGGCGATCACGACCAGAATGCTCGCAGCGATCATGCTCGTTGCCCGGCGCGCTGCCCGACCCGCGTCCGGAAGACCAGCCGGATCGCGGTCCCCTCGAATCCAAATGCCTCACGCAGCCGATTTTCGAGATAGCGCCGGTAGGCAAAGTGGATCAAATTCGCATCGTTGACGAAAAAGACGAACGTCGGCGGGTTGACGCTCGCCTGCGTGACGTAGTAGATCTTGAACGTGCGGCCCCGGGTAGCGCCCGGTCCATGCACGTGAACGGCTTCCGCGAGTAGCTCGTTGAGCGTCGCCGTGGGCACGCGTTTCTGGCGCTCATCGGCGATCTTGAAGACCGTCGAGACCACCTCGCCAACGTTCCAGCGCTGCTTGGCCGAAACGAACACCAGCGGCGCGAACGGAACGAACTTCATGTCCTCACGCGCCTGGAGCGTCCACTGCTCGCGCACCTGCGCGGTCCGCGGGACGAGATCCCATTTGTTGACCACGAGAATCAGTCCCTTCGCGGCGTCGCGGGCGAACCCGGCCAGGTGGGTATCCTGAGCGGTCACGCCTTCGGGTGCATCCATGATCACGGCGACCACGTCCGCGCGCTCGATCGCGCGCACTGTGCGCAGGACGCTGTAGCGCTCGACGCCCGGCTCGATCTGCCCGCGCCGCCGCATCCCCGCCGTGTCCAACAGCGTCATCTGCTTGCCGTCGATCTCGAGTCGGGTGTCGACCACGTCGCGCGTGGTCCCCGGAATTTCGGTGACGATGGCGCGCTCGAATCCAACAATCGCGTTCAGCAGCGATGACTTCCCGACGTTTGGCCGGCCGACGAGGGCAACCCGCACACCAGCCTTGGCTTCCGCTGGCTCGCTGGGCGGCACCGACGCAAATCGCTCGACCACCGCGTCCAGCAGGTCGCCGGTCCCCATGCCGTGCAATGCGGACACCGCGAAAATCGGCGTCAATCCCAGTCGGTAGAATTCGGCCGCGTCGAACTCCTGCTTGACCGTGTCGGCCTTGTTCGCCACGACGATCAACGGCTTCTCGCTCTTCCGTAAGACACTTGCCACGTCTGCGTCGCCCGGGGTCACGCCCTGCCGTACGTCCACGACGTACAGAATCACGTCGGCTTCGGCGATGGCGACTTCCGCCTGATCGCGGACCCGGGTGGCCAGGTCGCTCCCCGGCTGGATCTCGAGGCCGCCAGTGTCGACGATGGTGAAATCGTGCCCCGTCCAGTCGGCATCGTAGTACAAACGATCGCGGGTCGTGCCCGCGACGTCCTCGATAATGGCAACGCGCTCGCCGACGATCCGGTTGAAAAGGGTGGATTTTCCCACGTTCGGTCGACCCACGAGCGCTACCAGCGGTTTCACCATCGGAACCTCCTCCCGGATTGGGGTTCAGAGTAAATGTCACGTCCGTCGCTTCATTTTACCGTAAGCGTGACCCTCTGCGGCTGCACGCTGACCACGTTGAGCAGATCTGGTCCTTTGACCTGAACGTTCACTGGCAGCGTCCCGCTGATGATGCCGGTGGCATCGACCGCCACCTGGACATCGCCGGGCTGAATCCGGTTCAAGATCGGGATGGGACCGGACAGGGTCACGTTCACCGCACCCGGGTTGATCGTGTAACTCAAGTTCGGACCCAGGTTGGTCACCTGCGGACTCACCAGCATCGTCTTGCTCCCATTGACCGTGCTGACCAGCACGCGAACGACGATGCTTTGCGAGCGGTCGAGGGCGACGGTCCCCGGGAGCATCAAGCTCGTATCGAAGGCTCGATCGCCATCTGCGCCACTCACGTCGATCGGCTGGGTCAGGACGGTCGACATCTGGTTCAAGGTTTCTGGGTCTCCAACGAGCGTGACCGTCAGTGGGTCCACCGTCACGCCGACCAACTGGTAACCGAGCGCGGGGTTTCCGACCACGTTGGCCTGCACCGCCAGTGACTTGTACAGGATCTGCTGGGTGACCGGTAGGTCGACCAGCACCTGCCCTGGATTCATCGTGATCCGTGCCGCGTCGGCCGTACTCAGGCCCAGGGGTACCGGCCGGTAGGTGTCGTCGATCGAGTGCGTGACCCCGTCAAGGTTGACACCCACCGCGACCGAGGTGACCTGATTCACCAGGGACTCCGGCCCGACCACCGCGATCTGATCCGGGGTCGCCTTCGCCGTCCCCGACTTGAATCCGAGAGGGACGGTCCCATTGAGCGTGACCTTGACCGGAACGGATTTGGTCTGTAGCGGCTCGACCTTGAGAAACACGCGACCAGGTTCCACGGACTCCACGCGAACGCGCGGGTCGGTCGAGGCGACTTTCACGTCCACCTCTTGCGAGCCGGGGATCACTTTCGACGCATCGACTGTCGCGTGGAGCTTATCGGGCGTGAGCTGCGCCCAGACGGCGCTGGACGCGCTCACCTCTACCTGCACCGAGGTGGTTTCGGACGAGACAACCATCGTGTTCGGCTTCCCCTGGATCTGGACCGGGATGTTCGGCAAGAAATGCGTGACTTCCGGGTCCAGCTTGAAGGTCACGAAGACCCAGAGTCCAGTCGAAAGGAGCAGTGAGAGCAGCATCCAGACCAGATTGCTGCGCAGAAAAGAGACCATGCTGAGATACCTCGGATCGTCAGGCGGCCGGCGCCTTCGGCGGCGACTGGCGTCGGGCCCACCACCGGAGCGTCCGGGGTGTCGGCGGCATGCACAGAACACCCAACGCCTTTCGTAGCTTCCCTTCGTCCAGGTTCCGGACCATCCTCCCGTTGTTCATCAACGTGATGATGCCCGTCTCCTCGGAAACGACGATCGACAGCCCATCGCTCCGCTCGGTGATTCCCAGGCCGGCACGGTGGCGGGTCCCCATCGACGAATCCAACGAGTTTTCCGATAACGGCATCACGCAGCCCGCCGCGACGACGCGATCGGCGTGAACGATGACGGCGGCGTCGTGCAACGGCGACTTCGGGAAAAACAGCGTCAGGAGCAACTCGCTCGTCACCAGCCCGTCGACGAGGACGCCCGTGTCGGTGTACTCGTGCAGGCCGGTCTCGCGTTCGATCACGATCAGGGCGCCGTACCGCCGCTCCGACAGACGTCTGCACGCCCGAGCGATCTCGCCGATCGCGTGCTCGATGCTCTCGTGATCGCCCGCGGCCAGCGGCCGGCTGAGCAGTCCGCGGACCCGCCCGATCCGCTCCATCGCCCGCCGCAGCTCCGGCTGGAAGACGATCAGCAGCCCGATCGACAGGAAGGGCAGGAGGTTATTCAGCAGCCAGTTGAGCATCACCAGACCGGGCAGGCTACCGACGATAGCAACCGCCAGGAGCAACAAACCGATGCCGTAGAGCGCCGAAAACGCGCTGGTACCACGGAAAAGGCTGAGCAGCCCGTAAATGATGACCGCGACGACGACGATGTCCAGGACGCTCCAGAACGTCACGCGAGCCAAAGCCGTCTCGATCGCGGCGGGAAGTTGATTCACCGGGCGCCACTCCAGCGATCGAGTTCGGCGCTAGCCCGATCCGGCGCCGGATCGACCGGCTCTGGCGGGTGTCGGCGCCGCAGCAGATTGGCCGCCGCGTCGCTCTGACCAGCCTCGGCGAGCGCGCGCGCCGCCTCTGCGATCAGGTCAGCGTTCCACGGGTCCAGGGCGAGTGCTTCCCGCAGGGCCGACGCGGCATCCGGCCATCTTCCGGCTTCACCCAGGTTTGACGCGAGCGACCGCAGCTCCCCCAGGGCCCAGCGGATGCGTCCGCTCCCCAGGTACTCTGCCACCAGAGCCCGCCGCGCCTCCCAGTCAGTCGGGCAGACCCGCGTCAGCCGCTCGAGGTAGGCCAGCGCTCGTCGCGGCTCGCTCGGACGGCTGAGATCAATCAACAGCCGCAATGCCGACGGAGAGCACGCGGCGCTTCCCGTCGCCGCTTCCAGATCCAGGACGCGCTCGAGTGCCGCCACGGCGTCATCGCCGAACTGGAGCCCGCGGCAGCGCTGGGCGAAGCGCAACTGGCTGGCCGGGTCGAGCGGGGTCATGGAGGCCGCGGCGTGCTCCGCCGCGAGCGCCCAAACCGAATCGCCCAGGCGGTCGAAAATCTCGGCAAGCCCCTGGAGCTGCCGGCGTGCTCCCTCGCGGTCCCCGATCAGCGACAAGCACTCTGCCAATTGGGGATGCCAATCCGGCTCAGACGGATGCAACTGGACGAGCTCGCGCAGCGCGCGGATGCGGAGCGGGATGTCACGGAGGTGCTCGGCCACGTGGAGCAGGTAGCGGAGCAGCTCGTCGCCGCGGCCGAAATCCCCTGGCGACGGCAGCCCGTCCAAGCACTCCGTGAACCACGTCGCGGCGGTCCGCCAATCACGGCGCTCGGTCGCCAGACGCCCGAGCGCGAACCGGACCGTGGCAACCGGCGCGCCCGGCATGCTCAGGGCCGCGCGATAGCAGTCCTCGGCAGCCTCGACCTCGCCGGTCACCCGCAGAATCTCGCCGGCGAGGTACCAGAGCAGGTCGCTGCCGCCCTGGAACACACCCCAGGCAGCGGCGTCGGTCAGCACCCGGGCGGCGTCGTCGATCGGGTCCTGGCGCCACTCGTCGAATTCGCCGTCGACGGCGGACCAGCGTCCGGCTCGCGCCGCCAGGATCGTTCGCGCTACCAGCAGGCGACGATCGGCCGGCATCCTCCGGCCCACGGCCGACTCGAGAGACCTCTCGACCCAGCGCAGCGCCTCGTCCGCGCGTCCCGTCTCGACGAGCAAGCGCGCCCGCCACAGACCGAGGGCGACCGCGCCCGGGGAGATGTCGAGCGCTCGCGTGAGATACTGCACCGCGTCCACGATCCGACCTTCGACGAGGCAACGGCTCGCCGCGCCGCGCAGCACCGTGACCGCTTCCGAGGGCGCACCGTGTCGGATCAGCAAATCGACGACGTGTGCCTCGACCTCCTCGGGCCCCAGGATCAGCAGTCCCATCTCTTCCCAGGTCTCCGCGGCCTGGCTGTACTTCTCGTCGGCCTCGTACAGCGCCGCGACCGCCTTGAGTCTCCATTCGGCCACCGCGGCATCCCCACCGGCCAGATCGACACGCGCGAGCTGGACCTGAGCTGGCAGATAGTCCGCTGCCAGTCCGATCGCACTCCAGCACGTGTCCAGCGCCGCGGACAACCGCCGCGACGTCAAGTGCGTGGAGGATTCGTACAGGGCGACCGCCAGGTTCGTCCGCTCGACCGGGGCAACGCGCAGCAACTCGGCCGGCAGCGGGCACCATTCCGCTGCCATGCGCGCCAGATCGCCATCGCTGGGACGGCCGGTATGCTCCCGCGTGACCAGCGCCGCGATCAAGGTCTGGACTGGCTCCGGCACATCTTGCGCCAGTTGCGATAGAGGAATCCCGGCGAGCAGGTCCGGAGCCAGGAGCAGGATGGCCGCCGCATCTTCTTCACTCGGCGCGGCTTCGGCGGTTGGGGCGCTGGGTGGAGCGAGCGAGGCGAGCCGCTCCCGCGCGATGCCGAGGATCTCGCCGTTCCCAACCCGTTCGGCGACGTCTGCCAGGTGATGCAGCGCGTGGGAGTCGGGTGGTGGCAAATCGTCGAGGCGGCGCACGATCTCCTCGGCGCGGCGCGGCTGCCCCTGATCGACGTACACCGCCGCTAACCGGACGAACGACGTTGCCGCGGCGACGAGATCACCCATCCGCTGCTGTAGCTCGACCAGGCTCACCAGCACCGGCGCGTGATCCGGCAGCAGGCGGTGCGCTTCTTCGTACATCTCCAGGGCCGGCCCGAGGTCGCCCATTCGCTCGAGCGCCACTGCCAGGCTCAGAGTGGCCGATGGGTCCCCGGGCCGGTCACTCAGCGCGAGCCGGTACTGCCGGCTCGCCGCCTCCCATTTCAGGTCCCAGGCAAGCGCGTGCCCCACGCGCATCGCCTCTTGATAGGCGCCCAGGTCATACGACATCGCCGCCAGCTTCCGTCATCGACCAGAGTAAGATTGCTTTGTGAGCGTGCAGCCGATTGCCAGATTGCTGGAAGACGACCGACTGGGGACCATCCATCACCTCGTCGACGATCTCTTCGCCGCGATGGGCCGGCAGATCGTGCATCACCACCGCTCCGGGCCGCGCCAATCGCAGGAGATCGCCGTCGATGCGGTAGTCGGCGAAGTCGGCGCGTCGTCGAGCCGCCTCGTCTTCCTGCCCCATGCTCGTCCAGACGTCGGTGTAGAGCACGTCGGCATTCCGCGCCGCCTCGGCCGGATCGTGGGTCAGGGTGATGCTGCCCCCGTGCGACGCGGCCTCCCGTCGCGCGGCCTCGACCACCGGGGCAGCGGGCTCGTAGCCCGGCGGGCTGGCCAGCGTCAAGTGCAGACCCATCCGGCTGGCTCCGAAAAGCAGCGCATTCGCAGCATTGTTGCCGTCGCCGACGTACCCCAGACGAATTCCGGCCAGGCGCCCGAAACGCTCGCGCAGGGTCAGCAAATCGGCCAGGCCCTGGCACGGCTGACAGAAGTCAGTCAGCGCGTTGATCACGGGAACGGTCGCCGCGTCCGCCAGCGCTTGCAGGTCGGCGTGCCGGAACGTCCGCGCGGCGATGACCTGAAAGTACTGACTGAGCACGCGCGCCACGTCGGGGATCGACTCGCGCTTGCCGAGTCCGATCTCCTCGGGACCGAGGTAGACGGCGTGCCCGCCCAGTTCGTACATGGCCACGTCGAACGAGGCCCGCGTCCGCAGCGACGGCTTCTGAAACACCAGCGCCAACGATCGGCCCGCCAGCGCCGTCGACGACCGTCGGTGCGCCTTCAGCTCCAGGGCGCAATCGAGCAACTCGCCGATCTGTTCTGCCGACAGATCGCGAAGGCTAAGCAAATCTCCACGCTTCATGAAAACTCCCGGGGATGAACGACGCCCATTCCGTCTATCTGGCGCCAGTATAGCATACCAAAACCGCGCGCCGTGGCGACATCATTGGCCGATCTGTTCATGAAAAAAACACTCGAAGAGCGGCCGGGTGACAATCGAAGCAACCAGGAGTCAGAGAGTGTGTGGCAGGGGACAGGTGGTGGGGGGGGGGGGGGGGGGGGCGGGGGGGCCACGCAAAAACCAAAACCC
>Ga0307374_10010598_pt1 | contig 13309 bp, 10 predicted proteins | sample OX3MG_FD_202532 | JGI IMG/M metagenome (GOLD analysis project Ga0307374, IMG submission 202532) | Soil microbial communities from Risofladan, Vaasa, Finland - OX-3 | ecosystem: Environmental > Terrestrial > Soil > Coastal area > Acid sulfate soil | place: Finland: Risofladan, Vaasa | collected...
AAACGCGGCGTCACCGTCACCGCGCCATCAGCCCGCATTCCAGCTGTTCTGGAGCGTGATTTTCTCAGGCGCCGCACAACATGTCAAATTTGTTTGCCGGTGTTTTGTGGTTCGGTGCATTGAGGGTCGCGGCTTCAGCTGCAACATTAACCCCGCAAAAAGAGACGGGCTTCAGCCCCTGAATCGCGGAGCGCGCACCATCCGCGGGTGCTCGCCATGCAGTTCGGTTGGTCGGCAGCGAACTCTAAACCCACTCACCCGCGCGCATCACCGGCTCCGAATCACCCGCCGCGCTGATACCGTCCACGTCGATGCGGTTCGATCCGATCATCCAGTCCACGTGAATCAAGCTGGTGTTTGCGCCACGCGATGTCAGCTGCTCTGGCGTGAGGCTGTCGCCGTCCTTCAGGCATGAGCTGTAGGCCTGCCCCAGGGCAATATGGCAGGCGGCGTTTTCGTCGAACAGCGTGTTCATAAATAGCAATCCGCTCGACGCAATCGGCGACGAGTGCGGCACCAGAGACACTTCGCCCAACTGCCGCGCTCCCGGGTCCGTCTCGATCATCCGCTGCAGGACTTGGTTGCCCCGCGCGGCCTGGGCCTCCACAATTCGACCGGCTTCGAACCGCACGGAAATCTCTTCGATCATCGTGCCCTGATAGGACAGCGGCTTGGTGCTGGTCACGCGTCCCTCCACGCGATCCTTGTGCGGCGTGGTGAACACCTCCTCGGTCGGCATATTGGGAATGCAGTACCGCCCATTTCGTGCCGTTGTGCCTCCGCCCAGCCACAGGTGATCGTCGGCAAGGCCCACTCGAAGATCCGTGCCGGGCCCCCGGAAGTGCAACGCCGAATAGCGCTTCTCGTTCAGCCGCTTGGCGCTAGCGTGCAGGTTCGCGTCGTGTTCCTTCCATGCGGCCACCGGATCCGCCTGGTCCGCGCGCGACGCGGCGAAGATGGCGTCCCAAAGCCGGGCCTGCGCTTCCTCCTGCGGCAGATCGGGAAATACGGCCGCTGCCCACGCCGGAGTGGCGCAGGCTACGATGGTCCAGTTGATCTCGTGGCGCACGATCTGTTCCAGCGCCGGGCGGTATGCTTTCGAGGTTGCGCGATTCACCCGGCTTACCTTTTCCGGATCTTCCTTGGACAGCAGGGAAGGATCGTTTCCGGTGATCGCCAGTCGCGCCGCGCCATTGCGGTATGCCTGGGCCATGCCTTCGTAGAGCCACGATGCGGCGGCGTCAAAGCTGGCGTTCGAGCCGTGTCGAAAACGGAGCAGCGACGACTCCTCGTCGGTAAACAGCGTGGTGACCAGGGACGCGCCCGCTTTATAGGCATGCTCGGTGATGCGCCGCACCAGCGGGACCGCATCGAGCGTTGCCGTCATCACCAACTCCTGGCCGGGAGCGAGTCCCAGTCCGGCGTGGACCGCGACGCTGGCCAGGCGGTCGAGATTTTGTTCGAATTTGGGTGTCTGGGCAATCTGCCCTTTTGCGAACGCATTGGTTTCGGTCATGGCTAGTATTATCCGCGAGGCCGGGCGCATTGACAACGAGCGGTATGCCAAAAAAGTTTTAACGAATTGTGCGCGGCCCCGCCATTTTTATTCCATTAAGAATTCTGCCAGTTCGCCTGCACTAGCACCGGGAGTCGGGATTTTGCTATTCTAGCGCCCAGAGGTCGCATGACGCTGGTGGGGCGCATTTCCGTGCTGGCATTGTTCGCGGGGCTAGGCAGCGGACTGCTGGCTCTGCAGGGCGGCGGCTTTGGTCAACGGGGCCGCCCGCAAGAGCCCGGTGGCTTCTGGCAGGGCTGGGGAAATCCGCAGGGTGGCCTCTCGTCGTACTTCGGGATTCCCACGCAACGTTACGGCAGGCGCGGCGAAGGTGCACCCACAGACTACGACAAGAAAACGGAATGGGCTTTTGGCCGGCTGGTCTTTTCGAATTTTAACGATTTTGGCCCACCCAGGACGCATCGTAGTATGCGCGCCTGGTCGGAAGACTGGCCCTACGCCGACTGGAGCTTTGCCGAGGGCGTGCAGCGCCTGACGCGCGTCAACGCTCGAATGGCTGGCGAGACCGTGGACTTGACCAGCGACGAAATTTTCAATTGGCCTTGGATCTTTGCCGATGAGGTAGGTCTTTGGCGCCTGCCGGACGATCAGGCCAAGCGCCTTCGTGAGTACTTGCTCAGAGGCGGCTTCCTGCTGGTGGATAACTTCCATGGCGACCAGGCTTGGCAGAACTTTATGGTCGGCATTCGCAAGGTGTTTCCCAATCGCCCCATCGAGGAACTGCAGACCAGCGACGAAATCTACCACACGCTTTACGATATTAACCAGCGCATGCAGGTGCCAGGGGCGGAATACGAGTCCACGGGAAAGACCTACGTGACCTATGTGCCAAACGCCATCCAGCCCCACTGGCGCGCCATCCGGGACGACCAGGGGCGCATCATGGTGGCCATTTGCCACAACATGCATCTCGCCGACTCCTGGGAACATGCCGACGATCCGCTATATCCGGAGAAGTTCACTTCGTTCGCTTACCGCGTGGGAATCGACTACCTCATCTACTCGATGACGCACTAGCACCCGGCTTCACAGACCGAAGCTTATGTAAACTCCCTCATTTCACCTGGTACAAAAAACTCCGGCCAGGTCAGTAGCGTTGATGTGCTTGGATTTTTGGTGGGCCCGCCAGGATTTGAACCTGGGACCGACGGATTATGAGTCCGCTGCTCTGACCGCTGAGCTACAGGCCCGGCACGTATGAGTGACATGATACAACCGCGGCATCCCGTTGGACGATACCAACTTTTTCATTTTGCTGCGGTCCGATGGCAATGCCAACCAGGAACTCCGCATTTCTCCACAGGGGCGGGCAGGGAAAGGGTGTCCGCAAACCCGAAACCTTGACCGTAAGCCGCTTGCGAGCCGCTCATGATGTTCATGTAATGATGGAATATCGACAAAACGGCCATAGGGGGATTTGTCTGGTGTCCCACTGCGGAAACTGGTAACTTTAGAAGCCTAGCCCGCATCCAACTGATGATCTAATCCAGCCTCACCAGCACCAAGACATATAGATGACCCAAGGGCACACCTGACTATGAACACGACTCAAAACAGTGAAGCCGCTTCTGGAGTTGTATCCTTTGACGGTAAGGCTGATTCCGGGTGGTGGCCGTGGATCATCTATGGAGGGGTGCTGCTGGGCGTGCTGGCAACGATCCTGCTGAATTTGAATACCACGTTCCTGCATCCCGTAGTTTCCATACTGGAGAAGCACCGCTGGGCGAAGGTCATCGTTTATCCCAGCGTGCTCTGGGCGGCCATGGGCTTTCTGCTGACCGGTTTCCGCACCATCCTGTGGTTGCGCTACCGGCCCTTGCCCCAGGCCAGCTTTGACGAAGCGCCCATGATGAGCGTGATCATCCCCGCCTTCAATGAAGGACCTATGGTCCGCAAGTCCATTGTTTCGGTGGCCTCCGCTCTTTATCCCCTGGGCCGGCTTGAGATACTGGTGGTGGACGACGGGAGCAAGGACGATACCTGGGAACATATCCAGAGCTGCGCGCGCGAGTTCCCGGATCTGGTCCGGCCTTTCCGCCTGCCGCGCAATTGCGGTAAGCGCGAAGCCCTGGCCCTGGGCTTTGAGAACGCCCGCGGCGACGTGTTCGTTACCATCGATTCCGACAGCGTCATTGAGCGCAATGCGCTTCTGGCTCTGGCCGGGCCTCTCCGCGATCCCCGCGTGGGCGCCGTCTCCGGCCGCGTCGGCGTTTACAATCGCAATGCGGGAGTGATCCCGCGCATGCTGCACGTGCGTTTCATTCTTTCGTTTGACATGCTTCGCGCGGCGGAATCCGGCTACCGCACCGTCTATTGCTGCCCGGGCGCGCTGACCGCCTATCGCGCCGTCCTGGTGCGCGCAGTAATGCACGATTGGCGCAACCAGCGATTCCTGGGAGCCATCTGCACCACCGGTGAGGATCGCGCCCTCACCAATTGGATTCTGATGCGAGGCTACGACACGCTCTATCAGAGCTCAGCCCTGGTGAAGACCATGGTTCCGGAGAATTATTCCAAGCTTTGCCGCATGTTCCTGCGCTGGGACCGCAGTTACATCCGGGAGGAACTCCGCTTCGTGCGCATTGTCTGGAAGCGCCCTCTGCCGGTGCGCATGATTGCCATGGTCGAGCGCGCCATCACCAACCTGCGTTACCCGGTCAACTACGCCAGCCTGGGCATGTTCGTCATTTTTGTCGCCAGCCGCCCGCAAGTGCTGCCGCGCTTCCTGTTGTCCATCGGCCTGCTGTCGTTTTTTTACACCGCATACTTTCTGCGTACCGAGCGCTCCCTGCACTTTTTCTACGGTGTGCTCTACGCTTTTTTCTCCACCTTCACGCTGTTCTGGATTTTTCCCTACGCATTCTTCACCGTCCGCGCGCGCTCCTGGCTCACCCGCTAAGATTTTCACTTTGTGAGGGAACTGCGGAACGCAGCTCTACCGCCCGCGCGAAGCACCAGTAGGACAGGCTTCCGCCTGTCTGATTTTGTTTCTTTATCCAAAAAATTAAATGCGCACAGGCTGAAGCCTGTGCTACTGGAGGCGGCGGTATGCGGGGAGAGGTAGCACAGGCTTCAGCCTGTGTGGGTTTCTCCTTTCAGCCGTGTGGCACGGACTTTGCAGTTGAACTTGGCGTGCTCCGTCCTGCGGTTTTTGAAGGCTGTTTTTTTTGCCGTGCGCCCCAGGGATCGTTTACGCGCGCAGGTTCATTTCATTTTGGATGCCAATGCCGCGCCGCCCTGAATGGAGGTCTGGTAGCTCAACGTTTCCACCCATTTTCCATCACGATTGACCCACACTCGGGTAACGTGAAGCGATTTTCCGCGGACGGGCCTGTGCAGGGAGATCATCACCACGGCATCGCCGAACGTATACATGCGGCAGGTGGTCAGCGGCGTTGGGGATAGGCCCGCCATCTTTTCCTTTCGCAGGCCAACCAGGCGGGTTGGTTTGTCGAGCAACACGTTGCTGTTCGAACTGGCGGCGACGAATTCAGCCGCCGTGTGCTCGCTCCAATCCGATGCGTTGCGCGCGACCGCGGAGGTTTCCAATCCCATGTAGGACTCGATCACGCCCTTTTCGGCCGCGTTTTTCGGCTTGAACGGCACGCTCTTGCAGGGATTGATGCAGACCTTGCCCGCGCCGGGAGTTACGGTGGGCGGGGCGTCGAGCGACTTCACTTCCTGATATACCAGGGCCTTCCAGCCCGCCGGGCGCTTCACCCATACGCGCAGGACATGCATCGTGCCGCTGTTGACCTGAACGACGCCTACTTTCCCGTAGGTGTATTCCTTCACGCTGGCGTCGCCGTCGGCAATGGCAGGCTTTGGGCCCGAGCCGGACGCCAGGCTTTTTAATACCTGTGATTTCGATTCGATTTTTCCCGCCTCATCCGTCCAGGTAAAATCCGCATCCAGAAGTTTTTCCGCCGCCATCCGGTCCGCCTTTTCGAACGTCTGCACGAAGCCGTGGTCGGCCTGAAGCACGTCTTGCGAATCGTTGGCAGGGGACGCAGGATGCCCGGCCATCGCGGTCGTTGCGCCAAGGCACGTCAGTGCGGCGACGAGCGCGGCTGTAAGGAAGCGTTTCATTTCGGTCTCCTGAAATTCAAATGCCAATTTCGAGTTCCAAATTCAAGTTAGCAGATCGCGTTTAGAATTTTAGGGTGCGGAAATGCGCGTGGCAAACGTATTTTGCCCGATCCCGCGGCTCATGGTTTCGCGCAAAGCAGGTGGTGTCTTGAAAATGTTCCCTGCCGAACCGGTGTCGCATGAATTTCGAACGGATTTTCTATCGGGATCGCCAATGCGCGGGCGCCGCTCGCCCGCATCGCGGGGTTGCTTGACGATAAACGGGGAGTGACGTCCGCAGGAGGTGCGGCGGTATCGTCTTTCGCGCCGCACCACACTGCATCGCGCCTGATATGCCGGCGGGGGAAAATACGAATCATCCTCCCGAATATTCCTCCCGAATCATCCCCCGATGAAAACGTAACCGCGCATCTGCAGGTTGACAACCGAGGTCAGGGCCCACAGGTCGACCTGCACTTCGGGCAACAACGTGTCCTTAGCAATCTTTCTGCCCAGCAGTTCCTGCCCGCAAACGTGGAATTCGATCCCCGCCTTGCTCATGCTCTGGATGAGGGCGATGTTCGGATTGTCGTGGCCGTCGTGGCTCGCCTTGAAGGCCGCGTTGTTGAGAAAAATCGGGTCTCCGTTGAATATTACGACGACTTTGCGATGCTCGGCGGGAACGCCATTCGCGGCGAGCGTATTGTAAAACCGCGCGATGGCGATCAGGCGCGGATTGACTTCATCGACTTTCGGCGCCGCTTTTTTTACGGAGAACGCAACCTTGTAGGTCAACGACGGGTCGGGCAATTCGTGAGCGCCGGGGATGCTGGTGGCCACAGGGGCGTCGGGAATCGGAAGGGCTTGCGCCGATTGGGCCATTGCCGGACCGGAAAATCCAACCAATGCGGCCAACAGGGCCGCGGTACAAATCGCTAACTTTTTCACAAAAGCCTCCATCCAGAGTGTTCTGCGCATTTACAGCAGCATATACGGCAGAAAGATGCCGGAATTTCACTTGATTCGAGATTTTCAGTTTTTTCCGGCCGGGCGATACTGTACACCGAAGCGCGCCAGCGGGCAACGCTGCAGCTGGGGTGTCCGCGCCAATCTTTTATGCGGTTTTGCTTCGCGCTTTTATGCTGGCGGCCCGGCGGCGTCCGGAGGGGCCAGGGGACTGATCATTCCTTGCGCGGCAACCAATTCGCGCGCCGAACCTCGCAAGGCCGGCCATTTGCGCGCGAAGATCGCGCCTCCGATCATGCTGGCGACGCCCCCGATCGCGACGGTGATGGGAGCGCCGATGTGCTCGGCGAGGGTGCCGGCAAGCAGCGACCCGATCGGCATCATGCCCAGGAACATCATTGCGTACAGCGACATCACGCGCCCGCGCAGCTGATCCGGCACCATGGCCTGGATCAGCGTGTTGGTGGATGTGAATTGCATCATCATCGTAAATCCCGACAGCACCAGCGCCGCCAGCGACATCCAATACCATCGCGACGCGCTGAACAGGACCAGAGAGGCGCCCAGCCCCATCGCCGAATACGCCACCACTTTTCCCAGGCCGCGCAATTGTTGCCGCAGCGCGATCACCAGCGCGCCGAACATCGCTCCCACTCCCACCGCGCCCATCAGCGTGCCGTAGGCCGATGCCCCGCCGCCCAGGATGCTCTTGGCGAAGATTGGCATCAACACCCGGAAGGGCAGCGCCATAAAACTCACCAGTCCCAGCAGCAGCAACAGGGCGCGAATGGGCAACGTGTGGCGCACAAACCGGAATCCCTGCCGGAATTTTTCAAGCGGCGCGACGCCGTCGTGCGCCGTCTTCGATTTATCGACCCGCATCATGAGCAGGCCCCCGATCACCGCCAGATAACTCAGGCCATTCAATAGAAAGCACCAGCCCTCGCCGACCATCGCCACCAGGATCCCGGCAATCGCCGGGCCGGCCACGCGCGCGCCGTTGACCATCGAGGAGTTGAGCGCAATCGCATTCAGCAAATCCTCGCGTCCCACCATTTGGATCAGGAACGATTGCCGCGCGGGCACGTCGAACGCATTCACCGTCCCCAGCAGGGACGCCAGGCAAATAATTTCCCACACACGGATTCGCCCGCTCAGCGTCAGCGTTGCCAGAGTGAACGCCAGAATCATGGAGGAACTTTGCGTCGCGATTACCACACGATGCCGCGGCCAGCGGTCGGCAACCAGCCCCGCCACCGGAGAGAGCAGAAAAATGGGGATTTGGGACACAAAACCGAGCACGCCCAGCAGAACCGATGAGCCGGTCAACCGGTAGAGCAGCCAGGCTTCCGCCACCGTCTGCATCCACGTGCCGACCAGCGAAACGATCTGTCCGCTGAAAAAGAGCTGGAAATTGCGGTGCTTGAGCGCGCGAAAAGCGGTCGAAGCGCGGCTTTTACCGCCGGGAACGGGCGGAGGAGTGGCCGCGGGTGGAACCACGACAGTTGTTGGAACCGAATCCGGCATATATAGAGTGAAAGGCCAGCAGCTATTGTAGCGCATTGCCGGTTCAGGTTCCCGCAGGCGAACGTGCAGGATGGGCCGGCCCTGAATGACGGGAAAAGTTCTGCTATTCGGTAAAGACGATGCCGACCGCGGTGCGGTCTTTTTCCGACGCCGCTTCAATGCGCACCACGTACCCGCGCAGGCGCAGTGGGCTGTTGGACGCGCCGCAGATGCCGGGATTTTCGAGCTGTACCTGCAGTTCGGATTGCAGCTTGGGGCTGTGGTCCAGGTAAATGAGCGCGCCGTGCAGAGTCAAATCGTTGATGAAGGTCTCTTCCTCGAACGTCTGGCCTCCATCGGTCAGGCCGGTCACGCGCGCGCGAAAATTCGCGTCACGCCGCAATCCTTCGCGCGCGTTCGGAATCACCACATCCACATTTTGCTGTTCCAGCGTCATCACCATGCCTTCCGCCGCGGCCCACACGTTTTCAAATTGTTCGCGGGCGTCGCGCAGGGTGGCGTCCACCGCCTTGTCGGTGGAATCCGGATCGTGATGAAACAATACAAGATTTTTGACTCCCGCTTCCTGAGCGATTTTCACGCCTTCCAGCCAGGAAGAGTGTCCCCAACCCTTGCGCGTCGTGGCCAGCTGTTCGGGAGAGAACTGCGCATCGTTGATGAAAATGTCGGCGCCGTCGGCAAGCTCCAGCAGGCTCTTATCCAGCTTCGGATTGCCCGGTTCGTTGTCGGTGGCATAGACCACGATTCCCGCAGGCGTCTCGAACCGGAAACCCAGGCACCCTTGCGGGTGGTGCAGCCAACTGGCTTTTACGAGGGCGCCGGGCACTTGCAGTTGATCGCCGCCGCTCACCTCGCTAAATTCCCGCTTCGCGGACATCGCGCTCAAATCCACGGGAAAATACGGGGACGCCATCTGGGCCTCGAACACGCGCTTCAGGCTGTCCATGCCCAGGTATTCCGAGCGAAAACTGTAAAAATGAAAGTGATTCTGCTCCGAGTACAGCGGCGCGAAAAATGGGATGCCCTGAATGTGGTCCCAGTGATAGTGCGTCACGAAAATGTGCGGCTCCAGCGTATCGGATTTCTGTGTCGCTGCCAGGTGACGCCCCAGCATCCGCAACCCCGTTCCGCAATCCAGAATCAATCGCGCGCCTTCCGGAGTGGTCAACTCCAGGCACGCCGTGTTTCCGCCGTAGCGCCAGGTGGCTTTGTCCACGGTCGGCGTCGATCCGCGCACGCCCCAGAAGCGCAGCTTGGCCGCGCGGTTTTGTGCGCCCTTGTGGGAGGGTTTGGCCTTGGGTTCGGCCGCGATGGAATGGGTGGAAGGCACAGGAGCTCGGATTAATGGCAATTTTTATACTAGGGAGCGTATGCGATGAAGTCAATTATCTTCCCGAGAATGTGTGCGTGAACTATACGCGTAACCAGGCAGGCACCCAGACCAGGTTTGGCTGTCCCTCCGGGTGCCTCTGCCGGTACAATAACGGCGATGCACGTTCACGCGCATGGCCACGATCACGCGGCCGGCCATTCGCACCCATCGCCCGTGATGCCCGGCGGTGTGCTCGCGGCGGCGGTGGCTGCTACGGTTTTGCTGGTTGCCGCCGAGCTGATGGGTGGCTACTTGGGCCATTCCATCTCCCTGGTCAGCGACGCCCTCCACAATCTTTCCGATATTCCCACGCTGCTGATTTCCTGGCTTGCGCTGCGGTGGTCCATGCGCCCGGCGGATCAGCAACGCACCTATGGCTACCGCCGCGCCGGGGTCCTGGCCGCCTTCACCAACGGCATTCTGCTGGTTCTGATATCGCTGGGACTTTTCTACGAGGCGTTCAAGCGCTTTCGGAACCCCGTGGCGGTCCATGAGAGCTGGATGATCGGGGTTTCCCTGCTCGCGCTGGCGATCAACGGAGGAATTACCCTTGCGCTGGTTCGTAGCCGGCGGGATATGAACCTTCGCAGTTTGCTTCTGCACAATTTTGGGGACGCCATCTCGAATGTCGGCATCCTCGTGGGAGCCTTCGCCATTCGAATGACGGGCGCGCAGTGGATCGATCCGGCAATCGGCGTGGCCATCGCCGCCATGGTGCTCTGGTCCACCAACGGGCTGCTCCGTGAGTCCGGCAACGTCCTGCTGGAGGGCCTGCCGAAGGGAATTCGCCTGGAGTCCGTGGCGCGCTCCATACTGAGCATTCAGGGAGTTCAGGAAGTGCACGATATCCACATCTGGACCATCGGCACCGACCTGGTAGCGCTTTCCTGCCACGTTCGAATTCCCGACATGCACATGGCCGAAAGCGAAAAAATCCTGCAACTCATCCGCGAGCGGCTGGATTCGGACTTCCAGATTTCCCATGTCACCGTTCAATTCGAGCGCGCCGGACTGCCGCGCGACACTGAGTACCATATGCCTCTGCCCGCGCAATCTTCAAAATCATAAGCGTGGAAATGTGTTCGGGATGCGCCGCAGCGCCGGGGTTCCTGCGTAGAGTGTGCGAAGAGCGCCTGCGGACTGCATGGGGAAAGCATGCAGAGCGGAGAACGCTCAGTAGCGGAGTTGCACGGTGGACCCGCGAGCTTCGTTCATCTGCTGCGTTGCCGTTGCATCCAGTTCCGCCAGAGCGATCGTGTGGCGAATCCCTTCCGGCGTGACGTATCGCAATTGCGCTCCAGAGACGGAATACGCGGATGCAAACAGGATTCGCCCATCCCGCCGAATGAAAACGAATTCGCCCACATCACGCACCGGCGCGGGAGCCGGAGGCGCCGTGGAAGCTGACGGTCTATCTGGCGGTTCGTTTCCCTCATCCTCCCTCGGTTGCACCGCACTAGCCGGGGCGGGCTGTTGAATCACGATGATTTGCGGCTGTGCCGGCTGCTGCGATGGGTTGTAATCGAGGCCGAGGGAATTATTGAGATAGGGGTAATAGGGATATCCTGCGAAAACAATTGGTGCGAAAGAGCCTTGGCCGTGATGTCCGCCGCGCCTGAATCCTGCGGGCTGGTTGACGCGAAGGCCCCCGCTGATCGCCGCCAAATGGGGATAGTCAAAGCCCAGTCCCGGTACGCCGTTCGCAATTCCAGAAGTCACTGAATTTGCGTAGGGACCGAAGCCCGGATTCCCGCGGACTCTCCCCAATCCTGTCGATAGCGTCCGGACCACGGCCGCTGGCGTTGCTTGCCGGATACCCGTCACCGGAGCAGGTGCGGAAACACCGATATTTCCGGCCGCAAGTCCGGCTTGTGGAATGGAAGCCGCTGCACCGCGCACCTGAGCGAACGCCGTCGAGCAGGCCAGAATCGATCCCATCGCCGCAGCCACGAAGTGAAGTTTTCCGCACATGTTATTGTCCCTTGTCTTTACAGATGCCTGAAGCATGCCCCCGGTTGCAGACTTCGTGGCCGGCGCGGCACTTGCCGCAATGCCCTTCGGTCTTTCCGGCACTTCCCACGTTTGGCTGCTTATGTTATAACCGTCGGGCCGTGAAAAACGCTACGAATGCGCGCCCAGCTTCAAATTGCTCGAATACGGGCGAGCAGCCGAAGGCCGTGGAATATCCCATCAGTTTCTGCCCGGTTTGTTCTCAGAGGCTGATGCCAAAGCGGTGCAAGCTGGTATGCGCCGAATGCGGCTATTACCTGTCCTGCTCGGATTATTATTGACGCCGGCGGTATCGCGGCGAATCAAGCTCGTTAGACATCTAGTCAGGAGGAAGCACTGTGGCGCTGAAAATTATTGATCGCGTGGTGGAAGGGGTCGCTGTAGAGGCGCTCGAAGGCCGCATTGTTCTGGGGGAAGAGAGCAACGCGCTGCGGGAAAAGGTGAAGTCCCTGCTGGCCTCCGGCCAGAAACAGATCGTTCTGAACATGGACAATGTCACGTACATCGATAGCTCGGGACTCGGCACGCTGGTTGCGGCCCACACCGGCGCGCGCGCGCAGGGTGCGTCTATGAGGATTTCGAATCTGGGATCGAAATTTCAGGAAATTCTCCAGGTGACCAAGCTGGTTACCGTTTTTGAAGTGTTTCCCACGGAAGCGGCGGCCATCGCCAGCTTTTCCAAGTAATACCGCTTCCGAAAAGGTTTTGTGGCGCCGCAGGTTCAAAACCTGCGGCGCCTTTCCTTTGGCGCTGCGCCCGCACACTGCCGTTCCGCAGGTTTTCATAAAACAAAACGCCCCGGCGTGAGGAACGCCGGGGCGCGATCGCGTTCGCGGTTCCCGCTAGAACGAATACTTCAGCCAGAATTTAATCTGCCGGCCCCCGTTGATCGTGATGGCCGTGTTGTTGTAGTTCACGTCGTACATGTTGTAGGAAGGCGTGAAAAGATTCGGGTGGTTGAAGGCGTTGAGCATGTCCATGCGGATTGAGATCGTCTGATTCTCATGGTGCCAGAAATGGACCGGGAAATCGCGCTGGATGGCGGTATCGAAGTAAAATTGGCCCGGCCCGAATACCGAATTGCGCCCGACGTTCCCAGGCACGTAATTCGGTATCACGAAATGGAACGTGTTGTAAGGTTCGGCGGGGCAAACATTGTTTGTGAAAACCAGGCAAGTCCAATCGTACGTTCCCGCAGGCAGGCCGAAGACGGCGCCGTCGACGCCGAGGGAATCGAGCGGCGCGGCGGGGTTGGCCAGGTCAGGCCGCGCGTTCGGGTGGCCGTTGCCGATATTGTCATACCCGACCTGCACGGTGTTGGGCGTGCCCGTTTCAATGGTTGCGATGCCGGACCACTGCCACCGGTCGGTCAGGGCGCGTAGAAACGCGTTCTGCTTGAAATAGGGAACCTGCCAGACATAGGACACGGTAAGACGATGACGCCGGTCGAATGTGGAAGGTCCCCAATCCGAGCGTTGATTCGTCAGGTCCTGCGAGAATGCGCTTAGTCCGGAAATCAAGGATACTCCCGAAACGTCGTCATAGAATTTGGAGTAGGTGTAAGCGGCGCGCAAAAACAAACTGGAATGGAACTTTCGCGTCACTTCGACCTGGGCGGCGTTGTACCACGAGTCTCCCGCATTGGTGCGCACGGCGATTTCGCCGAAGTTGGGATTCATATAGGAATAGCCGACTTGCGGATTGAAGTCCTGGCTTGCGAACAGGTGTTCGCCCCGGGTCCCCACGTAGGCCACCGTCATGACCAGTCCCAACGGCAACTCCCGCTCCAT
>Ga0307374_10010601_pt1 | contig 13306 bp, 9 predicted proteins | sample OX3MG_FD_202532 | JGI IMG/M metagenome (GOLD analysis project Ga0307374, IMG submission 202532) | Soil microbial communities from Risofladan, Vaasa, Finland - OX-3 | ecosystem: Environmental > Terrestrial > Soil > Coastal area > Acid sulfate soil | place: Finland: Risofladan, Vaasa | collected...
CTCGATGATGGGCCCGAGGGAGTCGGCCAGGGTGCGCACCGCCGCCTCCAGGTCATCCATGCGGTGGTCGTCACCGCGCAGCTGGTCGGCCACCAGCAGAGCCCCACCGATGGCAGCCAGGATGACCACGGCCAGCCCGGCGCTGGCCAGATAAGGGATCTGGCGGTTGAGCAAGGGCTCACCGGCCAGCTTGTACCAGCCGAGGATGCCGACGACGGCCGCTGCGGCCAGAAAGCCGAGGCCGAGCATCAAACGGGAGCGTTGCAGGGGCATTTTGTTATCTCCTGATCCGGAACGGGACATAGGGCCGGCACCGCCGGCGTCGGGGACGGTGTAGGACACAGCCGATTGCAGAGAGCCCACCTGTGTGGCCAGTGCGAAGCGCCGGCGGGCCCGGGCGCTGACCTTGGCCAGGTTCACCTGGCCGGCCAGAAAGCCCAGCAGCAGAGCCGAGGCCAGGAGCACGCCGACCACCAGTGCGAAGCTGCTGGCCACATCGGTGGTGAGACTGGGATCGTTCAATGCCCGGCTCCCAGATAGGCCTCACGAAGGCGGCCCTGCATGCTGCGGACCTCGGCGCCTTCGGCGGTGGCCACTATCTGGCCCTTCTCCAGCACGTAGGCCCGGTGGGCCAGATCCAGAGCCAGCACGTTCTGCTCCACGATGAGCACGGCCGCGCCGGTGGTGCTGTTGACCTCGGCTATCAAGTTGAAGGCCGTCTCGGTCATGATCGGTGACAGCCCGAGGGACGCCTCATCCACCAGCATCAAGCGCGGAGCGGCCATCAGGGCCCGGCCGAGCGCCAGCATCTGCTGCTGGCCGCCGGACAGGGTCCCGGCCTTCTGCTGGCGGCGTTCGGCCAGGATGGGAAAGGTGGTGAAGGTCTGGTCCATGAGCCTGGCCACCGAGGAACGGTCGGAGTTGGTGAAGGCACCCAACTCCAGATTCTCCTGCACGGTCAGCTCCCGGAGCATCCCACGGCCCTCGGGCACCATGACCAGACCCTGTGGCACCAGGGCCTCGGGGGGCTGGCCGGTGATGTTGCGCCCGTCGAGGCGCACAGTCCCGGACATGGTCTTGAGCAGTCCGGTGATGGTCCGCAAGGTCGTTGTCTTACCGGCTCCGTTGGAGCCCATCAGGGCGACCACCTCGCCCGGCCCGACGGTCAGGGACACGTCGAAGAGGACCTGGAGGCTTCCGTAGCCCGAACAGAGCCGGTCCACCTCCAGCAGCGGGTTGGGGACGGACCCGGCCGCGCTCATACCGACCCCCGGGCCGGCTTCAACGACCCCGCCCCCAGGAACGACTCGATCACGTCCGGCTCGGCCACCACTTCGGCCGGCGTCCCCTCGGCTATGAGGCGGCCCGATTCCAGGCAGTAGCAGTAGTCACAGACCCGGGCGATGAGCGGGACGTGGTGCTCGATGATGACCAGAGTCAGAGACAACTCGTCCCGCAAAGCGTTGAACCGGTAGCCGAGCTGGTTCGCCTCCTCCGGGGTAAGTCCCGCCGAGGCCTCATCGAGCAGCAACATGTCCGGACCGGCCGCCACCGCCGCCGCTATCTCCACGATGCGCATGGTCCCGTACGGCAGATCCCCCAGCCGCTCCTCGGCCAGGTGGTCCAGCCCGAACAGGTCCAGAGCCATGTCGGCCCGGCGCCGGAGCTCCTTCTCGGTCGGCAGGGTTCCGGCCAGACCCAGGATCCCGGCCGCCGCCGGGTAGCGGGCCAGCCAACCCTGGGAAAGCAGGAGATTTTCCCGGACGGTGTCGGCCCGCACCAGGCCCATGTCCTGGAACGTCCGTACGAGGCCGGCGCCGCTGCGGTTGGCGGGCGGGGCGGTGGTGAGCTCCCGGTTGCGATAGCGGATTGAGCCCCGGACCGGGGCCAGGCCCGACACGGCGTTGAAGAAGGTCGACTTACCGGCGCCGTTGGCCCCGATGAGACCGACTATCTCCCCCCGGCGCACCTCCAAGTTGAGCCCCTGCAAGGCCTGCACGCCGCCGTACTGAACGGTGACGTCCCGGGCCGACAGCAGAGCCGGCACCGGCAGCCGTCCGGACAGGGAGCGGGGCACCTGGCGCAAAGCCGTGGCGGAGTGCGCCTTCTCCACCGGGTCGGTGGGCATGGGCCTGGGGTTGGGACGCTCGCGCTCCCCGGCCACCAGATCACCGAGGCGTTGGTTGAGATCCTTGAGGACACCGCCGATCCCCTCCGGCTGGAACAGCACGGCCAGGATCAAGAACAAGGCAAAGACGACCTGGATGTACTTGGACAGCCCTGACGGCGCCAGCGAAGGCAGGGCGTAGATGAAGAAAGAGGCGATGACGATCCCGGCACTGGACCGGGCGCCGCCGACCACCACGACGGCTATGAGCAGGAGGGACGGTTGCAATCCGAAGGGCACGGCCGATCCGAGGCTGTTCTGCTGGAAGGCGAACAGGGCGCCACCGAGACCGACCAGTGCTCCCGAGAGGGCGTAGGCCAGCAGCTTGGTGCGCCCGGCGGTGATGCCGAAGGCGGCGGCTCGAGCCTCGACGTCGCGAACAGCCACGAAGGATCGTCCCGCCCGGGTCACCCGGATCCGCCGGAGCAGGAACGCCACCAGGGCCAGGACGGCCAGACTCAGGTAGTAGATGTGACCGGCGGACTGCAGATAACCGGGCCGGTTGAAGCTTCGAGTCGCGGCCAGGACACCGGTGCTGTTGGCCAGATCGACGGCAAAGGCCTGAAAGACCAGTGTGCCGATGGCGACCTGAAGGCCGCGGATCCTCAAGGAGGGCAGACCGACCACGGCCACGGCCCCGGCCGTCGCCAGCATCGAGCCCAGGAAGACGAGGGGCCAGGCCAGGCCCCTCGACCCCAGCTCCACCGCCACCACCGAGCCCACTCCCAGGAAGGCGGCGTGAGCGATGGAGAGCTGGCCCGTAAGGCCCACCAGAAGGTTCAGGGAAAGTGCCGCCACAGCAAAGGAGATGGCCGTCTCCAGGTAGTCGAGCTTGAAGCCGGGCAACAGGGCCGGGGCGGCCAGGACCACCACCAGGGCGAGCAGGGCGACGATCAGCCCGGGCAGGGACCGACGTTCGACCTGCGGCCGGCGGAAGCCCGAATCAGAAGGCACTCGACCTCCCGAATACGCCCTGGGGCCGCACCAGCAGAACGACCAGAACTATGACCAGGGTGATGCCTGACTCGTAGGCGATGCCGTAGGGCTGGGCCAGGTTCTGCACCACACCTAGCAGCAGACAACCGGCTATGGCCCCGCCCAGGCTGTCCAGCCCGCCCACCACGGCCCCGGCCAGCGAGGACAACAGCGCCGTAGTGAGGCTGAACGGCAGTAGCACGCCGTTGGTGTTCGATACCAGAGCCCCGGCCAGTCCGGCCAGGCCACCGGCCGTCACCCAGGCGAAGCGGTAGACCGTGTTGACCTTTACCCCGAGCAGGCGGGCCACGGTCGGATCCGATGTGGTGGCCCGGGTGGCCAAGCCCAGCTTGGTGCGGTTGAGGACCAGGTAGAGCACCCCCGCCGCTCCCGCCGCCGTGGCCAGCTCGGCTATCCGTGACGTCGTCAGGGTCGCCCCCAACAGCACGAAGTGACCCGAGCCCAGAAAGGGCGGAGCCGGGTAGGGATCAAAGCTGATGAAGTTGAGCTCGACCAGGGCGAGCACCAGGGCGACGCCGAGGGTGACGATGAGCTTATCGATGCCGGGCCGGGCGGTGAGGGGGCGCATGATGAAGCGCTCCACCAAAAACCCAAGCAAGGCGCCGACGACGATGGCGGTGATACCGGCTTCGAAGGCGGACAGGTGCCAACCCAGCAGCGGAACGCCGTGGAGGTAGAACTTGACGCCGAGGTAGAAGCCGAAGGCCCCCATCTCCCCCAGGGCCAGGGAGAGGACCCGCGTGCTGGTATAGACGAGGACAACCCCGACCGCCAGGAGCGAATAGCCGGCCCCGATGGTGAGCCCGGTGACAATCTCCGATCCGATCACGACCGGAGGACCTAGAAGCCCTTGGCGTAGTTGAGGAGGCTGCCCCACTGATCGAGGCTGGCCACCGGGTTGGCGTCGACCTTGTAGGTGATCACCTGGTTCACGCCGTCGCGCACGCCGGGAGCGAAGGCGACGGGTGCCCAATCCACGGGAGTTCCGTCGGTCGGGCTGGTGGCCGTGGTCAGGTTCAGCTGCTGCATGGCGCAGCGGAACGAGTTACGGGTCAGCACCTTGTATTGGGAGATGGCCTTGGCGATGGCGTTGGAGATGATCTGGCCATAGCCCCAGCCGGCCACGCCGATGTCGTTGGCCGTGGTCGCTCCGTTGGAGGGGGGATGGGCTTCCAGCGTCGCCTTGGCCCGCGGATCGTTGAGGGCGGGCCACAGGCTGAAGCCCTGAGCGTTGGCGAAGTAGTTGCCCCCGGTCTGGGCGGCCAGGGTCAGGTTGAACGCCCAGGAGATGGCCGAGGCGAACCACTTGGTGGTGAAGCCGTCGGTGCCGGACTCATTGACAATGGCGATGGCGTTGTTGGGAGCGACGTAAAGCCACACCGCCTGAGCCTTCTTGAGGGCCAGGGTCTGGGCTTCACCGGTCTGGTTGGAGCTGGTGCCGTCGATCTGGTCGTCATTGACCACGCTGAGACTCTTGGCTTTGGCCTCGGCCTTGAAGGCATTGACCCCGGGAGCGAGGGTGGGATCGTTCTCGAACACCACTCCGACGTTGTGCACCTTCATGACATCGGCGAAGTAATCGGCGATCGTCTTGCCCTGCGCCGCCTGATCGACCCCGATGTCGAAGATCCAATTGTCTGAGTTGAGCGGGTAGCCCGGAGCGTCCTGGGTCAGCAAAGTAGGCATGCCGTCGGCTTGGGCCACCTGGTCGATCTTCTGGTCCAGGAAGATGCGGTCCAGGGCCGTGGAGGCGAAGTCCTGGCTGGCCGCCTGGTCGGTGGCGGCCTGAGCTCCGCTGGTGGTGGACTGGGTGTCAAGAACCGAGGTCTGGACCGTGTAGCCGTCCACCCCGCCCTTGGAGTTGAGGTAGTTCCAGTAGGCCTGAAGCTCCTGGGGCGTCTGCGGCGGCACCGGCGCCGCACCGGTCCTCGGGATGATGTAGCCGATGTTGACCGTCTTTCCGGATATCCCGGTGGTGGACCCGCCCGTGCAGGTGCCGAGACCGCCGGTCGAGGCCGTCGAGGTTCCCCCGCTGCCCGATGCGGGCTGGCCGCCCGTGGAGCCGCCGGTTCCGGCGGCGGGGCCTGTGGCTCCGGACGCAGCGCCGCCCGCTGACGCCCCGGACGAGCCGGACGCGGCGCCGGCGGCCGCCGAGGACCCTGCCCCCGCGCTGGCACCGACCGTCCCGGCCGTCGCTCCGGAGCTGCCGGCCGAGCCGGCAGCCGCCCCGGGGGCGGTCCCGCCGCCGGCGTTGATGGCTTGGCTGGCGGTGGACTCAGAGAACCGGGCACCACAGGCACTGGTGGCCAGGGCCAGGCCCAACAGACCGGCTACGGCGGCCCGCCGGGCCGACGACCGACTCGACCGGAGACGGCGGGTCGTACGAGGCAGGGCCGGGGTGTCCATCGGTGACATCGTTGTCCTGTTCCTTGGCGGCTGATGCAATTCCGCGTCCCCCGACTGTCCAGCGGTCCGGGCGCCCCGTGATCCTCGCGCGGAAGTCGCTAACGCGCAGATCGGTGTCCGACGGGCCACCTGAGGATCGGCCGCCGTGACACCCAGCTCGGGACGTCGCAGCCGCCCCGACTCAGCCCCGGCGGAACTGGGCGGGGAGGCTGCGGACCGGAACGAGGTCCCGGCGGTAATGGCGGTGGGTCTCCTCCACCGCCTGGCGGGCTTCGAGCCGGGCCTGGGCCAGGGCCTGGCGGAGCCGTTCGTTCTCCTCCTCCAGGGCCATGACCTGACGCACGCCCTCCAGGTTGAGCCCGGCGGTCGTCAGCTCCTGGATGCGGCGCAACCGATCTATGTCCACGTCGCTATAGCGCCGGTTGCCGCCCACGGTGCGGGCCGGGTCCAATAGGCCCTTGCGCTCGTAGATGCGCAGGGTCTGGGGGTGGACGCCGCCCAACTCGGCCGCCACCGATATGACGTACACGGCCATCTGCCGGCGCAGGGCGTCGTCCCGGCCCAATGACTCTGACTGACCCTCAGCCACGCTCATCACCTTCCTTCACCGATTCGCTCATACGCCCAGTCCTTCACGGGGGGCGGGAGGCAGCACCCTGGCCAGAGCCTCGACCGCCTTGCGCTGCTCGTCATTCAACTTCTCCGGCACGGCCACCTCCACCGTCACCAGGAGGTCGCCCACTCCGGTGGGGGCGTGGACACCCCGGCCTCGCACTCGCAGGGTCCGGCCCGCCTTGGTCCCAGGCGGAACCTTGAGGGTGACCGGAGTGGTCAGTGTCGGCACCTTGATCTCGGTGCCCAGCGCCGCTTCGGCAAAGGTCACGGGGACAATCACGGTCAGATCCTTCCCCTTACGCCCGAAGATGCGATGGGGAGAGATGTGCACGGTCACGAACAGGTCTCCCGGTGGGCCCCCGTTGCGGCCCGGAGCGCCCCTCGCCTTGAGGCGGATGCGCTGGCCCCCGACCACACCGCCGGGGATGCGCACCCGCACCTGGCGCTGGCGCATCTCCACGCCGCTGCCCTTGCAGTGGTGACAGGGCTTTTCGATCTTGACGCCCGAGCCCCCGCAGTCGGGGCAGGGCTGGGAGAAGGAGAACAGTCCCTGGTTCTCATCCTTCACGCCACGGCCTCCACAGGTCGGACACACGGTGGCTTTGGTACCCGGTTCGGCGCCGGTGCCCCGGCACACCGCGCACTGGGCCTCGCTGATGACATTGACACTGGTCGTCACCCCGTTGGCGGCGTCCTCGAAGGTGAGGTGTAACTCGGCTTCGAGATCGGATCCCTTGCGGGGGGCGCGAGCCCCGGCCGACCCGGCCCCGCCGAACCCGCCCCCGCCGCCCCGGTTGCCGCGGCCGAAGATGCCGCCCAGCAGGTCGGAGAGGTCATCGACGTGGAAACCGCCGGCGCCACCGTCCCTGCTGCCGAAACCGCCGAAGCCGGAAGCGGCCGGACCGAGGCGGCGGACCTCGTCGTACTCCTTGCGCTTGTCCGCATCACCGAGGACGTCGTAGGCGGCGGAGATCTCCTTGAACTTGTCCTCCGAACCGGGATTGGCGTCGGGGTGGTACTGCTTGGCCAGCTTGCGATAGGCGCGGGTGACGTCCTTATCGGTGGCGCCCTGCGACACCCCGAGGACCTTGTAGTAGTCCTTCTCGAACCACTCCCGCTGGGGGGCCATGGGTCAGCCCCTGACCTTCACCATGGCGGCGCGCAGCACCCGGCCCCGCCACCGGTAGCCGGGACGGAACACCTCGACCACCACCGAACCAGTCTGGTCGCCCTCGGCCGGCTCGTGCATGACCGCCTCGGCCTCATTGGGATCGAACTCCTGGTCCAGCGGATCGACCGTCTCCAGGCCCTCCTTGCCCAGCACGTCCCATATGGAGGACGCCACCTGGGTCAGGGCTTTGCCGGCGTCGCTGTCGGCGTCAACGTGGGAAAGGGCCAGGGCGAGGGTGTCGAGGGCGGGCAGCAACTTGGTCACCAGGCCCTCGGCGGCCCGCTCCAGCTGTTCGGTCTGCTGGCGGACCATCCGCTTCTTGTAGTTCTCGAAGTCGGCCTGGACCCGGCGCAGCGAGTCCAGGTACTCGTCGCGCTCGATGGTCATAGCCGTGAGCGGGTCCAGCACCTCCTCCAGCCCTTCGGGCTCGTCCGCGGCATTCCCACCCGCCGGCTCATCTTCGCCCGGCGCGTCCGCACCGACGCCGGCCTCCGGGTCTGGGATACCGGAGGCGGCGTCAGTGGTCTCCTCCGCCGGGGCGGGGGAAGAGTCGGGCTGGGGATCGGAAGGCGGGCCGAGATCCGGGCCGCTCATGCCGACTGGTCGTCGACTATCTCGGCGTCGACCACCTCATCGTCCGCAGGGGCGGAGTCACCCGACGCCCCGGCGCTGGCCGAAGCGGCGTTGGCGTCGGCACCGGCCTGGGCGTAGAGACGCTCGGCAAAGCTCTGGCTGGCCTTCATGAGCGTCTCGGTGGCGGTGCGGATGGCCTCCACATCACTGCCCTCCAGGGCCGTCTTGAGACCGGTGAGAGCGGACTCGACCGTCTCCTTCTCATCCCCGGTGAACTTCTCACCCTGGTCCTTGAGCAGCTTCTCGGTCTGGTAGACGAGGCTGTCGGCGGAGTTGCGCACCTCGGCCTCCTCCTTGCGCCGGCGGTCGTCCTCGGCATGGGACTCGGCGTCGCGGACCATGCGGTCGATCTCGTCCTTGCCCAACGAGGACTGACCGGTGATGGTCATGGACTGCTCCTTGCCCGTGGCCCGGTCCTTGGCCGAGACATGCACGATGCCGTTGGCGTCGATGTCGAAGGTGACCTCGATCTGGGGCACGCCGCGGGGAGCGGGGGGCAGATCAACCAGCTGGAACTTGCCCAGGGTCTTGTTGTACATGGCCATCTCCCGCTCACCCTGCAGCACGTGGATCTCCACCGACGGCTGATTGTCATCAGCGGTGGTGAAGACCTCGGTCCGCTTGGTGGGGATGGTGGTGTTGCGCTCGATCAGCTTGGTCATGACCGAGCCCTTGGTCTCGATACCCAACGACAGCGGGGTGACGTCGAGGAGAAGGACGTCTTTGACCTCGCCCTTCAACACACCGGCCTGGATGGCGGCGCCCACGGCCACCACCTCATCCGGGTTGACGCCCTTGTGGGGATCCTTGCCCAGCAGGCCTTTGACCAGATCCTGGATGGCCGGCATCCGGGTGGAACCGCCGACCAGCACGACGTGGTCGATCTGTTCCTTCTTGAGCCCGGCGTCGGTGATGGCCTGCTCGAAGGGGCCTCTGCAGGCGTCCACCAGGTCAGCGGTCAGCTCATCGAACTTAGCCCGGGACAGGGTCAGGTCGAGGTGCTTGGGGCCCTCGTTGGTGGCGGTCACGAAGGGCAGGTTGATGCTGGCCTCCATGACCGAGGACAGCTCGATCTTGGCCTTTTCCGCCGCCTCCTTGAGGCGCTGGGTGGCCATCTTGTCCACCGCCAGGTCCACGCCGTCGGAGTTCTTGAACTGGGTGACCAGCCAGTCGATGATGCGCTGATCCCAATCGTCACCACCGAGGTGGGTGTTACCGGAGGTGGACTTGACCTCGAAGACACCTTCCCCAATCTCGAGGACGGAGACGTCAAAGGTGCCTCCGCCGAGGTCGAACACCAGAACGGTCTGATCGGCCCCCTCCTTGTCCAGGCCATAGGCCAGGGCGGCGGCGGTGGGCTCGTTGATGATGCGCAGCACCTCCAGGCCGGCAATGGCGCCGGCTTCCTTGGTGGCGGTGCGCTGGGCGTCATCGAAGTAGGCCGGGACGGTGATGACGGCCTGGCTGACCGTGTCGCCCAGATATGCCTCGGCGTCCCGCTTGAGCTTCATCAGGATGCGGGCGCTGATCTCCTGGGGCGTATAGGCCTTTCCGTCGATGTCAACGGTCCAGGACGTGCCCATGTGGCGCTTGACCGAACGGATGGTCCGGTCCGGGTTGGTGATGGCCTGGCGTTTGGCGACCTCGCCCACCAGGACCTCCCCGCCCTTGGCGAAGCCGACCACGGAAGGGGTGGTCCGGCCTCCCTCGGCGTTGGGGATGACGACGGGCTCTCCCGCCTCCAGTACGGACACGACCGAGTTGGTCGTACCGAGATCGATACCGACTGCCTTGGGCATTTAGCTAGCTCCTTCGATTCCTAGTACGTGATGATGATAGCAATGTTGAGTGCATGTGTATCAACGTCTCGCACAGGAGGCTATTCCCTTCCAGTTCGCAGCCCTTCCGTGGCGACTGGCGAGCCGAGAGTCGGTACGTTCGAGTGATGGCGGTGAGTGGATGCGAGGTCGTCTTCCTCCCCTCCGACCCACCGCGCCTGGGCCGCTTCGGCCTGTGGCGGACCGAGCCGACGTCGGGCCCGGGCTCCGATGAGACCATCGAGTTGGTCCTGCCCGCCGGCCGGTCCGTCCGGCGCCGCCAGGTCCCGGCCTGCACCCTGACGGTGGCCGAGGCGCTCGGCGTACTAGTGGACCTGGACGAGACCCAGGCCTCCGATACCGCCCGGGCCTGGTCGGCCGCCCTCAACGCCGCCCTCGGCCTACTGGCCCGGGGCCGCCTTGCCCCCGGGATGACCGCAGCCGGATGGGACGCCTGGCGGCTGGGCCCCTTGGACCCGGCCGACGCCATATACCTCCAGTCCCTGGCCGCCGCCTTCCCCCCCCTGGCCCACGCCCTGCCCGTGCCTGACACCCGACCCCTGGCCATCGCCTCGCCCGAGGCCCTCATCCGGGCCTGCTGGGACGCGGTGGCGGACACCCTGGTGCGAACGGCGGCCGCCCCGGTGGTCATGGCCGCCCTGACCGGCGACGTAGGCCGGGCCGGTGGCGGTGGCCGGGCCGGTGCCGCCACCGGGCTGTTGACGGCCACCGAGCCGGTGGCGGTCGGCTCGTTGGCGGACTGGCTGGGCGAATGCGCGGCTGGCACCGACGCCGGAGGACGCCTTGGCCTGCGCCTGGAGCTGCCGGTCGAGGCCGCTGACGAGGCCCGGGCCGTTCTCCAGGTCCGCAGCCGGGCCGAGCCCAGCCTGGTGGTGGACGCCGCCGAGTTCTGGCGAGCGCCGGCCGCCGTCCTGTCCCGATTCGGGGTCCGGGCCGAGGCCGATCTTCTGCGCTCGTTGCGCCAGGCGGCCCAGGCCTGGGCACCCCTGGAGCCGGCTCTGCGCCAGCGGGCGCCCTGGGGGGTCGAGCTGGGCGACTCGGACGTGACCGACCTCCTGGGCCCCGCGGCCGAATCCCTGAATGCGGCCGGGGTCGAGCTCCTGTGGCCGGCCGAGCTGATGGAATCCGGGCTGAGCCTCCGCGCCGTGGCCAGCCCCACACCCTCGCCCGCCCCCGTGGCCGGAGCCGGCCTAGATCTGGCTGCCCTGGTCGAATACCGCTGGGAGCTGGCCATCGGTGACGAGGTCCTCACTGCCGAGGAGGTGGACGCCCTGGCCGAGGCCAAGCGTCCCTTCGTCCGCCTCCGGGGCCGCTGGGTGGCGGCCGACCCAGCCCTCCTGGAGAAGGCCCGCCGGCGCCAAGCTGCCCGTCGCCTGACCGCGGCCCAGGTCCTGGCCGGGGCCCTGGCCGGGATGATCGAGCTGGACGGGGAGCGGGTGGAGCTGGCCGTGGAGGGCCCGCTGGCCGACCTGGCCGGCCGACTTCGCCGCCTGGCCGGCGCCGATGGTCCGGGCGGTGGGCCGAATCCGGAAAGCACCGCCGCCCCGGAGGGCCTGACCGGAACCCTGCGTCCGTATCAGGCCCGGGGCCTGGCCTGGCTGGAGGAGATGTGCGCCACCGGTCTCGGCGGCTGCCTGGCCGATGACATGGGCCTGGGCAAGACCATCCAGGTCATCGCCCTGCACCTGGCCCGCCGGGCCGAGGGGGCGGGCCCGACCCTGGTCGTCTGTCCCACCAGCCTGCTCGGCAGCTGGGAGCGGGAGCTGGGCCGCTTCGCCCCCGACGTGACCGTCCGGCGCTTCCACGGTGTCGAGCGCCACCTGGAAGACGTCGCCCCCGACGAAGTTGTCCTCGTCACCTACGGCGTGGTCCGCCGCGATCGCCCGGCGCTGGCGGGAGTTGGCTGGGGCTTGGTGGTCGCCGACGAGGCCCAGCACGTCAAGAACCCATTGGCCCGCACGGCCCGGGAGCTGCGCGCCATCCCGGCCGCCGCCCGGGTGGCTCTAACCGGCACGCCGGTGGAGAACCGGCTGTCGGACCTGTGGGCCATCCTGGACTGGACCACCCCGGGTCTACTCGGCCCCCTGGAGCAGTTCCGGACCCGGGTGGCCGTGCCGGTGGAGCGCTACCGGGATCCGGAGGCCACCGAGGCCCTGGGCCGCATGACCCGGCCGTTCCTACTTCGCCGGCGCAAGTCCGACCCCGGCATCGCCCCGGAGCTACCGGCCAAGACCGAGACGGACCGCCTCGTCCCCCTGACCCGGGAGCAGGCCACCCTCTACGAGGCGGTGGTGCGGGAAGCCATGGAACGCATCCGGTCCGAGGAGGGCATCGCCCGCCGGGGCCTGGTGCTCGCGCTCCTGACCGGGCTCAAGCAGATCTGTAACCACCCGGCCCAATACCTGCACCAGCCCGGGCCTATCCCCGGTCGCTCGGGCAAGTTGGCCGCCCTGGACGAGCTGGTCGACATCGTGACCGGAGCGGGCGACTCGGTCCTGGTCTTCTCCCAGTACGTGGAGATGGGCCGGATCATCGAGGCCCACCTCCACACCCGGGGCATCGCCACCCGGTTCCTGCACGGGTCGGTGCCCGCCCGCCGGCGGGAGGCCATGGTCGAGGAGTTCCAGGCCGGGCTGGCCCCGGTCTTCCTTCTCTCCCTCAAGGCGGGGGGCACCGGTCTCAACCTGACCCGGGCCACCCACGTCATCCATTTCGACCGCTGGTGGAACCCGGCCGTGGAGGATCAGGCCACCGACCGGGCCTACCGCATCGGCCAAGACCGCCCCGTCCAGGTCCACCGCCTGGTCACCGAGGGCACGGTGGAGGACCGGGTAGCCACCCTGCTCAAAGCCAAACGGGCCCTGGCCGAGGCCGTGGTCGGCTCGGGCGAGGGCTGGCTGAGCGAGCTGTCCAACGATGACCTGGACGAGCTGGTGGCCCTGGGAAGGGCGAAATGAGTCCTCCCGGCCGGCGTACCCCCCGCCGCCGTCCGCCCGGCCGGGGCCTGGCCCCCGGCACCCGGAGGGGCTTCGGTAAGACCCCGTGGGGTGCGGCCTGGGTCAACGCCCTGGAGACCCGGGCCCGCCTCGATCCCAATCGGCTGCCTCGGGGCCGTACCTACGCCCGGTGGGGCCATGTCGGTCCCTTGACCGTGGCCCCGGGGCGGATCGAGGCTTCGGTCACCGGCAGCGCCGTGGACGCCTACCGGGTGTGGATCCGGGTGCGGGAGCTGGACCAGGCCGAGTGGGAACGCCTGTTGGACTTGATCTCGGCCCAGGTGGGCCACGCCGCCGCGCTTCTCGATGGGGAACTGCCCCCCGAACTGGTGGAGGAGGCTCGAGCGGCCGGGGTCGACCTCCTGCCCGGGCCCGGGGACCTCTCCCCCCGCTGCTCCTGTCCGGACTGGGCCGATCCCTGCAAGCACGCCGCCGCCGTCTGTTACCTGGTGGCCGACGTGTTGGATGCGGACCCGTTTGCACT
>Ga0307374_10010603_pt1 | contig 13305 bp, 9 predicted proteins | sample OX3MG_FD_202532 | JGI IMG/M metagenome (GOLD analysis project Ga0307374, IMG submission 202532) | Soil microbial communities from Risofladan, Vaasa, Finland - OX-3 | ecosystem: Environmental > Terrestrial > Soil > Coastal area > Acid sulfate soil | place: Finland: Risofladan, Vaasa | collected...
AGATCACGGCGCGGTCGTCCTGCAGCCCGAAGCCCTTCTTCGCCCACTCGACGTACTCGGTGATGCCGCCGCCCAGACCGACGGCGATGAGGAGCCCCGCCACGGCGAGCCCCTGCTCGAGGCGGAGCGACTTGAAGAAGCGGCCGAGCGAGCGGGCGCGCCGTGGCTCCGCGTAGCTCACGACGCGGGCGAAGAGGCCGATGCTGAGGATCTGGAAGCCGAGGGAGGCGAGCACCAGGCCGAAGAGCTCGGCGCGAGTGTCGAGCGGCACCCCCCCGAGGTGCTGCGGGCCGACGAACAGCCAGCTCACGATCGCTACTCCGACCGCGAACAGCAGCGCGCCCGGGGCGATGAACAGGTAATTGGGTGCGCACATCAACAAAAAGCTGAGGTGCCGCCAGCCGTCCGGGATCGTCCGCAGGTGGGGCGGCCGGTCCCGGGCATCGGCGCGCACCGTGATCGGCACCTCGCCGATGCGCAGGTGCTGACGGACGGCCTTCACGACCATCTCGGGGCAGAGCTCGAAGCCGGTCGTGCGGGTGTCCATCTTCTGGAACGAGGAGCGGGTGAAGGCGCGCATCCCGCACTGTGCGTCGTGCACCCTCGGGTGGAAGAGCAGCCGCAACAGGCCCGAGAGCATCGGGTTGCCGATGTAGCGGTGGCTCCAGCTCATCGCCCCCGGGGCGATCACGCCGCCGAAGCGGTTGCCCACCACGAGGTCGAAGCCCTCGTCGAGCTTCTCGACGAAGCGGCCGAGCTCGCGGAAGTCGTGCTGGCCGTCGGCGTCGCCGGCGACGATCTGCTCGCCGTCGGCCGCCGCGACGCCACCGCGCAGCGCGCTGCCGTAGCCCTTGGCGCTCACCTGCACGACGCGCGCCCCGTGCTCGGTGGCGAGGCCCACCGAGCGGTCCGTCGAGCCGTTGTCGGCGACGACGACCTCGCCCTTCGCGCCGAGCGCCGCCAGCCCCTCGAGGGCCTCGTCGACGCAGCCCGCGATCGACCGCTCCTCGTTGAGGCAGGGGATCACGACCGAGATCCGGAGCCCGCCCGCCTCCCCTTCGCCGAGCGCCGCGGGCTCCGTCGCCGGCGGCTGCGAGAGTTCAGTTGTCGTCAACGGACCACCCTGGGTCTAGGTCGCGCAGCAGTTCTACCGCGCCGCTGGCCACGCGGGAACCCCTAGGTAGGCCCGGAAATCCCGCTCGCTGGTGACTTCGTCGTCGCCTTGTTCGCCCCGGCCCCTCCGGTCGTGGTCGGCGAGGCGAGGGCCGGCAGCGCCTTTTGGACCGCCTTCTTCAGGGCGGCGGGGACGTTGGAGATGAAGGCCGGCTGGTAGTGCACCGCCAGCGCGAACTGCTGGATCGCCGAGGCCTTGTGGCCGAGCGTCTGGTACACGTAGCCGAGGTTGAGGTGGGCGCTCGCGTTGCCCGGCTGGATCGCGATCACCTGCAGGTAGAGGTTCTCGGCCTCCTGTGGCGACGAGGGCGAGACGGCCGTCCCGAGGTTGTAGAGCGCCGGCACGTAGTTCGGGTTCAGCGCGAGCGAGCTGCGGTAGTCATTGATCGCCGCCGTGGTCGAGTGGCTCAGCTGCTCGCAGAGGCCCCGGTTGTAGTACGCGTACTGGTCGTCGACCTTGTTGGTCGGGTCGTTCTTCAGGATCGAGTTGAAGTCGGAGACCGCCGCGCTGCAGTCGTTGGCCTTCACCGCCGCGATGCCCGCCTGCAGGAGCGTGTTCGCCTGGGTGGTCGGGTTCGTTCCGCCGCTGCAGGCTGCGGCCGCGAGCGCCAGCCCACCGAGCGCGACCGAGACGGCGACCCTCCGCATCCGGTTGCTCCGTCGTGCGATGACGCCGTCGGTGACCAATGCACCCACTCCTTTGAGACTTCGTTGCCTGTCCGAGCAAGATAATCGGCAAATCCTCGCCTGAGGTTGACCCGGCGCGCCGAGAGCGGCGGGTGCGGCAACGGGGCGCTGCGCTCAGGCGCTGGCGTCGAGGTGCAGCACTGCCTGCGCGGCAGCCAGACGGGCGATCGGCACCCGGTAGGGGGAGCAGCTCACGTAGTCCACGCCGGCGCGGGCGAAGACCTCGATCGAGGCCGGGTCGCCACCGTGCTCGCCGCAGACCCCGAGCCTTAGCGCGGGGTTGGTGGCGCGCCCGTCGGCTGCGGCCCGCCGGACGAGCTCGCCGACGCCGTTGACGTCGACGGTCTCGAATGGGTTCGCCGGGAGGAGGCCGAGCGTGAGATAGCGCGACATCAGCCGTGCCTCGATGTCGTCGCGGCTGAAGCCGAAGGTGAGCTGGGTGAGGTCGTTGGTGCCGAAGGAGAAGAAGTCCGCCTCCTCGGCGATCTCGTCGGCGCGGATCGCGGCGCGCGGCGTCTCGATCATCGTGCCGATGAGCACCGCGGGGGCGGGGTGGCCCTCCTCGGCGGCGACGGCGTCGATCGCCTCGCGCACCCACGAGCGCGCCAGGGCGAGCTCCTCGCGGGTCACGATGAGCGGGATCATCACCTCGACGAGCGGGTGCCCGCCCGCCGCGGCGCGTGCGGTCGCCGCCTCGAGGAGTGCCCGCACCTGCATCGCGTAGAGGCCGGGCTTCAAGACCCCGAGGCGCACCCCGCGGGTGCCGATCATCGGGTTCACCTCCCGCCAGCTCTTCGCCGCCGCGAAGAGCCGCTCCTCCTCCTCGGTGAGGCCCTCGCGCGCCTGCTTCACGGCGAGGGACTCGACGTCGGGGAGGAACTCGTGCAGCGGCGGGTCGAGCAGGCGCACCGTCACCGGCAGGCCGTCCATCGCCTCGAGGATCGTCATGAAGTCGTCGCGCTGCGCGACGCGCAGCTCCTCGAGCGCGGCACGCTCCTCCTCGTCGTTGTCGGCGAGGATCATCCGCCGCACGATCGGCAGGCGGTCGTCGGCGAGGAACATGTGCTCGGTGCGGCACAGCCCGATCCCTTCGGCACCGAGCGAGCGGGCGTTCTCGGCGTCGGGGCCGTTGTCGGCGTTGGCCCGCACGCCGAGGCGGCCGAGGCGGATGAAGTCGGCCCACTCGAGGATCGTCTGCAGCTCCGCGGGCGGCTCCGCGCTCGCCAGCTCGAGGGCGCCGCGCACAACGTTGCCGGTGCCGCCGTCGATCGAGATCACCTCTCCCTCGAGGAGCTCCACGTCGCCGACGCGCACGGAGGAGGGTCCGACCTGCAGCGCCTCGGCACCGACGACGGCCGGCTTCCCCCAGCCGCGGGCGACGACGGCGGCGTGGCTGACGAGGCCGCCGCGGGCCGTGAGGATCCCCTGTGCAGCGAGCATGCCTTCGACGTCCTCGGGGGAGGTCTCGGCGCGCACGAGGATCACCGCCCGGCCCTCCTTCGCGGCGGCGATCGCCGCCGCTGCCGAGAAGACGACCTCGCCGACGGCGGCGCCGGGGGAAGCGCCGAGGCCCTTGGTGAGGAGGGGGAGGGAGTGCGCACCGAACTGCGGGTGGAGGACCGAGTCGACGTGGTCGCCGGTGATGCGCGCCACCGCCTCGGCGCGGCTGAGCGAGATCACCGGGTCGTCCACCATCTCGACCGCCATCCGCAGCGCGGCCCGCCCGGTGCGCTTGCCGGTGCGGGTCTGCAGCATCCAGAGCTTGCCCTGCTCGATCGTGAACTCGGTGTCACACATGTCGCGGTAGTGCGCCTCGAGGCGGTCGAAGATCGCCATCAGCTCCCCGTGGATGGCGGGCATCTTGTCTGCCAGGGCGGCGAGCGGCTCGGTGGCGCGGATGCCGGCGACCACGTCCTCCCCCTGGGCGTTGGTGAGGAAGTCGCCGTAGGGGACGTTCTCGCCGGTCGCCGGGTCGCGGGTGAAGCCGACGCCGGTGCCGGAGTCGTCGTCGCGGTTCCCGAAGACCATCGCCTGCACGTTGACCGCGGTGCCGAGGTCGTGGGAGATGTGCTCCCGCAGGCGGTAGGTGACCGCCCGCGGGCCGTTCCAGGAGGCGAAGACGGCCTCGATCGCGCCGCGCAGCTGGTCGGCGGGGGCAGAGGGGAAGGGGCTCCCGGTGTGGCGCTCGACGATCGCCTTGTAGGTGGTGACGAGCGCGGCGAGCTCGGCGGCCGGGACCTGGGAGTCGGTGGTCGCGCCGACGCGCGCCTTGGCCTCCTCGAGCGCCTCGTCGAACTCCTCGCCGGGGAGGGCGAGGACGATGCGGGCGTACATCTGCACGAAGCGGCGGTAGGAGTCGTAGGCGAAGCGCTCGTCGTTGGTCTGCTGCGCGAGGCCGCGCACCGAGTCGTCATTGAGGCCGAGGTTGAGGACGGTGTCCATCATCCCCGGCATGGAGATCTCCGCACCGGAGCGGACCGAGACGAGCAGCGGGTCCTTTGGGTCGCCGAGGCGGCGCCCCATCTGCTCCTCGAGGAGGCGGAGGTGGCCGTCGACCTCCTCGCTCAGGGTCTCGGGCCAGCCCGCCTTCATGTACTCACGGCAGGCGTCGGTCGAGATCGTGAAGCCGTGGGGGACGGGGAGGCCGAGCACCGAGGTCATCTCGGCGAGGTTCGCCCCCTTGCCGCCGAGCAGCGCCCGCAACTCTCGGGGCGCTCGCTCGTGGCGGTGCTCGAAGTCGTAGACGTAGCCCATGCTCTCACCCACCCGTGACTGCCGAACGGCTCTCCGGCCGGCTGCGATCCTGCGGCGAGGACAGGCTAGTGAACCCCGCCCGGCGCGACATCTCCGGCGGGCGCGCCCCCGCCCCCCTCGCCCGTGACCGCGGGCGCCGCGGTAGGCCGCCCGGCGCGCCCGGTGAGCAGGCCGTCGACGGCGAAGGCGAGCGTCATCCAGAGCCCGACCCGTACCGAGACGGCGAGGACCATCGAGAGCCGGTCGAGCTCCCCCTCGCCCCCTCCCAGCCAAACGAAGTAGCCCTGCGGTATCGCCGAGAGCGCGACGGTGCCGGGCAGCCACCTCCTGCGGTCCGCCCCGTGCCGGCGCCGGGCGAGCGCCACCGCGGCGGCCGTGAGCCCGGCGAGGGTGAGGACGTCGCCCGCCTGGCCCTGCTGGAAGACGAGCTCCTCGACGACGGTCGGGAGGACCTGACGGTGGCGCCCCCAGTTGGCGTTCGGCGAGAGCATCGACACCGTCGGCTCGGGCTGGGTCGTCGGGTACGGCGTCGTCGGCGCGTAGTGCAGGGAGGAGAGCTCCCCGGTGAAGGCGGGGAGGGGGTCCCACAGCAGGTAGCCGGGGTGGGTGAAGGCGAAGCGGAGATAGGTGCTCGTGCCGCTCGTCGTCAGCCAGCTGAAGAAGATCGGGTCGTTCTGCAGCGCGGTCCCGTAGGGGCCGCCGGCCGCCGCCGCGACCGTCGCGTCGTAGGGCATGCCGTGGGCCACGAACCACGAGGTCCAGCCCGGATTGGGGAGGATCCGGTCCTGGATGGTGTCCGAGACGTTGCCCACCGAGACGTTCTGGGTGGGGTCGCGGCCGACGATCGCGAGGCCGAGCACGCACCCCAGGCAGAGAGCGCCGGCGATCCCGAAGGCGAGGAGCCTGCGCCGGCGGAGCGCGACGCCGAGGGCGACCGCGGTGACGAGCAGGCCGAGGATGACGTGCGCCTGGCGGGCGAAGATCCACGCCGTCGTGACGACGAGTGCGGGGAGCGCGAGGCGCCAGCTCGGGGCGAGGGAGTAGCGGAACCAGTAGGCCACCAGCAGCACGGTGAGCGAGAGGGCGATCGACTCCGAGAGGATCACCGAGTTCCACAGCACGATCGGGCCGACGACCCCGAGCGCGAGGAGCACGAGGCGGAGCGCCAGCGCGACGCGCCGGTCCTCGACGGCGGTGGCGGCGATGCGGGCGACGGTCCACCAGGCAAAGGCGGCGAGCACGACCTGAAAGGCGACGCGCTGCGCGTCGCTCCCGAAGACGTTGTAGAGGAGGGGGATCGTCGGGAGCATCTTCGAGTTCCCGGTGAAGCTCAGCTGCAGGTAGGTGGCGCTGTCGGGGTAGCGCGGGGTGACGAGCCCGGCGACCGCGAGCGCCTGCACGGCGAGGTAGCCGGCAAAGGGCGTGAGCCGGGAGAGCAACGCCCGCGGCTCCGCGGAGCTCCGCCGCGCGCGGAGCGGTACCGGGGCCAGCGCGCGCCCGCCGGGCCCGCCGCCAGGCGCCGTGGCCCCGCCGACGGCGCCTGGCGCAGCTGTCTCCGCATCCGTCGGGTCCACGCCGCTCCTCCCTGGCCAGCCCGCCCGTCACACTACGAGGGGCGCGCCCCATGGCAGGGGCGAGGGCGCGCCCGGCGGGCGGGGCTTAGATTCGGCGGGCCGCCCCCTTCCGGCGGCGGCGTGAGAAGGAGGCCGATCGTGGCGCAAGCAAACGGCGGGGGCCCTACGGGACTCCCTCTCTCCGGGGTCCTCGTCCTCGAGGTCGGGAGCCACATCGCCGGCCCGTTCTGCTGCACCCAGCTTGCCGACCTCGGCGCCGACGTGATCAAGATCGAGGCGCCGGGGGCCGGCGACTCGATGCGCGGCCACGCCCCCTTCGTGAACGGAGAGGCGGGGGTGTTCCTGCGCGTCGGCCGCAACAAGCGCTCGATCGCCCTCGACCTGCGCCAGCAGGCGGGCAAGGAGGCCTTCCTCCGCCTCGTCGACCGTGCCGACGTCGTCGTCGAGAACCTCCGCCCGGGAAACATGGACCGCCTCGGCCTCGGCTGGTCGGTGCTCTCGGTCCGCAACCCGCGCCTCGTGTACACGGCGGTCTCGGGCTGGGGGCGCAGCGGCCCCTACGCAGACGACGGTGGGCTCGACATCATGGCGCAGGCGATGAGCGGGATCATGTCGATCACCGGCCCCGAGGGGGGCGACCCCGCCAAGGCGGGGATCCCCGTGTGCGACCTCGCCTGCGCCCTCTACGGCGCCCTCGCCACGCTCGCCGCGCTGCGGGCGCGCGATGCGAGCGGCGAAGGCCAGCTCGTCGACGTGAGCCTCTTCGAGTCGGGCGTCTCTCTCACCGTCTGGGAGGCGGCGCGGTACTTCAGCACCGGCGAGGTGCCGCACGCGCTCGGTTCGGCCCACCAGAGCGGCGCTCCCTACCAGGCGTTTCGCGCCGCCGACGGTTACCTCACCGCGGGCGCGCCGAACCAGGGGCTCTTCGAGCGGCTCTGCAAGGCCCTCGGCCTCGAGGGGCTGATCGACGATGAGCGCTTCGCGAACAACGCGGCGCGCTTCAAGAACCGCCCCGCCCTCGTGGCGGCGATCGAGGAGGTGACGGCCCCGCTGCCGCGCGCCGAGGTGCTCGCCACGCTCTCCGCGGCGGGGGTGCCCTGCAGCGCGCTGCAGCACTACGACGAGGTCGCGGCCGACCCGCAGCTCGCGGCGCGCGGCTTTTTCAAGGAGACGGAACACCCGAGCGCGGGGGCCGTCCGCCAGCTCGGCAACCCGATGTACTTCAGCGAGGAGGCCCTGCCGATGCGCCTCCCGAGCCCCCGTCTCGGTGAGCACTCCGCCGAGGTGCTCGCCTCGCTCGGCTACTCGCCGACCGAGTTCGCCGAGCTGCTCGAGGCGGGGGTGGTGGCCGAGGCCGGCGCCGAGGTGCCGCGCGCCGCGCACTGAGGGCGCGTCGCGCCGTGCGCTGCGAGCGGGCTGATCCGGGACGCGGGCTGCGAGGTTGGCAGCCCCAACGGGATTCGAACCCGTGTCTCCACCTTGAGAGGGTGGTGTCCTAGGCCTCTAGACGATGGGGCCCCGGAACGCCGGCGGGCGCCGAAGCGCCAGCACGGTACTGCGAATTCACGCCCCCCCGGACACAGGGGGGCGTACTCGCTCGGGGGGGAGGACTCGAACCCCCAATAACAGGGCCAGAACCTGTCGTGTTGCCGATTACACCACCCCCGAATGGGTGTCCGGCGATCCTAACAGCACCGTCCGCGGCGGTCCGGTGTCAGTTGGCGGCCCAGACGGCGTGCTCGGGGCCGATGAGGTGGCCGGCGGCGACGCCGCTCGCCTCGCGGGCGAGCGGGCCGAGCTCGGTGAGGAAGAGCTTCTTCGTCCCCGGCACGATCGAGGCGCTGGCGTGCAGTCCGGCCGCCGCAGCGGCGTTGAGGGCCCACCGCGCGTCCACCGCGTCGGTGACGATGACGATCGGCTGCCCCTTGCCGAGCAGCTGGGCGACCGCGGAGAACTCGTTGGCGTTCGAGGTGGCGACCTCGGCGAGGCTCGACGGCCCGCCGTTCACGCCTTCGGCCCGCAGCCAGTCGCCGGCGACACTCGGCACGCCGGGGCTCGCCCCGCTCGGACCGGGGCCGGCGACGACGAGCAGGGGGGCGGTGTGGGCGCGCGCGAGGGTGAGCGCGGCCTGCAGGCGGCCGAGGAGGTCGGGGCCCGGCGCGGTCCCGACGACCGAACTCCCCGTCACGACGATCGCCTTGGCTCCCGCCGGCGGCGTGCCTTCGGACTCGGCGTGCACGACGCCGACGGCGGAGACGACGACGAAGACGACGGCGGCGAAGACGAGGAGCGAGACGAGCTTGAAGGCCCATTTGATGGGCTTCAGGAAGAAGAACATCAGGTGCGGGCGCGCGCGAGGCGCTCGAGGGTGCGCTCGCGCCCGAGGACCTCGAGGGACTCGAAGAGCGGGAGGCCGACGGTGCGCCCCATCGTCGCCACCCGCACGGGTGCCTGGGTGCGGGCGAGCTTGCGCCCGAGGGACTCGCCGATTCCTTCGATCACCTCGCGGATCGCGGGCGCGTTCCACTCCGCGGTGGCGAGGCCCTCCCGCGCGAGGCCGAGGATCTGGCCCGCTCCCTCGTCGCCGGCGATCGCCTTGGCGACGGCCTCAGGGTCGGGGGTGAACGGCTCGGCGAAGAGGAACTCGACGTACTCGGGGACCTCGGCGAGGACGCCGATGCGCGCCTGCACGAGGGGCGCGACCGTGCGGAACACCGCGGGGTCGAAGGCCGCGGGCGTCCAGCGCGCCCGCTCGCCCTCGGTGAAGGGGAGGGCGAGCTCGACGAAGCGCTCGAGGCCGAGGGCGCGCAGGTAGAGGCCGTTGAAGTGCAGGAGACGCTTCTCATCGAAGAAGGCCGGCGACTTGCTCACGTCCTCGAGGCGGAAGGCGCCGACGAGCTCCTCCAGGCTGAACAGCTCTCGCTCGTCCCCCGGCCCCCAGCCGACGAGCGCGAGGTAGTTCACCATCGCCTCGGGGAGGTAGCCCATCTCCCGGTAGTCCTCGACGGCGACCCGGTCGCGGCGCTTGGAGAGCTTCTGGCGCCGCTCGTTCACGAGCACCGGGAGGTGGGCGAAGGCGGGGAGGTGCGGGGCGCCGAGCGCCTCGTAGAGGAGCAGTGCCTTCGGCGTCGTCGGAAGGTGCTCCTCGCCGCGGATCACGTGCGTGATGGCCATCGCCATGTCGTCGACGACCGACGCGAGCACGAACAGCGGGTCGCCGTTCGACTTCACGATGATGAAGTCCTCGATCGTCGCGTTGGCGAACTCGACCTCGCCGCGCACGAGGTCGTGCACCACGGTGGTGCCGCTCTCGGGGACCCGGAAGCGCAACGCCCTGCCGGGCCCGGCGACAAGGCCGCGCTCGCGGCAGTGTCCGTCGTAGCCGGGCACGGGTTTGTTCCGGGTGCGCGCCTGCACCTCCTCCGAGGAGCACTCGCAGTAATAGAGATGGCCACCGGCGAGCAGCCGCGCGATCGCGGCCTCGTAGCCCTCGCGCCGCTCGGACTGACGGTGGGGGCCCTCGTCCCAGCTGAGGCCGAGCCACTGCAGCGCGTTCAGGATCCCGTCGGTCCAGGCGGGGTCGCTCCGCTCGCGGTCGGTGTCCTCGATGCGCAGCACGAAGGTGCCCCCGTGCTGGCGGGCGAAGAGCCAGTTGTACAGGGCGGTCCTCGCGCCGCCGACGTGGAAGTAGCCGGTCGGGGAGGGCGCGAAGCGGACCCGCGGCCCCGTCGGGGCTGCGGTCACCCCTCGGTGATGCTGATGGCTTCGGTCGGGCAGCGGCGGACGGCCTCCTCGAGGCCGGCCCGCAGCTCCTCGCCGGGCTCTTCGTTCAAGACGTAGAGGTAGCCGTCATCGCGCACCTCGAAGACCTCCGGCAGGACCTCCATGCACACTGCATTGCTCTTGCAGCGGTCGAAATCCACCTCTGCGTGCACCCGGGCCTCCTCGCCTCGCCGTGGCGGCAGCATAGCGACCGGGCCCCCGGGCGGACGGCGCTTCGATAGGGTGCCGGGCGGTGCGGAGACGTCGGGTGATCGCGCTCCTCCTCGTGGCCGTCCTCCTCGCCGGTGGCGGCGCGCTCGCGCTCGCGGCGGGCGGCTTCTTCCACTCCAAGGCGCCCCTCACGCCGGCCGAGATCGCCGCCCAGCGGGAGCGGCGCCTCCTCGCCGCGGAGCGCCGCGACGCCCAGCGGGCGCTCGCGCTCGTTGCGGCGACGCTGCCCACCCGGCCGGGCGCGCCCGAGCCGCCGATCCCCGGCACGCTCTTCGTGCGGCCGCTCGCCAGCCACCAGGTGGTGGGCTTCGTCCCCTACTGGACCCTCCCCGAGCTCACCCCCGCCGACGACGCCGACGCGACGGTGCTCTGCTTCTACGGCGTCTCGGTGACCGCGTCGGGCTCCCTCGACCAGTCAGGACCGGAGTGGGGCAACGCCGCCGCGGCGCTCGCCTCCCCTGCCTTTGACGCCTTCGTGCAGGCGGCCCACGCCGCGGGCACGCGCGTCCTTCTCACCCTCGCCAGCGCCGACGACAAGGTGATCGCCGGCCTCACCGCCGATCCGGCGGCGACCGCCGCGAAGGTCGCCCCCGCGCTCGAGGCGATCGTGCGCGCGCACGGCCTCGACGGGGTGAACCTCGACGTCGAGGGGAGCCGGGCCGGCGACCGGGAGGGCTACGTCGCCTTCGCGAGGGCGCTCACACGGGCGCTGCGCGCCGCGGACCCGGGCGGCGAGCTGATGCTCGACACCTACGCCGGGTCGGCCGGCAACCGCGACTTCTTCGACGTACGGCGCCTCGCTCCGCTCGTCGACTCGCTGTTCGTCGAGGGTTACGACATGCAGGCCGCACACCTCGCGGCGGCGACTGCCCCGCTCGCGACGAACAGCCTCGGCTACTCCGAGGCCCAGAGCCTCATCCAGTACACCCACATCGTGCCCGCGAGGGAGCTGATCCTCGGCCTCCCCTTCTACGGCTACGACTTCACCACCCGCACCCTCGGCAGCAAGGCACGACTGGCGGCGGCGAGCCCGGTCGCGGTCACCTACCACGCGGTGCTCGGCGTCGGCCGTCCCGCCGGCTGGGACCCCGTCGCGGCCACGCCGTACGCGTCGTTCAAGGAGGGCGCGGTGAACCACGAGACCTTCTACGACGACCCGCTCTCGCTCGCCGCGAAGAGCGCGCTGGCGGCGGAGTTCCACCTGCTCGGCGTGGGTGCGTGGGCCTTCGGGATGGAGGGTGGGGATGCGGCGATGCTCGCCGCGCTCACCGGCGACGCGACGGCGACGAAGCTCCCGCTCGCCCCGCCTGCGCCCTAGCTCTCGGCGGCAGCCGCCTTCGCGGCGTTGGCGTGGCGCATCAGGCGGGACTTGCGACGCGCCGCCTGGTTCGGGTGGATGACGCCCTTGGTGGCCGCCTTGTCGATCCGCTTGGCCGCCGCCTGCACGAGCTCGCCGACGTCCTCGGCGGCCGCCTCGATGGCGCCGAGCGCGTTCTTGGTGCGGGTGCGCAGCTCGGAGCGCACGGCCTTGTTCCGCTCGCGCCGCACCTCGTTCTGACGGTTCCGCTTGATCTGACTCTTGATATTCGCCATCGATCCCTCTTCGCTTCCGGCCGGGGCAGGTTAGCAGTCGTGGTCCGCGCCCTCTCCCGCCGGCGGGGCGGTGGTTCCGGGGATGGCACGATGGTCCCGTGGTCGACCCGGCAAAGATCCGAAACTTCTCGATCATCAGCCACATCGACCACGGGAAGTCCACACTCTCGGACCGCATCCTCGAGCTCACCGGCGCCGTCGATCCCCGCGAGATGCGCGAGCAGTACCTCGACTCGATGGACATCGAGCGCGAGCGGGGGATCACGATCAAGGCGCAGAACGTCCGCGTCGCCTGGCGAGAGCACATCCTTCACCTCATCGACACCCCGGGCCACGTCGACTTCGGCTACGAGGTGAGCCGTAGCCTCGCCGCCTGCGAGGGGGTGGTCCTCCTCGTCGACGCCTCGCAGGGGATCGAGGCGCAGACCCTCGCGAACTGCTACCTCGCCCTCGAGCACGATCTCGAGATCGTCGCCGCGCTGAACAAGATCGACCTGCCGGCCGCCGACCCGGAGCGCTACGCGGCCGAGATCGAGGCGGTCCTCGGCCTGGACGCCAAGCAGATCCTGCGCATCTCGGCGAAGACCGGCGAGGGGGTCGGCGAGCTGCTCGACGCGGTCATCGAGCGCATCCCGCCACCGCAGGCCGACGCCGAGGCGCCGCTGCGCGCCCTCATCTTCGACTCCTACTACGACCAGTACCGCGGCGTCGTGAGCGCGATCCGCGTCGTCGACGGGACGTTGCGGGCGGGCTCACGGGTGCGCTTCGCCCAGGCGGGGGCGGTGCACGACGTCGAGGAGGTCGGCGTGCGCACCCCCGCCGAGCTCCCCGTCGAGGCGCTCGCGGCAGGCGAGGTCGGCTATCTCGTCGCGGGGGTGAAGAACGTCGGCGAGGCGCGCGTCGGCGAGACCGTGACCGACGCGGCGCGCCCGGCGACCGAGCCCCTCCCGGGCTACCTGCACCCCAAGCCGATGGTCTTCTGCGGCCTGTACCCCGTCGACGGCGACGAGTTCCGCGAGCTGCGCGAGTCGCTCGAGAAGCTGCAGCTCAACGACGCGAGCATCACCTACCAGCCGGAGACCTCGACGGCGCTCGGCTTCGGCTTTCGCTGCGGCTTCCTCGGCCTGTTGCACATGGACATCGTGCGCGAGCGCCTCGAGCGGGAGTTCGACCTCTCCCTCATCGCGACCGCCCCCTCGGTCGGCTACGTCGCCCACCTCACCAACGGCGAGGTGCTGGTGATCGACAACCCCTCGGCGATGCCCGCCCCGCAGTACATCGACTTCGTCGAGGAGCCGATGCTGCGGGTGACGATCGTCACGCCCGTCGAGTACACGGGCACGGTCCTCGAGCTCTGCCAGGCGCGCCGGGGGCGCCAGGAGCGCTTCCAGTACCTCTCCGCGAAGCGGGTGGAGATCGTCTACCTCCTCCCCCTCTCGGAGATGGTCGTCGACTTCTTCGACCAGCTGAAGGGTCGCTCGCGGGGCTACGCGAGCCTCGACTACGAGCCCGCCGGCCTCGAGCAGGCCAA
>Ga0307374_10010606_pt1 | contig 13301 bp, 11 predicted proteins | sample OX3MG_FD_202532 | JGI IMG/M metagenome (GOLD analysis project Ga0307374, IMG submission 202532) | Soil microbial communities from Risofladan, Vaasa, Finland - OX-3 | ecosystem: Environmental > Terrestrial > Soil > Coastal area > Acid sulfate soil | place: Finland: Risofladan, Vaasa | collected...
GGACAGGCTGCTCAGGCAGATTGAGAAACAAATAATTCTTCAAAGGCCTGGCAGGCATTTCACAAGGAGGGTAAAAGCAGGTAGATACCGAAAGTATAAATAATACATTAAGTTAGTGCCATTACTCTCCAAAGGGAGATGGGGGAGTGCGCCCAAATAACGTACATTCGTATTAAAGCAAAAGCAAATCCTTCATCATCTAATGAAACGAATTTTATTATTAATTTCATTTTTCTTCAGTCTTACTGTTCATGCCCAGAAAGGAACGTTTGCTAAATCTTTTATTGAAAATTTCAACGATCCTGTTTTGCATAATTTCAGGTATGGCTCTACCGGAAATAAAGCTGCCTTCAAATGGCAATCCGGTGTTGCTTCCAAAACAGAACCCGGCTCGAAAGTGCTGTTGTTAAAAATTGACCCAACGGACAGCGCAGGCGCAGGGCGCGGCCCGGAGATTATATCCAACGACTTTACTTATTTTGGCAGGTATTGTGCCCGGTTAAAAGTTCCGCATGTAAAAGATATTCAACCAAATGTGGGCGCTGTGGTTGGTTATTTTACGTACTACATGGATAGTGTGTATGGACTTAGTGAGATAGACTTTGAATGGCTGATTGCCGACCCTTCTATTATTTACGTAGGTACCTGGACCGGTTATAGCCCTACACTTAAAAGAATCGGCAGAACCATCAATTTAGCTAAGGGCATTATTTACAATACGATTTATAAAGAAGGTTATCAAGGAGAACCGACTACGTTAACCGGTGCTCAAGACCAGCCCGAAACTATCGAGGCGATTCCCAACTACGATGCTTCCTCCCAATTTTATACTTACGGATTTGACTGGCATCCTGATCGCCTTACGTGGTGGATGCTCAACCCCGCAACCGGTAATAAAATCATTTTGTGGGATTACCAAGGATCTAGAAGAGGTATCCCCCGGCATCAATCGTATTACCGCATGAACTTCTGGCATACGAATAATTGGGGCGTTGAAACAAACCTTAACGCCATTGAGCAACCATGGCATCCCTATGAACTGGAAGTGGACTGGATGTCGTATGATCCGTTCAAAAAAACTTACTTTTGATCCACCTGTTCAATGAAAACTACAGGCAACCATCCTTTGAAAATATATCTCCGCCATTTATTGCTCTTAGCTGGTATCATTTCCTTTGTATTTGGCAAAAGCTTATTGCCGAAATTTTAAAAAAAAGATATGAAAAAAATAGGATTCTTATCGTTTGGACATTGGGCTAAGCATCCCTCATATAAAACACGGTCAGCGAGTGACACCTTGCTTCAGTCAATTGATTTAGCTGTTGCTGCCGAAGAAATTGGTTTGGATGGTGCGTATTTTCGGGTGCATCATTTTGCTGCCCAGTTAGGCTCTCCGTTTCCATTGCTTGCTGCTATTGGTGCCAGGACAAAAACTATTGAAATTGGTACCGGCGTTATAGATATGCGTTATGAAAACCCGTTGTATATGGTGGAAGATGCCGGAGCTGCTGATTTAATTTCCGGCGGCCGGTTGCAATTGGGCATTAGCAGAGGCTCACCGGAACAAGTGATTGATGGCTGGCGTTATTTCGGTAATACTCCTGCAGAAGGAGAAGATGACGCAGCCATGGCGCGACGCAAAGCACTCGAATTCCTGGATAAGTTAAAGGGCGTCGGTTTTGCTCCGCCAAGCCCCACTCCCATGTTTCCCAATCCGCCTGGATTATTGCGCCTGGAGCCACATTCCGAAGGACTGCGCGACCGTATCTGGTGGGGAGCAGCTTCCAATGCCACTGCTGTGTGGGCTGCCGAACAAGGAATGAATCTGCAAAGTTCGACCCTGAAATATGATGAAAGTGGCAAACCATTTCATATACAACAGGCCGAACAAATCAGGCTTTTTAAAGAAGCCTGGAAAAAAGCAGGGCACCAACGCGAACCACGGGTGTCGGTAAGCCGCTCCATATTTGCATTGGTAAACGAACAGGACCATTATTATTTTGGCCAGGATGCCCGGGGCCAGGATCAAATCGGCTTCATTGAAAATGACAGGCGCGCGATTTTTGGGCGAAGCTACGCAGCAGAACCCGATCAGCTTATCAAAGAACTGGCAAAAGATGAAGCAATCAGGGAAGCTGATACACTACTGCTGACTGTCCCCAATACCTTAGGCGTTAATTATAATGTGCATGTGCTGTCTGCTATTCTGGAGCATGTGGCGCCGGGGTTAGGATGGCGCTGACTATACTCTGATGTTAATTTTCCAGGATGGTTGCCAGTTTTTTAAAACTTTGGTAAGGGCCTTTATCCGCAAACATATTCACCAGCCATGCCGGCAGGTTACCACCGGGATCTGCTTCAAAAGTGTACACGATGCTTATTTTTCGGGGGCCTACACTTGTTACCAGCCAGCGTATCGAAGAACTGGGTACCCTTACTTTTCCTTTTTTCTCCGGGATAAAATGGGGGTCACTTGTATCAGTAATAGTTAACAAGTTAGCCACACTGTCATTAATGATTTTTAAATGTACTACCGCATCCCGGTTCGTAATGGGCCATGGCATGGATGCTTCTGTGTAATAATAAAAATCGTCCGCATTAATCTTCTTAATCACATAAGCAGTTTTATTTTTGTAAACCCACTCCTTCTGCAGCGGAACATTTTGAATCACGCCGATGAGTTTATCAATGGTTCCATCTAAGGTACACTCCACTTTAATGGCTTTTATGGCTGACCCAGGCACAGTGGCCAGGTACACTTTAATGCTATCTTTATCCTTATCCAATTTCCACTGATACTGTGCGGTAACAGGCAGCTCTATTAACAAATAAAATATAAATAGTATGCTTATTTTGTGGGCAGGTTGGCTCATCAGGGATAATAAATATTACTGAGTAAGGTAAAACAATCCTCCAGATTTTGTCGCATGCAAAATCATATTAACACTACGTTAGATAAAAACTCCTTCCCAGGTGGAGCATCCTTGCCACGCTGGCGCAGATATGGGGCATTGTGTGTAAAGATTGGTCAGAGATAAGACGGTGACTCGCAAGAGGAGATGATATGGGCTTGCGAAAGGAAAGTAATACCCATAAGGAGATAATCTATGAAATAAAAAGGTTTTTATTTTGTCCTGCAGCTACCTCCGCCATGGTTTGTCACTTCCTCAATGGTTTATGTTCCACGAACCACATCCGATTTATTTCGTTTGCCCGTAAGTGTTATGTTGTCTGCCGGCACCCTGGGAGGTTGATACAAGGGAATAAATTCCCATGTTACAAAATCGGTCGTGCCGATGGCACTTGCATCTCGCCATAGTTTGGGTGTCCTCCTTGGTTTGTGTATCAGTCGTGTTTCGTGCGTCCGCCATGGTTTGTATCTCACGAACCACATTAATTCTTTTTCGTTTGCCCATAAGTGTTATGTTGTCTGCCAACATCAAAGAAGGCTGAAACAGAAATCATCATTTCTCATTCCATTGTCCAATTTCGCCTAATTGATTTACATACTCGCCGTTTTCAAGGGTGACTGTTGAGCCATCTGATTTTTTTACTTGCCCAATTGTGGTTACAACTGTTTCGTTACTCAAAATTACATCCCTGGTCAGTTCGGTCTTTACTCCCCTATTTACGATATACATAATCCCATTACTTTTCAAAAATACTTTTTGACCCCGGGCTTCCTGTGGTGCTGTTATAGTGTCTTTTGATGTGGATGTTTGTTGCGCAAAGACTCCAAAAGAAAGGAAGATTGCAAAAATTGATAACAATATCTTTTTCATAGTTTTAATTTTTAGAGTCAGGGTTCATTACCTAACTATTTCAGACTAAAAATCATACCAGTTCAAAATATTAAGTCAAAAAAGAAAAAAACTTTTGTAAAATAACATTACCATACCATTAAACTTTCAAATACTCAGAGCGGCCGCTATGGTTCGTGTACCTCTCTATGGTTCGTTTCCCAAGCTGTGGTTAGTATCCCACGAACCACAACTACATCACTTTAATAAAATGGGCCAACGAAAATTTTTTTAAGACGAGTCAGAAAACCGACAGATACATTACAAAAGAAACTTTGATTGATAATGGGGATCCATGTAATAAAAACAAAGCTGCGAATCTATTGAGGTTGGTTAGCAACCAGGTGATGGTATCTATTTCAACTAAGAATCAACTATACAGCAAAAAGCTTTAATATAAAAATTTTTTGGACTAATTAATAATTCAATTTGGTATAAAAAGCTAAGAGAAAAATGCTTCCTTTACAATACAATTATGGATCTATTACTCAAATATGGAAAGGTTGCTTTGGTGGCCGGAGCTTCTGAAGGGATGGGCGCTGCCTTTGCTTCTTATCTGGCTGCACAAGGAATGGACTTAGTGTTAATTGCCAGGAGAAAAGAGCCGCTCGAAAAATTTGCAGATCAATTGAGAAACCAATTCGAAGTTACTGTCAGTTGCATTTGTTGCGATCTTGCTGATGCACATGCAACACAATACCTGCAGGAGCAACTTCAGGATAAGGAAATTAACCTGCTTGTGTATAATGCGGCCTTGTCGCACATCGGGGCTTTCGAAGAAATATCAGTGGAAGCCAATACCCGGATTGCACAGACGAATATAATCACGCCGATGAACCTGGTCCAAAAGTTTGGCGAAGCCATGATAAAAAAAGGAAAAGGCGCTTTGATTATAATGGCATCCTTAGCCGGTTTCCAGGGCAGCGGATTTTTATCGGTATATGCTGCTACCAAAGCTTTTGATCGTGTGCTCGCGGAAAGCCTTTGGTATGAATGGAAGAATAAAGGCGTAGATGTAATAGCCTGTTGTGCCGGTGCTACGTCAACACCCAATTTTATAAAAACCAAACCTGAGAAAAAAGGTTTTTTTGCACCCAAGGTTCAAACACCTGAGGTTGTAGTGCATGAATGTTTTCAGAAGTTAGGCAAAGTGCCATCTTTTGTTTCCGGAACCGGTAATAAGTTCGCCACCTTCATCATGCAAAAAATATTGCCGCGTAAAATGGCTATAAAAATAATGGGTGATACTACGCGTAAAATGTACCGGCTCTAATAGATGTAAGGAATAATTTTGTGTGGCACTTTCATTTTATAAACATTCCAAAGCGCACCATATTTTATAGAACATCTTTTATCATCATCCGCCTGCCTCGTAAATAAAAGCGCCACATAATACAAAGGATACAACCAAGGCCATATCAACTGCGGGTAGCCGGTACTCAGCACTAAACCCGTTGCCATTAATATTTCACCCAGGTAATTAATGTGCCTGCTCAGGCCCCAGAACCCATTTACCAAAAGTGCATTTTTATTATCATTGATCGTTTTGGGTGTAATACCCAAAAAAGTTTTGGCCGGATCTTTCTTAAAATAATATTTCTGCAGGTTGGCTCCCCGCGATAACCCCCATCCGCTAAAGAAAACAATAGCGGAAAATAATAACCAGCCCGGTGAAGAATGGGCGCCCGGCAAGTCAACGGTTGACCATAACGGTATTGCATAGAAGAAAGGATAGAAAGCAATGCATCCCCAGCCCAGTTTAAAACCTACCCGCTCGGCAAAAAAATCGTAGGTATATAAATGAACTTCTTCGAAAGTGAGATAATCAATAAGAAAAAAACCAAGCAGCCCGGTACATACGAAAATATCTGTTGATCCTTTAATGCCATATTGCAAATAATGGTGCATGCAAAAGCTGAGTGCATTTAACCCTAGCATTACCGCGCCAATCAAATACAACCACATCTTGGCATCTATCCTCCCGTTCCATAGTTGTGGATTTTCCAAACGGCCCAAATAAAGATCAGCCATGAAAGATCTTTTTACAGGGGCATTCGGCAAAACGATTGCCAATGAGAATAAGATTCCGAAAATAACGGCGCCTGTCAGCGACTGCCAGCGATGCACATAAAACCAATCAAGGGGCAGGATATTTTCATAAACCGGTACAAGCCAAATTGCTACCATTATAAAAAAAACAATTAAACCATTAAGTCTGTATCGCAACTTTTGTGAGGAGTTCGTCCTGGTTACATAGCCTGTCACCCAGCGGCCCGGTAATACTATCACCAAAATAAAGACGAGCGCATAAATTAAAACCGGCGCAAAGAACCCTGCTGTTTGTTCCATATTTTAAAATGTGAAAATAAGTACTGTGTATTTTATTGAGAATATTTTTTTATTCTTAAACTTAACAATGTTTTTTGAAAGAGGAGAGTAATGTCGCAAACAGCAAACGAATAATCCCGATACCTATCGGGAGGTAATTTGTATTTCTATTTAAATCATTAATGCTTCGCCAAATTTTGTCTTCACGAATTATTTTTTAATAACGAACATGCGCAGGCGTCGGGGTCAACGGTAGGGACAGGTCGCGACCTGTCCCTACGACGATAAATAATGTTTAGCATTCCTGGTAAATGCTTGCTGTAAAGCACTGTGAACCTTCAATTGGAAAATTTTGATTCATAATGGTAAGCTATGAAATAAAAAAGCGTTGCCCGCAGTCATTAACTATTTTGAGTTGCATTGTCAAGCAATCTTCCGCCTTGATTCGTGTCACGAACCGCCATTATGGAGACCAGATAACGGCATCCCCTTTAAAACAAAAACCAACAGAGTTAAAAAAATAGTTGTCATTTTACAAAAACAGCAGTGGCGAACCCGGAAGAATCGGACAATATTGTTGGCACACTATTTTTCCAAAGAGTTGCTCTGCCTGCGGCGGTATTGAGAAATTCATAACCTGCAACATATATATCATTTCCCAAAACAGATATGCCAAGAGCAAACGCGCTATTTCCATCGGCTGGCAATTGAGTTGCAGTACCGTTTTTCCAGTAAGTTGCATAGTCAAGACTACTAGTTCCATATGTATACCCCGCAATAAAAACATTGCCCTCTGAAACAAAAATTGAATAAGGTACTGAACCCCATTGAGGTCCATCCGCTAAAATGGTGGCTTTCCCATTTTTCCAATAGTCACCTCCGGAACCGTCCGATCCGGTACCATCTAAATACAACTCGGTTCCTGATAAATAGATGTCTGCTCCTGAAACAAAAACAGATGAACATTCCCCCTCATCATAGTAATAATCATAGGTACTTAGAGGTTGATGTTGCAGATGAGTTGGCACTTGATTTTTCCAATAAGTAGGTACATACACCGCATTGGTATCGTCACTACCTGCAACATACACATCTGTCCCGGACACAAAAATCGACCTTGCAGTTCCATCGTTGGATAAAGTTACTTGTGTGCTATTTTTCCAGTAAGTAGGATGGTAAGTTAGCCGGTTATATTGATTTATAAATGGCTTGCCACTGTTATCTACACTGGCTGCTAAATACACATCGCTGCCCGAAACAAAAATAGAAGTAGCTGCACCGCTCGCACCCAAATAGGTTGCAATGCCGTTTTTCCAGTAAACAACACTGTCGTTGATAGATCCTGCAACATATACATCGTTTCCTGAAACAAAAATTGAATTAGCCGATGCACTGTCAGCAAGGCGTACCATTACTCCATTTTTCCAATAAACAGCTCCACCAACATTTCCGGCAACATACACATCGGCTTTCGCTGAAGGGTTGTTGTTATTATCTTTTTTACAAGACTGAAATAATAAAACAAAACCTGCTGAAATAAACAAGCAAATAAAAGATCTGTAATTCAAAATTGTTTGAGTTTTTTAATAGCAGACGTAAAATTCTCCGGAAAAGAAGATCCGGCTGGCAAAAAATAGCCCAGCTCAAAATATTGAGGTGAAGCTTCACTGGAGATAGATAGGTGATATTGTGTATAAGCTTTAATATAGATCTGCTGGCTTTGTGCCTTACAAAAAAAACAAATAGTCAAAAATAAAGCAACCGTTTTTTTGTTCATTTAGTAACAATTAGCTATTGGTAATGTAGTATTGGTAAATCCCTGGTTATTTGAGTAGGTCTGCAATAATACAATGCTAAATTAATAGATTGTGATTGATTGTGAAAGCTTTTATTAAAAAAGTATTGTAGAGGCAATGGCTTCCTTCAGGGCAATAAAAAGTTTTGTCGGAGCAACTGCCTGGTTGGTAATCTATGATATAAAAAGGATATAGCGCAATTGTCCGTGTTTGCATATACCTTTCGTCCTTTCATCAAATATATCTTTACAGGAATCAATTACTAATTAATTTTGCCTTGTATTCAATAATTAATTCCTCATGTAATAAAATGTCAGTTGCAATGAAAAAAAATTTTCTTCTCACAGTAATTATTTTAATAGCAGGGTTTACTTCCTATGCCCAAAATAAACCGGCTTTTCATATAGCTCACATCTTCCCCATCCACAGTGCCGGAGGATATGATTATCTCACTGTAGATTCCCTTTCCGATAACCTGTATGTTTCTCACGGTTCGCAGGTTAATATTTTGAATAAAAATACCGGGGACTCAATCGGGGTTATTAAAACCGAAAAAGATGTTCATGGCATTGCCCTTGTACCCGCTCTGGGCAAAGGTTACATTTCTAACGGCAGCATGAATAAAGTATTGGTATTTGATCTTGCCACTCATAAGACACTTAAATATGTGCCCGCGGGAGAATTTACCGACGGCATATTCTATGACGATTTTTCAAAAAAAGTTATTACCAGCAATGGCAGCGGTAAAAGTATGACCGTGATTGACCCGGTTACTGATACTGTAGTAGCCACCGTACAACTGACTGGCTGGCCAGAGGCGGCAGTAAGTGACGGGAAAGGCCATATTTACGTAAACAATGCCGAAAAAGCGGAAGTAGATGTAATAGATGCCCACACCTTTACCGTTATACACCAGTGGCCTAATGCGCCAGGTGCCGGTGCTTCCGGCTTGGCTATAGATAGGCAAAATATGCGTTTGTTTGCTACCTGCCGAAACAAAATAATGATTGTGATGGATGCAACAAATGGTAAAATTATTGACAGCTTTCCTACAGGACAAGGGGCTGATGGTGCAGCGTTTGACAGCCGGCTAAAAAATGCCTATTCTTCCAACGGGCAAGGTACACTCACCGTTATTAAGGAACTTGGGGCCAATCGCTTCGTGTTAGCAGGAAATGTGGTTACCAAACCAGGAGCAAGAACCATAACGGTTGATCAAAAAACACATAATATATATCTGCCTTTTGCGTCTTTTGAACCTGCTGCAAAAGGCTCTTTCCGACCCAAAGTAATACCCGGAACATTTAAAATACTGGAACTGGAAAGGAATTGATACTAACGCCGTGGTTCGTGTTCACGAATCAATTCTAATTTTTCTTTTTTGTCAGAATCAGGATTTTCACCATTACAGGATATTAGGATTTTACTAATCCTGTTACTATTCCCATTCTGTAAATCCTGGTTCAGATAATAATTTACTTTCCATCCTGTAAATCCTGATTCAGATAATTTTACCCACCTGTAACCTAAGATAAGAATTTGGATTATTTGTGGGTTTACTGTGAGTTCTTTGAGAGGGAAACTGCTCAAAAACAGAAGAAGAAAATTAAGGGATTAATTGGTTTGATATTCCATTTTTACACTTTTTTTGGGTAAGCCTATTTTAGGACAAGACAATGTTTTGTTCTTTGAAAATAGTAGGCAATTCTTTACAGGGAAAAATTAAATAGTCTATAAATGATTAATAGGAAGTATTACTTTTGACGTGCTAATTTTTCCCGTAATGTTTTACAATTTCAAATAAAAAGACTGATGCTAAAAGCTTTGGTTCTTCTTTATGAAGAAATAAAAAAGAACATTCGACGCAGGAAGAAAAGGAATAATTCCTTGTAATAGCAGGGATATTGGAGTAATGTGGAGGGAAATATTATTTTGAAATTAAAATATAAAATGAAGAATACATTTAAAATTTATTGTAAACATACTGATTGTAAAAAACAGAGATTAGCTTTATGATTTCAATGAATATTTGTAAAAAATGCCTGCGGATATTTTTGGGTATAGCATTATTCTCATTCATTGCAATTGCTGCTTTCGCACAAAAAAAGAAACATGAAGTTCGCGAGTATCACCCCTTTGTTCGGCCTCATACGACAGAAATCCGGACGTTGAACGATACGCTGATACCTGAATTGGTAAATAAGGTAGCGTCATATACATATACGATAGACCGGAATAATTTTCTGCTCAGCCGAAACTTCAGCCTGGAGCCTATAAGAAACGCTTTACCGGCTATTGAAAAAAGATTAGATGGTTTTAAATTAAGGTTTGAGCAAAAAGGGCAAAATATGAACCTTCGGGGACTGAACAGTGCCACAATATTATTGGGAGAAACCTCAAAAAAATTAACTGACTATAAAGCGGTCCTTACGGATTACAACGCCCAGTTAAAAAGTAGCGGGAAGACTATAAAAAAAATACTCAGCGACTCGGCTCTTACCAAATTGGTATCCGATTCCGTACTTAATGACCAGATACATGACGTACTTACCGAGGGCAGAAATTTAGATACCATGCAAAAACTGACCCTGGCAAAAGTGAATTTATTACGCAGCCGGGTTTCTGTTAGTTTATTCCAGGCAAATGATATTGTATCCGATATGTCTTATTTAACTATATCCAAAAAGATCAATATGTGGTTGCAGGAGGAACCGCCTTTATTTTATACTAAAAAGGATCAATACCCACTTTCATTTGAACAGGCTATTGTCAATGGTTTGCAAATTTCTTATAAGATTATTGCTATTTATATTTCAGGCAAATTCAGTTTGATTATAGCAGGGTTGTTATTGTTCCTCTTTATGCAATTATGGTGCCTTTCAAATATGCGCCGGGTAAGGCAAATCGAAGATGCTGATAGTGTTTTCGGGCAGATCAATTTTTTGAAAAGAAGTGTATTTGTAAGTAACCTGCTGGCTTTTTTTACATACACTCCATTGTTCTTTGCCAACCCGCCTATGCCTTTCCTGCATATCTTCGAGTTGCTTCGTTTGGCCTCACTTTGCTTTTTGATTTTCCCATTTTTAACGAGACAATCTAAAATTTTATTTTCGCTGTTATGCCTGTTGTGGATGTTTTACGCAATTGATGACATATTGCTCGAAACTGCATTTGGCGAGCGTTGGTGGTTGTTAATAGCTGGTGTTCTGTTGGCTTTTGTTTGCCTGAAAATTATTTTTAGCAGAAATAAGATTTTCATTAAAATTGAAGAATCGCCTGTAACAAAAGTTATAGTGATTTTTACATTGATTCAAGTCCTGTTGTCTATTGCTTTTAATATAACAGGCCGTTTATCACTTGCGAAAATTTTAGGTGAGAGCGCTATTCAATGTTTGATATTTGGAATTACTTTAAAGGTATTTTGCACGATCCTGTTAGAAGCGATTTTCCTGCAAACAGAAGCCTACCGGGGTAGCCGTTTTTCAGCGTTTATTAATTTCAAAGAATTGAAATTCAGAATCCGGCGATATTTATGGGTTTTAGTATCATTGGTTTGGGTGATCGCATTTATCCGTGATCTCACACTTTATACCTGGATGGCGAAATTTACTTCCATGTTTTTCAATCAACCCAGGGCCATAGGGAATTATAAATTTGATTATGCCAGCGTGGCCATATTCATTTTAATTATTTGGATTTCCGCAATGATAGCAAGATTTATAAGGTTTTTCTTTGGTTATGATAAAACAGTTGTTACCGGTAAGCGAAGCAGTTTAAATTCAGTAATCCTGCTGATCCGGCTGGCTATATGGACAGTTGGGTTTTTAATAGCTGTAGCCGCAGCAGGAATTCCATTAGACAGGGTTTCCATAATGATTGGTGCTCTTGGGGTAGGTATTGGTTTTGGTTTACAAACGATAGTCAATAATTTAGTCTCAGGCGTGATACTCGCATTTGAACGTCCAATACAAGTGGGCGATCAGATAGAAATCGGTGGCAAATCGGGTACGGTGAAAGAGATTGGCGTACGCGCCAGTAAAGTACATAATTCTGAAGGTGCTGATATAATAATACCCAACGGCGATCTGCTTTCGCAGCACTTAATAAACTGGACGATGCAAGGCCGGAGCAAACGGGTAGAATTTACCATTGGTGTGCCTTACAGTACCAATTTGGATGTAGCAAGAAATTTAATTGATGAAAAACTAAAAGCTAATACCAATATTTTACAAACACCTCCGCCTGTAATTATTATCCAGGATTTTTCAGATTATGCAATCACTATAAGGATACTATTGTGGGTGCCAGACCTGGCAAGCGGTGGAACTGTGCGAAGTTCAGCAATGATTGATATTAAAAATACCTTATCCGAAGCGGGTATTCAGTTGCAGATACGGCCGATTGGTTAGGGCATGGTAAGAAGCCGGTAATGGTTTTCATCGTTTATATCAGCCATGGGTTAGTGCTTTATCACTTTCATAAAATGCACCAACTGATTTCATTTCATTTATTTTTACGTTATTTAAGTAATCTTAACTGCCCCAGGTGGTATTGTAGGTGAGAAGTTCTGGAGATGATGATATTTAGTTTATTGCGGTGCGGCTCTTTAACAAACTCTTCCGCAGACACAGCCGTGTGCTTCTCCAACCATTCTTCAGGTGTTACAGCGTCAAATTTTTGTTTTAATACCTCACACTGTTTGGCCCAAATGCTTCTCAGTACTGATGTATTGGGAATATTGGCCACTGCTTTATCAGGAGATTTAATAAAAGGCTCGTACAATTCAGGATACAATTTCCCACCCATATCCAAAAGTACCAGCATGTTATCGTGAACTGCAATGAGGTGTCCTAATAAATAGATTCCCCTGTTTTTGCCAGGCGCAATTTCCTTTTGCAATGTTTCGTCTGTCAGGTCAGTAAGCAATGTATTCCATTCTTTAATGGATGCATTCCATCTATCAAGGATCATCTTTATGATCAATTCTGTTGATGTCATTTTTTTTATTTTTTGTTTGATGTGATTATTATTTAGCAAAAGTAATACCTAAATAAATTACCCGTTGGCTGTGTAAAAATAGACTTTATTATTGGCCTCAGGCAGCAATCAAAACGGCGTTAACCCACATTGCAGCAAAAGGCCGTTCAACTGTTAAAATTTAATTTTTTTTTCAGAAAATTATCGCCATATTTTCAATTTACCTGTGGGGGGTACAGGTATAAAAAATCTACGACGCGTATAAGCCCTTTATTTGATTTGTAGTACACAAGGGGTGTTCGTATTTGAAGGGGGTTTACCACCTTTGAGCCTTGTATTTCAAAAGTACCATACGCAAACATCCTGAAACCGGAAAGCTCAGTGGTTACTACCGCCTGGT
>Ga0307374_10010608_pt1 | contig 13298 bp, 9 predicted proteins | sample OX3MG_FD_202532 | JGI IMG/M metagenome (GOLD analysis project Ga0307374, IMG submission 202532) | Soil microbial communities from Risofladan, Vaasa, Finland - OX-3 | ecosystem: Environmental > Terrestrial > Soil > Coastal area > Acid sulfate soil | place: Finland: Risofladan, Vaasa | collected...
CTCCGACCAACCCGGTGATGGAAATCACGGACCTTGCTGCCGCTGCGGAGCTGGCGCACCGGCACGGCGTGCTTCTGGCCGTGGACAATACTTTTATGAGTCCTTTTTTGCAACGGCCGCTCGAATTGGGCGCCGACATCGTCATTCACAGTACAACGAAGTATCTAAACGGACACAGCGACGGCGTGGGCGGCGCAGCAATCCTCCGCGATCCGGCAATCGCGGACCGGCTAAGATTTCTGCAAAACTCGGCGGGAGCCATCCTGAGTCCGTTTGAGAGCTGGCTGATCCTGCGTGGCGTAAAAACCCTGGCGGTCCGCATGCGTCAACACAACTCAAACGGGCTGGCCGTGGCCCAATACCTCGAACGGCACGCCAAGGTCAAGCGGGTCCATTATCCCGGACTTCCTTCGCATCCTCAGCATGAGCTTGCCCGGCGCCAAATGAAGGGCTTTGGCGGCATGATCTCCTTTGAGACTGGCTCTATCGAAAACGCGCGCACTGTCCTTCGGACGGTCCGGCTGTGCTCGCTTGCGGAAAGCCTGGGAGGCGTCGAGACTCTCATCTCTCATCCTGCCACCATGACCCACGCCAGCGTCCCTGCCGCGGAGCGGAAGCATCTCGGAATCACCGATGGCCTGGTGCGAATCTCCGTGGGAATCGAGGATGTCGAAGACCTGATTGCTGATCTGGACCAGGCGCTTGGCCAAATTCCAGAATAAGTTCGCCTGCCAGCCCGGTTGCGGTGGGTCCAACAAACTAACGGTTCCTCCAATTTGTCTGCCAGATCCGGCTCAAATCATATCGTCAAGATTAAGATGGTAGTGACGCCTTTTGGTTTTGTAGCGCCGGGCTTCAGCCCGGCACAGCCTTCAAAATGCCGACCTGAAGAGTCTGTGTGACAACTGCGGCTGGTGCGGCGGTCTGTGACCGCCGGTCTTGATTTTTCAAGTGCTTCGGCGCTCATAGAGCGCCGCACCAACTCAAAAACGGCAGTTGTCACACAGACTCTGAAGGTCGGCGCTACGGCAAACTGAGTCACTACCGATAAGATCTTAAGATTGACAACGAGGGGTAAATCCCATTACTGTATCGGCCTCTTATGAAAGTCCTCGTATTGGGTTCAGGCGGTCGCGAACACGCTCTGGCTTGGAAGTTGCGCGAGAGCCAGTTGATGACGGAAATCTATTGCGCTCCGGGCAATGCCGGCATCGCGCAGGAGGCGGAGTGCCTCCCGGTAGACATCACGAATCCTGCGGCGATGCTGGAGCTTGCCACCACGTTGCGCGCGGATCTTACCGTGGTAGGGCCGGAAGTTGCTTTGGCGGCGGGCGTGGTGGACGTTTTTGAGAAAGCGGGCCTCATGATTCTTGGCCCCAACCGCGCCGCTACCCAGTTTGAAAGCAGCAAGATTTTCGCCAAGCGGTTCATGATGAAGCACGGTGTTCCGACCGCACGGTTCGCCGTGGCCGAGACTTTTGAGCAGGCCGTTCGCACCCTTGATGAGTTCCCCGCTCCGGTAGTCATCAAGGCGGACGGGTTGGCGGCCGGCAAGGGCGTGATCGTAGCGAAGACGCGCGAGGAGGCAGAAAACGCGCTGGATGACTTCATGCGTCGAGGAGCTTTGGGAGCCGCGGGGGAGCGAGTGCTGATCGAGGAAGCGCTCACCGGAGAGGAAGTGTCTTTTATTGTGCTCACTGACGGGCGCGCGCTGCTGGCGTTTCCACCTTCCCAGGATCACAAGGCGCTGCTCGATGACGACCAGGGGCCGAACACGGGCGGGATGGGCGCCTACAGCGACGATGCGATTCTGGACGAAAGCGTCCGGGCCAACGTTCTGAGGTCTATCGTGAATCCCACTCTCGCGGGCATGAACGCTGACGGAATCGTTTTTCGCGGCTTCCTTTACTTCGGGCTAATGCTGACGGCGGACGGCCCGAAAGTGCTCGAGTACAACGTGCGCCTGGGCGATCCCGAGGCTCAGGCGCTACTCATGCGGTTGCGCTCCGACTTCGTGGAGCTGCTGGTGGCCACTCATGACGGCACGCTGGCCGCTCGAGATCCCCACTGGAGCCCAAACCCGGCCATTTGCGTCGTGATGGCTTCGCGAGGATACCCTGGCAACCCGGAAACAGGCCATGTGATCACCGGCTACGACCTGGCCGAAACGATGGGCGGCGTGAAGGTGTTCCATGCCGGCACCGTCTTCAGAAACCATCAATTGCTGACCAACGGAGGGCGCGTGCTGGGGGTCACGGTCAGCGGCGAGGATTTGCCGGCGGCTATGCAGCGCGTTTACGCGGCGCTGAACAAGATTCATTTTGAAGGCATGCATTACCGGCGCGACATCGGCGCCAAGGCGCTGCGGCGCCGCGCAGGTTCGGCCCCTGGGCGCGGACTGCTCGAAGGGAACAGGAAAGCTCAGGAGCCGGATCGCTGCTACTGATTGTTTCTCGCTGGCGCCGGCGTAGCGCTTCGCAACTACGGTCCCGCCTATCGTCCGTCACCCGCCACGTTCTATAGCCTCCTCTTTACCTCAACAGCGCGTTCTGGATCATCCGGAAGTGCGCGCTCGCGAAGAAGAGTCCGATCATGAGGCAGGCGTTGTAGGTAGCGTGCAGCACGAAGCTCGGCGCAAGCGAGCCCGTAAGCCCGCGAGCGAGCGAGAAAATCAGCCCCACCAAAAAGATGAGAAACACATGGTCCCAGGCGCCCCAGTACTCCGGCACGTGCAGAGCCGCAAACAGCAACGCCGTGATCACGACAGCAGACCGCAACCCGATCCGCGATTCGAAGGCGGAAAATAACACGCCCCGAAAGATGATCTCTTCCATGAAAGGCGCTACCAGCACGGCGAACGCCGCGATGGCGTAAGACGAAGCCGGAGAGCTGAACAGGCGTTGAAGCGGGAAGTCGCTCTTATCAGGGAGGACGTTTGGAACCAGTTGAATCGCCACTGTGACCAGAATTCCCAGCAGGATGTAATTCGCCACGCCACGCCGGTCCAGGCGTCTCCACTTGAGTCCCTGCCAGAAACGCAGGCGGTAGTGGAAAACTACCAAGAGGTAGATGTAGCCGAGCAGGAAGACGTAAAAAAGCAATTGAGCCGCAAGCAGGAAGAAGGTGTTCTGCGCCATCAGTCCGGGAGTGAGCGGCCAGCCCACAAGCGGGCGAAGCGCGGCGTAGATGGCAAGGGCGGCGAAATTTGCAATCAGCAGCGCGACGAAGGCAAAGGCAAAGAAGAAGAGCAGATCGCGGAACGACCACGGATCAATGCGGCGGTCGAGGGGCGGCTGCGCCGGCTGATCCAACACAACCGGATCAGGAATGATCTCGCGCTCTTCAGAAGGACCTAATGGCATGGCTTTGCAATTCCGGGTGTACGTTCATGTCGTTTTCCGCGCCCGCCTGGGCGCACGCAGAGCCGCCGCGAGCAGCGGAACCATCAATTCGTGGTGGCCAGTCAGCGCGTAGCCGTGGCTGGCGCCAGCGCCGCGCGACGATCCCCCCGCAGCGGCCGGGCGCAGAATGACGTTCTGCTGCGGGCGGTAGTGCTGGATGAAATCCAGGTTGACGGTGGTGATGCCGCGCGGAGCGCGCCCCAAGTTCGCCGCCAGGCTGATGCATTTCAAAAACACCTCGGGCAAAATCACTGCCGAGCCCACGTTCAAATAGACGCCTCCGCCATCCATCTGGCGAACCAGCGCAGCGAGCAGCAGAAAGTCGCGATAGGTGGCGGCGCCGAGCGCGCGCGGGTCCGTGGCAGGATGGTTGTGGATAATGTCAGTCCCAAAGGCTTCATGGACAGTCACAGGAATGCGTCGTCTGTACGCCAAGGCCAGCACGCTATGGCGGCGATGGCGAGCTTCAGCGGAGCGCGTGAGAAAGCAGCCTACCGACTCTCCAAGCCCAAGCTCGGAGCGGTCGCCCGCAGCGACGCTCTCATGGATGTAACGCCCCGTCTCGTCCGCCATGCCGAAGCGTCCCTTGCCAAGAACGGCAGGAACGTCCTCTGAAGTCGAGCCAACGAGCGCAATCTCGAAATCGTGAATCAGCGCCGCACCGTTCATCGCGACTGCCGTGACGTAGCCGCGCTCCATCAGATCGATCAGAACCGGGCCGAGTCCCACCTTGATCACGTGGCCGCCCAATCCCCAGATGATGGGTTTCCCTTTTTTGCGGGCACGCTCAAGGGATTCCACGACGGCGCGAAAGTCGTTCCCCGCCAGAACGTGAGGCAGTGAGTTGACCCATTCATTGATGGTCGCGCCACGCCGGGGCACTCGCGCAAAATCTTCCACAGAGACCTTGCTTGGGCGCGATTTAAGCGGGTAGGTCTGAACGAGGTCGAGCTTGAGGGGATGGATTGAATAAGTCGTCATTTTGAACGGGGAGCTAACCACGCGGCTCCCCTCCTAATTTAGGAGGGGGCAAGGGGGTGGTCAGGTGCTGTTTGATCATCCCAAGCACCGCCGCAAAGTTGTCAAAGACCGCTCTGTTCTCGAAGCGTAGGACGCGAATGTTCAACCGCCTCAAAAACTCAGTTCGCAGCAAATCGTACTCCGAGGCGATTGAGTTGAAATGCTTCTGCCCGTCGAGTTCGATCGCCAAGCGGCATTCAGGACAGTAGAAATCCACGATGTGGTTTCCGATGCTGTGCTGTCTGCGAAATTTCTTGCCATTCAATTGCGACCGCTGGAGACCCTTCCAAAGGACCGCCTCGGCTGGCGTCAGAGAATTTCTTAGACCTCTGCGCAGTTGCTTAAGGCGCCGTCTGTTGTGGATCGCCTGTTGTATCATGCCAGACCACCCCCGCCCCTCCTAAGCTAGGAGGGGCGCAGGGCCGCCCCCTGTGTCCGCTTATGATTCAGCACCCCAGCCAATGCATGGCCGGTGTGAGATTTTTCGTTCTTCGCCACGTCTTCGGGGCGGCCCTGGGCGACGATGCGGCCGCCCTCGTCGCCGCCTTCAGGTCCGAGATCAATGATCCAATCCGCCTGCTTAATCACGTCAAGTTGATGCTCGATGATAATGACGGTGTTGCCAAGGTCTGTCAACCGATTGAGCACGCCCAGCAATTGCTTCACATCGTCAAAATGCAGGCCGGTAGTTGGCTCATCCAGGATGTAGAGCGTGCGGCCGCTCTGTCGCCGGCTGAGCTCGCGCGCCAGCTTGATGCGCTGCGCCTCGCCGCCCGAAAGCGTGGTGGCGGGCTGGCCGAGGTGAATGTAACCAAGGCCAACGTCGTCCAGCGTCGCAAGTTTCTGGCGAACGGCGGGAATATTTTCAAGCAGCGGTAGAGCGTCCTTCACCGTCATTTCGAGCAGGTCGGCGATTGAGGCGCCCTTGAATTTTACGGCCAGTGTTTCCGAGTTATAGCGCCGCCCGCGGCACACTTCGCACGTGACGAACACGTCGGGCAGGAAGTTCATCTCAATGCGGCGCACGCCGTCGCCTTGGCAAGCCTCGCAGCGGCCGCCCTTCACGTTAAAGCTGAAACGCCCGGCCCGGTATCCGCGTTGCCGCGATTCGGGCAGCATGGCAAAAATCTCGCGGATTGGCGTGAAGACCCCCGTGTAAGTGGCTGGATTGCTCCGCGGCGTGCGGCCGATGGGCGATTGGTCAATGACGATAACCTTATCAACACTTTCTGTCCCATGGATGGCCCGGTGCTCGCCCGGCTCTTCGAGCGCCCGGTAAAGTTTTGCAGCCAGCGCCCGGTGGAGAATGTCGTTCACTAAGGTTGATTTCCCGGAGCCGGAAACTCCCGTGACGACCGTGAGCGCCTTCAGAGGAAAGCTCACGTCGATGTTCTTCAAGTTGTTCGCGCGCGCGCCGAAGACGGTTAGGTGCTTCCCATTCAGCTTCCGTCTTACAGAGGGCACGGGAATGGCGAGCCGGCCGGATAGATACTGGCCAGTAAGCGATTCCGTGGATGCCTCGATGCATTGCGGCGGACCGCAGGCGACCACGTGACCACCGTGCTGGCCCGCGCCGGGGCCGAGATCGATGACGTAATCGGCGTGCCGGATGGTCTCCTCGTCGTGCTCCACAACGAGAACCGTGTTGCCGAGATCCCGTAAGTGTTCAAGCGTCGAGATCAGGCGCAGATTGTCCCGTGGGTGCAAGCCAATGCTTGGTTCATCGAGCACATAGAGCACTCCGCGCAGTTTTGAGCCAATCTGAGTGGCCAGGCGGATTCGCTGGCTCTCGCCGCTCGAAAGCGATGCGGCGGAGCGGTCCAGGCTGAGATACCCCAATCCCACCTCATCGAGGAATTCGAGGCGTTCGCAGATTTCGTTGACGATGCGCCTGACCAGTATCTCCTCGCGCGGGCTAAGTTTCATGCCCCGCGCCGTTTCCAGTTCGCGGCGGATGGAAAGAGCCGTGAAATCCGCAATCGAAAGGCCGGCCACCTTAACAGCCAGGCTTTCGGGGCGCAGCCGCTTCCCTCCGCAGGCAGGGCACGGCGAAGCGGACATGTATTGCTCGAACCACTCGCGATAGGCTTCCGAATTGGTTTCGGCGTACCAACGGTCGAGCAACGCGATGATGCCGGAAAACTTTGCGCGCCCGCGCAGACCGCTGGTTTTTTCGCCGTAAAGAATGGTGTTTTGAACTTTGCGCGTCAATTGATTGACCGGCGTCTTCAGATCGAAACCATAGGCCTCCGCGGCGTGCGTGAGCATTCGCCGCATGACCGAAGAGCTCGCGCCCGGACCGAGGCCTCCATCGAGCAGCGGCCGCGACCAATCCGCAATGACCTTGGCCGGATCGAACGAGTAGCTGCTGCCAAGACCTTTGCAGGCCTCGCAGGCTCCGTAGACGCTGTTGAATGAAAATGACCGCGGCTCAAGGGCGGGAATGTTGATGCCGCAGTTAGCACATGCCGATTCCCGCGAATAAAGGCGCTCCTCTCCGTTCACCACGGCAACCTGCACGAGTCCCTGCGCGAGCTTCATGGCGCTCTCGATCGAGGCGGCAAGACGGGTCTCGATGCCGGGCTTGATCAAAAGACGGTCAATGACGGCTTCGATGGTGTGGTTGCGGCGGCGGTCAAGCTGAATGTCTTCGTCCAATTGCCGGAGGTGGCCGTCCACCCGCGCGCGCACCAGACCCTGTTGCGCCAGTTTTTCGAATAGCTTCTTGAACTCGCCTTTGCGGCCGCGCACGATGGGGGCAAGGATCATCACCCGCTCCGTGGAGGCGTTCTCTCCGCCATTCCGGGCGAGATCCATGATCGTCGCGCCGATCTGCTCCGTTGTCTGGCGCGAAATCGGGCGGCCGCACCGGTGGCAGTGCGGAGCTCCAATCGAGGCGTAGAGCAGGCGGAGAAAGTCGTAAATCTCGGTGATCGTGCCTACGGTTGAGCGCGGACTGCGGCTGGTGGTCTTCTGTTCGATGGAGATCGCAGGGCTTAGGCCCTCGATGGAATCCACGTCCGGCCGTTCAAGCTGGTCCAGAAACTGGCGCGCGTAGGCGGAAAGCGTCTGCACGTAGCGGCGCTGGCCTTCGGCGTAGATCACGTCAAAAGCCAGGCTGGATTTTCCCGAACCGCTCAGGCCGGTCACCACGGTCAGCGTGTGGCGGGGAATTTCCACGGTGATGTTTTTCAGGTTGTGCTGCCGCGCGCCACGCACGCTGATCCGGTTAATCATCACCCTGCCTGCGATAGTGGGGAATTGATACAGTACGCCAATCTTCCATCGTAGAAGACCCAACGAAAACAAGTCAAGGCGCCAGGTAGTCAGGAGAATGGGAATTGAGCTCGCTTGAGCTGATTTAGGCGCTGAAACGCATAACAAAGCCAATGGGGTTTTGTATCTTATTGATATAAAGCGAGATAATTGGCTTTGCTTTTCTAATGTTTCTTTATTTTCAATAACTTATGGGTTGTGAGGCCGCAACTTAAACAATCTTTTTTTGAGCGTTGCATCATGCTTTCTTCCAAATGAAACCTGTTGTGCGCCCAACAAGCTTGTTTTCAGTGCAGTATGAGGAACTCCGCGCCACGCGGTGAGTGAAATGCACATTTTGTTGCAATTCGCGTTGTGCCGAAACTGGTTCGTCACAATGTAGTTAGTCTAGCACACTAGGCTAAATAGGTCAAGGCATGTTGGGCGCGGACAGCGGGTCAGTTTGCTGTAGTCAGGCCGCCGGTGACAGACGGCGCATCAGCAAACTGTGCCGCTACCCAATGTCCCAACCGGGGATTTTCCGGGGCCGGTTTCTGGTATACTGGCTTCCGCAAGCGCACTCGCACTGGGGGCGTCGTGATACCGGTTTCCAGACCGGCGGGTATGGTGCTACGCTTCTAATTTAGGGTTCTTGATATATTCCCGGAAGCCGTCAATGTGGATCGCAGGTCAGGTCGTCAACGACCGCTATCGCATCCTGGCAGCAGCCGCTCAGGGCGATTTGTGGCCGACGTATCGGGCGCTGGATGAGCGCTCCGGGAAAACTTGCGCCTTGGAGTTTGTCGCCCTCGATCCTGCCAAAGAACGCGGTTGGCGGGAATCCCTGGAGCCGGAGATCGAAAAGCTCCGCGCGCTCGAAAACCCACTTATCGTCGCACCGGACGCCATCGAGGCGGCCCCAGATGGACTGCTGATCGTCCGGGAATCTTTTGACGGGTGCACGCTGGAAGACGTGATCCGGCAGCAGGCTCCGCTCGCGCTGCCTGACGCGTGTTTCATCGCCCGGCGCGTTGCCATGGCGCTCGAAGCTGCTCATCATGCGGGCATAATCCATGGTGATCTGAAACCCTCGAACATCCTCCTTGTCCGCGAAAAGAGTAAGGATCAGGTGAAGGTTTTGGGATTTGGAACCTTTGGCCTAAAGAAGGATTTCTTCATAAACATGGCGCGCCTTGCCCTGAACGGCAATGCGGCGGTCTTAGGCAGCCCGGAATACATTTCCCCCGAACAATCGCTGGGCACGGACGCCGAGGCGCTGGATGGCCGGTCGGATATCTATTCCCTCGGTGTAATTCTTTATCAGGCGCTAAGTGGCGGCTTGCCGTTCAAGGGGCGGAACTCCATGGATCTCTTGCTGGCGCACATCTTTGCCGCGCCGCCCAGCCTGGCTCAGTTTCCGGAACTGGAGGTTCCGGAGGTAGTGGATTCACTGGTTCTGAGGTGCTTGGCGAAGAAGCGCGAGGACCGTCCTCCGAGCGCCACCGTGCTGGTCGATCAGTTAGGACCATGGGAGGAGCGCCAATCGGCCCCTGTGTCCGCCGAGGCGGAGCCAAATTCCATGCCGGTTGCGGAGGAAACGGTGAATGACGCCACCCCTGCACCGGTTTTGGAACCGCCCGTTTCCGGAGCAGCGGTTGCGCCGTTTGAAGCCGCACCGCTGGAAGCGGCTCCTGCTTTCGTGGCTGACCTTGACGCTCCGCAGCGGGCAGAACCTATGATCCTCGACTCCGCCGCGGCGCAGGCGCCGGCATGGGCGCCACCGCCAACAGAACCGCCTCCGTTGGATGTAGCCTTGGACCACACGGCTCCCGAGCCAACAGCGGCTGTCTTCCAAAAGGCTTCCCTGCCGCGACACAACATTGATCCGGGTCCAGATCTTTTCAAAAGCTACATGCCGCGCCAGAAGACCAAGCACTTCTCCAAGACAAGTGCAAAATGGATTTGGGCGGCTGCCGCTCTGGTGTTGCTGACCGGTGGCGGTTACTGCTGGATCGTCTACACCGGGCGGACCTATTGGCTCAGGCCACAGTTTTTGCAGCGGCGAGTTTCTACATTTCTTTCGGGCTTTTCAGCAGCAGACGCGAACGGCGATTCGCCCGCAGTGAAGCAGGCTCCCGATGCCAACGCCTCGACGCCTTTCAACGCGCTGCCGCCCGCATCCGGACCGGCGCCGTCTGCCAATGCCTTGCCGCCAACGGTTCCTGACACATCAGCTCAACCGGGCGCAGGAGGCTCGCCCGTCACGACTGCGAATCGTTCCGCCGTCCAAGAGGCTATCAAGCGGGGCGAATCTTATTTTGAGCGCGGCGACTACGATAACGCGATCCGCGTTTACCAAACAGGATTAGCTAAAGACCCTTCAAATTCCAGGCTGCGCGGCGATATTGCGCGGGCCAGGAAGGCGAAGGCTGCTGAAACTGAGATATTAGGTCAATAATCCGGCGGAGGGGCCGGAGTGGAGGCGGAGATGAAATCCCTAACCCCACGACTGCTCCCCGTGAGCTTTACGCTCGCGCTGGTTCTCTTGACGGCCGCGATGGCGCTGGCGGCGTTGCCGGGAGCCAGCAGCAAGCCCCTGAGCGAGAACCAGGTGTTGGGCCTGCTGCAGGGTGGCGTAGCCAACCAGCGGATAGAGCAGTTGGTTCGCTCGCGGGGGATCGACTTTTCCCCCTCGAACAAAATTCTGAAGCAGTTACAGAGCGCCGGGGCGCGATCTGCGCTTCTGAATGTGCTACAGGCCGCTAGCCAAACGCTTTCTCCTCAGGCCGAAGCCTTTGCAAACAACCGTGAGGAGGCTGCCCGCTATCAGGCTCGCGGACAGGAATTCCTTGACCGCAAGCTATGGTCCGAGGCGGAAGCGGAACTCCGGCAAGCCGTTCAGTTGGATCCTACAAACCCGGCGGCGCACTTCTATTTAGCGCACGCTCTGATGCAAGAAAAAGAATGGGACGGCGCGATCGCAGAATACCGCGAAGCGCTCATTCTGGCTCCGGATTCCGCAGCCGCGCACTCCAACCTGGGCGGGGCGCTGTTGGCGAAGCGCGACTTTAAAGATGCCGTGGCGGAATACCGGGCGGCGCTCGAATTATCTCCAGCGGACGAAACGGCGCACTATGGCCTCGCCGTCGCCCTCTATGACGAAGGCAAGTGGCCTGAATCCGTCACCCAGTTCCGCGCGGCGGTGCGCCTGGCTCCAAAACAGGAGAATGTGCGCTGCGCGCTGGGACTGGCGTTACTTCAGGAAAACGACGTGGGCGGCGCCATCCGGCAGTATCAAGAGGCGTTGCGCTTGAATCCTCACAGCGCCCCGGCGCACGCTGGGCTAGGCTACGCGCTGCTCAAGAAGGGTGACCGGCAAAAGGCTCTGGAAGAATACAGGGCCGCCGCGGCGCTCTCGCCCCGCGACCTCAGTTTGCGCGCGAGCTATCAAGCGCTCTGGCGCCAACTGAATCCGTAAATTGCATCCGCGGTGCGGCCTGGAAGCTTACGCGTTTACGTTTGTGTCTTGTACGAACGGGCACTCGAAATGACGGCATGGCTTGAGCGGATTACGCCTCCGGTACGCGCGGCAGCCAACTTTGGTCTTCTTCGCATGCGCTTTTGCCGGTACAATCTTCTCCAATGGAAACAGCCTCGCGACTGACGAAGCGCGTCATCGGAATCGATCCGGGATTGAACATCACCGGCTACGGCTTGATCGAATGCCGCGGCGCGGAAATTAAGCTCTCTGAGGCCGGCGTCATCCGCCTGCCGCGGGCGCGGGGCGATAACCTGCCGGAACGTCTGGAGCAACTCTTCGATGAGGTGAAGCAACTTCTCGACGAATTCCAACCCCGCCTGATGTGCCTCGAAGAGGTTTACAGTCATATTTCCTATCCGCAGACGGCCATCCTGATGAGCCACGCGCGAGGCGTAATCTGCCTCGCCGCGCGCATGGCTGGGGTAACCGTGGTGAGCCTCCCGGCCAAGCGGATCAAACAGTCAGTCACGGGAAACGGCAACGCCAGCAAGCTTCAAGTACAGCGGGCGGTGCAGCAGTTCTTTTCTCTCAAACGCGCACCTCACCCGCCGGATGTTGCGGACGCACTGGCTGCCGCACTATGCTACGTCCATTCGCTCCGCACCATGGAGCGGCTTGGCGCATCGAGGAAAGCCTCGGAGCAGGCCAGCCGTCCGAACGGTTGGCGCACTCGGGCCTGAGACAAACCATGATCACGGAAATCACCGGCGAGGTGCTTTATGACCGCATCCAGCGCACTGCCCTGTTCGTGCGGGTGGACGCAATCTGCTACGAGATTCTGGTTCCTTCGGGTATCGCGTCGCGCTTGCGGCACGCCGCCGAAAGCGAGCGGCGAAACCCGTTGACGATTTACACGATCTATTACATCGACGGCGCTGTCGGCGGCGGCCGCCTGACGCCCCGCCTGGTGGGTTTTCTGGATCCACTGGACCGCGAGTTTTTTGAGGCGTTCACCACCGTGCCGCACGTTGGCTTCATGAGCGCCCTCAAGTGTTTGGTGCGCCCAATCAACGAAATCGCGCGGGCGATCGAGAGCGGCGACACCGGATTTCTGAAAGAATTGCCGGGTGTCGGCGCGAAGACTGCCGAGCGCATTGTCACTGAGCTGCGCGGCAAGATGGCCAAGTTCGCTCTGGCTCCTCCGGAAGAGCCGCTGTCTCTGGAGAGAGAATCCGCATCGGAGATGAAAACCGAGGCTCTGCAAGTGCTCGAACAGCTCGATTACTCCCGCGCCGAAGCGCAGCGGATCGTGGACGGAATCTTCGCGCAGCATAAAAACCTGAAAAGCACGGAGGAATTCCTGCGCAAGGTTTTCGAGCAGCAACGCACGCCTTCCCCCTAGGAGGATTCCTGATCGATACGGGATCGAACTGCGCTCCTGCTTCGGGGATCGCATTCCATGTGCAGCGTGGACGTGAGTCAAGTCCCGCTCACAGGGTTTGTTCTAGTCACCCCGTTTGGTCAAGATATTGAGTCTGGGAGAAACAGCCCGTGAGCCACCTTTTTAGCTCTTTCCAACTAGGACCTGTGAAACTTTCGAACCGCATCGCCGTCTCGCCGATGTGTCAATACAGCGCTGATGACGGCGTCGCAAGCGACTGGCACCTTCAGCATCTCATTCAGCTTGGATACTCCGGCGCCGGCCTCGTGGTGGTGGAAGCGACTGGGGTGGAAAGAAGGGGCCGAATCACACATCAGTGTTTGGGACTTTACTCAGACGCCTGTGAAGCCGCCCTTGGCCGGGTGCTTGCCGCCGCACGGCGCTTCGCTGGTCCCGATACCCGCTTCGGAATTCAACTGGCGCATGCGGGGCGCAAAGCGTCTGTATACCGGCCCTGGGATGAGCGAAAAGGCCTCCTGGCGCCGGAGGACGATCCCTGGCCAACCGTAAGCGCGTCTGCAATACCTTTTGACGCCGGCTGGCCAGTTCCCGAAGCCTTGAGCGAAGACGGCATGGAGCGAGTCCGGGAAGCGTTCGCCAACTCGGCGCGAAGAGCGGTCCGGATCGGCTTCGAAGTTGTCGAGTTGCACGCCGCTCATGGGTATCTCATGCATCAGTTTCTCTCCCCTATCGCGAACCG
>Ga0307374_10010610_pt1 | contig 13296 bp, 12 predicted proteins | sample OX3MG_FD_202532 | JGI IMG/M metagenome (GOLD analysis project Ga0307374, IMG submission 202532) | Soil microbial communities from Risofladan, Vaasa, Finland - OX-3 | ecosystem: Environmental > Terrestrial > Soil > Coastal area > Acid sulfate soil | place: Finland: Risofladan, Vaasa | collected...
GCACGGCCGCGCTCGTCCATTCCTGCCATGGCCACCGCCGATCTGCCCGTGCTTGTGACCGGAGCGTCCGGATTCGTCGGCGCGGCGGTGGCGCGGGCGGTCCTGGCCGCGGGCCGGCGCGTGCGCGTGCTGCTGCGGCCGACGAGCGACCGTCGCAATCTCGCGGGGCTCGAGGTCGAGATCCGGATCGGCAGCCTCACCGACCCGCGCTCGCTCGAAGCCGCCGTGGCGGGCTGCGGCGCGGTCTATCATGTTGCGGCCGATTACCGCCTCTGGGTGCGCGATCCCGATGCCATGCACGCGGCCAATGTCGACGGCACGGTGCGGCTGATGGCGGCAGCGCAGCAAGCGGGCGTCGCGCGCATCGTCTATACCAGCAGCGTCGCGACGCTGGGCCTGACGGTGGACGGAACACCCGCCGACGAAACCACGCCGAGCCGCCTCGCCGACATGATCGGTCCCTACAAGCGCTCGAAATTCCTGGCCGAGGCGGCGGTCCGGCGGATGGTCGACGAACGCGGGCTGCCGGCAGTGATCGTCAACCCCTCGACGCCCGTCGGCCCGCGCGACCGCAGGCCGACGCCGACCGGGCGCATGATCGTCGAGGCCGCTTCGGGCCGCATGCCGGCTTTCGTCGATACCGGCCTCAATCTCGTCCATGTCGACGACGTGGCGGCGGGACATCTCTTGGCCGAACGGCACGGGCGGGTGGGCGAGCGCTATATCCTCGGCGGCGCGGACATGACACTCGCGGCGATCCTCGCCGCGATCGCTTCCTTGTGCGGCCGGCGGCCGCCCCGGCTGCGACTGCCGGTGACGGCGGTCTGGCCGGTCGCGCTCGCGGCGGAACTCTACGGCAGGGCGACCGGGCGCGAGCCCTTTGTCACCTTCGACGGCTTGAGGATGGCGCGCAAGCTTATGTTCTTCACCTCGGCCAAGGCCGAACGCGAGCTCGGCTATCGCGCCCGGCCCGCCGCAGAAGGCCTTGCCGAGGCGATCCGTTGGTTCCGCGCGGAAGGCATGTGCCCATGAGTGCGACGACCGTCCTTGCGCTCCTCACCGTTGCGGTGTGGGTCTATCTCGTTCTCGGCCGGGGCTTCTTCTGGCGGCCGCTTCTGCTGCCCGATGCGCCGTCGCCGCCGCGTTGGCCGAGCGTCGCCGCGGTCGTTCCCGCGCGCAACGAGGCCGCGGTGGTGGGCGAAGCCGTCACGTCGCTGCTGGCGCAGGACTACCCGGGGCGCTTCGCGGTGGTGCTGGTGGACGACCACAGCGATGACGGCACCGCCGCGGCAGCGCGTGCGGCGGCGGTGGCTGGAAGGGCCGAGCTCACGGTCATCGGCGCGCGCAGCCTCCCGCCCGGCTGGACCGGCAAGCTCTGGGCGCTTGCCGAGGGCGTGCGGACCGTCGAGGCGGGGACGCCGCCCGATCTCTACCTCTTCACCGATGCCGATATCGCCCATCCTCCGGGTGCGCTCCAGGCCTTGGTGAGTACGCTTGAAGCGCGCCAGTACGATCTCGTCTCGCTCATGGTCAAGCTGCGCTGCCAAAGCCTCGCCGAGCGCTTCCTCATCCCGGCCTTCGTCTTTTTCTTCGCCATGCTTTATCCCTTCGCCTGGGTCAATCGGCCGGAGCGGCGCATTGCCGCGGCGGCGGGCGGCTGCATGCTGCTGCGGCGCAGCGCCTATCACCAAATCGGCGGCTATGAGGCGATCCGCGGCGCGCTCATCGACGATTGCGCGCTGGCGCGCGCGGTGAAGCGGGGCGGGCCGATCTTCCTCGCCCTCGCCGAAACGACACGAAGCCTCAGGGCCTATCCGCGCGTGGCCGACATATGGTCGATGGTAGCGCGCACCGCCTATACGCAGCTCGGCCATTCGCCGCTCCTGCTCATCGGCACGGTGCTGGGACTGGGCTTGACCTTTCTGGCGCCGCCGTCTCTGGTCATGGCCGGGGGTCCGGGGGGCTGGCTCGCCGGCGGCGCCTGGGCGGCGATGGCGGTGGCCTACGTGCCGATGCTGCGCTTCTATCGCCTGTCGCCGCTCTGGGCGCCGCTGCTGCCGGCAGTTGCGCTCGTCTATCTGGCGGCGACGCTCGACTCGGCGCGGCGCTACTATCGCGGCCGCGGCGGGACGTGGAAGGGGAGGGTGCAATGGCAGAGTCAGCGTTGACGCCCGGCGTCGAGACAAACTCCGGCAAAGGCCGGACCGACGAGAATTTCCCGGTCGGCTCGTGGCTCATTCGCCGCGAACTGCGGCCGCACGTGCATGCCTTCTATCGCTTCGCCCGCAACGCCGATGACGTTGCCGACAACCCGAATCTTTCGGCCGAGGACAAGATCAGGCGGCTCGATCATATGGCGGAGGTCCTCGACGGCGCCCTTGGCGTCGATGCGCCGGCCGCCGCCGCCATGCGCGTGAGCCTGCTCGAAACCGGCGTGACGACACAGCATTGCCATGACGTGCTGCGGGCGTTCCGGCTCGATGCGACCAAGCTGCGCTATCGCGACTGGGACGATCTCATGGACTATTGCCGCTATTCGGCGGCGCCGGTCGGACGACAGCTTCTCGACCTTCACGGCGAGCCGCGGTCGACCTGGCCGCCTTCGGACGCGCTGTGCAGCGCGCTCCAGGTGCTGAACCATCTTCAGGATTGCGGCGAGGATTTCCGCGCGCTCGATCGCGTCTATCTGCCCGAGCGCGATCTCGCGGCCTGCGGCGCGCGCATCGAGGAGCTGCAGAAGAATCACTCGAGCGCGGCGCTGCGGGCGACGATCCAGCGCCTGCTCGATGCCACGGCGACGCTGATCGATGAAGCACGGCCGCTGCCGTCGGCGGTGCAGAGTCCGGGGCTGCGGCGCGAATGCGCGGTCATCCTCACGCTTGCGGAACGGCTGTTGCGCCGGCTGCGGCACGGCGATCCGCTGGCGACGCGGGTCAAGCTCGCGCGCACCGATTTCGCCGCCGCGTTCGTGCGTGGTTTCGTGCGGGGCCGCGCGTGAGCGCACTTCTCGCCGAGGACGATGCGGCGCTGCGGGCCGCGATCCGCGACCGGGTGATCGCTGCCGGCAGCTCGTTCTATTGGGCGATGCGGCTGCTGCCGCCGGCGCGACGCGACGCGATGTTTGCAGTCTATGCGTTCTGCCGCGTCATCGATGACATTGCCGACAGCGACGACCCGAGCGCAGCGAAGCTCGCCGCACTGGCGGAATGGCGCGATGAGGTGGCGACGATCTTCGCGTTCCGTCCGACCCGGCCGCTGGCGCGCGTGCTGGCGCCGGTCGTCGCGGAATACCGGTTGCGGCAGGAGGATTTCCTCGCCCTCATCGACGGCATGGAGATGGATGCGCGCGAGCCCATTCAGGCGCCGAGCCTCGCCACGCTCGACCTCTATTGCGATCGCGTGGCCAGCGCGGTCGGACGCCTGTCGGTGCGGATCTTCGGCGACGCGTCGCCGGCCGCCGATCGCGTCGCGCATTCCCTCGGCCGCGCCTTGCAGCTCACCAACATCCTGCGCGATCTCAGCGAGGACGCCGCCCGCGGCCGGCTCTATCTGCCGCGCGAACCGCTGGAGCAGCACGGCATCGCCGATTTCGCGCCGGAACGCGCGCTCGCCCATCCCAGGGTCGAACGGGTCTGCGCGGCTGTCGCAGCGATGGCGGAGCGGCATTTCGCCGATGCCGAAGCGGCGATGGCACAATGCTCGCGGCGGGCGATGCGGCCGGCCGCGGTGATGGCGGCGGTCTATCGCGCGGCGCTCGACCGGTTGCGCCGGCGCGGCTGGTTGCGGCTCGACCAGCCAGCCGCGGTGCCGCGGCCGGTGAAGATCTGGCTCGCGTTGCGACACGGGCTATTGTGAGCCGCTTTGCGCGCATGCACGTGATCGGTGCCGGCATGGCAGGATTGGCGGCGGCGGTGCGCCTCGCCGATGGCGGGCACGCGGTCGTACTCTACGAGGCCGCACCCCATGCCGGCGGCCGCTGCCGCTCTTATTTTGATGCCACGCTTGGCTGCCGCATCGACAACGGCAATCATCTTCTGCTCGCGGGCAATCGCGCGGCCATGCGCTTTGTCGCCGCGATCGGTGCGGCCGACACGTTGGCCGGTCCGGCGGAAGCGGCGTTCCCCTTTCTCGATCTCGCCACCGGCGAGCGCTGGGTGCTGCGGCCCGGCACGGGGCGGGTCCCGTGGTGGATTTTCGACAAGGCGCGCCGCGTTCCGGGAACGAAGCTGTGCGAATATCTCGCCGCGCTGCGACTGGCCGTGGCTTCGCGCGGCGGCACCGTCGCCGAGGTCCTCGATCGCCAGACCCCGCTCTTTCGCCGTTTCTGGCGGCCCTTGACCGTCGCCGTTCTCAACACCTGCGCGGCCGAGGCGTCGGCGGCGCTGCTGGCGCGGGTGGTGGCCGAGACCTTCGCCCGGGGCGGCGCGGCCTGCCGGCCGCTCGTGCCGAAAGTCGGGTTGTCGGAATCGCTGGTCGAACCGGCGCTCGCGCATCTGCGCCGCTGCGGCGCCGAGCTTCGCCTCGCCACGCGCCTGCGCGGGTTCGAGTTCGATAGCGGGCGCGTGACGGGGCTGGCGTTCGAGGCCGGCACCGCGCCGCTCGGCGACGACGAGGCGGTCGTGCTGGCGGTGCCGGCGTCGGTCGCGACGCGCATCCTGCCCGGGCTCGCCGCACCCGAGCAGTTTCGCGCCATCGTCAACGCCCATTACCGGATCGCGGTCGGCGACGACGCGCCGCTTTTCGTCGGCATCATCGGCGGCACGGCCGAATGGGTGTTCCGCAAGCCCGGCGTGCTGTCGGTGACGGTGAGCGCCGCCGAGGGCCTGATCGACTGGCCCGCCGAGGAGCTGAGCCTGCGCCTGTGGCGCGATGTCGAGCAGGCTTATGGCCTGCCCCGACAGGAGGTCCCGCCGGCACAGATCGTCAAGGAACGGCGCGCCACCTTCGCCGCTACGCCGGCCGAAGTGGCGCGCCGCCCGCCGCAGCGGACGCGCTGGCGCAATCTCGCCTTGGCCGGCGATTGGACCGACACGGCGCTGCCTGCCACCATCGAAGGCGCGATCCGGTCGGGCCATGCAGCGGCGGCAGTGCTGGCTGCATGAAAAGCGCTTGAGCCCATGCCGGCTGCACACCAAAGTGGCGCGCCATTTCCGAGCTTGCGCGTGATGTCCGACACCTTGGTACCTCAAGACCTCGACGCCGGCGACACTGCCGCGCTCGAGCGCGGCGTCGGCGCGGCGGAGGCGGCGCTGATCGCGCTCCAGCGCGGCGACGGGCACTGGGCGTTCGAGCTCGAGGCCGATGCGACGATTCCGGCCGAGTTCATCCTGCTCGGCCATTTCCTCGACGAGGTCGACGACACGGTCGAGACGGCGCTCGCGCGATATCTGCGCGCGATCCAGGGCGAGCACGGCGGCTGGCCATTGTTTCATGGCGGCGCGTTCGATCTCTCGGCCAGCGTCAAGGCCTATTTCGCACTCAAGGCGGCGGGCGATGCCGCCGACGCGCCGCACATGGCGCGGGCGCGGGCGGCCATTCTCGCCCATGGCGGGGCGGCGCACTGCAACGTCTTCACCCGCATCCAGCTCGCGCTCTTCGGCGAGGTTTCCTGGCGCGCCGTGCCGGTGATGCCGGTCGAGATCATGCTGCTGCCGCGCTGGTTCCCATTCCATTTGAGCAAGGTTTCGTACTGGTCGCGGACCGTGATCGTGCCGCTGCTCGTGCTGATGGCGATGCGGCCCAAGGCGCGCAATCCGCGCCGCGTCGCGATCCGCGAGCTGTTCGTGCCGGACACGGAAGCGCAGGCGCCGCGCGCGCGAGGCTCGATCTGGGCGACCGTGTTCAATGCGGTGGACTCGGTGCTGCGGCGCGTGGAGCCGTGGTTTCCCAAGCGCCATCGGCAGCGCGCGATCGACGCGGCGGTGCGCTTCGTCGTCGAGCGGCTCAATGGCGATGATGGGCTCGGCGGCATCTATCCCGCCATCGCCAACAGCGTGATGATGTTCGACGCCCTCGGATCTGCCAAGGACGATCCTCACGCCGCCATCGCGCGAGAGGCGCTGCGCAAGCTCCTGGTGCTGGAACCGGGGCGGTCCTATTGCCAGCCCTGTCTGTCGCCGGTGTGGGACACCGGGCTGGCAGCGCTCGCGCTGATGGAGGCGGGCGGCGAAGGTGCCGCGTTGGCGGTGCGGCGCGGGCTCGATTGGCTGGTCGCGCGCCAGGAGTGTCGCGTCATCGGCGACTGGGGCGAATGGCGGCCCGGCCTGCGGCCGGGCGGCTGGGCCTTTCAATACGCCAATCCGCATTATCCCGATCTCGACGACACCGCCATGGTGGCCATCGCGCTCGACCGGTTCGATCGCGTCCGCTATCGCGAAGCCGTCGACCGCGCCGCGGAATGGATCGTCGGCATGCAATGCCGCGGCGGCGGGTGGGGCGCGTTTGACGCCGACAACGAGTATTATTACCTCAACTACATCCCGTTCGCGGATCATGGCGCGCTGCTCGATCCGCCGACCGCGGACGTTTCGGGGCGCTGCGTCGGCATGCTGGCACAGCTTGGCGCGCGCGCGCCGCAGACTGTGCGCGAAGCGGGGCTTGCGTTCCTGCGGCGCGAGCAGGAGACCGATGGCGCCTGGTTCGGCCGCTGGGGCACCAATTACATCTACGGCACGTGGTCGGTGCTGGTCGCGCTCCAGGCCGCCGGCGTGGACAAGGCATCGCCGATGGTGCGTCGCGCCGTCGGCTGGCTCCTGGCGAAGCAGCGCGACGACGGCGGCTGGGGCGAAGACGGCGCCTCTTATTGGCAGGACGGCCCGCGCGGCGCAGGCAAAGCCAGCACCGCCTCGCAGACCGCGTGGGCGCTGCTCGCCCTGATGGCCGCCGGCGAGGTCGATCATCCCGCGGTGGCGCGCGGTGTGCGCTATTTGCTCGCGACGCAGCGGCCGCACGGATTGTGGGACGAAGACTGGTACACGGCGGTGGGATTCCCGCGCGTGTTCTATCTGCGCTATCACGGTTACCGCGCGTATTTTCCGCTGTGGGCGCTGGCACGCTATCGCAACCTCCGCCGCGGCGACGGGACCGGCGCCGTCTTCGGCATGTGATGGCGCTCGCCGCAGTCACGGGGCTGGCGGCGGAGGCGAGGATCCTGCAGCGTCGCGGTATCGAAGCGGTCGCAACGGGCGGCGATCCGGAACGGACGGCGGCAGCCGTCGAGCGCATCCTCGCCACCGCGGCGTCGCTCATGAGTTTCGGCATCGCCGGCGCGCTCGCGCCGGGCCTCGCGCCCGGGACGCTGCTGCTGCCGCGGCGTGTCGTGAGCGAAGGAACGGCGATCACGGTCGATGAGGCGTGGCGGGGGCGCGTCGACGAAGCGCTGCGCGCGCTCGGTCTGCGCCCGGTCGCGGACGACATTCTCGGCGCGACGGCGATCATCGCTGCGCCGGAGGAAAAGGCGCGGCTTCATCGGCGCACGGGCGCCGTGGCGGTCGATCTCGAAAGCCACATCGCGGCAGTGGCGGCGCAGCGCTTGAGCCGGCCGTTCATGGTCCTGCGCGCGGTCGCCGATCCGGCCGGATTTGCCCTGCCGCCGGCCGCGGCAGTCGGCCTTGACGCCGCGGGCCGCGCCGCGCTCTTGCCGGTGCTGGGCTCGATCCTGCGCGATCCGGCGCAGGTGCCGGCGCTGCTGCGCCTGGCGCGGCACACGCGCAGGGCGCTCGCGGCGCTGACGCAGGCGGCGGCGGCCTTGTCGTGGCCCGGCGGCGAAGGATAGTCTCGGACGCACGGCCGGACGGGAGGAAACGATGGCGGTAGCAGGAACGTCGACGCGCAAGCTCACCATGGACGACATCAGGGCGGCAGCGGAGCGGCTGAAGAACTGGGGAAAATGGGGCGCCGACGACGAGATCGGCACGCTCAACTACACGCGTCCCGAAGACGTTGTCGCGGCGGCGCGGCTCGTGCAGAAGGGCAAGGTCATGTCGCTGGCGCTCGCCTTCGACAATCGCGGGCCGCAGGGCGGCAAGAGCAACTATCCGTCGCTCGGCCGCTTCAATCCGATCCACGTGATGCTGCGCACCGGTACCGATGCCTATTCGGGCGTGCTCGACAGCCGCAAGATCCGCGGCGCCGACGACATCGTCATCATGCCGATGCAATGCGGCACGCAATGGGACGGGCTCGGCCACATCTTCTACGGCGATCACATGTGGAACGGCTATGACTGCCGCACCGTCACCTCGGCGGGGGCGCAGAAATGCGGCATCGAGAAGACGCGCGACCGCATGGTGGGGCGCGGCGTGCTGTTCGACATTCCGCGCATGCTTGGCCAGGACCATCTGCCTGACGGCTTTGCCGTCACCTGCGATGTGCTCGACAGCGCCGAGCGGCATTTCGGGGCCGCGGTCGGACGCGGCGATTTCCTTCTCGTGCGCACCGGCCAGGTCGAGGCCAAGCTCGCGGCCGCGAGCTGGGACGGCTATTCCGGCGGTGACGCGCCCGGGCTCGCGTTCGAGACGCTCGACTGGCTGCACAAGAAGCAACTCGCGGCGATCGCCACCGACACCTGGGGCGTCGAGGTCCGGCCCAACGAGACCGACGAGGCGAACCAGCCGTGGCATTGGATTTCAATCCCGATCATGGGCCTGACCGTGGGCGAGATCTTCCATCTCGCGGAACTCGCCGAGGACTGCGCCGTTGACAAGCGCTATGAATTCATGTTCGTGGCGCCGGCCTTGCCGGTGACCGGCGCGGTCGGCTCGCCGGTCAATCCGCTCGCGATCAAGTGAAAGGAGTTGGCGCCATGCCACGCGTCAGTGAAATCGAAGACGACGGCGGCGATCCGACGCTGATGGAGGCGTTCGAGAAGGAACGTGCGCGGTTCGGCGGCCTCCTGAACCCGACCAAGGTCATGGCGCATTGCCCGCCGATCCTGCGCGCGGCCAAGCTGCTCTCGGCCTCGATCGAGCAATCGGGACAGCTTCCGGCGGCGCTCCTCGCGCTCGTCTATCTCCGCGTCGCGTCGATCAACGGCTGCCCGTTCTGAATCGACATCAATTCCATCCGTGTGATGGAAGGCGACGAGGGCGCAGCGAAGGCCGCTGCGGTGGCGAACTGGCGCGAAAGCGGTCTCTTCAGCGAGACCGAGCGCATCGCGCTCGACTATGCCGAGCGCGTGACGATCACCGGCCAGAAGGTCGATGACGCGTTGTTCGCGCGCCTCAAGCAGCACTTCACCGAGGCGCAGATCGTCGAATTGACCGGCGCGATCGCGCTCGAGAATTTCCGCAGCAAGTTCAACCCGGCGCTGGGCGTCGAGGCGCAGGGCTTCTGCCTCATTCCGAAACGATCGGGCTAACTCACTGCCAGCGGCGCGGCGATGTCGATGTCGGTGGCGACGTCGAGAATGACCGGCCGGCCGGCGGCGAGCGCGCGCTCGAACGCGGCGGCGAAATCTCCGGCCTTTTCAACGCGGATGCCAACGGCGCCGAGATCCTCGGCGATCCTGGCGAAATTCACCTTGCCGAAGGTCCAGAGCTCGCGCGACCGCTCGGTCGGGTTGCCGCCATAGGCGCGATCGAAGCCGCGCTTCGATTGATTGCCGCCGTTGTTGTTGTTGACCACGGTGACGGTGTTGATGCCCCAGCGCACCGCGGTCTCGATCTCGGCGAGGTGATACCAGAAGCCGCTATCGCCGGTGAACGCCACGACCGGCCGGTCCGGCGCACCGCATTTCGCCCCGAGCCCCGCCGAGAACGCCCAGCCGAGATGCCCGGCGCTGCGGAGATAGCTCTGCCGGGGACTGCGCAGATCGAAGAACCCGCCCATCCACATGCCGGCGTGGCCGGTATCGACGACGACGATGGCATCCTCGGGCATCAGCCGCGACAGCTCGCCGACGAGCCGCTCGGGCCGGATCGGCCAGGCGTTGGACGACAGTGCCGGCCCCTGCTTATCGTACCATTCGCGGCAGATGCCGCTGGCGGTCTCGAGCCACTTCCGGCGGCGCGCGGCAGTCGCGCCGTTGGCCTGTTCGAGCATGCGCGCGAGCGTCGCCTTGGCGTCGCCCAGCACCGCCGCCTTGAGCGGATAGTTGCGGCCGATCGCCTCGGGCTCGATGTCGATCTGGATTGCCGGCACGCCGATCTTGGGCACCGCCCAGAAATGCGTGGTCATGCCGCCGGTTTCGGTGCCGATGAAGCAGACGAGATCGGCCTCGCCGACGACGCGGTTGGCGCTCTCGCGGGAATAGGAGCCGACCACGCCGACCGCAAGCGGATGGCTCGCGATGATCGTGTCCTTGCCGGTGAGCGAGGTCGCAACCGGAATGGCGAGTGTCTCGGCCAAGCTCACCAGCTCGCGCGCCGCGCCCGAGGCGTGCACGCCGCCGCCGGCGACGATCACCGGCCGGTCCGCGTTTTCCAGCAGCGTCAGCGCGGCGCGGACGCTCGCCGCATCGGGCTCGGGGCGGAACGGCGGCACGCGCGCGAATTGGGGCTCGGCGGCCGCCTCCATGTCGGCTTCGTCGGCGTCGATCTGCCCTTCATTGCCGCGGAACTGAAGATGGACCGGGCCGGGCGTGCCGGAGACGGCGGTGCGGAAGGCCTGGCGGATCATGTCGGGAAAGCGCTCAACCGCGTCGATGGTGACGTTCATCTTGGTCACCGGCGCGAAGGCGGGAACGTCGTCGATCTCCTGATAGACTTGGCGGAACTTGGTGCGCGGCTCGCGGCCGCCGGTGAAGGCGATCACCGGCGAATGCGCGAGCCATGCGTCCCTGAGGCCCGCGGCGAGATTGAGCGCGCCCACCACCTGCGCCATGCAGATGCCGGGCCGGCCCGAGGCGCGTGCATAGCCGTCCGCCATATAGGCGGCCGATTTCTCGCCATGGGTCTGAATGCGCTTGATGCCGGTGCGGCGCTCCATCTCCGCCAGCGTGCGGCGCAGCACCGCCGGCACCATGAAGACATGGGTGACGCCATAGCCGTCGAGCATCTCGGCAAGAACTTGCGCACCCGTGACCTTTGCCATCGCCCTCTCCCCGCAGAGTCCCGCCGCCCTTGGCTTATGGCGTTACTCTAGCGGAAGCGTGCATGGCGCGGGACTCGCTTGTCCCGGCGCGATCGAACCGGGCGAGGCCTTCAGGCGCGGCCGGCGCCGGGCTGCGGGACGAACTCGATGCCGAGATTGCCGGTCTCGCTCCAGACCACCGTGCCGCGGAACATGCCGAGCCCCGTGACCATCAAGGTGACGGCCTGGCCGATTCCGACCGCGGGCGCGCGGGCGATCCGGGCGCCGCCGCGCGAGATGTCGACGACGAGGCAATGGCACGGGCCGCGCGCCGTCTGCAACACGGCGCTCCAGAGAATTTGCCGGCGCCGATCCTCGCGCGCCTCGACCGGCCCCACCGGCATCTCGGCGGCGGCAAGCGCGGCGGAATTGCGCGAAGTCATGTCAAAACGCCCCGTTCTCCCCGACCTCCGAAGAATGGGACAGCGATCATTAATCTCACGTTAGCGGCCGCCGTTATACGGCCCGAAATCAGAAGATTTCGAAATACTCGCGCTGCTCCCAATCGGTCACGGTCTGGTGGAAGCGCGCCAGCTCTGCCGCCTTGAGGCGAAGATAATAGGCGACGAACCCCTCGCCGAGCCCGGCCCGCAGGCAGGCATCCTGCGCGAGCGCGGCGAGCGCCTCGTCGAGCGTCCGCGGCAGCGGCGTCGCCGCCGCCTCATAGGGTGCGTCGGCGGAAGGTCCGGGATCGAGCCGCCGCGCCATGCCGTCGAGGCCGCACAGGATCTGCGCCGCAAGGTAAAGATAGGGATTGGCGGCCGGCTCGCCGGCGCGGTTCTCGAGATGGGTCGCGGGATCGCCGGGCTGGCCCACGACCCGGATCATCACGCCGCGATTGTCGTGCCCCCAGGTCGCGCGGTCGGGCGCGAGCGCGTAGGGGACATAGCGCTTGTAGCCGTTGATGGTGGGCGTTGTGAACGCGGTGGCGGCGGCGGCATGGTCGATGAGCCCGGCGAGATAGTGCCGGGCGAGCGGCGACAGGATGTCGCCGCCGCCGGCGACGAAGGCGTTGCGGCCGGACTTGCGTTCGCGCAGCGACTGATGCAGATGCCAGCCGCTCGACACCATGTGCTCGAGGCGCGGGCGGCACATGAAGGTCGCGTGATAGCCGTTGCGATGGCAGATCTGCTTCACCGCGCTACGGAACAGGATCATCCAGTCGGCCGATTCGATGCCGATCCCCGGGCGGAACGTCATCTCGCATTGGCTCGGCCCGTACTCGACCTCGATCGAGCGCAGCGGCAGGCCAAGCTTGACGACGTCGCGGCGGATCAGCTCGAGCACCGGGTCGAGCGCGTCGTAACGCTGCTCGGTGAGATACTGGTAGCCCTTGTTGAGAAGGGTGACCGAAGGCGGCGTGCCGGGCTGTCCCGCATCGCTCGGCCGCAGCTGCGGATCGTCGAGCCGGAAGACATGGAATTCGACCTCGAGCCCGGCGACGAGGTCATAGCCTTCCGTCGCCAACTGCGCGACCGCCCGGCGCCCCACCTCGCGGGTCGAATAGGGCACCGGCTTGCCGTCGGCGAAATGGACGTCGCAGAGCAGCCATCCGGTGCCGGGCGCCCAGGGCAGGACGCGAAAGCTCAAGGGATCGGCGACCAGCAGCACGTCGGCCGCGCCGCGCATCCCGGCGACGAGCGGGTCCTCGCCGGCGGTGAAGACGGGAAAGACGGTGCGGTGCGCGGTGTCCTTCAACAGCAGCGTCGAGGCGATGCCGATGCCGTCGCGCATCGCGCCCGGCGCTTCGGCCGCGACCACGGTCTTGCCGCGCAGGATGCCGTGCTGATCGGCGAAGGAAAGACGGACCAGATCGATTCCTTCGGCCTCGATGCGGCGGGTGATCTCGGCCGCCGCCTTGGTCTGCGCGTCGCTCCAGAGCCCGTGGCGCTCGACGAAGCTGCCGCGTTCCTGCCGGCGCGTCACGCGGACCAGCTCGCGGTCTTGCGGCGCTCGGCATCGGCGTCGCGCCAATATTGCTGCCAGGCATCGGTCGGGCCGATCCCGTCAATGGCGGCGGGGCCGCGGAGCCGCGCGGCCTCTTCTTGCGTCAGCACCATCAACGGCCGCTCGCCGCGCCTCGCGCCGGCGATGGCGTCGAGCAGGATGCGGCGGTAAAGCGCGATCGCCGTATCGCTATAGCCCAGAGTCTCGCGCGTTCGGTCGTGGATGGGGCCTTGCGATTCGATCGCCCATTGATCGTGCACGTTGATGTCGGTGCCCATC
>Ga0307374_10010614_pt1 | contig 13293 bp, 12 predicted proteins | sample OX3MG_FD_202532 | JGI IMG/M metagenome (GOLD analysis project Ga0307374, IMG submission 202532) | Soil microbial communities from Risofladan, Vaasa, Finland - OX-3 | ecosystem: Environmental > Terrestrial > Soil > Coastal area > Acid sulfate soil | place: Finland: Risofladan, Vaasa | collected...
GAATTGCGCCGCGTGAGCAAGATGATTGCGGCGCGCATCGGACGCGACGGCGGATTCGAATCGTCGTGCGCATCGCCGATGCCGGCGCGCGGCGGGCTGAGGGAGCTTTGATGGACGAGCCAGCGAAAATCTCCGTGGTGATACCGGTGTTCAACGAAGTGAACACAATCGGCACGGTCATCGATCGCGCGCTCAAATGCGGCTTCGACGCCGAAGTGATCGTGGTCGATGACGGATCGACGGACGGCACGCGCGAGTTCCTGCGGAAATTCGAGCATCCCCGGGTGCGATGCTTTTTTCATGCGCAGAACAAGGGCAAAGGCGCCGCACTGAGGCTTGGCTTCGCCGCCGCCGCGAACCCATACGTGTTCGTCCAGGACGCCGACCTGGAGTACGATCCCGCCGACTACCGCCTGATGATCGGGCCGCTGCTCGACGGCCGCGCGGACATGGTTTACGGCTCGCGCTTTCTTGGCGGACCGCATCGCGTGCTGCTCTTCTGGCATTACCTGGGCAACCGGATGCTGACGCTCGCGTCGAATATCATCAGCGATCTTAACCTGAGCGACATGGAGACCGGGCAGAAAGCTTTTGTGCGGGACAAGCTGATGCAACTGAAACTCTCAGCCGACCGCTTCACGTTCGAGCCGGAAATCACCGCCAAGGCGGCGCGCGCGCGATGGCGAATATACGAAGTTCCGGTGTCGTACTCGGGCCGCACGTACGACGAGGGCAAAAAGATCGGATGGCGCGACGCGATCACGGCGATCTTCGCGATTTTTTATTATCGGTTCTTCGACTGAGGCACCGCCGGTCCTCGGACGCTATCGAACTATCTCTACGTGAAACCTCCCGCAAACGAACCGCCGCACCTGGACGCGAACCCCTCGCTGCGCGTGGCCGGCGTCGATCCCGAACGCGGCTTTGCCGGCGGAGAGACGCAAGTGATGGGCCTGACGCTCGAGCTCGCGCGGATGGGGCATCGCGCGGAGCTGATCTGCGATCCCAAGGGGCGGCTCTACGAGCGGGCGCGGAGCGAGGGCGTGACGTGCCATCCGCTCAGAATCCGCAACTCGGTGGACTTGCCGGCGGCGATCCGGTTTCGCGCGATCCTGCGCCGCGGGCGGTACGATATCGTGCATTTTCATACCGCGCGGGCGCACGCGATGGCGCCGTATGCGCGTGGGTTTGCGCGCGGTTTGGTCGTGACCCGCAGGATGGACTATCGTCCGAACCGGCTCTTTGCGCCGCTCCTGTTTGGCCGGGCGGTGGATGGCGTCGCGGCGATTTCGCGGGGCGTCGCCGATTCCCTGGCCGCGGCGGGCGTCGCGCGCGAACGCGTGACGATTATCCCAAGCGGAGTCGATTGCGAGCACTTTCGCCCCGCCGATAACGCGGCGCGCGCCGCAGCACGCGCCGCGCTGCAAATCCCCCCGCAGGCGCTCGTGCTCTCCACGGTTGGGATGCTCGAGCCGCGCAAGGGTCATCGCCATCTGCTCGAGGCGATCGCGCGAATCGCGCGCGGCGGCGAAATCGCGAATCTGGCCGCCCTAATCGCGGGTGACGGCAGTTTGCGCGCGAATCTGCAGCGCGACGCCGAGATGCTCGGAATCGCGTCGATGGTGCGCTTTTTGGGGCGGCTCGATGACGTTCGCACTGTACTGGCCGCAACCGATATCTTCGTGTTCCCTTCCCTGCGCGAGGGACTGGGTGTTGCCATACTGGAAGCGGCGGCCAGCGGGTTGGCGATCGTGGCGAGCGACACGGGAGGAATTGGCGACGTGATCGAAGATGGCGTTACCGGAATACTGGTGAAGCCGGGCGACAGCGAGGCGCTCGCGCGCGCGATCGCACGGATGGCCGCGGCGCCAGGGGAGCGCGCCGCGATGGGACAGGCCGCGCGCATTCGCGCGGAACGGGAATTTGCGATGACCACGATGGCGGCGCGGACGGTGGAACTCTACCGTTCCTGTCTGGCCGCGATCGGAAGGAAGAACTGATCACGATGCGGAGCATGACTGGATTCGGACGGGCGGTGGTCGAGCGCGCGGGAGTCCGCGTGACGGCTGAAATTCGATCCCTCAATCAGCGTTTCTTCGAGTTGAAACTCAATCTGCCGCGCGGATGGGGCGAATACGAAGCCGAGATCCGCAAAACAATTCAGGCCTCGGTCGCGCGCGGGCGGGTCGAGCTGTTTATCAAGTACACCGCGCTCAAGCCGCCGCCAGCGCGGCTCGAGGTCAATGAAACGCTTGCCAATCAGTACGTTGCCGAGCTGCGCCGATTGGGCAAGCGGCTGCATCTCAATGGCGACCCGGGAATTGAGGCGATTCTGAACCGCCCCGAGATCTTTCACGTCGTCGAAGAAGAGAACGACGCTGGCGCCGCCGTCAAGCTCGCTGCTACCGCGCTCAAGGGCGCTCTCAAAGCGCTGGATACCGAGCGCGTGCGCGAAGGTATCAGCATGCGCCGCGACTTCGGCGAGCGGGTCAAACGAATTCACGCGGCGATTCCGCGAATCGAGCGGCTGGCGGAAGAAACTCGCGCCGAGATAATGAGAAACTTCGAGGCGCGGATTCGCGAGCTGCTGGCCGAGCTGCCGGTCAACGAGAAGCGCCTCTACGAAGAGGCCTCGATCGCGTCGCAGCACGGCGATATCAGCGAGGAAATCACCCGCCTGAAAACGCATCTCGAAGGTCTGGAAGGGCTGCTCGATCGCAAGGGTCCAGTGGGCAAATCGATCGAGTTCCTGCTGCAGGAAATTAACCGCGAAGTTAATACGATGGGTTCGAAGTCGCAGAATGCGGCGCTTTCCCAGGTCACGGTCGAGGTGAAGGCAGAGGCGGAAAAGATGCGCGAGCAGGTGCAAAACATCGAGTAGGCGTAGTATAAAACATTATTTGCAATTCGCCGGACCCGCTTGTAGTGTCGAAACCGATACACCTTCCGCCTCTCAGACGCGGTATAATCTTCATACTCTCCGCTCCTTCCGGGGCGGGTAAGACCACGCTCTATCGCGCGGCTCTCAAAGGGATCGCGGGACTGGAATTCTCGGTCTCGCTGACCACGCGGCGCCCGCGCGGAGCAGAGGTTGACGGAGTTGATTATCATTTCGTGAGCGAAACGAAATTTACCGCGATCCGCGACGGCGGGGGACTGGCCGAATGGGCAAGTGTCTTCGACGCCTCGTACGGAACGCCGCGCGCGCCGCTGGAGGCCGCGGTCGCCGAGGGCCGCGACATCCTGCTTGATATCGATATCCAGGGTGCGCGCCAGATTCGCGATAAGTATCCCGACGACGCGGTGGCAATTTTCGTTCTGCCGCCCAGCTTCGCTGAACTTGAAGGGCGCCTGCGCGGGCGCGGCACCGAAACCGAAGATTCGATCCAGCGCCGCCTCAAACGCGCGCGCGCGGAAACGCGCGAATGGCCCTCGTACGACTTTCTGATCGTCAATAACGAAATCAACCGTTCGGTCGGCGAGCTGGAAGCGATCGTCAACGCCGAACGGCTCCGCTCGGCCCGCCTGCGCGAGGGGTTCGCGCCGTGGAAGAGCTAGCGCAAGCCGCCACCGCGCCCGACGAATTGGCGCCCCTGCTCGCGCGGGTGCAATCCTACAATCCCGCCGCCGACCTCGAGCTGATCCGCCGCGCCTACGATTTTTCGGCGCGGATGCACGCGGAGCAGAAGCGCGACTCGGGCGAGCCTTACGTCACGCATCCGCTGAACGTCGCGATGATCGCCGGCGAGCTGAAGCTCGACGTCGCGTCGATCGTCGCGGCGCTGTTGCACGACGTGGTCGAGGACACCGCCACGCCGCTCGATGAGGTCCGCGCGCTGTTTGGCGACGAGGTCGCGCAACTCGTCGATGGGTTGACGAAAGTCTCGAAGATTACGTTCCAGAGCCGCGCCGAGAAGCAGGCCGAAAACTTCCGCAAGATGATCATCGCGATGTCGCATGACATCCGGGTGGTTCTGATCAAACTTGCCGATCGCCTGCACAACATGCGCACGCTCGAATCGTTGAGCGCCGACCGCCAGCTCGAAATCGCGCGTGAGACGATCGAGATCTACGCGCCAATCGCGCATCGGCTCGGCATCTACTGGCTCAAGTCGGAACTCGAAGACCACGCCTTTCGCTACCTGAACCCGTCGTCGTATTCGACGCTCAAGGCGTTCGTCGCCAAGACCCGCAAGGAGCGCGAGGAATATATCCGCGACGTGATTGCGATTCTTTCGCGCCGCCTCGAGGAATCGGGGGTCAAGGCGGAAGTGACGGGACGGCCCAAGCATTTCTTTTCGATTCACTCGAAGATGCAGGAGCTCGCGCTTTCTTTCGATCAGATCTATGACCTGGTCGCGTTCCGCATCATCGTGGCGACGGTGCGCGAATGTTACGAGGCGCTCGGCGTGGTGCACGCGAACTGGAAGCCGGTGCCGGGCCGCTTCAAGGATTATATCGCGTTGCCGAAGGCGAACATGTATCAGTCGCTGCACTCGACCCTGATCGGGCCGCGCGGACAGCGCATGGAAGTGCAGATTCGCACGCGCGAGATGCACGAGGTCGCCGAAGAGGGAATCGCCGCGCACTGGAGCTACAAGGAAGGCGTGCGCGCCAAGGAGATCAAGGAGACCGAACGCTTCGCGTGGCTGCGCCGGCTGATCGAATGGCAGCAGAACCTGAAGGATCCGCAGGAATTTCTTTCGACCGTCAAGGACGATCTGTTTCCCGAGGAAGTTTTCGTTTTTACGCCCAAAGGCGACGTGCTGGATTTTCCGCAGGGCGCGACGGTGATCGACTTCGCCTACCGCATCCACTCGCAGGTCGGCGCGCATCTGTCCGGCGCGCGGGTCAACGGAAGGATGGTTCCGCTGCGCTACAAGATGCGCTCGGGCGACACGGTTGAAGTGATCACGTCGGAGCGGCAGACGCCCGGAAAAGACTGGGCGAATTTCTGCGTGACCGCGCGCGCCAAGTCTCGAATCCGGCAATGGCTGCGCGCGCAGCAGGCCGAACGCTCCCGCGAGATGGGCGTGCAACTGCTCGATCGCGAACTCGAGGGGCTTCATCTGAGCGTCGCGCAATTGCGCGGCGCCAAGCGGCTCGAGCCGCTGCTCAAGGAATTTTCGCAGCGCGATATCGACGGCCTGCTCGCCGCGATCGGATACGGAATCATCACGCCCGGACAGTTGCTCGCCAAGGCGCTCACGCCCGACGAGCTCAAGACCTATCGCGACGGCAAAGTCGCCCCGCCCGCGCCGGTCGCGCCCGCAACCGCGCGCGAGCGCGCCGAGAAGGCCGCGCGCAAGGCGGCCAGCGGCGCGGTCGTGGTCTCGGGTATCGGCGACGTGCTGGTGCGGTTTGCGCGATGCTGCAGTCCGCTACCGGGCGAGGCGATCACCGGCTTCATCACGCGCGGGCGCGGCGTCACCGTGCACGTCGCGTCGTGCCAGCATGCGCTCAGCACCGATCCGCAGCGCCGCGTGCCGGTGGTATGGAAGGACGGCGAGGAAGCGCCGCGGCCGATCCGGCTCGAGGTGCTGTGTGTCGATCAGCCGGGCCTGCTCGCCGCGATGACCAAGACGATCGCATCGGCGGGGGTGAATATCTCGACCGCGGAAGTAAAGACGCGCGGCTCGGACGGGCGCGCGCTCTCGATTTTCGAGGTCAGCGTATCGAGCGCGCGGCAACTTAACATGCTGATGAATGCGATTGGCGCGATCGACGGTGTGATGCGCGTGTCGCGGATTGGCTACCACAACGCGGCGCGCGACGAGTAGGCGCGCGCCAGCCGGGACCGAGGCAAGGATATGAAGCGAGCGATCGAAACCGACAACGCGCCATCGGCGCTGGGCCCGTATTCGCAGGCGGTCGAGGATGGAGCGATGGTTTTCTGTTCGGGGCAGATCGGGCTCGACCCCCGCACCGGCGCGATTGTTACGGGCGGAATCGAGGCGGAGACGCGGCGCGTGCTCGCCAATATCCGCGAGGTTCTTTCAGCGGCCGGTCTGGGATTCGCCGACGTGGTCAAGACCACGATCTTTCTGTCCGACCTGGGCGACTTCGATCTGGTCAATCGCATCTATGGCGAACATTTCGAGCCGCCTTTCCCGGCCCGCTCGACGATTGAGGCGGCGGCGCTTCCGCGCAAGGCGCGGATCGAGATCGAAGCTATCGCGATGAAGCGCCGAAGCTGAACGCGGCGCGGCTAGCCAACATCGAGCACCCGTAACGCCGCGGCGTCGAAATAACGCCCCGACGGATCGAGCCTGCGCGCCGAGCGGATCAGGCGCTGCGCGTTTTCGCGCCTGAGTGCCGGCGACAGCGGGGCGTCATACAGGCGGGCCTGGTCGAGGTCCAGAATCACGACCGCAAAGCTTTCTCCCGATTGCGTTACGAACAGGTTGTGCAGGTTCAGGTCCGCGTGGAACAGCCCGTGGTTGTGCATGGTTGCGACCGCGGCGCGCGCCTTCAGCAGGATGTGCTCGCGCACCACGGGGTCGTCATCGGCGCGCACGAATTCCCACAAGGTCATCCCCGCAATCGCGCGGGTCAGAAAAAAGCCGCGATAGAAACCGGGACCGACCGGCTCGACGCTCGCACCCATCGGTTCGGCAACGCCGATACCGCGCCGGTGCGCCTCGGCCGCGACGACGAGTTCCTTTAGCGGGCGCGGTTCGAAACCAAAGTAGGTTTCGGCGAGCAGAAAACGCATCATACCGCCGCGGCGGGCGCGCCGGGCGAACAGTTCCGGTCCGCCGTCAAGGACAATTCGAAATCCGCTCGCGCGATTACCCGCTCCCTGCGCGCGCCCCGGAGACTCGATCTCGCGCAGGCGGGCTGCGACGACGGGAGCGTAGGGAAGAATCTCGCGATGCAAGATCAGCACGCGGCGCTCCAGCTCGAGCCGAACGAAGTTGGGATTCGGGCGCCAGTCAATTTGCGCGCGCGGCCTCATGGCGCGGCTCGCAGCGCGCCGCCTTCAACCTCGCCGGCGGCTGGCTCGGGCGGCATTCGCCAGACTCCCGTCGCCACGGCAAAGAATGCGGCGATCGACGACAGGAAGTGCGCCGAGTAAAACAGGGCCAGGTTGCCGAGGCGGCGTCCGGGCACGAAGTTCAGCAGGATCGAGATGGCAAAATAGGCGAGCGCCTTTGGCCGCACACGCGCGCCCCGCGGCGGCGCGGCAAGCAGTGTCGCAACCAGCAGCATGTAGGGTACGAGCAGCGCGGCGAAATAACTCTTCCATGAGATCGGCGCGAACCCGGGCATCAGGCAGAAAAGTCCCGCGAGCGCCGAGCGATCGCGATCGATCTCGTCGCCGGGCGTGCGCACGGCGCGCCAGATCCACTGCGCCTCGAGCGCGATCAGCACGCCCTCGAAGCCCATTCCCATCCACAGCGGGCGCGCGCCCGCCGCCGCCGCGTCCGCGCCAGCGCGCAGCTCGAGCCGCGCAATCCACGCCACCGCCGACTGATTGGTAAGCATCGTGCGATAGCGATCGGTCATCGAGGCGACCGAGCGGAGGTAGTCGGCGGTTTGATCGATCAGACCGTGCGGTCCGAAGAGCAGAATCGGGGCGGCGAGCAGCGCCATCGCGGCGACGATCGTCCAGCCGAGCGCGGCGAACCTGCCGCGCAGGAGCAGGTAGAGACCGGCCAGAACGGCAAAGGGCTTCACCAGTATTGCGGCGGCGAGCATCGCTCCTGAAGCCATCGTGCGTGATTCCCGCGAGTAAACGATCGCCCATGCGCACAGCGCGAGGACCGGCAGATTGACCTGTCCGTGCTCGAAGTTGTTGTTGATCAGAATCGAGGTCAAGACCACCGGCACGACAATCAGCGCCGCTGGCAGAGTCCGCGCACGCCCGAAGAGCATCGCGCCCGATCCGAGTATCAGCGCGAGCAGTCCCCACGCGTTGACGAGGAAAAACGCGCCCTGCGCCGCGTGCCGCGGCAGCAGCGCGAATGGCGCCATCGCGATCGCGAAAATCGGCGCGTAGAGGAAATGATCTTTCTCGCCGGACGGGTAAATCGGCCCGCCGCTCAGCACCCGCTGCCCCGCGTGATAGTACACCGCAAAGTCGCCCTGCATGCGCAGCGTGGCGGAAACGGCAAGCGCGACAAGATAGATTGCGAGCGCGCACCATGCGAGCTTGCGCGCGCGCTCGGCATCGAGCCGGATCATGGTGAATGCGGCGGGCGGGTCACTTTAGCGGCTGAGCCTCGTCGATCAGCATGATCGGGATGTCTTCACGAATCGGATAGACGAGGCGGCAGGCGTCGCAGACCAGGCCATCTTTGGCGTCGGTGAGGCGCAGGCCTCCCTTGCATTTCGGGCAGGCAAGAATTTCGAGCAATTCCTGGCTAACGGGCATCGCGGGGAACCTCCCGTGCGACGGCGGGGTAATCGTTTGGGACGCAAAATAGCGCGTCGATTAATTTATCGAGAACGCGCGCGTCGCCGTCCGTCATCGTCACTTCAACGCGCAAAGCGTACAAGGAATCGCGGGTGAACGGAAATCGCTCGAGCTTCACCAGGTCTTTTTCGGTCGTGACAATCAGATCGGCGTCGCGCGCGGCGGCCGCGATCTCCTGCCAGTCGGCGGCGGTGTACGAGTGATGATCAGGGAAGTCGAGCACCCCGACCAGTTCGGCTTCGAGCTCGCGCAGCATCGCGTGAAATGCCGCCGGATCCGCAAGTCCGCTGACCGCGAGCACGCGGCGTCCGGTGAGCGACGGCGCGGTTTCGGTCCAGGCGCCGTTTACGGAGCTGACCAGACTGCGCGGACGAAGCGCCGCGTGAAGAACCGGCCGCTGTTCAAGCCGCGCCAGTTGGGCCGCTGAAATCCCGGACGGCAAGCTCGCGTCCGAGGAAATTATCACCACGGCCGCGGCGCGCCGCAGCGCGGCCAGCGGCTCGCGCATCGGTCCGGCGGGCAGCATCCATCCATTGCCGAATCCTCGTTCGCGATTGACCAAAACCAGGTCAAGGTCGCGGCGCAGGCGCGTGTGCTGAAAGCCGTCATCAAGGATGACCGCGTCGAGCGGGCCGCGTGAGAGCAGCAGATCGATCGCGTCGCGGCGTCTGCGCGCGACAGCGATCGGCCCGTCGAAGCGCCGCGCCATCATCGCGGGCTCGTCGCCGGCCTGCGCCGCATCGAGCAGCAACTCGCCGCGATCCGCTACTAGCGCGGCGCGCGCGTCGCCGGACGCGCGATGGTAACCGCGGCTGACGATCGCAACGCCAAGTCCGGCGGCTTTAAGCCGCGTGGCAAGGAAGATCGTGAAGGGCGTCTTCGCGTTGCCGCCCACGGTCAGATTACCGACGCTGATTACCGGCACGGCCGCGGCGCTCGCGCGCCATCGCCACCACAGGTTTCGTGCGGCGACGGCGGTGCGAAGCACGCCGGCCGCGCCGCGCAGTGGAATTGCGAGGATGTAGTCGGCGGGCCGCGGGTCGCCGCGCCATAGCGCTTCAAGGCGCGGGCGGCGCATGGCTCGCGTGGGCATCGCGCGTCACCCGCCGGTGGCGAGGCGGCGCAGATGCTCGATCGTGGCGCGCGCCGCGCCTCCGGCGCTTTCGGCGGCGGCTTTCGCGCGCAGGCCGGCGCCGGTGCGCGCGCGCTCATCGTTCAACCATCGCGCGCACTGCTGCGCGAGTTCGGACGCGTCGCGGACGATAACGCCGCCGCCGGAATCGACCAGCGCCGTAGCCATCGCGCGCTGATTTTCATGGAATGGGCCGAATAGCACCGGCGCGGAAATCGCCGCCGGTTCGCCGACGTTCTGCCCGCCGCGCCCGGCAATCATGCTGCCGCCCACGAACGCAACGCTCGCGCGCCGATACATCCCGCGTAACTCGCCCATCGTGTCCAGCAGCAATACGGAGACATCTTCGCCGGGCGGCGCCGCGGTCTCGAGCGTGCTGGCGCGCAAGTAGGCGGCGCCGGCGGCGCGCAGCGTTGCTTCAACTTCCGGAGTGCGCGCGGGATGGCGCGGGGCGAGGACCAGCGCGAGCGCCGGAAAACGCGTCCGCAGGGTCTGCCATGCGGCAATCACGATCGCTTCTTCGCCGGGCGCGGTCGAGCCGGCGACCAGGAGCGGACGACCGGCGGCAAACCGCGCGAGCGCGTCGCGCAGCACAACTTCCTCACCCGCGAAGGAGACATCGAACTTGGTATTGCCGGTCACCGTGATTCGATCGCGTGCGGCGCCGAGCGCGGCGTAGCGGTGCGCGTCTTCCTCACTCTGGGCAAGAATCAGATGCGCCGACCCGAGCGCGTGTCCGAACAAGGATTTCGCGCGGCGATAGCGGCGCAGCGAGCGCGCGGAGATTCGGCCGTTGACGATCGCGACGCGCGCACCCGCCCGGCGCGCCTCGATAAAGTAGTTTGGCCACAGCTCGGTCTCGCCGATCAGCACCAGGCTCGGGCGCACTCCGCGCAGAAACCTGCGCACCGTCGCCGGACAGTCGAGTGGGGCCAGGGCGCACACCGCGGCGCAGGGAATTCGGCGCCGTGCGGCGTCGCGGCCGGTCGCGGTCATGGTAGTGACGACAATTCGCGCACCGTCGAGTTCGCGATGCAGCCCGGCGGCCACGGGGCGAATCGCCTCGACTTCGCCGACCGATGAGGCGTGAATCCAGATGCGCGGGCCGGCTCCGTTGGGGGCAAGCGTGATCGCGCCCATCCGTTCGCGGCGGTCCTGCCGATCGCGCGCGCCGGCCGCGGCGAGCGCAAACGGCAGAGCAGGGTACCAGAGCGAGTTGTAAATTACGCGAAGCATCGTGCCCCGCGGTCCAGCGCGAAGGTGCGCGGTGGACCGCTTAGTTCACCAAGCCGCCTTCGTGGAGCGTTTCGTCATCGGAGGCAAACTGGAGATCGTAAAGCTTGCGATATTCGCCGTTGCGCGCGAAGAGTTCGTCGTGGGTCCCTTCCTCGATAATCCGGCCGTGAACCACGACGACGATCCGATCAGCGCGGCGCACGGTGGACAGGCGATGCGCGATCACCAGGGTGGTGCGGTTGCGCATCAGCAATTCCAGGGCTTCCTGCACCGAGCGCTCGGATTCGGAATCGAGCGAAGAGGTTGCCTCGTCGAGAATCAGGATCGGCGCGTCCTTGACCAGCGCGCGGGCGATCGCGATTCGCTGGCGCTCGCCGCCGCTTAAGCGGACTCCGAGTTCGCCGACGATCGTGTCGTAGGCGGCGGGCAGGCGCATGATGAAATCGTGGGCGTTGGCCAATTTGGCCGCGGCGGTCACGCGTTCAAGCTTTCGCGACTCCGAGCCGTAAGCGATATTGGCGCGGATCGTGTCGTTGAACAGAAACGTATGCTGTGTCACAAGGCCGATCTGCGCGCGCAGCGAATCGATTTTGATGCGCCGCACGTCGATTCCGTCCACGGCGACGCGGCCCTCCTGCACGTCGTAAAAGCGCGGGATCAGATCGGCGATAGTGGATTTGCCGCCGCCGCTCATGCCGACCAGCGCGACCACCTTGCCCGCGCCGACCTCGAGATTGATATCGCGCAGCACCCATTCGGCGCCGTAGCGGAAGCTCGCGTGTTCCAGACGCACGCTGTGCGAACCGGCGGCAAGCTCGATGCCATCGGGATCGTCGGGGACATCGCTGGGCTCGTCCATCATCTCGAAGACGCGTTCGGCGGCGGCGAGTCCCTGCTGAATCGTGTTGTTGGTTTTGCTGACTGATTTGAACGGGCTGTACACCAGCAGCATCGTGGTGAAAAATCCCGCAAACGAACCCAGCGTGCGCCGCCCGGCGGCGACCGACGGGAACGCCCACCATACGACGACGACCACGGCGACCGCGCCGAGCGACTCGATCATCGGACCGGTGATCGCCTTGATCCGCGCCACGCGCATGTAGATTCGGAACAGGCGGCGCAGTTCGGCATTGAAGCGGCGGCGCTCGTAGTCTTCCATCCCGAAGGCCTTGACCACGCGATTGCCCTGGAAGGTTTCCTGGAGCAGCGCCTGCAAGCCGCCGAGCTGCTTTTGCGCGTTCTTGGTTTCCTTGCGCACGCGTTTCGAGAAGCTGACGATCGGGCCGATCGTGATCGGAAATCCTATGAATGCGACCAGCGCTAATTGCCAGTCCATGTAGAAGGCGGCGACGATCAGCGCGACCAGCGAGAGTCCGTCGCCGAACAGCGAGAAGACGCCGTTGCTCAGCGTCTGCACGACCACGTTCACGTCGTTGAGCACCCGCGAGACCATCATGCCGGTCGGAGTGCGATTGAAAAAACTGAGCGATTGGCGCTGGAGGCTCTCGTTCAAATCGGCGCGCATATCGAGCACGAGTTTTTGCGAGATATACGCGCTCAGATAATCGTTGGTAAGGTTTCCGCCGGCGCGCAGCAGGAACAAACCCGCCAATATGAAAGAGAGCGCGTGCAATCCGCCGGCTCCGTTGGCGTGCGTCAAGTCATTGACGAAGTTCTTGATGACGAACGGAATTCCCGCGTTCGCGCCGGCCAGCGCAAGCATCGAAACCCCGAGCAGCAGCGTGTACGGAAACAGATAGGGGCGCAGATAGTTGGCCAGGCGCCGATGCATCGGGGACAAGAGCTTCATGCGCAGATCTCGAGCGCGATCGCGGCCACGCGCGCCGCCGCCCCTGGCGCACCCAGAAGATCGCGCAGCGAGTGGAGCGCGGCCGCGGTTTCGCGATGAATCGTATCGCTGAGCAACGGTTCGGCCGCGCGCACGAGGTTGTTCGCCGTCATTTCGCCCTGAATCAGTTCCGGTACGATCTTTTTTCCCGCCAGGATATTCGGCATCCCGATAAACTCGACCCCGGTTACCAGCATCCTGCCCAGAATATAGGTAAGCGCCGACACTTTGTAGGCTATTACCATCGGGCAACCGAGCAGCGCCGTCTCGAGGGTCGCCGTGCCAGAGGTTACCAGCGCAAGCTCGCTCGCCGCGATAATACTATACGTGTCATCCGCGATTATACGGATTCCAGAGAGGTCCGCGCCCGACTCCGCAGCGACGCTGTCCGCCCGCAGGGTGGGGGCGAGCGCCAGCACCGGAATGAGTCCGTGATCGTGCGCCAGGATTCTGGCGGCGACCGCGAACGCGGGTAGCATCAGGCGAACCTCGGCGCGGCGGCTGCCGGGAAGCAGCGCCAGCAGTCGCGAGTCGGCGGGAAAGCCGTGGCGCGCAAGCGTCTGGGCGCGGGGTGCGGCGGATGCGACCCGGTCAAGGAGGGGATGGCCGACGAAGCATACGCGATCGCCGGCGTGGGCGAAGATGTCCTTTTCGAAA
>Ga0307374_10010615_pt1 | contig 13292 bp, 10 predicted proteins | sample OX3MG_FD_202532 | JGI IMG/M metagenome (GOLD analysis project Ga0307374, IMG submission 202532) | Soil microbial communities from Risofladan, Vaasa, Finland - OX-3 | ecosystem: Environmental > Terrestrial > Soil > Coastal area > Acid sulfate soil | place: Finland: Risofladan, Vaasa | collected...
TTCGGCGGCCTCGTCGAACGAGATGTTCACGTCGTGGCCCTCGACCGCCTTCGTCGACGGGGTGAACACCGGCTCGGGGAGCTGCGAGGACTCCTCGAGGCCGGCGGGCAGCGCGGTCCCGTGCATCGTCCCGGCGCTCCGGTACTCCTTCCACGCGGAGCCCGTGATGTAGCCGCGGACGATGCACTCGATCGGCAGCATCTCGGCGCGCCGGACGAGCATCGCGCGCCCGGCGGCGTCCGGGATCTCCGACGCGAGCACGGGCAGCGCGGCCGGGTCGGCCGTGACGAGGTGCGTGGGCGCGATCGCCGAGAGCTCCTCGGTCCAGAACGCGGTCATCGCGGTGAGCACACGTCCCTTGTCCGGCACGGTCTCGGCGAAGACGCGGTCGAAGGCCGAGATCCGGTCCGACGCGACCATGAGCAACAGGCCGTCGCCGAGGTCGTAGACGTCTCGGACCTTGCCGGAGTACGTGGGCGCGACGGTCATGGGCGGACCTCCTCGAGTGCGTCGATCGTACGGTGCGCGTGCCGCAGCGCCCGGTCGAGGTCGAAGGCCTCGTCGAGCACCGCGGGGACCCGGCCGGCGCCGAGCGCCGCGGCGAGGCGGGGGTCCGCCTCGAGCACCTCGCGGAACGGCCGGCGCCGCTCGTACGCGGCGCGCGCGTCGGACTGGACGATCCGGTACGCGTCGTCCCGCGTGCAGCCCGCGGCGACGAGCGCGAGGAGCACCGGCTGGGAGAACACGAGACCGAGGGAGCCGACGAGCAGGTTCTCGCGCATGGTCTCGGCGCGCACCACGAGGCCGTCCACGAGGCGGGCCGCGCGGCGCAGGCAGTAGTAGGCGAGGAGGCTCGCGTCCGGGAGCACGACGCGCTCGACCGAGCTGTGCGAGATGTCCCGCTCGTGCCAGAGCGCGACGTCCTCGAGCCCCGCGACGAGGTAGCCGCGCAGCACCCGGGCCATGCCGACGAGGCGTTCGCTCGTGATCGGGTTGCGCTTGTGGGGCATCGCGGACGAGCCCTTCTGACCCGCGCCGAAAGCCTCCTCGGTCTCCGCGACCTCGCTGCGCTGGAGATGCCGGAGCTCGGTCCCGAGCGCCTCGATCGTCGTCCCGACCGCCGCGCACGCGTAGAGGTACTCCGCGTGCCGGTCGCGCGCGAGCACCTGGGTCGCGGGGACCGGCGTGAGGCCGAGCGCGGCGCACACGCTCGCCTCGACGGCCGGGTCGATGTTCGAGTAGGTGCCGACCGCGCCCGAGAGCTTGCCGACCGCGATCGCCGCGCGTGCGCGCCGGAGCCGCTCGCGGTCGCGGTCGGCCTGGAGGCAGTAGAGCGCGAGCTTCACGCCGAAGGTCGTCGGCTCCGCGTGCATGCCGTGCGTGCGGCCGAGCATCGGCGTCGTCGCGTGCTCGAGCGCGCGCCGCTTCAGCACCGCGACGAGCGCGCCGGAGGCCTCGATCAGCAGGTCCGCGGCGGCGGCGAGCGTCGCGCTGAGTGCGGTGTCGACGACGTCGGAGGACGTGAGGCCGTGGTGGAGCCAGGAGCCCTCCGGCGCGCCGATCGCCTCCTGGACGACGTCGACGAAGGCGGCGACGTCGTGGTCCGTCACGGCCTCGCGCGCCGCGACGGCCTCGACGAGCGCGGTGTCCGCGCGCGGCGCCCGGGCGCGGATCGCGGCCGCGTGGGCGGCGGGGACGACCCCGAGCTCGGACCACGCCTCGCTCGCGAGGACCTCGACCTCGAGCCAGCGCCCGAGCCGCGCCTCGTCGGAGAACAGGGCCGCCATCTCCGGCAGCGAGTACCGGGGGATCACGGCGCGCCGGCTCCCGCGCGGCGGGCAGCCGCGGCGCCGGTGCGGACACGTGCGCCGCCCGGGCGCGCCGGCGCCGCGATGTCGGTGCGGAACTGCATGCCGTCGAAGCGGACCCGACCCACCCCGTCGTACGCGCGCTCGCGCGCCTCGCGCAGGTCGGTGCCGACCCCGGTCACCGTGAGGACGCGGCCCCCGGCGACGCGCAGCGCGCCGTCACGTCCCCGGCTCGTCCCCGCGTGGTAGACGGTCACGCCCTCGACCGTACCGGCACGGTCGACGCCGTCCACGACACCACCGGTGACCGGTGCCGCGGGGTAGCCGGGCGCCGCGAGCACGACGCAGACCGCGGCCCCCTCGGCGGCGGGCGAATCGTCGCCGAGGCGCCCTTCGGCCGCCGCGAGGAACAGCTCCGCGAGGTCGCCCGTGCAGCGCGGGAGCACGGCCTGCGCCTCGGGGTCGCCGAAGCGGACGTTGTACTCGACGAGCTTCGGGCCGTCCGCGCCGAGCATGAGGCCCGCGTAGAGCACGCCCCGGTAGTCGATCCCGCGCCGGCGCAGCTCGGCGAGCGTCGGCTGCAGGATCTCGTCGACGACCGTGCCGACGACCGCGTCGGTCGCGCCGGGGACCGGCGAGAACGCCCCCATCCCGCCGGTGTTCGGGCCGAAGTCACCGTCGGTGAGCCGCTTGTGGTCCTGCGCGGGTGGGAGCACGACGAGCCGCTCGCCGTCGCACAGGGCGAGCAGGGAGAGCTCGACGCCCTCGAGCGCCTCCTCGATGACGACGCGCCGGCCGGCGTCGCCGAACGCGGTGCCGGACAGCTTCGACTCGACGTCCGCGACCGCCTCGTCGAAGTCGGCCGTCACGAGCACGCCCTTGCCGGCCGCGAGCCCGTCGGTCTTCACCACGTACGGACCGGGCAGGCCGCGCAGGTACGCGACCGCGGCGTCCACGCGCTCGAAGCTCGCCCACGCCGCGGTCGGCACGCCGGCCGCGGTCGCGAGCTCCTTCATGAAGGCCTTCGAGCCCTCGAGGCGCGCACCGTCCGCCCCGGGGCCGAGGACCGCGCGGCCCCGGGCCCGGAGCTCGTCCGCGAGGCCGTCGACGAGCGGCGCCTCCGGCCCGACCACGAACAGGTCGGCGTCGACCTCGAGTGCCGGCGCCGCCGTCGTTTCGATCCCGGCGGTGCCGGAGGTGCCGGGATTCCCCGGCGTCACGACGACGCTCGCGGTGCGCGCGAGCGCGACCGCGAGCGCGTGCTCGCGCGCTCCCGAGCCGACGACGCAGACCTTCACGGCCGCACCCGGTGTGCCAGCGGACCCGGTGAGCGCTCGGCGCAGGCGCTCGTCACGCCGCGAAGCGGACGAACTGCTCCCGGCCCGGCCCCACCCCGACGAGGCGGACCGGCGCGCCGGCGTGCTCGGTGATGCAGGCGACGTAGTCGCGTGCCTCGCGCGGCAGGTCCGCGACGCTCGTCGCGGCCGAGAGGTCCGCGCCCCACCCGGGCAGCTCCTCGTAGACGGGCGTGACCCGGTGGAGCACCGACTGGTGGTAGGGCATGCGCGTGAAGCGCTCGCCGTCGGCCTCGTACGCGACGCAGACCTTGACCGTCTCGAGCGCGGACAGGACGTCGAGCTTGGTGAGCGCGATCTCCGAGATCGAGTTCACGCGGACCGCGTGCCGCAGCATCACGAGGTCGAGCCAGCCGGGTCGGCGGCGGCGGCCGGTGTTCGTCCCGTACTCGTGGCCGCGCTCGACGAGCACGTCCGCGGTCGCCCCCGAGAGCTCGGTCGGGAACGGCCCCGCACCCACGCGGGTGACGTACGCCTTCGCGATGCCGACGACCCGGTCGATCTCCATCGGCCCGACCCCCGTGCCGACGCACGCGCCACCGGCCGTCGGGTTGGACGAGGTCACGTACGGGTACGTCCCGTGGTCGAGGTCGAGAAACGTCGCCTGCGCGCCCTCGAGCATCACGGACTCGCCGGCGTCGAGCGCCTCGTGGACGAGGCCGACCGTGTCGCCGATCATCGGCGCGACACGGGGCGCGAGCTCGTCGAGGTAGAGGTGCGCGATCTCGTCCTCGTCGAGCGCGAGGCGGTTGAAGACCTTCGCGAGGATCGCGTTCTTCTCGCGCAGCACGACCTCGAGCTTCTGGCGGAAGATCTTCGCGTCGAGGAGGTCCTGGACGCGAAGCCCGATGCGCGCCGCCTTGTCCGCGTACGCGGGGCCGATCCCGCGCTTGGTCGTGCCGAGCTTGTTCCGGCCGAGCGACCGCTCGGTCGCCCGGTCGATCTCGTAGTGGTACGGCATGATGAGGTGCGCGTTGCCGGAGACGACGAGGCGGCTCGTGTCGACGCCTCGGGCCTCGAGCGCGTCGCACTCGGCGACGAGCACGGCGGGGTCGACGACGACCCCGTTGCCGATGACCGGAACCGTGTGCGGGTAGAGCACGCCGCTCGGGACGAGCTGCAGTGCGAAGCTGTCGCCGCCGACGACGATCGTATGGCCCGCGTTGTGGCCGCCCTGGTAGCGGACGACGAGGCGCATGTCCTTCGCGAGAAGGTCGGTGAGCTTCCCCTTGCCTTCGTCACCCCATTGGGTTCCGACCACTACGGTCGCGGGCACCAGGACTCCCCTCCGGATCGACCGCGAGCAGTGTAGCCGGGGGGCACACGGCGCTCGACGGCCGGGCGGGGCGCCGCGCGCGCCCTCCGGGCGGCGGCGCGGCCTGCCCGGCGCGCCCGGTGCCCGCTCACCCGAGCACGAACTCGCCGTCCTCCACCGACACCTGTGCGGTCGCGCCCTCCGGGTAACGGCCCTCGAGCAGCGCGAGCGCGAGCGCGTCGCCGAGCTCGCGCTGGATCACCCGCCTGAGCGGCCGCGCGCCGAACGCCGGGTCGTAGCCGCGCTCCGCGAGGAGTGCGCGCGCCTCGGGCGCGACCTCGAGCGTGATGCGCCGCGGGGCGAGCCGCGCGCGCAGCCACTCGAGCTGGATGTCGACGATCGCCGCGATATCCGCGCGCTCGAGCTGCCGGAACCGCACGATCTCGTCGATCCGGTTCACGAACTCGGGCTTGAAGAACTCGAGCGGGTCGCCCTTCAGGTTCGAGGTCATGATCAGCGCGACGTTCGTGAAGTCGACCGTCCTGCCCTGGCCGTCGGTGAGCCGGCCGTCGTCGAGGACCTGGAGCAGCACGTTGAACACGTCCGGGTGCGCCTTCTCGATCTCGTCGAGCAGCACGACCGAGTAGGGGCGCCGGCGCACGGCCTCGGTGAGCTGGCCCCCCTCCTCGTAGCCGACGTAGCCCGGGGGCGCACCGACCAGGCGGGCGACCGTGTGCTTCTCCTGGTACTCGCCCATGTCGATGCGGACCATCGCGCGCTCGTCGTCGAAGAGGAACGCGGCGAGCGAGCGGGCGAGCTCGGTCTTGCCGACGCCCGTCGGCCCGAGGAAGAGGAACGAGCCGATCGGCCGGTGGGGGTCGGAGAGCCCCGCACGGCTCCTGCGGATCGCGTTCGCGACGACGCGCACGGCCTCGTCCTGCCCGACGACTCGCTCGTGCAGCACGTCCTCCATGCGGACGAGCTTGTCGACCTCGCCCTCCATGAGGCGAGTGACCGGCACGCCCGTCCAGCGGGCGACGACCTCGGCGACGTCCTCGGCGTCGACCTCCTCCTTCAGCATCCGCTCCCGGCTCTGGAGCTGCGCGAGGGCCGCGGTCGCGTCCGAGATCTCGCGCTCGACGCCGGGCAGCTCGCCGTAGCGGATCTCGGCCGCGGCGCCGAGGTTCCCGTCGCGCTCGAACCGCTCGGCGTCACCCCGGCGCGCCTCGAGCGCGCCCTTGAGCTCGCGGATGCGCGTGATCGCGTCCCGCTCGGCCTGCCAGTGCGCGGTCATCGCGCTCTGGCTCTCCCGGAGGTTCGCGAGCTCCTCGTCGATGCGCGCGAGGCGCTCCGCGGACGCCGCGTCGGTCTCCTTCGCGAGCGCGACGCGCTCGATCTCGAGCTGGCGGATCCTTCGGGTCACGACGTCGATCTCGGTCGGCATCGAGTCGATCTCGATGCGGAGGCGGCTCGCGGCCTCGTCGATCAGGTCGATCGCCTTGTCCGGCAGGAAGCGTCCGGCCACGTACCGGTCCGAGAGCGTCGCGGCGGCGACGAGCGCGGCGTCCTGGATCCGCACGCCGTGGTGGACCTCGTAGCGCTCCTTCAGCCCCCGCAGGATCGCGACGGTGTCCTCGACCGACGGCGGGCCGACGTAGACCGGCTGGAACCTGCGCTCGAGCGCCGCGTCCTTCTCGATGTACTTGCGGTACTCGTCGAGGGTCGTCGCGCCGATGAGCCGGAGCTCGCCGCGGGCGAGCATCGGCTTGATCATGTTCCCCGCGTCCATCGCGCCCTCGGCCGCGCCGGCGCCGACGATCGTGTGGAGCTCGTCGATGAACGTGACGACCTCGCCCTCGGCGTCCGTGATCTCCTTCAGGACCGCCCGCAGGCGCTCCTCGAACTCGCCGCGGTACTTCGCCCCGGCGACGATCGCCGAGAGGTCGAGCGCGACGATCCGCTTCGAGCGGAGCCCCTCGGGGACGTCGCCCTCGACGATGCGGCTCGCGAGGCCCTCCACGATCGCGGTCTTGCCGACGCCCGGCTCGCCGATGAGCACCGGGTTGTTCTTCGTGCGCCGCGAGAGCACCTGGATCACTCGGCGGATCTCCTCGTCCCGTCCGACGACGGGGTCGAGCTTCCCGGCGCGCGCGAGCTCGGTGAGGTCGCGACCGTACTTCGCGAGCGCCTGGTACGCGCTCTCGGGGTCCTTCGAGGTGACCCGGTGGCTCCCGCGGACGTCGCGCACCGCCTGGAGGATCTGCTCGCGGTCGACGCCGAGCTCCTCCGCGAGCACGACGAGCAGGTGCTCGACCGAGAGGTACTCGTCCCCCATCTCCTGCTGGAGCGCGACGCCCCGCTCGAAGGCGGACGAGAGGCTCCGGCCGATCTGCGGGCTCCCCCCGCCGTACGCGTGGGGGAGCTTCGCAACCGCGTCCTGCAGCCGGTTGCGCGTCGCGAGCAGCGCGACACCCATGCGGTCGAGGATCGGGGCCGCGACGCCGCCCTCCTGGCCGAGCGCGGCGAGCAGGAAGTGCGCGGGCGTGATCTCCGCGTTGCTCGCGGCCTCGGCGGCCCGCGACGCCTCCTGGAGGGCCTCCTGGGTCTTCAGCGTCCAGCGGTTCGGGTCGAGTGCCATACCGTTCGGTGCTCCTGTTCCGGTCCGATTCCCGCGCCGGTCAGCCGCGCCAGCGTGCGGGTAGCCGTTCCGAGCGCAACGGGACCAGGTCGCGCCGGTAGTGGCGATGCGTGCGCTCGATCGCGTCGAGCGCCTCGGCGCGCACGCGCTCGAGCTCCGCGCGCGCCTGCTCGAGGTCGGCCTCGAGCGCGAGGAGGCGCCGCACCCCCTCGAGGTTGACCCCCGCGTTCGTGAGCTCCTGGATCCGGCGCATCTGCGCGATGTCCTCGTCGGAGTACCGGCGGCTCCCACCGCCCGTGCGCGCCGGCTCGAGGAGCCCCTTGCGCTCGTAGATCCGGAGCGTCTGCGGGTGGACGCCTGCGAGCTCCGCGGCGACCGAGATCACGTACACCGCGCGTGTCGAGTGCGCGCCGACGCCCGTGCGAGCCATTGCCGTCACACCCCGAGGTGCGCCCGCGGCGAGCCGTGGGACGCCTTCGCGAGCGCCTCGAGCGCGCTGCGCTCGGCATCGCTCAGCTCGCTCGGGACGACGACGTCGAGGGTCACGAGGAGGTCGCCCCGCTGACCCGCCTGGTGCAGCCCGCGCCCACGGACGCGAAGCGTCCTGCCGGGCTTGCTCCCCGGGGGGACCTTCAGGCTCACGGGTGCGCCGAGCGACGGCACGGTGATCGTCGCGCCGAGCGCGGCCTCCGGGAAGGTGACCGGGACCGACAGCGTGAGGTCCCGACCGCGACGGCCGAAGAGCGGGTGCGGCTCGACGCGCACGGTGACGAACAGGTCGCCCGGCGGGCCACCGCCGGCGCCGGGCTCGCCCCGCCCCTTGATCCGGATGCGCTGGCCGTCGTCGACCGCGGCCGGGATCCTCACCTTTACCTGGCGCTCGCGCCGCTGCACGCCCGTGCCGAAGCACGTCGGGCACGGGTCCGTGATCTTCGTGCCGCGACCGTGGCACTCCGGACACGGCGTCGACAGCGAGAAGAGCCCCTGGTTGTCGTTGAGCACACCGCGCCCGCCGCAGCGCGGGCAGCTCACGGGCGTCGTGCCCGGCTTCGAGCCACTGCCGCCGCACGTCGCGCACGGCACGTTGGTCCGGACGTGGACCGACGTCACCGCGCCCTCGACGGCCTCCTCGAACGACAGGTGGAGCTCCGCCTCGAGGTCCGTGCCGCGCTGGGGGCCCGCGCCGGGAGCGGCGCCCCGCCTTCGCCCGCTCTGGGGTTGGCGGAAGAGGCCGCCGAACAGGTCGGACAGGTCGTCGACCTTGAAGTTGAACCCTCCGGCCTGGCCGAAGCCCGCGCCGGCCGCGCCGGAACGCCGGACCTCGTCGTACTCCTTGCGCTTCTGCGGGTCGCCGAGCACGTCGTACGCGGCGCTGATCTCCTTGAAGCGGTCCTCGGAACCGGGATTCGCGTCGGGGTGGTACTGCTTCGCGAGCTTGCGGTAGGCGCGCGTGAGCGCCTTGTCGTCCGCGTCCTGCGGGACACCGAGCACCTTGTAGTAGTCGGTCTCGAACCACTCACGCTGCGCTGCCACTCACCCTGCTCCTCGCTGCGGCGGCACCCTCGCGCGCCACGTGCCCCGCCACCCGGGTCGGGCCCGCACCCAACCGGGTCAGGCTCGCACCTTCACCATCGCGGGGCGAAGGACGCGCCCCTTCAGCCGGTAGCCGGTCCGGAGCGTCTCGACGACCGCCGGTCCGGACACGTCCGTCGCGACACCGTCCTCCTCGCCGGCGGGCACGTGCGCGACCGCGTCGTGGACCGTCGGGTCGAACGCGACCCCAGTCGAGTCGATGCGCTCGAGCCCCTCCTTCGCGAGCACGTCGCGCAGGAGGTTGCCGATCTGCGCGAACGCGACCTCGAGGTCCGTCGGCGGCTCGCCCTTCTCGCCCGCGTGGGCGAGCGCGAGGTCGAGCGCGTCGAGCGCCGGGAGCAGGCGCTCGATCACGGCCTCGGAGGCCCGGTCGAACGTCTCCGCCTGCTGGCGCGCGGTGCGCTTGCGGAAGTTCTCGAAGTCCGCCTGGAGCCGGCGGAGCGCGTCGAGGTACTCGTCGCGCTCCGCGGCCACGAGATCGACGGCGCCCGCCCCAGGCGCTACCGTGGCCTCCGCCACCCCGCCCTCCTGCTCGGTCAGACCGGAGCCCCCGGGCGAGCCGGGCTCGAGCTCCGGCTCGGCACCGGCCGCCTCGGGGCCGGGCTGCTCCGTGTCGTCCTCGCCGTCCGCGCCGCCGTCGCGGTCGCGCTCGGCGAGGGCATCCTCGCCGGTCATGCCTCGGCCGCGCCGGGCTCGTCGACGATCTCGGCGTCGACGACCTCGTCGTCGCTCGGCGCGGCGCCCGACTGACCACCGGTCCCGGTGGCCGCGCCGCTCGGCGCCGCCTGCTCGTAGAGCCGCTGGGCGAACGCCTGCGACGCGCTCACGAGCGCCTCGTGCGCGTCGCGCACGGCCGGGAGGTCGGTGCCGGCGAGCGCCTCCTTCAGCGCCTTCAGGGCGGACTCCACCTTGTCCTTCTCGTCGCCGGTGAACTTCTCACCCTCGTCCTTCAGCAGCTTCTCGGTCCGGTGGACGAGCGAGTCCGCGGAGTTGCGCGTCTCGGCCTCCTCCTTGCGCCGCTTGTCGTCGGCGGCGTGCGCCTCGGCGTCGCGGACCATCCGCTCGATGTCGTCCTTCGGGAGCGAGGACTGGCCGGTAATCGTCATCGACTGCTCCTTGCCCGTCGCGCGGTCCTTCGCGGAGACGTGGACGATGCCGTTCGCGTCGATGTCGAAGGTCACCTCGATCTGCGGGAGGCCCTGCGGGGCCGGCGGCAGGTCGACGAGCTGGAACTTGCCGAGCGTCTTGTTGTACATCGCCATCTCGCGCTCGCCCTGGAGGACGTGGATCTCCACCGACGGCTGGTTGTCCTCCGCCGTGGTGAACACCTCCGAGCGCTTCGTCGGGATGGTCGTGTTGCGCTCGATGAGGCGGTGCATGATCCCGCCCTTGGTCTCGATGCCGAGACTGAGCGGCGTGACGTCGAGCAAGAGGACGTCCTTCACCTCGCCCTTCAGCACGCCGGCCTGGATCGCCGCGCCGACCGCGACGACCTCGTCCGGGTTCACGCCCTTGTGCGGCTCCTTGCCGCTCAGGTTGTGCACGAGCTCCTGGATCGCGGGCATGCGCGTCGAGCCCCCGACGAGCACGACGTGGTCGATGTCGGACTTCGACAGGCCGGCATCGGTGATCGCCTGCTCGAACGGGCCTCGGCACGCCTCGGTCAGGTCCTCGGTCAGCTCCTGGAACTTCGCCCGCGTGAGCTTGAGGTCGAGGTGCTTCGGGCCCTCGGAGGTCGCGGTGATGAACGGCAGGTTGATCGTCGTCTCCTGGACCGCGGACAGCTCGATCTTCGCCTTCTCCGCGGCCTCCTTCAGGCGCTGGATCGCCATCTTGTCGGTCGACAGGTCGACGCCTTCGGTGTCCTTGAACGTCTTCACGAGCCAGTCGATGACGCGCTGGTCCCAGTCGTCGCCGCCGAGGTGCGAGTTGCCGGCCGTGGCCTTCACCTCGAACACGCCCTCGCCGATCTCGAGGATCGACACGTCGAAGGTGCCGCCGCCGAGGTCGAACACGAGGACGGTCTCGTCCGCGACCGCCTCCTTGTCGAGGCCGTACGCGAGCGCGGCGGCCGTCGGCTCGTTGATGATTCGCAGCACCTCGAGACCGGCGACCTGGCCGGCCTCCTTCGTCGCGGTGCGCTGGCTGTCGTCGAAGTACGCGGGGACCGTGATCACGGCCTGGGTCACGGTGTCGCCGAGGAAGGCCTCCGCGTCCCGCTTCAGCTTCTGCAGGATCCTCGCCGAGATCTCCTGCGGCGTGTACGCCTTGCCGTCGATGTCGATCGTCCACGAGGTGCCGATTTGGCGCTTCACGGAGCGCACGGTGCGCTCGGGGTTCGTGATCGCCTGCCGCTTCGCGACCTCGCCGACGAGCACCTCGCCGGACTTCGTGAAGCCGACGACCGACGGGGTCGTGCGCCCGCCCTCGGCATTCGGGATGACCGTGGGCTCGCCTCCTTCGAGGACGCTCACGACCGAGTTGGTCGTTCCGAGGTCGATGCCGACCGCCTTGGGCATGGGTGGTGCCTCCGATTCCTACGTGCTCAATCGCCTGAAGACGCGCGCCCGGCCCGCTCGGGACCTCGGCACACGAACTGTCCGATGCCGATTATAACGAAGTTGAGCCGTCCATTGTCAACTCGGCCGCAGCCCGGTCGTCGTGGCGGCGGACGGCCTGATCTCGCTGGTCGGAGCGGGTGCGCGGCGCCCGAGCGGGTGCGGGCGACGCCTCAGGAGGAGCGGGCGGGGTGCGCGCGCATGCCGTCGAGCGTCACGAGCTCGCGCCAGCGGTGGTCGGCGACCCGGGCGAGCGTCGCGAGCTGTCGCCGCTCGCGTGCGCGGAACATCCGCCCGGACCGGCCCACGAGCAGCGCGAGCCCGGACACCTCGAGCCCGGCCCACGCGACGTCGCTCGCTGACGCCGCGGCGCCCGAGTCCTTCGCCGCGGAGCGGGTCCCGGTGACGAAGGCCTCGAGCCACGGTCCCGGCGGCGCGCCCTCGGAGGAGCTCAGCACGACCGGTCCTTCCGGATCGACCACCGCGACCCACTCGGCCCCGTAGGTCGTTCCCACGCCGGCGACGAGCGCCTCGAAGAGGCTCCCGACCGAGCGCTCGCCGAGCAGGTCCGCGGCGACCTCGAGCGCGTCGACGACGGGGTGCGGAAGGCCGGCGACGACGCCGCGTACGTCCTCGACGTCGACCGCGTCGAGCTCGCCGACCTTCGCGAGCATGAGCGGGATCAGCTCCTCGGTCGGAAGGTCGATCGTGAGCTCGTCGATGACCCGTCCGTCCCCACGCTCGAGGATGTCGATGCCGACGACATCGCCTCCCACCGCACCGATCCGGCTCGCGATGGCGCCGAGGGCGCCCGGACGGTCCGCGAGCCAGACCCGCATGACGAAGCTGGCCATGCTCGCAGCCTAGGCAGGGCGTGTGAACGGCGGGTTGCCTCCGCGCGACGGCCGCGTGTCGTGCCGCGGCCGCGACGGTCGCGGTACCCTGCCGATGTGCCGACGCTCGTGCTGCTGCGCCACGGACAGAGCGCGTGGAACGCGGAGAACCGCTTCACGGGCTGGGTCGACGTGGACCTCGCCCCCGACGGCGAGGCCGAGGCCCGCGCGGCGGGCGAGCTCATCGCCGCCGCGCACGGGCTCACGGTGGACGTCGTCCACACCTCCGTGCTCACCCGCGCCGTGATGACCGCGGACATCGCGCTCTCGGTCGCGGGCCGCGCGTACATCCCGGTGCGCCGCCACTGGCGCCTGAACGAGCGCCACTACGGGGCGCTCCAGGGGCTCGACAAGAAGGAGACCGCGGCGATCCACGGCGCCGAGCAGGTGAAGGCGTGGCGGCGCAGCTACTCGACGCGCCCTCCCGAGGTCGCTCGCGACAGCGTGCACCACCCCGCCAACGATCCGCGTTACCGGCTCGTCCCGCCGAGCGCGCTGCCCGCGGCCGAGTGCCTCGCAGACGTCGTCCGTCGCCTCGTCCCCTACTACGAGGACGCGATCGCGCCCGAGCTGCTCTCGGGGCTCACCGTGCTCGTCGTCGCGCACGGCAACAGCCTGCGGGCACTCGAGAAGGAGATCGAGCACATCTCCGACGACGACATCGTCGACCTCGAGATCCCGACCGGCGCGCCGCGCGTGTACGAGCTCGACGACGATCTCGCCGTGCGCGACGCCTACTACCTCGGGGACCCGGACGAGGTGCGCGCCGCCGCCGAGGCCGTCGCCCGCCAGGCGGGCTGAGCGCGACCAGTAGCACGCGGACTGCACGCGCCGGTGGCACGCCGGCGGCGCGCGGCCGCGGCAACGAGTCGCGCGAGCTGCCCGTTCACACGCCGTTCACGGTAGCGAAACACGCCATTCTCATCGACGCCACAGCGTAGAAACGCTGCCTGCCTACCCTCCGTCTGTCGACCGATGCCGCCTGGTGTGGCCTGACAGAAGGAGACTGGATGTACTTCCCCTACCCGAGTTGGCTCAATCCAGGGGACAACGCGTGGCAGCTGACGGCCGCGACGCTCGTCGGCCTGATGAGCGTCATCGGGATCGCTGCCCTCTACGGCGGCCTCGTGAAGAAGAAGTGGGCGGTCAACACGCTGCTCATGACCTTCGGGGGCTTCGCCGCGGTCCTCGT
>Ga0307374_10010616_pt1 | contig 13292 bp, 11 predicted proteins | sample OX3MG_FD_202532 | JGI IMG/M metagenome (GOLD analysis project Ga0307374, IMG submission 202532) | Soil microbial communities from Risofladan, Vaasa, Finland - OX-3 | ecosystem: Environmental > Terrestrial > Soil > Coastal area > Acid sulfate soil | place: Finland: Risofladan, Vaasa | collected...
CCAAGCGCACGGCCAAGCGGGCTCCGGCCCGCAAGGCAGCCAAGCGGCCGGCCCGCCGGCGGTAGTTGACGAGGGCGAAGCACCCCTGGTGCCCGCCCTACGAGAGCGTCAGCGGGGGCCTACGGGCCCCTGCTGACGCGTTTCGGTCACCAGCTCAGGGTCAACTCAGTGAGCTCGGCCGCCAGCTCGGAGACCGGTCGCCAGCTCAGAGACCGGTCATCAGGCGGAAGGCTTCGGCCGACGGTCGGCCGGAGATCGAACCGTGGTCCGTCAGCTGACGGCGCACCTTCGATGCGAACTCGGCACGCTGGGCTCCCGACGGGCTGCCGGTTGCCGTCGTCGTGGTGATGCCCATGCTCGACTCGAGTTGGCTTTGATGGCAGACCAGCGCGCCGATCTTGGTCGCCTCGAATCCGCTGGCATCCTCTGTGTGGTTGGGCAGGTCCGCCTCCCACAGCAGCAGGGACTCCGGTCGGTGAGGGTCGAGCCCGAGGTCGACGAAGTAGTGGGGGTCGCGCGCCGCCACCAGGCCGTCCACGGTGATGAAGCCGGCGGCCCGGTGATCGGGATGCAGCCGGTACCGCCGCCACGGGTCGTGGCCGAGCAGTACGGTCGGCCGGATCGTGCGGATGGCTCGGGCCAATCCCCGCCGCTCGTCGACGCCGTTCTCGAGCTCGCCGTCGACCCGTTCGAGGAACGAGACCCGGTCCGCGGACAGTGCGACTCCCTCCGGCACGCCATCGACGAAGGCGGCAGCGGCCCGGCACTCGGCTCTGCGGACGTCGACGAGTTGCGCCCGGTCGGCACCCGGGTCCCAGCTGCCCTTGGAGCCATCGGTGAGGATCAGGTAGTGGAGTTCGGAACCGGCCGCGGCCCACTTGGCCAGCGTGGCGCCGCATCCGAACTCGATGTCGTCGGGATGGGCACCCACGGCCAACACCACCGGGGGCACCGGGAGATCACAGGTGACCGGCTCGGGACCCAGGAGGTCGCCCACCGGGAGCCCGCTGGCCACCGGGTGTCGGCCCGCACCGCCCTCGACCGCGTTCATGGTGCGGTCACGCGGGCCGTCACCGTGCCGTCATCCGGGTTCGGGGCGGCTCGCAGCCACCGGGACGACGTCACCGGGCTCGTCGATGTCCCAGGCCAGGTCGGGGCGGTCGAGCACCCGCACGGGGAGACCGAGGCGGTCGGCCTCGGCCCGGTGCCGGGCGAAGGAGCCCGGGCCGTAGGAGAACCGGAAGCCGGCACCGGCGGGAAGGGCGATCACATTGGTCCCGTTGCCATAACGGTCGGGCACCATGGTGATGCCGGGGGCGTCGCCCACCCGGGCAAGCTCGGAGGCCCGGGGCAGGTCGGCGTGGGCCACCGTGATCTGGATGACCCCTCCGGCCGTCAGGTGCTCGACGCCGGCCTGCACCGCGCCGTTCAGGCCCCTTCCCGGCTCCCACACCACCAGCGCCCCTCGGGCGCGTGCCCACTCGGCCACCTCGGTGTCGTCACACACCACGGCCACCGGCAGGGGGTGGGCGGCGCTGACGACCCGGTCCGCCATCGCCCGGGCCAGCGCGGCGCGCTCGGGATCGCCCAGAGCCAGATGCAGCCGCCGCTTGGCCTGGCCGAAGGCTTTGACCGGAATGAGCACCGCACGGGGCCCGAACCGGAGCGGATGGCCCGGCAGCGACGGCCGGGGGGAGGCGGCAGCCACGGCGACAGTGTACGCGGCCCTCCACGCAGCTCTCGACAGCGGTTCGCCGGCGGATCCGACAGCGGTTCGCCGACATAGGGTGTGGCCGTGTCGGAGACGAGCACCAGCGAGGCGCAGCGGCGGATCGAGGCGTTGGGTCGGGTCCGCTCCGTCCTGCTCGAGCTCGGATGCAGCGATGAGGAGATCGACCGGGCGGTGGCCGACGACGCTGTCGACCTGCTGATGGTGGATCGGATGCTGGTCCCGGCCGACATCCGGCTCACCCAGGCCCAGGTGGCGGAGACGACGGACATCCCGATCGAGGTGGCCCGGCGCTTCTGGCGAGCACTCGGCTTCCTCGACGTCGGGGACGACGACCCCGCCTTCACCGAGATGGACATCGAAGCGGTCCGGCTGTTCCAGTCCATGGTGGCCACCGGCGTCGTCGACACCGACTCGGCGGTGCAGATGGCCAGGGTCATCGGCTCGGCCATGGCCCGCATCGCCGAGGCCCAGGCGGGACCGGGCCCAACCCCCGTCCTGATGGTGTCCGGTGACAGCATCATCGATGCCGACCGCTTCGCCCGGGGGGCGGGGGAGTCGCTCCCGACCATGGCCCGGCTGCTCGAGTACGTCTGGCGCCGGCATCTGCAGGCGGCCATCCGGCGGGCCATGCTGCTGCGGGCCCGTGGCTCCGACGAGGGGATCAGCCCGGTGATGGCGGTGGGGTTCGCCGACATGGTCGGCTTCACCGTGCTCAGCCAGCATCTGAGTGACGAGGAGCTGGCCTCGGTGGTGGCTCGGTTCGAGGAGCTGGCCCATGACACCGTCGTGGCCCTGGGTGGCCGGGTGGTCAAGATGATCGGGGACGAAGTGATGTTCGTGGTCCCGAACGCCACCAGCGCGGCCGAGATCGGGCTCAGCCTGGCCGAGGCCTACGCCGGGGACGAGCTTCTCTCCGACGTGAGGGTGGCCCTCGCCGTCGGCCCGGTGCTGGTGCAGGACGGCGACTTCTACGGCCCGGTGGTCAACCTGTCCAGTCGGCTGGTCGGAGTGGCCAACCCCGGGACCGTGCTCATCTCCGACGAGTTCCGCACCGCGCTCGGGGAGGAGGGGACGGGCGGCTTCGACACGCGGGCCTTGCGGACCCGCAATCTGAAGAACATCGGCAGGGTCCAGGTGTGGAAGCTTTCTCGGGCCGGCACCGAGCCCGGCGCCGACCGACGCCGGAACGTGCGCTGGGAACGCCTGGGCGAGGTGCTGCGCGAGCTCGACGAGCTGCGGGACCGGGGCGAGCAGCTGGTGGTGCGGGCCTCGCGCCCCGCCACCGGCGACGACGGACAGCCCGGCGGGCCACGGAAGTGGGGGACGCCCCGTCCCGACCTCGAGGGTGGCGGGTCAGTCCCGGTCGAGACGGAAGGTGGCGATGCCCTGGGCCCGGAGCTCGAATCCCCCCTCGAAGGGGGAGACGGGCCGGCCCCGTAGGTCGATCAGCCATCCGGTCCGGCCCGGTATCGTCACTGCGGCGGCGGTCGATGTCGGGTTGAAGACCCGCACCTCGAGCAGTCCCCCCTCCCTGCGGACCGCCGAGACCTCGGCACCGTGCACGGTGAGGGACGATCCTCGGTCGGGCCGCTGGCCGCCGCCGAACGAGGCCACGACCGCCAACGGGGCGAGCACCTCGTCGGCCACCTGGTAGGGATCCGGGTCGCCGGCCTGCAGCGCGTAGTTCACCTCGACCGGGCCGATCAGCTGCGGGCCGTCGATCGGCGTCATCGGCCCTGCCGGTAGGGGACGGGTGGTCATTCCGAGGCGCGAGAGCATGCCCGTCGATCGCAGCAGGGTGAGCGCCAGGGCCGTGGCCCTCGGTCCTCCGTCGCCGGGCCCGACACCGGAGTCGCCGGGCTCGATGTCCACCAGCTCGTACTCGAGGAGCCCTTCGTGGACCACGGTCAGCCCCCCGGCCGACACGAACCGACGCGACGGGAAGGTGGGTGTCGGGTACTCGTCGGCCCGGCCCTCGGCGGTCAGTCCGCGCTCGACGACGGTGAAGGCGCATTCCGCCTGTGAGGTCGCCGCCGGTCGGGGGAGGGGGAAGTGGGCCCGGAGCCGGTGGTCCCTCGACGGGTTGTCGAAGCGGGTGCGCACCCGCACGGTCGACTCCTCGGCGCGGACCTCGAGGGTGGTCGCCACCTCCACCCGGTGGCCTCCGACCCGGGCCTTGGTGGCCGGGTCGACATGGTCCGGCCATGTGAAGGTGGAGGTGACGGTGACGGTGGACCGCACCGGACCCCGATCGCCGATGGCCACCGACACCGAATCGGGCGAGGCGACCACCGAGTCGACCCGGGGCGGCGAGTAGTTGTAGGTGTCCCCGTGGTCCCCACCGTCGACCAGACGGCCGTATCCGGGGACACCGTCCAGGGAGAACGTGCCGTCGGCGGCGTCCACGGCCACCGTCACCAGCCCGTTGGCCAACGTGACCCCTCCGGCGGCGTCGCCCTCCACCCGGACCGGGTGGGCCAGGGCGGCCGGCGCGAAGCGGGCCCATCCGAACCCGGGGACGTCGGCCTGTCGGGCCAGGACCCGCCGGACCGGCGGCTGGTCGAGGGTCAGTCGCACCTCGGTGTCGGGCCGGGCAGTGAGCCGGGTGTAGAGCTCCCGCTTGATCTCCTCCACCGGCACCCCGTCCCGCGGCTCGGTGCCGATCACCAAGGTGATGTCCAGGCCGGTGTCGTCCTCGGCCAGGGAGACGTCGGCGATGTAGGCGTCGGTGTCGAGTCGCGCCCCCTGGATGAGCCCGAGCATGCTGAGGACGGTGGTGCCGTCGAGGGTGATCGACCCCGGCAGGCCCAGGCGCTCGGACAGCACCTGGATGTCCGGTCCGGGCTCGCCGGCCCCGGGCACCACCACCTCGACGACACCGCCCCGGTCGCGGGCCGACGGATTGACCACCACCGGCCCCGGCGACGCCATGGACGAGGCGACGGCCGCCAGCGCCTGATCGGTGAGCCCCTGCCCGATCTGGCGGGCCTCGGCATAGCGGTGCAGGACGGCGTCCGTCACCTCGTCGATCGAGCAGGCGCAGACCGAGTCGTGGGCGGCGTTGCGGATCAGCAACTTCCAGGCGGTCCCCAGGAAGGCAGCCGGCCACGCGTCGCGGGGGAGGAACAGCGCCGACAGCGGTTCGGCCATCCGCTCGATCCAGTGCTCGGCCCGGTGGGCGGCCTGCTTGACGTCCACCCGGTTGGAGCCGACCCCCATCAACAGGTTCGACCGCACCCCCGATCGCAGCTCGCCGCGCCAGTCGGGCAGGTCGTCACCGGGTGCGTCCCGGAGGTAGTCGGAGAGCGAGGTGATGCGCAAGGCGTACTCGCCCTGTATCTGGTTGGCCTCGGCCACCACCCGGCCCAGCCACGGCTGGGGGCGCAGGTGGTCGCTGCCGTTCATCAGGAGCAGCGGGTCCCCGGGCCGGAGGAAGGACCCGAGCTCCTCCAGGTGGGCGTCCAGCCGGCGTACCAGGGCCTTGGCGTCCTCGGGGAGCGCGGCCCCATTGCCGTAGCCGGCCACCAGGTACTCGGCCCGCACCGTGGAGCCGTCGGGCGCCTGCCAGTGGAAGGCCGACCGGTCGACGGCGGAGGGGACCCCCCGCCACACCACGGCCTGGTCGAATCCGGCCTCGGTCAGGATCTGGGGCATCTGGGCGATGTGGCCGAACATGTCGGGCAGGTAGCCGACGCCGGTCACGCCGCCGAAGGCGGCGCCGCGGCCGATGCCGGCCTGCAGGTTCCGGACGATGGTCTCACCGGACACCAGGAACTCGTCCATGAGGATGTACCACGGTCCGAGGGAGATCCGCCCGGCGGCGGCGAGGGCCCGGAGCCGGCCTTCGTTCTCCGGTCGGATCTCCAGGTAGTCGTCGATGACCGCCAGTTGGCCGTCGAGGAGGAAGTGGCTGTAGGAGCTGTCCCGCTCCATCTGGTCGAGGAGGCCGTCGATCAGGCGGACCAGTTTGAGGCGGAAGGTCTGGAACGGCTCGTACCATTCGCGGTCCCAGTGGGTGTGGGGGACGACGGCGATGCGCCGGGGCGCGCCGGGCCGAGCCGGTGGCGGCCGCCCTTCGGCCGCCGACGAGCTTCCACCGGCCGCCGACGAGCTTCCACCGGCCGCCGCCCCCTCGGTGGCGGCCCCGCCCCCGGATGGGATCACGAGGGGATCGGCCCGTACTCCGCCTCGTAGGCCTTGAGCTCACCCACGATCCGCTCCGCGTCCTGGGTCAGCTGGTCGGATCCCCGACCGGAATGGTCGGCGTAGACGGCGGCGCCGAGGTCGCGGAGCAGGCCGTCGGCCTTGTGCTTGGCCTGGGCCGCGTCCAGCTTGGCCTGCCCGGCCTTGCCTGCCTCCGTGGCTTTGGCCAGTCCGATCTCCGCTGATGCCTTGACCTTGTCCATCAGTCCCATGGTCTGGTTCCTCTCGATCTGCTCGGACCCGGGCGGGCCCTCGTGGCCGGCCCCTTGCGCCGCTCCAGTCTGCCACCGGTGCACGCTCGTCGACCCACCGAGGGCGCGGGCCGCTCCGAGGGGGGTCCGGGTCGGCGCCATCCCGCCGATTCGGCTATGACGGTGCACAAGGCGGCCGGAGGCCCGACGTGATGGGTGACACCACGGGGTCATCGGACCGGGCACCTGTCGGAAGGCGCCACCCGGACCGGGCACCACCGGACCGCAAGACCGACCAAAGGAGGCTGCCCTGCGCCCGTGGCGTGATCACCTGCCCCGTGGCACCGACTGCACCGTCTCGGAGCTGGTCTCGGCGGGGACCCTGCTGCGGGCCTGGTCGGAGCGGTGGCGGGCCGACCCAGGGGCTCCGCTGTGGAAGGCCGCCGACAGCGTCCCCACCGACACCGGGGCCGAGGCGCGGGATGGTCGCCGCGGATGGTGGACGGCGGGGGAGTTCGACGACGTCACCCGGGCTGTGGCCGGGCGGCTGCGGTCCGCCGGCCTGGTGGCGGGGGACCGGGTCCTCTGGTCGACCGGCTCGTCGGTGCTCGCCCTGGCCGCCCACGTCGGAGCCCTCCGGGCCGGACTGGTGGTGGTTCCGGCCAACACCGCCTACACCGAACGCGAGCTGGCTCACATCGTGGTCGACGTCCGACCGTCGGCCGCCGTCGTCGAGCGGGCCGAGCAGGCCGAGTGGATCCGTCGGGCCGCGGCGAAACCCCTGCTGGTGGTCGGTCCCGAGGTCGACCTCCCCGATGGCGATGCCGGGGCGCTCGACACGGCCGGACCGGGCGACCCGGCGCTGATCTGCTACACCTCGGGAACCACCGGTCTCCCGAAGGGCGCCCTGCTTCGGCACCGCAACCTGGTGGCGGCCACGGAATCGGTGCGGCTCGCCTGGCGCTGGAGCCCCGAGGACCGGCTGGTCCATTGCCTGCCCCTCTTCCACGCCCACGGTCTGTGTGTCGGCGTCTACGGCACCCTGTCCGCCGGGGCCTCCGCCGTGCTCCTCCCCGGCTTCGACCCGGCCACCGTGGCCGGGGAGGTGCTCGGTGAGAGGGCGTCCTTGTTCTTCGGGGTGCCGACCATGTATCACCGGCTGCTCGGCTCCGGCCACGCCGCGTCCCTGCGCCGGCTCCGCCTGTCCGTCTCCGGATCGGCGCCGCTGTCGAAGGAGCTTCACGCCGCCGCCAGCGCGGCCATCGGGGCGCCGGTGCTCGAGCGCTACGGGATGACCGAGACCCTGATGAACGTGTCCAACCCCCATGATGGCGATCGCCGGGCCGGGACGGTGGGGTTCCCACTGCCGGGCGTCGAGGTGGCCTTCGGCACCGAGGACGAGATCCTGGTGCGGGGCCCCAACGTCTTCGGCGGCTACTGGCAGAGACCGGCCGCCGACGCCGACGCCTTCACCCCTTCGCCAGGCGGGGGGGCCTCCTGGTTCAGGACCGGTGACCGGGGTCGGGACGACGACGGCTACCTGGTCATCAGCGGGCGTTCGAAGGACCTGATCATCTCGGGGGGCTTCAACGTCCACCCGAACGAGGTCGAGGACGTGCTGGCCGCCCATCCCGCGGTGGCCGAGGTGGCGGTGACCGGCACCCCGTCGGAGGAATGGGGGGAGGTGGTGACGGCCTGGATCGTGGTCGACGGTGCGGCCCCGACGGTGGAGGACCTGGCCGAGTTCACCGCTGCGACCTTGGCCCCCCACAAGCGTCCCCGCAGGGTCCGCATCGTCGGCGAGCTGCCTCGCAACGCCTTGGGCAAAGTGGTGAGAAGCCGGCTCGGGGAGTGAGCCACGCAGTAGGTTGCAGACGTGTTGCTGCCTGAGCCCCCCGGCCCGATCGGCCGTCCGACGTGACCGGGACGACGCCGACCGCACGGGGACCGAGACACGTCGGGAAGAACGCGCAGAGGGGTGCGGGGAAGAACGCGCAGGGGGGCGCCGGGAAGATGGCGCATGGACCGAAGCGGAGGGCGACGGTCACCGCCGGGTCCGGGCTGGCCCCTGACGACCGGCTGGAGCGCTCGCTGTGCGGCGAAGGCGTGTGCTCCGTCGCCGGCCTCGACGAGGTGGGCCGCGGGGCGTGGGCCGGTCCGGTGTCGGTAGGGGTGGTGGTGTTCCCCGAGGACGTCGAACCGCCCGAGGGCCTGCGCGACTCGAAGATGCTGACCGAGGACCGCCGCGAGTACCTGTACCCGTTGATCAACGAGTGGTGTTCGGCGTGGTCGGTCGGCCACGCCGGGCCCCAGGAGTGCGATGCGCTTGGGATGACTGCCGCCCTGCGGTTGGCGGCCCGACGGGCCCTGGCCGGCCTGGGCTCGTCACCCCGGGTCATCCTGATGGACGGCGCTTTCGACTACGTGAGCCCGCCGGTGGAAGCGGACGGCGCGGACGGCGCGGACGGCGCGGACGGCGCGGCGCCGCCCTCGCCGCGGGTGCGGACGGTGGTGCGTGGCGATGCGTCCTGTGTCTCCATCGCCGCCGCCTCGATCATGGCCAAGGTGACCCGTGACCGGATGATGCGCGGCCTGTCGGCGAGCTTCCCGCCCTTCGACTTCGACCGCAACAAGGGCTACCCCTCGCCGGTCCACCGCACCGCCCTGGCCGGTTTCGGCCTGACCTCGATCCACCGACGGTCGTGGTCCTTCGTGGACGACCTGGCCTTCCGCTGACCGGCTCCTCGCCCGATGGGCCGCCGAGTCACTGGGGGGCGGGATCCTTCGGGAGCCCGAGCACCCGCTCGCCGATGATGTTGCGCAGGACCTCGTCGGTGCCCCCGGCCACACGCATGCCCGGCACGCCGAGGAGGTACTCGGACCAGGCGTAGGTGCCCCAGGCGCCGTTGTCGGCGACCAGGGAGGGGCCGAGGATCGAGGAGACCGCCTCGCATGTCCGCACCATGTTGGCGGTCAGGGACAGCTTGCCCAGGGACATCTCCGGGCCGGGAAGCTGACCGACGGCGATCCTGGCCATGGCGCGCAGGTTGGTGTAGCCCGCCACCCGCTCGTGGACGATGACCGAAGCCAGCTGCTGGCGGACCAGCGGGTCGTCGGCGCGGCCCTTGGCCCGGGCCAGCTCCACCAGCCGCCTGCTGGCGGGGAGGCCGAGGCCGCCGCCACCGCCGCCGATGGCCGCCCGCTCGTTCATCAGGGTGGTGAGGGCCACCGTCCATCCGCCGTTGACCTCGCCGAGCCGGTGGGAGTCGGGGACCCGGACGTCGGTGAAGAAGACCTCGTTGAACGACGCGCCCCCGGTCATCTGCCGCAGGGGCCGGACCTCGACGCCCGCGGCGTGCATGTCGACCACGAAGCCAGTCAGCCCCCGGTGCTTGGGGAGATCGGGATCGGTGCGGCAGATGATCTCGCCGATGTCGGAGAGTTGGGCGCCCGAGGTCCACACCTTCTGACCGGTGATGACCCACTCGTCACCGTCGCGGACCGCCCGGGTCTGGAGCGAGGCGAGGTCCGATCCGGAGGACGGCTCGCTGAACAGCTGACAGCCGACGATGTCCCCTCGGTACATGGGGACCAGGTAGGCCCGGCGGACCCCCTCGGTGGCGTGGGCCAGGATGGTGGGAGCCACCATCCCGAGCCCGATCCCGTAGACGGACATGGAGGGCGTCTTGTAGCCGGCGGCCACGGCGTTGAAGATCCGCTGATAGTCACGGGTCAGGCCGCGGCCCCCGTAGGCGGTCGGACCGGTGATCCATCCGTAGCCGGCGTCGAAGACCCGTCGGGCCCAGGCCCGGGCCGCGGCCAGGTCGGCGGCATCCTCGGCGGGCGTCCGCTCCGGAAAGAGGCCGACGTGGTCGGATCCCTCGCCCCAGACGAAGGTCTCCTCGGAGCGCTTGTCGGCGTTGGCCTCGAAGAAGGCGCGGACCTCGAGCTCGAACTGCTCGGGGGTGGGCGATCCGGTGCCATCCTCGGCCTCCGGCTGACTCTGGTCCGCCACCGCGGTGTGGGTCATGGTGGGTTCCCCCTCGTTCCTGTCGATGCCCTCTGGTCGTGCCGACGACAGCGTAACGCCGGTGTCGAACACAGCGAGGCGCCGGCGAGAGGGAAGGCCTCCCCGAGGATCGGCCGGGCCGGTCGCCTGCACTAGACCATGAAGATGGCCTTCATCCTCGCCGTGCTGGCGTCGTTCGCCAATGCTCTCAGCGTGGTCTTCCAGCGGATCGGCGTCCAGAACGCCCCCGAGGACGCCGCCATGGGCCTCAGCCTGTTCCGCGAGGGCTTCCGCCACCTCATCTGGTTCGCCGGCGTGGCACTGATCGCCGGTGGTTTCGTGCTGCAGGCCGGGGCGCTGCGCTTCGGCCAGCTCAGCTCGGTCCAACCCATCGTCACCACCGAGCTGCTCTTCTTGGTCCTGATCCTCGGGGTGTGGTTCCGCTACCACCTGACCTGGAGGGAGTGGGCGGGAGCGATGGCTGCCGCCGGGGGACTGGCCGCCTTCTTGGTGATCGCCGCTCCGGGTGGCGGGAACGTCGTGCCCACCCTGCGGAGTTGGACCGTGGTGGTCGCGGTGGTAGGGGCGGTCGTCGTGGCTACCGCTGCCCTCGGCTTCACCGGTCCCCGCTGGTTCCGGGCCGCCATGTTCGGCGCCTCCGGAGCCACGATGTTCGCCCTGTCGGCCGCGTTGACCAAGCAGTTCACGACGCTGGTCACCGAGGGATGGGGCCATGTGTTCACCAACTGGGATCCCTATGCCCTGTTGGCCACCGGTCTGATCGGGCTGCTCCTCATCCAGAGCTCGCTGCACGCCGGGCCGATCACCGCTTCGCAGGCCACCCTCACGATCGTGGACCCGGTGGCCAGCGTGATCATCGGGATCTGGCTGTTCCACGACCGGTTGCACACCGCCGAGTGGCGTCTGCCCGTCGAGCTCGTGTCCATCGTCGTCGTCATCGGTGGCGTGATCTTCCTGTCGCGGTCCCCGCTGGTGGCCGGGGCCAAGGACCAGTCGCAGACCGGCGACCGGTTGGTCAGGCAACCGCGGCGGCAGCCTCCGATGGGGCCGCCGAGGAGGATGGAGCCGGTCCCCGAGTAGGTGTCAGGCGGTCAGGCGGTCTGTTGGTGGTCAGCCGGGGGGCGCCAGTGCCGCCCGGACCGCCTGGTCGAGGCTCGGGTGGACGAACCGATATCCCCGGGACTGGAGGGCGGCGGGGATCACGTACTGGCCCCCGAGGACGAGCTCCTCGGCCATCTCCCTCCCCAGGGCCAGTCGCAGTGCGGTGGCCGGGACCACCACCATCGTGGGCCGGTGGAGGGCGGCGCCCAACGACCGGGCCAACTCGCGGTCGGTGGCCGGATGGGGCGCCGTCGCATTGACCGGACCGTGGAGGGCGTCGTCCCGGAGGCAGTGGAGGATGGCACCGACCTCGTCGTCGAGGGCGATCCAGCTGCGGTACTGGTCCCCCCGCCCCATGCGGCCGCCCAGGCCGAGCCGGAAGAGGCGGAGTTGCCTGCCCAGCGCACCTCCGGTGCCGCTGAGGACGATGCCGGTCCGGAGGCGGACGGTCCGGATGCCGCATTCGACAGCTGGCTCGGCGGCCGCCTCCCAGGCGCAGCAGAGCTCGGCCAGGAAGCCGGTCCCGGCAGGGGAGGCCTCGGTCAGCTGCTCGTCGCCCCGGATTCCGTAATAACCAACGGCTGAGGCGCTGACCAGAACCGGTGGGCGCACCGCCAGCCGGGACAGGGTCCCGGCCAGCAGCCGGGTGGACACGGTCCGGCTCATCCGGACGGTCTCCTTGCGCTTGTCCGTCCACCGTCTGTCGCCGACGCCGGCCCCGGCCAGGTGGACGGCTCCGTCGAACGGGCCGGCTCGGTCGAGCCCGTCAACGTCGATGGTGCCGCCATCTGGGTCCCAGCCGACCTCGGTGGCCGCCGGGCCGCCTTCCCGGGTGTCGTCCGTGTCTACCGGGACTCCCCGAATCAGTCGGCAGACGTCATGGCCTTCGGACAGGAGACGGTCGACCAGGGCGGTGCCGATCAGCCCCGACGACCCGGTGACAAGGATGTTCATGGGGCGGTCCCGATCGGCCGGGTGGCCCGGGCGACGGCGGCCCGGGCCAGGTCGGCAAACCCACCGGGGTGGGTGAGATGGGCGCCGTGGGATGCGCCGGGGATCTCGACCAGTTGGGCGCCGGGCGCGTGCTCGAGCAGCCATGCCACCGCATAGCGATGGCGGGAGGCAGAGTGCTCGCCCCGGGCGAAGGTGGCCGGAATGGTGAGCAAGGACACGTCGAAAGGGGCATCGGGTACACGAATGGCGGTGAGCTCGGCCTCGAGTGCGGGACCGTCGGCCCGCCGCGCGGCCTTGGTGTGCTCGGGGAGACGCTCCCAGGCGGCGTCGCCGACCATCCGCCGGAAGAATCGCTCGGCCGCAGTGCCGGCTTCGTCGGGTCCACCGGACCCGACGGGCGTCGGTGGTGCACCGGCGGTGGGCGCCGATCGCCGGTACCCGGCCAGCCAGGGCATCGGCGGCTCATAGGCGGCTACCGACAAAATGGTGGACGCCCCCTCGTCCCGCAGCGCGGCGCTCAGGGCGATGTCGCCCCCGAAGCTGTGTCCGACCACCACCGCAGGTCGGCCACCGATGACCTCGAGCAGATCGTCGGCGTGGCCGTCCAGCGTCGCGTTGAGCGGCAGCACACCACGCGAGTGGTGGTAGCCCCGCCGGTCGTAGACCACGGTGTGGAGGTCATCCAGGCGCCGGAGCACTCGTGTGAAACTGGCCGATCGATCGAGGGAGCCGTGGACCAGGACGACCAGCGGCGCCTCGGCCTGGGACCCGTCCGGCCGGTGTTCGGTGATGGCCAGGGAACTGGTCGGGGACATGGCAGCTGCAGCCTGTCAGGTGCTTTGCCTTCACGCCATACAGGGTCCGTGACGAGGGTGAACGTGCTGGCGGCGGAGAGACGGCCCGCCGGTCCAGCCGCTCGGAATGGCCCTGATTCCGGTGCCGATCGGGACCAAATGCGCACATGGGTCGTTCAGATCGTGCATTGTTGTGGCTTCCAAAGACGAAGGAGAGCCAGTGCCCCTCACAAAAACCGATCTCATCGCGGCCGTGGCCACCCACATCGGGTCGACCAACAAGGACG
>Ga0307374_10010618_pt1 | contig 13291 bp, 14 predicted proteins | sample OX3MG_FD_202532 | JGI IMG/M metagenome (GOLD analysis project Ga0307374, IMG submission 202532) | Soil microbial communities from Risofladan, Vaasa, Finland - OX-3 | ecosystem: Environmental > Terrestrial > Soil > Coastal area > Acid sulfate soil | place: Finland: Risofladan, Vaasa | collected...
GGAGGCGGGCCCGACGGGATTCGAACCCGCCTAGGGGGTTTCCAGCCTGACCCTCGGGTTAAAAGCCCGATGCTCTATCCTGGCTTCTCTCCACTATGGGAACTGAGCTACGGGCCCGCCACGTATGCCTGACCTGATGGCTATTTTACCGCATTCAAGGCGGCCAAGGGCCGTCTCGCGAAGAAGAAGTAGAACCCCGTTAGCCCAACTGAATAGAGCAACGTGGCGATATAGAAGGGCAGCTGTAGAAAGCCCATCCCAAGGATGAACCCCCCGAAGTAGGTGCCGAAGCTGTTCGGCAGGCGGAACATGATGTTGCTAAGCGCGCTCACCAAGCCTCTCTGCTCAGGCGGAAAGATACTCATCGAGAAAGAGTCCATCAGCGGGCCCGCCATGTTCATGAGGGCGGACCTCACGATGTAGACCCCCGCGGCAAGGGCGAAGTACGGAACGAATGCCATGCTGAGCATGAAGAGCGTCGATGCGGCGGTCACGAGGAGGACGGCCCGGAGCTGCCCGAACCTTTCAGCAAGGCGGGGGGCCGCCAGAGCGGAGAACCCTATCAGAATGTTCGAGACGGCGAGAATCGGACCACTGTAATTGTCTGCGACACCGAAACGATAGTAGAACCAGGCACCCACGAGCGGGATGATGAACCCTGCGCCGAAGCCTATGTTGATCCACGTGAAGCCCAGCTTCAATAGCGTCCACTTGTTCTTCAGCCCAGACCATTTCCTTCCCGGCTTGAATGTCTCCTGATGGTTCCGGAGCAGAAAGTAAAGCACGATAGGGGTGATGAAACTCCCGACCCCGAGGACCGTCAGGGTCTCCCTGTGGAGCGCATAGTTTGTGGCGCCCGAGAGGTTCTCCAGGGCGGGGAAGATGCCCGGAAGCAGCAGGCCGACACCCATGGCGACATTTTCCATGACGAAGGAGAGCGAGAAGACCCTGTTCCTGTTCGAGACGTCTGTCATGTCCGCGAGCAGCGCATTCCAGGTTGTGAGGCTCGCCCCCTCACCGACGCCTAGGACGACGCTAACGCCCAGGAGATATCGGAAATCCGTCGTGAGCGAGAACCCGAAGAGCGCCGCGGCTCCTGCCAGCGCGCCGAAGGTCAGAAGACGCTTCCTCCCATAAATGTCTGAGACAATCCCCAGCGGGACCGCCGAGAGGATGGTCGCTATTCCCTGGGCCGAAATGAGGGCTCCCGCCTGCACCGCGGTGAACCCGACGGTCACGAGCCAGGCCCCCAGGACGATCTGGATGAATCCGATTGCGAGGAAGATCGGTGCGAACGAGAGTATCAGGGGTGAGACCTTCGCCGGCACAGGGGTCTCGCGCATTCCAGCCAAGCTCCTTCGGCGTGCAGAACGGAGCGCGCATAACGGATAAAGTTACTCGGAGAGTCACCGTTGTCGGCTTCGCCCCTTCGATTGGGGGATCGAGATTTCGAGCCTTAGGCTCGATTTGCTTTTTAAAGAACTGTTTCGGAGCCGGCCCAGATGCCCGTCTGGAGGACTCTCCGACACAACGGTGTCGCCTTCCCCGACCCCTTCCTGCCCAAGGGATTGTCGGTCCGCGTCGCAGGGAATGAGCTCAAGCTCTCCCCGCTGGCGGAGGAGATGGCCTACCAGTTCGCCAAGAAGAAGGACACGCCCTACGTCCAGGACCCAATCTTCCGTGAGAACTTCATGAAGTACTTTGCGAAGGAGCTCCCGCCTCCGGCCACCAAGCACACCAAGTTCGAGGAGCTAGACTTTTCGCAGTTCTATGGGCTCGTCGACGACGAGAAAAAGCAGAAGGAGAACATGACCAAAGATGCTAAAAAAACCCTCGCCCAGACTCGGAAGGAAAGGAAGGAGAAGCTGAAAGCGCAGTTCGGGAAAGCGTGGCTTGACGGGAAGGAGATCGAGGTCGCTAACTGGATGGTCGAGCCCCCTGGCCTTTTCATGGGGAGGGGCGGGCATCCCCTCCGGGGAAGCTGGAAGCCGCGCGTCACCCCGGCGGACGTCACCCTGAACCTTGACAAGTCCGCCCCGAAGCCGCCCGGCGACTGGGGTCAGGTGGTCAACGACGACGAGTCGATCTGGATCGCCCGCTGGATAGACAATCTCACCGAGAAGGAGAAGTACGTCTGGCCACACGAGAGTTCTGACATCCAGCAGTCCCGCAACAAGCAGAAGTACGACAAGGCGCTAAAGATAGGTCCGGCCCTCCCGAAGCTGCAGAGGGAGATAAGGAGCAAGCTGGGAGCTACTGACGAGAGAGAGAGAAAGGTCGCCACGGTTTGCTACCTGATAGACGCCGTCGGGATGAGGGTCGGCGACGAGAAGGACGAGGACGAGGCCGACACCGTCGGCGCAACCACCCTGAGGGTGGAGCACATCAAGAGGCTCGACGACCAGGCCATAGAGTTCGACTTCCTCGGAAAGGACAGCGTAAGGTGGGTGAAGACCCTGAATGCCCCGGATCCCACGCTGGTCGCCAACATTAGGAAGTTCACAGCGGGAAGGAGGCAGGACGCTCAGATTTTCGAAGGGGTCAACTCCGCCCACGTCAACGCGTTCCTTTCGGACATCGTCGATGGGCTGAGCGCCAAGGTCTTCAGGACGTATCACGCCACGAGAACTGTCGAGGAGGCGCTGAAGTCCAAGGACGTGAGGAGCGCGTCTGACCTCGACAAGCTCTACTTCGCCAAGGACGCCAACCTCGCCGCGGCGATCTACTGCAACCACAAGCGGACCCCTCCCAAGACCTGGGAGGAGTCGCTGAGGAAGAAGGAGCAGAAACTAGAGGAGTACAGGGCCAAGGGGAAGGAGGAGATGACCCGGAAGACTGAGAAGGACATCGACCTCACCAAGAGGACCAAGGACTACAACCTCAATACGTCGATGAAGAACTACATCGACCCCAGGATATACAAGGCTTGGTGCGACTACGCCGGGCTCGACTGGGACAAGCTCTACTCCAAATCCCTGCAGAGGAAGTTCTCGTGGGTCGCGCAGTCGAAGAAGGCCTGGCCCCTCGACAAGCCGGCCTCGCAGGCCCCCGTCCCGAAGATCGAGAACCCCTGAGCCTAGGCCCCGGCGAGGCGCCTTGCCATCTTCAGGTTCTCTTCATACTGCGTCTTCTCTTCCACGGGCACTTCCATGATCAGCGGGAGCTTTGCGACGTCCCCGTAGCGCATGAGCGCGCGGAAACCCTTCTCCCCTATCTGCCCCTTCCCGACGTACTCGTGCCTGTCGAGCCCGCTCCCGACCGGTCCCATCGAGTCGTTGAGGTGCACCACTTTGAGCCTGTCCTTGCCGACGATGTCGCCGAACAAACCCATCGTCCCTTCGACCGCCGGCTTGTTCGAAAGGTCGAACCCCGCGGCGAAGACGTGGCAGTTATGGGTGACCACGAAAGGCGCAAGGAAGGTTCCGGACTCTGTTGTCAGATTATAGACTTCGCCGGAATAGCGCTCTTTTTTGACCTCCCCTATTGGAACATAAAACGACTCTTCATTCCTTAGGACAGTCCGCTGGGGAGCGGTGGGCATCCGATATTTGAATCCCAGCTTTCCCGAGTCGCTCCGGGCGACTTTCACTTCAAACCAACCCTTTCCGTTGATTACCCTGCCACCGGTCGATCCCTGCCTTGGGGCATGCACGCCGAAGGTTCCGCGCACATCCAATCTGGCGAGCAAGTGAATGAGTTGGTATGCTATTGATTTGGAAGAGGTAATGAAGCGAATTCCGTCCTCGTTGACGTTGCCATCGCCATGAAGATATCCCAGGAGGAAAGAGCGAACAATTGCGACTTCAGAATTCACGATGAAATCTGGGATTTTCTTGCTTCTCGCACCACTCCCGAAATTCTCCCTGAAGAACCTGACGAGAATATTGGAACCGGCGCAAACCTTTAATGAAGTTTCGGTCTCGTCCGTCCAGGCCTTCAACGAAAAGACCTCGTCAAACAGGCGAATTGACTTCGTTATGAGGCTCTTTTCATCTTTACCAAAGGAGAGATAGACCTTGCCATGCTCCGAGCCATCCGCCCCTCTGTCCATGTACGTAAAGCCCTCCGCCAGGTACAGGCCCAGAAGATTCGCCATTTTCTCCGTGATTGGCATGACCTTTGGAAATGGCATCCTGCGAGTGTGGCGGCCGATGTACTTCTCAAAATTCAGGGTTGATACATCGGCGGATTTCAGTCGTGGCATTACAAGGTAGAGCCCTTTTTCTAGAAGATTGGCGGTCACCCATGAAGGTGGTTTTGTTAGGTATGACCTCCATGGGCTTTCATCAAGGTGCTTTATTCGATCGTGCTTCACGCATAAGACGGGATGTTCGGGCGTCATTCGCATCCACGGCAAACCCTTTGGTTTGACTAGAACGAGCTCGCCTGTGTAGGGTCTGTTCAAGACTCTGGTAACTCGTACTTGGCCGCCATCATGGTCTGATACGAGGTCACCCGAACGAATACTTTCAATTGGAGTTGGCGCGGACTCTCGGAATACTGCTGATCCCGGAGGCAGGCACGTATCGAAGCAGACGCCCATCCTCTCGGACTGCTTGACTCCGTCAAGGATGAGCCTCAGCTCCTCGAACCTGGACCCTACGCTGTGATTCTGTCCGGCCATCGTCTCAATCAGAAGCACGGTATTGCCCGGGTTGGCCTCCAGCGCCTCGTTGCACGCCCCGACGACGTTTTTCACCCCTTCCATAGTCCCCTTTCCCATGTGCGACCCTATATGCGCCACTAGGTAGTCGACCTCCAAAATCGAGCAGCGCGCTACCTCCGCCCTTAGCGACGCGCGGCTCTGCTTCTGGTACGGCTTGATGGATGCGGCCAGGTTGGGGAGGTACGGCATGTGCGCGACCACCTTCTCGTAGCCTGCTTTGTTCCTCTTCTCCCTGAAGAGCTGAGCCTGCCCCTCATCGAGGGGCTTGAATGCCCAGCCGCGCGGGTTCCGCGTGAATATCTGGAACGTCGTGCAGCCCATCTCGAGCGCCCTGTCGACCGCCAGGTCGATCGAGCCGGAGATTGAGACGTGAAAACCCAGCATGGGGCCTTGCTTCAACCGCTCTCGTCAAAAGAGTAAGGACGTGGGTTTAAGGCTCTTGTCCGTCCGCGACCCAACCCACAACTTTTCTTCGTTTTTTTGTTCGCGCAGCCTAGTCTAGGCGCTTTCTGGTAGCCCTGCTGCTACCAGTCGCCCTAGGCTTGGCGTGCGTTCTTGAGGATGCTGAACTCTTCCTTGGCGCTCTGGGGCTTCTCGCCGCCGACGAGGCGTGAGACTCCACCGCGACCGACGTCGCTGCGGGGGCCGAGACAACGGACGCATCGATTGATGCGATCGCAACGTCGCTAGAGCCCGCCGCCGCTACACCCGCAGTCATCGTCGAGATCGAGCCGGAAGAGATCGAGTGGACCTCCTCGACTGGTGCTGCTACGACTGGCGACTGGGTTGCGGTCACTTCCGGCATTGGCGCCGGGTCGTTCTGTGAGAAGGATGATGATTGTGATGGGAGGGTGAAGGTTTCGATTGACGAACCTCCGGAGACGACGGATTGTGAGGCTCCTAAGTGCCTCGGCTTGACTGTGTACAGAACCACCGCGACTCCTACGGCCGTGCCTAAGAGTATGGTCAGCATTTGTTCGATGGCCATTTTTCTGTTACCTGGATGATAGGTAGGGAGGGGTCGTCATTTGCGGCGGTGTCAAAGGTATTACACAATGAAATCAAAATGTGGCACACCGAGGGAGAGCTGCCTGGGCCTTTCCAGTCGCCCGCATCATAATTCTTATATCGAGCGAGAAGCATTTGGGGGCCATCTGAATGACATATCCTCTTGACAAGCTCTGCTACCAGATTTTCAAAATCGACCGACGAGTGAGGTACGCCGGCGTCTTGGACGACACCGGGCGCGTGATAGCCGGAGGCATGAGAAAGGGAATCTCCTCGCTCGAGCCGGCCAGCGAGGACCTCAGGCTGATGGCGAACCTGACCATCCAGATCGGCACCGACAAGACTTGGGACCAATACTTCGGGAAGATACAGTACACGTTCGTGAAGAGGGAGAAGGTCAACATGCTCATCTTCGCGGTCGGGATCAGTCTGATGCTCATCACGACCCAGCCGGAGGTCGACTTGGAGCAGATAGCCCAGCTGAGGGACGTCGTGATAACGATCTACAGCACTGGAATGCTTCCTGAGAAGCCAAAGTAGCTCAGCCGGGTGCCGCCGTCCTAGGAGAGCCCTGACTCCAGGAGGGGCGCGAAGAGGAGAAGGCCGCTGTAGCTGCTAGCTTGAATCCGCGCCTTCAGAATTCCGACTCGGACGACGCGTCCGCGGGTGCCCTGCTACCCTCCTTTACCTCGAAGCGCAGGGGCTCCCCGTGAGTGTCGTACACCTTCAGGCAGGAGTCGTCCGAGTACGGGGCGCCGGCGATTACCATTATCTTGCCGCTCACGTGGAGCACGTCCTGGTGGGAAGGGACCGCCCAGCCCGACGGATGCGAGTGCGCGACCCCCACATAGCTGAGGTCCATTGGGACCATGTTCCAACTGAAGCCCGAGAACCCGCCGCCGTGAACCGCAGCCGGCGGGATGACGACCCCATCCACCTCCAGGACATCGCCCTTCTTCCTCCCTCGGAGTAGAAGTATCCCCTCCCTTGGATGAAACATCTTCGAGTACGAGAAGATGCTGTCGACCACCTGCCTGTGGATGACGACGCTCTTAACGGGCAGAGGCCGCCACCCACCAAACGCATGACCACGCCGACCTGGTCCTCGATGTCATCGCCGTCACTTTCGTAGCGTGGGAATGCTCTCATAAAAAGCTCTAGAGGCTAGACGAAGCCCAGGACATTCCAGAAGGGTTTAAAACAACCAGAAAAGGCTCCCCGCTAATCAAAGAGGACTAGATGACATAATGTTCGCACCTTCCGCCGGCTACGACAGGGCCATAACGATATTCTCCCCGGACGGCAGACTCTACCAGGTCGAATACGCGCTCGAGACCGTGAGGAGGGGCAGCCTGGCGGTGGGCGTCAGGACCGACGACGGCGTCGTGCTCGCGGTCGAAGAGAGGGGACGGAAGCTCCAGAACGTCGAGTCCGTGGTGAAGATGTTCCAGATCGACGACCACATCGGCGCGGTCGGCGCTGGATATATCCCGGACGCCCGCATCCAGGTCGACAACGCGAGGGTGATCGCCCAGAGCAACAGGCTGGTGTACGACGAGCCAGTGGACATCGAGACGGTCGCGAAGAGGATCGCCGACCTCAACCAGCAGTACACGCAGTACGCCGGAGTGAGGCCTTTCGGCGTCTCCCTGATAATCTCGGGTGTCGACGAGAACCGCGGCCCCGTGGTCTTCCTTACCGACCCGACGGGCGCGTATCTTGGCTTCGACGCGATAGCGATCGGGGCGGGGAGCGACCAGGTGAACGAGTACCTCGAGAAGACCTACAATCCCGGGATCTCCCTCGAGCAGGGGATAACCCTGGCGATAGAGTGCATCTACCTCGTGAGCGAGGACAAGCTGGGCGTCTTCCACATCAAGATCGGGGTCGTCGATGCGAAGACGAAGAAGATGAGGCGCCTGACCGAGGACGAGATTACAAAGTATGCTGCCAGCGCGAAGACGCGTGGCACCGACAAAACTCCCAACAACAAGGGAGCCTAGGAACAGATCTGAGGTAGGCTCATGTGGTTCTGAAGAGTTCTCGGGGTATCATCCGAGCTATCAACTTGCTCCCATCGACTCTGAGGATTACCGTCGCCGTCGGATTCCCCTTCACTGTTTCACATGAGAGCCCGTCACGGGCGAACCTCACCCGCCCTGGCGAGCGACGCACTCACGAGCTTGACGCGTTGCCCCGCATGGGATTTTACGCCTGTCAGGCAACCTCGTATCACTTATCGGACGGATCGGCAACCCGTCTTCATCCAGCGATTACGCGTCGAAGTAGTGCGACGACAGATTTAAGCGCCTACATGTAGTGAATTTGTCGGGACCCTCCATGTCAAGCAAGTTCACAACGGTCCGCATTGTCATCGAGGGGGACCGCTATGAGATAATGGTCCATCCCGACGCCGCGCTCAGCTACAAGACGGGGAAGCAGGTCGAGCCCTCTCAGGTCATCGGCATAGACGAGGTGTTCTCAGACGCCAACAGGGGGCTTCGCGCCCCGGGCGACAAGCTGAAGAAACACTTCGGGACCGACGACCACGCCAAGGCCGCCGTCGAGGTGCTCAAGCGCGGCGAGCTGCAGCTCACCCAGGAGCAGCGCCACAGGATGACGGAAGAGAAGCGGAGGCAGGTCGTCGCGATGATAGCGAAGACCTACGTCGACCCGCGGACCGGGCTCCCTCACCCTCCCATCAGGATCGAGCAGGCCATGCAGGAGGCCAGGGTCTCGTTCGACCCGTTCAAGGACGCCAACGAGCAGATGAAGACGATACTCGAAGAGCTGCGCAAGATACTCCCAATGAAATCCGAGAAGGTCAAGCTCATGGTCAAGGCCCCCGCCCAGTACGCCGGCCAGACAATCGGCGTCCTGAAGGGCTTCGGCGAGATACTTAAAGAGGAGTGGGGAGGGGACGGTGGATTGTCTGCGATAATAGAAGTCCCAGCGGCGACCCAGCCAGGCTTACTTGAGAAGCTGGGTTCGGCGACGCGCGGTTCGGCTCAAGTTACATTGGTGAAATAGAAAATTGGTGGAAATAACAAGAAAACAGGTGATTCCGGGCGAAGTCATTGTAACTGGCGACTATCGACCAGGCATGTTCGTGCAGAGGAGGGGAAACGACATGGTCGCGCTGCGCATCGGGCTCGCCGAGATAGTCAGGAACGACGTCAAGGTCATCCCGCTCTCAGGCGCCTACATCCCGAGGGCTGAGGACATGGTCGTCGGGAAGGTCGTCAGCGTCACGGGCTACGGCTGGGAGGCGGACATCAACTCATGCTTCGTGGGCTACCTTCCGGGACAGTTCGTCTTCGGCAGGGACTTCTCCCCCTCTACCCACGACCTCACGACGAGGTTCACCGTGGGCGACCTCATGCTGGCGAAGATCGAGGCCTTCGACAGGACGAGGGACCCCCAGCTCTCGATCAGGGGCCCAGGCCTGGGGAAGATCCCACAGGGGGAGATCGTCAAGATAACTCCGATGAAGGTCCCGCGGCTCATAGGGAGGAAGGGCTACATGATCAACATGATCGCCGAGCTCACCAGCTGCGAGATCAAGGTGGGACAGAATGGGGTGGTCGTTATCGACGGCCCGGTCGAGGGCGTCCGGAAGGCGGTGGAGGTCATCCAGCTCATAGAGGAGGAGGCGCACACGGCCGACCTAACGGCAAAGGTGCAGCAGCTCCTCGGCGCACCCATCAGCGCCCCGCCAACAGAGGCGGCAGGCCACGAAGATAGCGGTGAACAATAGATTTGACTGAAGAGAAGAGGAAATTGATGGACGAGAACGGGATACGCACCGACGGTCGTCGTTGGGACGAGCTGAGGCCGCTGAAGATTGAGGTCGGGGTCGTCCGCAACGCCGACGGCTCCGCCCGGATCGAATGGGGGAAGAACAAGATCATCGCCGCTGTCTACGGACCCAAGGAGATGCACCCAAAGCACCTCGAGCTCGCGGACAGGGCGTTCCTGAAGTGCAGGTACCACATGGCTCCCTTCTCTGTGGACGAGAGGAAGAACCCGGCTCCTTCGAGGAGAGAGATAGAGATATCCAAGGTGATCAGGGAGTCGCTCCAGCCTGCGCTCTTCCTCGAGGACTACCCGCGGACCGCGATACAGGTCTACGTCGAGGTCCTCCAGTCCGACGGAGGCTCGAGGGTGGCGGGGATCACCGCCAGCGCGTTGGCGCTCGCCGACGCGGGGATCAACATGCGCGACCTCGTGGTGGGCTGCGCGGTCGGCAAGGTCGACGGCAAGATAGTCCTAGACCTCAACGACACCGAGGACAAGGAGGGGTCAGGCGACCTTCCTGTCGCGTTCATGCCGAACCTCAACCAGGTCACCCTATTGCAGATGGACGGGTTCTTCACCTTCGACGAGTTCAAGCAGGCGCTCGAGCTCGCCAAAGTGGGCGGGATGAAGGTGTACAAGCTGCAAAGGGAAGCTCTTCTCAGGAAGTACTTCAGCGGAGGCGGCCCTGAGACCTCCACGACCAACGCAGAGTTGATGGAGGAGGCGTAGAGCTTGCCAAGCAAGTCATTCGTCGTAGAGACGATCAAGAGGAACCAGATAATCGAGCTCCTCTCAAAGGGGAAGCGCGTTGACGGTCGAGGCCTCAACGAATACCGGAAGCTCGAGATAAAGACCCACGTCATCGAGAAGGCTAACGGCTCCGCGATGGTGAAGCTCGGGAACACCGAGGTCCTCGCGGGCGTCAAGATAGACAAGGGCATCCCGTTCCCCGACACCCCCAACAAGGGGCTGCTGATCGTGGGGGCTGAGGTGCTCCCGATGGCCGCCGCATACCTCGAGGCAGGCCCTCCCGACGAGAGCGCCATCGAGCTCGCGAGGGTCGTCGACAGGGGCGTAAGGGAGTCGGAGATGATCGACGTATCCGCGCTCTGCATCAAGGAGGGCAAGTGGGTGTACTCCATCTTCTGCGACGTGAACATCCTCAACGTGGACGGGAACCTCTTCGACGCGACGAGCTACGCGGTGGTCGCGGCGCTCTTGACTGCCAAGATGCCGAAGTTCGTCCTCGAGAACGACGTCGTGAAGGACACGGGCGAGAGGGTCCCGCTGCCGGTGCACAAGATCCCGGTCTCCGTGACCATAGCTAACATCAACAACACCCTGGTGTTGGACCCGACCGAGGAGGAGGAGGCGATAATGGACGCGAGGATAACCCTGGACACCGAGGACGGGGGCAACCTGTGCGCTGGGCAGAAGGGCGAGCCTGGCTCCTTCACCCCGGAGCAGATACTCACCGCGGCGGAGTGGTCGATTGCCAAAGGAAAGGAGATACGCCAGCAGATAAAGGAGGCCGCCGCGCATGCCTAGGTCCAAGTCGCTGAGGGGCCTCGGGGCCAAGTACGGAGGGACCCTGAGGAAGAGGTACTCGAACATCTACAGGACGCTCAAGGCCAAGAAGGAGTGCCCCTCCTGCTCAAACATGAGGTTGAGACGGGTCTCCTCTGGCATCTGGAAGTGCGCGAGCTGCGGCTACACCGTGGCCGGTGGTGCCTACGACGTCTCACCCGTCAAGACGCAGCAGAGGAAGTAAGACCGGCAGCATCACCCAGGGAAGTCCCCTCAAGAGCATAAGGCTCACAGTCACCCTCATCGGCGCGGGACGCGCGCAGCTAGAGCGTCTGGCCGCCGAGAAGGGGCTGACTCTCGAAGAGAGGGGCGGTGACCTCTCGATCGCGTTCACCGCAGCCTCTCCGGAGGACGCTCTCGTTCAACTGAGGCTCCTCGCGGGCCTCATCGCCCCGAAGGGCTGAAGACTTTATTTACTCTCACGAAGGTCGCGGAGAAGGAAATAGTTGAGCCAACAAGAGATACCTCCGTGGCTTAGGGAGCAGCTCGCGAGGCTGGAGCAGCTCCAGCAGAACCTGCAGGCCGTCCAGATGCAGAAGCAGCAGGTCGAGGCGGAGCTCTCTGAGGTCGACAGGGCGCTGGAGGAGCTGAAGACCACCCCCGAAGGCGAGCAGATCTTCAAGTATGCGGGGAACCTGCTGATCAAGGTCACGAAGGAGGCGATTACCAAGGAACTCCAGGAGAGGAAGGAGGTCTCCAACACGAGGACCCTCGTGCTCGGGAAGCAAGAGACCCGCTTCAAGGAGAGCCTGAAGGACCTCCAGACGAAGATCGACGACATGCTAAAGGGAAGGACCCAATCCGCCCATCCCGACCGGAACGAGTCATCCTAGGGATGCACGCTGGAAGGGGGGACCGCGCGCTCGACCGGCCGTGGCCGTGAGCCGCATAGGGGCATTGCAAGATGAACCCCGCCGCCTTCCCTTTCGTCGCCCCAGAGAAGATCAAGCGAGTGGGGGTGATCTGTCACAGGCACGCCGACCCGGACGCCTACATGTCGGCGTTCGCGATATCGCGCCTGATGGCGAAGACGGCGCCCTCCGCTAAGGTCGAAGTGATCTTGCCCGATGGGATGAGCCTCTTGACTCGGAGGCTGGCCGAGTCCTTCAAGCTGGAGAACCTGGTGGAGGGGGATGGGGAGGGCGGCGACTACGACCTGCTCGTCGCCGTGGACATCGGACACACGGAGCTCCTGAAGGACTGGTCGGGCAAGCTCAAGGGGAGCTCCGCCGTGAAAGTCCTCATCGACCACCACCCGATCCAGGAAGGCTCTCCCTACGACCACATGGTCGTGGACACAGCCTCGTCCTCGGCGTCCGAGATCGTCGCGACGATATTCAGGGACCTCGGCGTGGAGATGGAGGCGCAAGCAGCCCAGGCGTTGCTCCTCGGGATAATGTTCGACTCTCAGCACCTCCTCATAGCCAAGGAGAGGACCCTGAGGGAGGTCGTCCGGCTTTTCGACCGGGGCGCCAGGATAGACGACGCGAAGCTCCTGCTCCGCTCGCCTCCCGACTACGGCGAGGTCATCGCAAAGCTAAAGTCAGCGAGGAGGCTCAAGCTCTATAGGGTCGCGGGATGGGTCGTCGTGACGACCACGGTCGGCTCTTTCCAGTCGAACGTCGCGAGGTCGCTCGTCTCCATGGGCGCCGACGTGGCCGTGGTCACCGGCGAGACCGGCGGCGAGACGAGGGGAAGCCTCCGTGCGAACCAGAGGTTCTGGGAGACGACCAAGATTCACCTGGGGACAGACGTCGCGGCCTCCATCGCGAAGGAGACCGGCTTCGGAGGCGGCCACCCGACGGCGGCGTCCTTCACCTGCTCCCTCCCGGAGGTCGAGGCGGCCGAGAGCGCCCTCGCCCTCGTCGCTTCGCTCCTGAAGGACAAGCCGGCCGAGATACGCTAGGGCGTCTATTCGTGGGAGCGCAGGTACGAGACCACCCAGAGGCTCCTCCCTGCCGCCCTCGTCGCCTGGACCTGAGGCAGGCCGATCAGAAAGGATGTGACGCCGGCCACGAAGAGAAGCTGGAGGACGTTGAACACGGCGGTGAAGGCCAGGATAAGCTCCAGCCCGTTCACGGAGGTGAGGTTGAGGCCGACCGCCTTGAAGGCGCCGGCGAGATAGGCGACGAGCCCGTTGGGGCCGTTGAGCGCGTATTCGCCTCCGAAGAAGACGATCAGGTAATAATTGGCTATCGTCAGGAAGACGACCCTCGAGACTATCCCGAGGAA
>Ga0307374_10010623_pt1 | contig 13287 bp, 11 predicted proteins | sample OX3MG_FD_202532 | JGI IMG/M metagenome (GOLD analysis project Ga0307374, IMG submission 202532) | Soil microbial communities from Risofladan, Vaasa, Finland - OX-3 | ecosystem: Environmental > Terrestrial > Soil > Coastal area > Acid sulfate soil | place: Finland: Risofladan, Vaasa | collected...
AAGGCGGGCGGGACGCCGAAGGTGCGAGCGAGCGCCTGGATGAGGCGCATCTGGGGGTTGCTGGCCTGGCCGTTGCGGAGCTTCCAGATGGTGGTGTGGGAGAACTGCTCGCCGGTGACCTTCTCGATCAGGGCGCTGACTTCGGCGTTGGAGTAGGGGCCGCGGCCGGCGGGGTGTGCCCGGTCGATGAGCCAGTTGACCTTGTCGGCGGCTGTCCAGTACGGGCTGCTCTTCGGGTTCGCCGCGGTGGCGGCGGCGATCTCCGCGCACGGGCTCGTCGGCTTCGCCCGCTCCAATATGGGACTGCCCGGCCCGTGGCCCTATCTGCTGTGGGGCTCCCTCGACGGTGCGGCCGGGTTGTGTGCGGTCCTGCTGATGCGCCGCGCGGCCCGCGGGGAGTCGGCGGTCGCTCCCCGGCTGGCGGTGTGGGGCCTGGTCGCGGCGTCCAGCCTGTTCAACTGGATCCACGCCCCCGACCGCCCAGGCGCATAAGAGGCGTTCGCGCTCACGCCGGTCATCGCCGCGACCCTGTTCGAATTCTCCCTCCGGGAAACCCGCCACACCGCCCAGCACGCCGAACGCATCCTGCCGGGGCTGGCCTGGTTGCGTCCCGTCGAGCGGGTCCGGGTGCGAATGCGCCTCGCTGCCGACGGGAAGGTTGCAGCTGAGGCGGCGACCCGACGGGTGCGGGTGGAGTCGGCCGCGCGGCGGCTGCACGTTCTGCGCCATGTTCTTGCCTCACAACGGCAGACTGGCAATCCCGGCCTGATCGCCTCGCGACGTGTGCGCCGAGCCGAGCGGCGCGCCCTGGCGGCGCTGACGAGGGCACACTTCGCGGACCCGGCGATCGCGGTCGAAGTGCAGCGCCAGGTCCAGGTCCTCACACTCACCCAAACCCTGGCCAGCCTCGCGGGCATCGGGTTTCCTGACTCACCCATGGGCATGACCGGGTGCGGGAGCAGACACTCCCAAGGCTAGGTCGGCCTGTCTCCGCTGGCCTGTCCTGCCCCACCCATATCATCTATGGGTGTCGGGCACCGCTCCCGCATCAGCACCTCGTAGCCCGTTGGTTAGTGGCCTTACGAACGTAGAAAAGGGGTGGCGCTGGCTTGCCCACGTTCCAAGGTGCACTCGACCTAGCTGGAGAGCCCCCTCCAGTGAAAAGCCTGGCTGCGAGTGTGGCCCTCGCCGGTGGGCTGCCAAGACTGGTGCCGGTGAAGGAGCCCCGAGGCGTCGTCTACACCAGACCGTGGGTGGCGGACCTGATCCTGGATCTGATCGGCTACCGGGTGGAAGAGGATCTGGCGGCACGTTACACGGTGGAGCCGGCGGCAGGTGAGGGGGCGTTCCTCGTGCCAATGGTCCGGCGCATGATCGCGTCGGTGGAGGCCCATGGGCGCAAGCTCTCGGACGCCAGCGAGTCAATCCGAGCTTATGAACTCGATGCCGATGCTGCTGCCCGCGCTGTCGCGCTGTTGACCCGGGAACTTCGCAGTCATGGTGCCGGTGAGCGGGAGGCCAGGGAACTGGCCAAAGGCTGGGTGAGAGTCGGGGACTACCTCTTGGCTTCACCGCAAGACCGGAGGGCGGATGCTGTGGTCGGCAATCCTCCCTACATCCGGTATGACGATCTTCCTGATGGGGCACTGAATGTCTACCGGCACCTGTACCCCGCGATGGTGGGCCGGTGCGACATCTACGTGGGGTTCATCGAGGCTGGGCTCCGCCAGCTCACCGACGGCGGGGTGCTGGGGTTCATCTGCGCGGACCGTTGGATGCGTTCGGCGTACGGTGCTGAGCTGCGACGCATGATCAGTGCCGCGTTCGCAGTCGAGGCGGTTATCGAGATGCATGACGCCCCGGTATTCGAGGATGAGGTGGCGGCCTACCCGGCAGTAACAGTGATCCGCCGGGCCACCCAGGAGCAGGCAGTCGTAGCGAACGCAGGCCCTGGCTCCGGACCTTTGCATGGCGGAGAGAGCTTGGCGGATGCGGTGACGCGGCTGGCCGTCGGGCAGATGGAAGCTGTTCCCGGGTTCACAGCGACCACCGTGGACCGCTGGTATCGCGGGACGGCGCCCTGGCCTTCGCTGGAACCACGTCGGCTGGCCCTTCTGCAGCGGCTGGAAGCGCGGTTTGGCCCGCTGCAAGACGAGCTGACCGGCACCAAGATCGGTATCGGGGTGGCCACTGGCGCTGATCGAGTATTCGTTACCACGGATCCAGGCACGGTCGAGCCAGACCGGCTACTGCCGCTGGCCATGACCGCTGACACCCGGGATGGTGTGATGCGGTGGTCTGGGCATTACCTGGTGAACCCGTGGACAAAGGGCGGCGCCCTCGTAGACCTACGCGACTTCCCCAGGCTGCACGCCTATCTGCAGGGCCGCAGAAAGGAACTCCAGGGCCGCAACATTGCCATACGCCGTCCTGGAGAGTGGTACCGCACGATCGACAAGGTCCACCACGGCCTCACCACCCAGGCAAAGCTGTACTTCCCGGACATGAAGCTGACCAGCAACCCGGTCCTAGACCGGGGAGAGGCCTATCCACACCACAACCTGTACTTCCTGACCTCCGAGGTCTGGGACCTAGAGGTACTCGGGGGTCTGCTGCTGTCCCGGGTGGCCCAGCTGTTCATCGAGGCCTACTGCGTCAAGATGCGTGGGGGCACGCTGCGGTTCCAGGCCCAGTATCTGCGTCGCATAAGGGTCCCAGACCCGGCGTCATTGTCCGAGGGTGTGGGTGACCGGCTCCGGCACGCGTTCCGCGACCGGGATGCCGACGCTGCTACCACGGCGGCTATCGAGGCATATGACATCGCTGACATGGCAGGGGCCGTGTCGTGTTAACGGACTTGGAGGAGCGATTCCAGGAGGCGGTTCAGGCGTTTTGGGATGCCCGGGATCGCCAGCAGCAAGAACAGATCGAGGCCGGCAAAATCGACGCTGGCACCCGTGGCGCGGTCACCGGCGGGACCCAGATGGGTGCCCTGGAAACCTTGCTCACCGACATCCTCCTCCACGCCGGTCTGTCTCGCTCGGCCATCCGAGCTCGCACAGCGCTGGAACTGCCCGGGTATTACCGGCCAGAGAAGAAGTGGGACCTGCTGGTGGTTGCCGACGGCCAGCTACTGCTCGCGGTTGAGTTCAAGTCCCAAGTCGGGCCCAGCTTCGGTAATAACTTCAACAACCGCACCGAGGAAGCTATCGGAAACGCTGAGGACATCTGGACCGCTTACCGGGAGGGCCGGTTTGGCCGTCACCAGGCGCCGTTCCTCGGCTACTTTTTCCTCCTCGAAGATTGCGCCCGGGTTCATACCCCGGTCGCCAACGCAGAACCGTACTTCGAAGTCGATCCGGTGTTCAAAAGTGCCTCCTACGCAAGGCGGTACGAGATCCTGTGCCAGCGCCTAGTCCTGGAGCGCAAGTACACCGGTGCCTGCCTAACCCTTGCCACAAAGGGCAAGCCGACCCAGGTGAGCTTTCCTGCGGATGCCGTCAACTTCCGGCGGTTCGCGGCCGCTATCGATGCTCACGCCCGAGCATTCGTCAACGCAAGTCCATAGAAACCCCACCATAACCAAGAGCTGATGCTCCGGCCGACACGGATCGCTGTCGGCGCCAGCATCCATCTGCGGGAACACCGCCCCTCATATGTGCGTAGCTGTAGTAGTCGCTCATGCGGACGGCGTCGGTGGGCCAGGTGTAGCGGGAGTGCTCGATCGGGCGGCGCTTGGCGTCGTAGGTGGTGAGGTGGGTGACGAAGACCTTGGTCCCGACCGGGATGCCGAACACGTCGGCCTCGAAGGGGTTGGCGCCGCGGGCGCGGGTGTTCTGGAGCACGGTGGCGATGCGGCGGCCGGTGACCTGCTGGACAGCCTCGGGCCACGGTGTCCCGGGCTCTGCCTCCCGCAGCGCGGCCTCAGCGTCGGCGCCGAGGTCGGTGAGCCAACTGACGTGGATCTGCGCCGGCTGGCGGTCATCGGCGGCGACGAACACCGTGCGGCGGACCCACACCATCGCGTCGGCACCGGTTTCGAGTGGCAGCGCGATGTTGTCGGGCGGGGCTTCCTGGTAGATGTCGAGCTGGTGCAGTTCCAGCGCCACGCCCGGCTCCAAGGCCGACGGGGCATAGAGCCGACCCGGCACGGTCAGCCGCGAGCGTTTGCGCCGGACGATGTGGCCGCGGCCGCGGATTGCGCGGGCGTAGCCTTCGTGGCTGATCAGGGAGAGGGCGTCGCGGGCGGTGATGGCCGAGACCCCGTAGCTGGCGGTAGCCGTAATTGCTGGGATACGCGTCTAAAGTCAGGGCGGTAGACAAGGTCCGCACCATCTCCGAGAATGCCCGCACCCTGAAGCTTGAGACCTCCGGCTTCGAGGACAGCTGACGGGAGGAGGGGCGATGGGTTTCTACTTCAAGCTCGCACCGGGGGTGCGGATCCGCGCAAGCAGTCGCGGCCTGCGCGCGAGTGTCGGCCCTCGTGCTGCACGGGTTCATGTCGGAGCCGGCAGAACGGGAATCTCCACTGGTGCCGGGCCGGTGACCTTGTATCACTCGGTGGGTGGAGGGCGTAGACGACGGAGCAGCGGTCCGTCACGGACTTCCATCGCGGCATACGAGCGCCAGATGCGGCAGGCCCAGAAGCTGGAGCAGGCGCGCGAACTGATGGCGGCGTTTGAGCACATCTTGAACATGCACCGGGAGGATTCCACCCCCGTCTCACCGCCTATCGCGCCCCCGCCGGAACCGGTTGATGTAGGCGCGCTGCGGCAACGCCGTGAGCGTGAGGCGCTGCAAGGCATAGGCGTATTCCAGCGGTCGGCCCGCGCTGCTGCCAGGCGGCCCGCCGGCGCTCCCTGCAGATGGTGCTGCGGCTGCTCGCCGCCTCAGCTGAGCACTGGCTCGGCAACCAGCTCAACAACTACCTGTGCGACCCCGACGAATACCGGGCCATCACCCGCCACCTGCTCCACCTCGGCGGCACGATCACCTGCACGCCCCGCCTGATGACCGTGACCCTCGACCCGCCCGCCGCTCCCCGGATCGCCCGCGCCCTCGGCCTGCTCCTGGACCAGATCAACGCAACCCCGCCCTGCATGCCCGGCGATACCCGGCCCATCACCTACCAGCTCGCGTCGGACCCCCAGGTTTAACAAAGATCACGGACCGACTGCCGGAGGTCTGAGCCTGTGCCAGGGGAGAGCAGGGGCGTTGCTGGAATGCTCCGTGCAGCACACCCACCACCCGCCCGTACGTGATCATTGAGGAACTGGCGTCGGTCAGCGGCGGCGAGCAAGTCCTGGTCAAACGGTCCGACGACTGCTGTCCCGCCTGTCCTGACGTGCAGCTCATCCCCTGCATGGTGCCCGGCGGCGCGGAGATGCCAGCCCACCGGTGCCCGTGCTGCGAAGCCATCTGGCGGCACGGGATCGGCTGGTGGAATGCCTCGGGCTCGGCAGGCTAGTCCAGGCATGGCTCATCCCAGCAGGCCGCGGGCAACCAGCTCTCACGAGCGAACTACCGGCAGCCAGCACCTGAGCGGACCCGGCAACGAGCGAGCGGTGTCGTCCCTACCGGTTCGATCTTCTCCCTCGCCAGCTCAGCAGCGCGCGGTCCCGGACATGCGCCTACGATCACGGAGAATCCGATTGAGAGGGTTGCCATGCCTTGCTGGCGTGGCTGCGGGCTCTGCACCACCGCGGCCACGGGCGCGCTGAAAGGGCAGGGCCTAGCCTTGCCTGTGGCACCCACCTGGGCATGACCATTCCTTTGGAGGGATGAATGATCAACCGCGTGCAGCTTGACCGGCCTGGCGTGTATCTGGAAGTTGAGCAAGATCGGACGCGTGCGGCTGGAAATGTGCGGGCGGTGGTGTGCGAGAGCGACAATGGCCGCGCTTACGCCAACGACGTAGCGGTGCTGGTCGGCCGTGATGGCTTCGTGCTACGCAGGCCGGGCGGAGACGTCTGGGTACCCGCTGAAAAGTGACAGAAGTGCGCGCGCAGCGCGCCACTTGGCCACCGACTGGATGCCCGGGGGGACCTGCTCCAGCCGCTCGAAGAACCGGGCGAGCTCCTCCCGGCTGCGCGGGCGGAACACCACCCCTGGCCTCGCGTTGGCGGCGTCAAGCTCGGCGATGGTTTCCGGTGGCATGAAGTCGTAGGTGGGCTGGGAGTGGCGGTGATGCCGCGGCGGGCCGGGTTCACGGCCGGCCACGGCACATGAACCACGGTCGGGCCGCCCTCCATCAGCATCGCCTTAAGCAGGGCCGCGATCTTGCCCAGCATGTCGATCCCGGCCCTCGCCCGGCCCCGGCAGTCCGGATCTCCTCAGTCAGGTGGCGATGGCCTGCGGGCTGTTATCGACCCGGTGGCTGGTCAGCACATCTCGAGCCAACTGCCGTCACCGGTGAGGCGTCCCCGCACTGCCTCGGGCGGGAGCGGCACGTGGGCAAAGTCCTGAAGGAAGAGGGGCGTCGTTCTTTCGCCAGGCGTTCCTCCTGTTTCGCCTGGGTCCATCGCGTCGAGGTGGGTATCGCCCTCGGCCCGCGACAGGGGCGCAGGTCGCGTCACGGCCGGTACCGGACCTCTCTGGCGGGCAGCGGTCCCCCGTAGCGTGGGCCAGGGGGAGACGGCGCCATGCTCGGGCCGGGCGGCGTGCTGAGCGGGACGGTCGCTTCGATGACCGTGCCCTGCCCGGGGGCCGATCGCACTTCGAGGCGGCCCCCGAGGAGTCTCGTCCGCTCGTGCATGCCGAGCAGACCGAGATGCCCCGAGCCCTGCTCTGCGGGACCCTCGGGGGCAAAGCCCTGCCCGTCGTCGGACACGCTGAGTGCGAGGTCGTCAGTTTGGAATCCAACGGTCACCAGGAGCTGGCTGGCCCCAGCATGGCGGAGCGTATTTCGCACGGCCTCCTCGACGATGCGGAAGACGCCGAGCTCGATCTCGGGTGCAAGGCGGGTCTCGGTGCCGGTGACCTTGAACGTGACGGCGAGGCGGGCCTCGTCCTCGACGTCGGTGAGGAGGCTCGAGAGTGCGGCGGCGAGCCCGAGTTCGTCGAGGGCCGGGGGGCGCAGATCCCGGGCGAGGGTGCGCAGGCGCGCTGCTGCGTCGAGCGCCTGCCTGCTGGCCTCCCTGAGGCTGTCGGCCACGGTGGCGGGAAGGCCCGGGGTCCCCCCGAGGCTCTCGAGGCGGCGGGCCAGGTGCAGGAAGAGCTGGAGCGGCTCGTCGTGCAGCTCACGCGACAGTCGCCGGCGCTGGTCCTCTTCGGCCTCGACCACGAGCTCGGCGTAGCGCGTAGCACGGCGGCCCTCGCTGCGCTCCTCGGTGACGTCCTCGAAGATCACCTGGGTGGAATGGTCGTCGGTGCCGGCATGCAGGGTCACGAGGCCGAGCCGGTAGTCCCGGTCGTCAGGCAGGCGGAGCACCCGCCCGGCCTGCGCATCGGAGGTGGCGTCCCCGCCGAAGAGCTCGTCGCTCGAGCACCCGGCCACGTCCGCGCCGAGCAGCGCTCTTGCCGCGGGGTTGGCGTCGGAAACTCTGCCGTGGTCGTCAAGGACGAGGATCGGGGACCGGTTGGTTTCGAAGAGCTGGCGGTAGCGGGCCTCGGTGGCGAGGCGCTCGGCGGTGGCGCGCTCGACGCGGGCATGCGCGAGGCGCTCGGCCTCGATGTGCTGGCCGAAGAAGAACGCGACGACGAGGACGAGCGCCAGGTTCACCAGGTCGGCGCCGGCGTGTCCCTGGTCGTGGGGCAACAGCAGGTCGGGAAGCCAGGCCAGCGTGGCCCAGATGCCCGTGGCCGCTGAGCCCGTCAGCCCGTAGTGGAGCGCCGCGTAGCCGACGGGGAGGATCAGCAAGGCGACGGGGATTCCGGCGGGGAACGCCCCGGTCTCGGCCGGGTCGTGCACGTCGGCGAGCAGGTGAACGCCGGCGATGAGCAGCACCATCGCCTGGACGATCCAGAAGCGCCCCTCGCGCACCGGCGGGTGCGCGGCCCTGCGTGCGGCGGCGCCGAACTCAGCCGGTGTCGCGCGAGTCGCCATGGTCCGGTGGGACGACGAGGTGGTGGCCGAGCGCGTAGGCTACCGCCTCGGCCCTTGATGCGACGCCGAGCTTGCCGAGCACGCTTGAGACGTGACCCTCGACCGTGCGCTGGCCGAGCCCGAGCTCGGCGGCGATCTGCTGGTTCGACCGGCCCCGGGCGAGCACGGCGAGCACTTCGCTCTCCCGCCGGGTGAGCGCGCTGGCGGCCAGCGGGCCGGTCCGCCGCCGCCGGGTGAGCCGGCTGGAGAGCGCCTGGTCCAGCACGAATATCCCGTCGGCCACGGCCCGCACCGCGTCGGTGAGCTCTCTTGCGGTGGCGGTCTTCAGCAGGTAGCCGCCTACCCCGATCTCGAGCGCCTCGGCCACGTACGCATAGTCGTCGTAAGCGCTCACGATGAGGACCCGCACCCCGGGAAGTGACGCCGCGGCCGTCCGGGCGAGCGCAAGCCCGCTCATTCCGGGAAGGTGGACGTCGATGAGCGCCACATCGGGCCGGAGCCGCCTGAGGACCTCGAGCCCCTCCTCACCCGATCCGGCCTGGCCGACCACCTCGACCTCGGCTTGCTGGTCAAGGAGCTGGATCGTGCCCTCGCGCAGCAGCGTGTGATCATCCACGATCACGACGCGGACCGGCGCCGCTGCCGGCCGGCCCGTTCTGCTGGCCGGGGTCTCGTCCGGGGACACTGACCGGACCCGCTCTGCCGGCGCTCGCTCGCTCATGACACCCCCAGTTTGCCTCTCGGCCCGGCCGGCCCCCAGCGTGAGACCACGGGCGCACCACGTGGAACTGCGGGGAACACCCGCAGGATCTGGGGCCGCGGACCCGTAGTCTCCGCGTTCCATCCCACGACCAGCGGGTTCACGATGAAGGCGTGATCGAGACGCTTCGCGTACTGCTCGGCGTGCTGGTGGTGGCCTCCTTCGGCACCATCACCGTCTACGCGCTCGTGAGCGTGACTGCCGCGGCATCGACGCTGGTCGGCACCGTCCGGCGCGACCGGTCGGCCGACGAGCTCGACCAAGTCCTCGCCGAGATCCTCGGGCGGCGGGCGCCTGAACGGCTGGCCGGGTCCCGCAGATCGCGGCTGGCGCGCCGCCGCTGAGCACTCCGAGGGGGAGCGCGGCGGCAAGCGTCCGAGGATCACTTCTCACCGACGACAGCGCTGTCGAAGGCCGGCGGCCCGGCTCGCGCTGATCCGGCCCGCGCGGCCCGCAAGGTGGGTTGGCGCGCCGCGGGCATCTCCTCGAGGGCCCGGGCGACCCGGCGAAGGAACGAGCGCACCGTGGCGCTGGCGACGTGGGTGAGCAGTGTCTCGTCGAGGACCTGTCCGGCGCGGCCGAGCGGGGGCCGGTAGCGGCCCGAGAGGGCCAGCTCGGCCCGTTCGGGGTCCAGTGCAGAAAGGCGCAGTTCGGCCTCGAGGCGTGGGAACAGCCCGGTTGGCCCGGTCGCTTCCCAGGTGAGGGGGATGACGAGCGCCTCGTCGGTCCCCTCCGGCTCACCGAGGTGCACCGCGACAATCTTTCCGAGCCAGGCTGGCCCCCCCGGCCCGACGCGCACGCGGGTGGCCTCACCATCGGCCGAGGCCGCCTCGACGTGAGAAGCGAGCCACGGCCCGCCCGCCCGCAGCCTCGCTGCCACTGCCGGGGCAGCGAGCTCGACTTGGACCGAGTCGGCCACGGACACCGTGAGTGCCGCCCGGCGGTGGGCGTCGGCGGGGACGGGGTAGGTCCCGGCCTCGATCGCCCGGGACCGCTCGGCGATGTCGGCGAGGCTCGTTGCGGCCAGCTCCTCCCGGAGAGCGGAGCTGGCCGCGCCCCAGCTCTCGTGGAGAGGACAGACCGCTTCCCAGCGGCACGGCCCGTCCCCGAGGGCGCACGTCGCGGGGGCGAGCGGGCCTTCGCCGGCCTCGACGACCTCGAGGAGGCTGACCTCGGCCGGTGGGCGGGCGAGGCGGTAGCCGCCGTCCTTGCCGAATGAGGAGACGGCCAGACCGGCGTGGACGAGGTCGCCGAGGATCTGGGAGACGAAGGTCCGGGGTACCCCCATCTCGGCGGAGACCTGGTGCCGCTTCTTCGGCGTACCCGACTCATAGGCACAGGCGAGGCAGATCGCCGAGCGCACGACGTAGTCGCCCCGCTTCGAGAGTGTCAGGTTCACAAGTTAAGTGTAGCGAGGGACTTGACATCAGGTCCAGCAGTAGTACGTTGATGAATGCGTAGTTCTACGGTCGTACGTGTAGTCGATGACTACACTCAAGTACGGAGGTGCGCATGTCGCTCGATGTGAATGACCGGGCAGCTCGCCTCGCCGATCCGGTGCCCGTCGCGGTGCGGCTGCGCCCGCCGGAGCGCGCTGGTCTCGCCGAGCGTTTCGGCCCGTCGGACCCTTCGCCGGGCCTCGACCTTCTCCGTAATCCCCGCATCGCCCGGCTTGTGCGCAACCGGAAGTTCCAGTTCCTTCTGATCCTGCCGAACCAGATCATCTTCTGGACGGTGATCTTCGTCGGGCTGCTCGGCACGGCGATCCCGGGCCTCAACTTCGGCACGGCGATCACCTGGTACGTCTGGTTCTGCCTCGTGTTCGTGATGATGGTCGTGGTGGGCCGGGCGTGGTGCGCGATGTGCCCGTTCGGCGGCTTCGCCGAGTGGGTGCAGCGCCGGACGTTCTGGCAGCGCACGCAGAAGACCCTGGGCCTTGGCCGCAAGTTCCCCGAACCCCTCGCCCGCCTCGGCTTCGTGCTCCCGGTCGTAACCTTCCTCCTCCTCACCTGGATCGAGGAGTACTTCAACATCGCCGGGCCGGGCAACCCGGTGGCGACGAGCTTCATGGTCATCGGCATCGTCGGCTCGGCGCTCATCTTCTTCCTGGTCTTCGAGCGGCGCACCTTCTGCCGCTACATCTGCCCGCTCACCTCGCTCATCGGCACCGTCGGCTCGGTGGGCTCGGTGGCCGGGTTCCGCACCCGTGACCGCGAGGTCTGCCTCAGCTGCACGACGAAGGACTGCATGCGCGGCGGGGCGGAGGGCTTCGGGTGCCCCTGGTACACGTGGCCGGGAAGCGCGGACTCGAACCTGTACTGCGGGCTGTGCAGCGAGTGCTACAAGTCCTGCCCGGAGGACAACGTCGGGCTGTTCCTGCAAAAGCCGCTCACGTCCGTCGTCGCCCCCCGGCGCCGGCGTGCCGATGTGGCGTGGGCGATCGCGCTGCTGTGGGGACTCGTCCTCTACCAGCAGATCAACGCCACCAGCGCCTTCGCCAGCCTCGACAGCTGGCTGAACAGCCAGCTGCACTTCCCCCACTACCCGGACCCCGTCGGCTACCTCGGGAGCATCGGCCTCCTGGCCCTTGCCACCGCCGGGGCGGCCTGGGGCATCGGGGCACTCCTTGCCCGGCGCGATGTCGAGCTCGCCCGCCCGGGCGGCTTCGCCGACAAGAGCTCCCGGTTCCGCGCCTTCTTCCTCCCCATCGCGTATGGGCTCATCCCCATCGTCGGGGCGGACTACTTCGCCCGCCAGCTGCCGAAGTTCTTCCAGTACTCGCCGCGGGTCGTGCCCGCCGTCGGGCACATGTTCAGCCTCTCCGGTGTCCACTCGTCGCTCTACAACACCCGGATCCTCACCGACCCGCGCATCGTCGCCGTCCAGGTGGCGGTGATGGCCCTTGGCACACTTGGCGCGCTGTGGGCGACGTGGCGGATCGCCAACCGTGAGCTGGTGCCACTGAGCCGCAGCACCCTCGCCGCGCGGGTCACCACCCTCGGGCTGGTGTCCGTCTGCGGAGTGGCCGCGGCGGTGCTCTACGTGGCGATGCAAGCAGCCGACTGACCGGCGATGGCGATCTTCACGGCACCGGCAGGCCCGGTCCGACCCGGCACGGAGGAGTCACCATGACCCTGACAGCGACAAACGAGGTTCCCACCGGTAGCGGTCGGCCCTACGCGCGAGTCCTCACCGATCGCTGCGCGGGGTGCCAGGAGTGTGTCATCCGCTGCCCCACCGGGGCGCTGTCGATGGACACGGAGCGCTGGGTGGCGCTCGCCGACGACGACCTCTGCGTCGGGTGCCGCCAGTGCGTGCGCACCTGCCCGTTCTCCGCCATCGTCGTCGAGGGGCCGCTGCTCGTCGCCCCCCGCACCGAGCCCGAGCCGGCCCACCCGGCACACCTGCTCAGTGATGTCAGCGAGATCCGCTCCGGCTTTGCCGGCTGGCCAGAAGCGCTCGCCGAGGCCGGCCGGTGCCTGCAATGCCCCGACCCGACCTGCGTGCGGGGCTGCCCGGCGCACAACGACATCCCCGGCTTCATCGCCGCGGTCCGCAACCGCGACCTGGAGGGCGCGCACGAGATCCTGCGGCGCACCTCGGTACTGCCCGACATCTGCTCCCGGGTGTGCAACCAGGCAGCCCAGTGCGAGGGGGCGTGCAGCTGGTCCCTCGCAGGCGGCGCCCCGGTCGCCATCGGCCGCCTCGAGCGCTTCGTCGCCGACACGCTCCCGGTGCCGCCCCCCGCTCCCGCTCCGGTGACCGGCGAGCTGTCGGTGGGGATCATCGGCTCCGGTCCCGCCGCGGCAGGCGCGGCCTGGGAGCTCATCGAGGCAGGTGCCACGGTCACCGTCTACGAGAAGGACACCGCCCCGGGCGGTCTCTGTAACTGGGGGATCCCCGACTTCACCCTCCCTGAGGCAGTTGCCGCCCGGCCATGGCACCAGCTCACCGCAGCCGGCGTTGACCTGCGCTGTGGCACCGAGATCCACCCCGAGGACCTCGACCGGCTCCTTGGCGCCCACGACGCCGTCATCGTGGCCCACGGCGCGTCCGTGCCGCTGCGTCTCTCGGTGCCCGGTGCCGAGCTCGACGGCGTCACTGACGCCACGACCTTCCTGCAAGGCGCGAAGGCGGCCCTTGAGGTGGGAGGCGATCCGGGCGGCTTTTGCGCCACGCTCGGGCTGGCGGGCGAGGACGCTGAACGGGGTGGCCGGCCACCCAAGGTGCTCGTGCTCGGTGCCGGCAACACCGCGATGGACGTGGCCCGAACGTCGCGACGCCTCGGGCTCGCGGCCACGTGCGTCGACTGGCTCGACGAGCGCTTCGCCCTCACCCGTCCCGACGAGCTCGAGGAGGCGCGCGGCGAGGGCGTCGAGGTCCGCTTCTCGCGCACCCTGACGGCGCTGCGTGGAGAGGCCGGGCGGGTCACCCGCGCCGAGCTTGCCCGCACGACCCAGGCCCGGGCCGGCCGGCGTCCCAC
>Ga0307374_10010626_pt1 | contig 13286 bp, 10 predicted proteins | sample OX3MG_FD_202532 | JGI IMG/M metagenome (GOLD analysis project Ga0307374, IMG submission 202532) | Soil microbial communities from Risofladan, Vaasa, Finland - OX-3 | ecosystem: Environmental > Terrestrial > Soil > Coastal area > Acid sulfate soil | place: Finland: Risofladan, Vaasa | collected...
AAATTAAACGTATCCAGCCAAAATTCATATTACTGATTTCGAAAAGACACAGTGGCGAAAATAGACTGAAAAAGACACAATTAATGAAGCACAAACGCGTGCGCGCGATTTGCGACTAAAGAAATCGTGTTTTGGGCACCTATTTTCGAGAAGAATCCTTCCTACAGCCCAATTTCGTAATTCGTAATTTAATTGATAGCTCTCGAACATCTCAGTATGCAGTTCGGCGGAAAATTTCTTTTCCGCGATGTAACAGCGACCATTCGCCCCGGCGACCGCATGGGCCTTGTCGGCCCGAACGGCGCTGGAAAAACGACGCTGCTACGCATCATTGCCGGAGTTTATGAGGCAGAAGCCGGCGGCGTAAATATGCCGACCGGGTACGAAATCGGTTATTTGCCGCAAGAACCAACGCTCGATAACGCCGCACAGGCGCGAACGCTCATCGCCGAGGCAATGCGCGCTCGCGAAGACCTGATCGAGACCGAAGAAGCTCTCGCCGAAGTTCAACTCGAGATGGAGGATCCATCGCAGGATCACGCAAGTGAAGCGTATCTCAAAGTTATCGAGCGTTTCGGAACTTTGCACCATCAGTTCGAAGACCTTGGTGGATTCGAACTCGAAAGCGATGCAAAGAAAATTCTTGCCGGTCTTGGATTTCGCGAAAACGATTTTACAAAGATCTTATCGACCTTCTCCGGTGGTTGGCAAATGCGCCTGATGCTCGCGAAGCTTCTCATTGCCCGCAACGACGCGCTGTTGCTCGATGAACCGACGAACCACCTCGATCTGGAAAGCATGCTGTGGCTGGAGAACTTTCTCAAAGCATTCGAAGGCACGATCATCATGGTTTCGCACGATCGAGCATTCCTTAATCTTGTTTGCAATCGGACGGCGGAGATCGAGAATGGGAAGATAGAAGTCTATCCCGGTAATTACGAATACTACGAGCGCACAAAGGCTGAACGCGAAGCACAGCTTATGGCAGCCAGCGCCAATATAGAAGCACGGCGCAAAGAATTAGAAAGTTTCGTAGCGCGGTTCCGCTACAGCGCAACGAAAGCGCGGCAGGCGCAGTCGCGTGTTAAGATGCTTGAGCGCATGGAGCGTATCGAACTTTCTTCGCATGGCAAATCGGTGCATTTTAGCTTCCCGCCTGCGACACCATCCGGACGAATGGTCTTCGAGATCGAAGGCGGCGCGAAATCCTACGACGGCATTCGTGATATTTTTAGTGGAGTTGACTTGCGCATCGAGCGTGGCGATCGCATCGCTTTTCTCGGACGAAATGGCGAAGGTAAGACGACAATGGGTAAGATCCTCACCGGACAGGAGCTGCTCACTGGCGGGCGCTTGGAACTTGGCCACAATGTCAGCATCGGCTATTACGCGCAGCATCAAGCCGAAGCGCTGAAGCCAGATTTGACCGTGCTCGAAACGCTCGAATCTGTCACGCGCGCGCAATTTTTTCACGATCAAGGCTCAACTCAGGCGGCGGGTTGGGGAAAACCCAGCGGGAACTCCGCGCCACGAGGACAAGCACAAATTCGAACGCTGCTCGGAGCATTCCTCTTTCGCGGCGACGATGTTTTTAAGCCGGTTCGCGTGCTTTCCGGCGGCGAAAAATCCCGGCTGGCGCTTGCGAAGATGCTGCTCGAGCCTGTCAACACGCTCATCCTCGACGAGCCGACAAATCACCTCGATACACAATCGAAGGAAGTCGTGAAGGAAGCACTGCTTCAATTCGATGGAACGATCATCGTCATCTCGCATGATCGCGATTTTTTGGAAGACCTGACCGACCGTCTCCTCACCTTTCAAGATGGATATGTAAAGGAATACACAAACTCGCTCGAAACGTATCTTCTGGAACTTCGAGAACGTGAACTGAAAGGCATTAAGCAAAAGAAGCAGCAGCGCAACATACAAGCAGAAACGCCTGCTCCGCGCGTATCGTCCAACGGGTCCACTCCCTCAGACGAAAATCGCAAACGCATCGAGGCCGAAAAGCGCCACCAGAAATCCCAGCGAGAGAAACCGCTTCGAACTAAAATCGTCCAGATCGAAAAGCGAATCGAATCATTGGAAAAAGAAAAGATGAAGATCGAAGACGCGATGTACGAACCCAATTATTATTCCGATACCGCACGAGTAAAGACAAATGCAGACCGCCTCGCCACCATCAAAGTTGAACTCGATAAGCTCGTTTATGATTGGGCCGCGAGAAGCGAGGAGTTGGCAAAACTTGTCTAAGGCTTATCTCCGCGCATCCCTTGAATCCGCGCTCCAGAATAATTTTATTCGTAGCAGATCGAAGAACGAGCGTTCTTTTCGGCGCAGCAGGTTGAGCCGGCGCGGCGCGGCGCGAACAATTACTTCCGCGGGCGTTGAGACGACTATTTGCTCCTGTCCATCTGCGACCACGAGCACCTGCCGAGTCTCTTCTTCGCGCGCACGAACGCGAACCGTTGCGCCTTCGGGAACGATAACGGGCCGAACATTCAGCGAGTGTGGGGCGATGGGTGTGATCAGCATTACGGGGCTGTTTGGCTCGACGATTGGGCCACCTGCGCTCACGGCGTAGCCCGTCGAGCCGGTTGGCGTCGCGATCATTATTCCATCGGCGCGAAGGACGCCAAGCAGCGCATCATCTACATATACTTCGAGCGTCAGCATTCGCGTCGAACCGTAGTTATCAATCACCACTTCGTTCAGCGCATCGAGTGAAAGCTCTTTCGAGGATGTTCCGACTCTCGTTGGATCGAGGTTATCCTGCTTTACCAGCATCGGTTCAGCGGAGTCATTTCGCAGGCTCGCGTTCAGCATGAGCCGTTCCTCGCCGACGAGCGAACCATCGGCCAGCTCATCGAAAAGCGAGTCGATCTCTTCCGGCGGATGCTCCGAAAGAAATCCGAGCTTGCCCGCGTTGACGCCAATGAGTTGTGCCTGAGGATTTGCGTGAGCAATCGCGCGCGCGGCGAGTAGCATTGTTCCATCGCCGCCAATCGAGACGATCACATCGCTCGCCTTTGCCAGCGCCAGGAGCGAAGGCGCGACTTCACATTCCTTCGGGCATTCGAAGGACGCCATTTTCTCCGACAGCACGAGCTTCGCATTCGGAAACGTGGAAGAAAGCTTTGCGAGCACACGCGAGAGCGTCGCGCGGACAAGCGCGGGATTCTCGTGTCCAATGATACCGATGGTATTCAAAATGAACAGCCTCTAACAGGAACGACGAGAGGCCAGTGCCGATTGGCAAACTGTGCTCGACATTCTCCATTTGCAATTTGCTGAAAGAAATTTCGTGAAAAGCGGAACTATCGCTATTAAGACTTAGTCTTAGTAAGAGACTTTAGATAGCAATTCAGCGTGGAGCATACAATAGCATTCAAATCCCCTAATCTGCCGGTTGCGGAGGCACTCACTCTGCCATCTCCCCAAAAGAAAGGATTCCGATTGGGCCGCTTCGGATTGCTGCTTGCCGTAATCGGGCCGGGCCTCATGGTCATGCTTGCCGATACGGACGCCGGCAGCATCATCACCGCCGCGCAATCGGGCGCGCAGTGGGGCTTTACGATGATAATGCCCCAATTGCTCCTTATTCCGATTCTTTACATCGTTCAGGAAATCACGGTGCGGCTCGGCCTTGTAACCGGCAAAGGCCACGGCGAACTTATTCGCGAGCATTTCGGCATGGGATGGGCCATGGTTTCCGTTGTTACACTTTTTGTTGCTTGTGTCGGCGCGCTCGTTACGGAATTCGCCGGTATTGCCGGCGTGGCCGAAATGTTCCACATTCCAATTTGGGCGAGCGTTCCAGCCGTCACGGTATTGCTGGTAATGGTGGGCCTCAGTGGCAGTTACCGGCGAGTGGAAAAAATTGGTCTTGCGGTCGGCTTTCTTGAAGTGCTCTTTATCGTCGCAGCCATCATCGCCAAGCCGGACCTCTCGGAGATGGCGCATGGCATGGCGAGCTTTCCCTTCCGGCAGGGTAACTATATGTACCTGCTAGCCGCGAATGTCGGCGCTGTCATCATGCCATGGATGGTCTTTTATCAGCAAGGCGCGGTAATCAATAAACGATTGAGCCGCAAGCACCTGAAGCTCCAGCGATGGGATACGAAGGTCGGCGCGGTCGTGACGCAACTCATAATGATCGCCGTCGTTATCGCGACCGCGGTCGGAATCCATTCCACGAATCCGAACGCCGTGCTGAATACGGTGCAGGATGTCAGCCGCGCCCTCACGCCGGTTCTCGGCCAAACGAGCGCCGTCATCCTCTTCGGTTTAGGCATGGCCGGCGCCGCCTTCCTCGCCGCGATCGTCGTCTCGCTTGCCGGCGCATGGGGCCTCAGCGAAGCCCTCGGCATGAAGCATAGCCTCGATCTGCCATTCAAAAAAGCCAAGGGATTTTACAGCGTCTATACCCTCGCCCATATTGGAGGCGCCGTGATTGTCCTGCTCGGCCTGCCGCTTGTCAGCCTGATGATCAATGTCGAAGTGATGAACGCTGTGCTCCTGCCCATCGTCCTTGGCTTTCTGATTCTTCTCGAACGCAAAGCCTTACCCAAGGCATATCGAATGAATGGCGCTCGCAAACACATTGCCTGGTCGCTCACTGGAATTACGATCCTCTTCGGATTATACACTGCCGGCGTTACGCTGATAGACGCTATAAAGTGAGTTCCCTCAGTGGTCGTGATGCCACGAAGACTTCCATTCTTCTTTCTTTTGCTTCCAGTCTTCCTTGGCTTGTTGGCGTTCCTCCGGTGTCATCTGCTGCCATTTCTGCCACCACTGGCCGCCCCAGGGTCCACACATATTACTATTACCCGGGCCTTGCATCGCATCGTCGAATTTCCATCCCCGCTTGCGCCACATCCAGGGCGGACCCCATTTTTTCCAATGCCATATTCCGTGCATCAATCCATGGCGTCCGCGAATTCCTACAAGCACGCGTGTCAGGACAAGCATCCCAACCGCTTGCCAATAGTCAAGTACAGGGCCATGGAACAGCACTGGAATGAGCGCATTCCAGAGCAGCATCACGATCAGCCCCAATATAAAAATTGCGATTATAAACATAGTTCTTACATCCTTTCCTCTCATCTAAACTTATTGGAAGCTCAACGAATTTTATCGTGTCCAATAAGTTCAATGCGTCCACTTCGCCCTACTATCTTTTACCGAAGATGCTTCATCCGTTTCCGAAGCGCCAGCACTGCGTAGCGTTTCCGAGCCAGCAGCGTGTTCAGGTTTTCGCCGGTCATTTCGACGATCTCGTTGAACGAGAAGCCTTCGAGTTCGTGCATGACAAACACCTCGCGCTGCTTCTCGGGAAGCTCGGCGAGCGCATCCATCATCGTGAACCAGATTTCCTGCCGCGCAAGCTCGGTCTCGCCGTTCATGCTTTCGGCGATGGCCGTTTGCTCGATGGCTTCGGTCATCGCCTCCGGCTTTCGCTTCCGGTACCAATCGATGACTCGGTTGCGCGCCGCATGATACAGCCACGCGCCTAAGTCCTCGATCACTTCGGAAGCATCGACCGCCCGAACGAGCTGATAAAACACGTCCTGCACGATGTCCTCCGCGATATCCAGATCGCGGACTTTCGAGCGGACGAATTTCAGCACGCTATCCCGCCGCTCTGCCAGGATCGCTCCTGTCAGCGGCGACGCGAGATCGTTCACGGTTAGTGCTGCGGCCATCTTCGGCTTCATAGACGAATCGAGGTGAGGATTATTGTATGGTAATAGGGCGATGCCGTGGATGGGTTGAATTATGTTTTGAAAGTCCCCGATTATAAGATTTTCGAGCCAAAATGTTTCCCGACCCGTTCGGATATTTCTTTGAAAAGCAAGCCGAAACAAGCCTCGAAAATTCAGGCGCGCGTTTGTGCTTCATTAACTCTGGCTTTTTTGAGCTGTTTTAGCTAATTATGAATTTTTTATTCATAATTCCTCTGCTTTTTTTCCTTATCCCGCAGCCTCCCCTTTTCATACTTCATAATTCATACTTCATAATTGCCCAATAGAGCCTGTCCTGAACCTGTCGAAGGGTGCTCATCATAGTCCCTGCTAATATAAACACTATAAAAGCAAATGTCAAGCGGTTCCGAAAGATTTTTTGAAATTTATTTCTATTCTCCCCTCCCGCACCAGCGGGAGGGGCCGGGGGAGGGCGTGTCGTTTATTCAAACGCATTGGGTACACTACACACCCTCCCCTAACCCCTCCCGCGTGCGGGATGGGAACAACAATGCTCGTTCCCGATCGCCGCGCAGGCGCAGAAAATTCCCGCCGACTCCGCGCGCGTCGAACGGAAGACGGAGGACACGGTCTATATCACAAGGCGAGGAACAAAATATCACCGCGCCGGCTGCCGCTTCCTTTCCAAAAGCGCCATACCCCTCCCGCTCTCCGTTGCGAAAAAATATTACCACCCCTGCAAAGTCTGCAAGCCGCCGGAGTAATTATACTTAATGCGGCGGACGATGGCGAATATGCGTTGCTTACGGAATTTGTGAGGAGTTGAAAATTCTTCGGTCAAACGGTGCGTATGGGAAATTGGGTGGAATAAAATGCACAATCAAACGTTAAAGTAAACATGGAAGGTAAACCACCAGGGCGGCTTCTCTTCAAATTCCGTGAGTTCGACCGAAATGGTTACGGGCATAAAATGCTCGCCGACAATGAATTGTATTTTCCAAGCCCTCTTACGTTTAATGATCCCTATGATTGTGCTATTCCCATCTTATATTATAGCGGAGCAGCAAAACCAGAGGTGTTAGAATATTTTAGGGATGCAGCCAAAAATGACCTCAATTTTCAGCCTGGCCCAGAGGCAACTGAAAGGGCATTTCGAAATTTCGCTCGGAGAATCCCAAATGATCGAGCCGCTGCGCAAAAGAAAGATCTAAAGCGAACCAGACATGTAGCTTCGAAGATGGGAATACAGTGCTTCTGCCCCTACGAAGACAACAGGCTTATGTGGGCCCACTATTCAAAGAATCATACTGGCTTTGCCATTGGCTACAAAGCAATTCCGCTCTATTTTGCTGTTTTAAAAGAATGCCGCGGAGCATATGGAGTTTGCGTTGAATACCAGGATAACTACCCTGAAATTATTCCTTACAGAATTAAGCTTAGCAAAGATGATAGCGAGTGGGGAAGAGCCTTCGTGGTTAAGCATTCACACTGGGAATACGAGAAGGAATATCGCTTTATATGGCCCGATGGCGCTAAAAGCAAGATTATAGTTCCACTCAATGTATTCGACAGGGTGATAGTTGGTATGCGAACGCCGAATCAAGACATCCGACGTTTGGTGACCATCCTTAAAGATCGAGGGGATAACCTTCCACTATACCGTGCAAAGCAAATCTTCCTCAGCTACGATATAGAATTCGAACAATTAGATTACTGAACTGCGATGAATTCAGTTAATCTCAAAATCCGAATAATCTGAGGATTGCTCTGGGTACTTCAGGATCTGGACACGCTTGAATCCAATTGCTAAAATATTCCGCTTCATTGGCTGCGGCGTTCTTTGACCAATTTAGGCGAGCCAAGGCTTCTCTCCCTGTGACGCTTGCCACAATAGGTAAAAGTGAAGACTCAACAATCGTGTAATTAACTAGAGCATACCTGTTGACCCAAATTCTAAGCTCTTGTATTTTCGCTGTGACTAAGGATGACAGGAACGGATTCGTCCCGGTCTCTGATCGATCCATTTGGTTTCGATGTTGCCACAAGTAGTTTGAAAAAGTACCTCTCTGCATTCCGGATATATTGTTGAGCGCAGGAAATTTGTCCAAGGCGCTCTCCATTTCCTGCAAGCAAAATCTGGAAAAGATGTCACAAAACGTTTCCTCGAACCATGCCGCCTCCCGTAGTGGCAAAAATCTAGAATTCATTAGGATATGACCGTATTCGTGACCCAATTCGAAAATAAATTTACCCCACTGGCCTGCTTCACCCTCGAACGAGGTGACTATCCTATCTTCCGATGGGAGGTACTTTGTAACAGGTCCACCCTCTCCCCATGCGCTGCTCCAGTCGATGACGATCGGGAATTGTAGGGTCAACGGACATTGCATATTTAAGAAAATTGTATGAAAGGCAGCTTTTGCAACGGCCTGAACTTCGAGTGACGTTACATCCTTCCAAGCCCGAGAACCTTCTACACTAATCAGGTTTATGTTCTCCATAACCTGCTTGGGATTTTCGCGTGACGTAGTTACGTATTTTCCTAACCATTCTCCTTTGGAAACAACTTTCGGTTGCGAATGTGAACGCATATTACTCTCAAGTTGAGTTAGGTTATCATAATGTTGTTGTACGAAGCCCTGAACAACCTTGGCTTTCAGTGCTGCAACCGGTGAAGCAATGTCAATAAAATGAAGATTATCCTCGATTGAAAGGAGATCAGTGATTAACGTTCGCTCAGAAGCTTCTGTGTTATGGCTCATGGGGTGTTTGGAGCCGACGGAAATAACTTTCTCATCTACGATTACTCGAGGATTTACCGCAATACATTTTTCGTTTTCAACAGCATCAACAACTGCAGGTCCAAAAACAAATTGGTCGGAATGTACAATGTCTCCAAATACTACCGAGCCTCTACATGCAACATTGAGTTCCAGCAATTCTAATAAGAAACTCTGAATGTAATTAAGATTATGATAAACTTGCCCAGGCTCAGTTGGATCGAAACTGATAATCACACAATCCGAGAATTGTGTCGTCATGGGAGGCTTGATTAATCCATCAAATTGCGCTGAAGCGGCAGACGCACCTCTCTTAAATGTATCCAATAAATCAACAATACGTGAAATTTCTGAAATATTATAAAACCCTTCTGGAGTAATGGAATTTCTTACTCTCTCGGAAAAACCAAGAAGGTCGATGAACGCAACGGCTCTTTTCTCATAACTATAATGCATATCAGTATAGGTTGTGGCTGTACTTACAAATTAGCCTAACACCCACTCTATCCATTGTGGGTTCCGTGCATTCATAAACGGTCTCGTTTATGAATCCTCCTGCAATGGTAGCCCGCGCCACCACATGCGGCACCCGCTCCAACCTCCGATCGAAATCGAGCGCATACCGATTGCCGTTACTCATTTCGTGAACCATGCGGTTGCGTGGCATCGTGCGTAGTCCGGGCGAGGTAGAACTTCCCGCCGTTTTCGAGCCAAAATGTTTCCAGACGTCCCGCCTTTTTCCCAAGTGTCTTTGTCATAAGTTACCATACGAAATAGCTGCTTCGGCATAACGCTATTGGTAACTCTTACAGCGGTATATTCCCATGCTTCTTCCACGGATTCGTATCCTGCTTTGCCGCAAGCATTTTTAGGGCGCGAACGAGGCGGATGCGGGTTTCCGAAGGTTCGATCACATCGTCGATATAGCCGCGCTCGGCGGCGATGAAGGGATTGGCGAAGCGTTCGCGGTATTCCGCAGTCAACTCTTCCTCTCTGGCAGTTTTATCTCCTGCTTCGGCAATTTCTTTTTTGAAGATAATTTCGACGGCGCCTTTCGGTCCCATCACGGCAATCTCCGCGCTCGGCCAGGCGTAGTTCACATCGCCGCGAATGTGCTTGGAGTTCATCACGTCGTATGCGCCGCCATAAGCTTTGCGCGTGATGACGGTCACTTTGGGAACCGTTGCTTCGGCGAAGGCATAGAGCAATTTCGCGCCGTGGCGTATGATGCCGCGCCACTCCTGATCGGTGCCCGGCAAAAAACCGGGAACATCCTCGAAGACGACGAGCGGGATATTGAAGGCATCGCAAAAGCGGACGAATCGCGCGCCTTTCGTCGCGGAATCAATATCGAGTACGCCCGCCATCGAAAGCGGCTGGTTCGCTATGATGCCAATGGATTCGCCATCTAATCGAGCAAAACCTACAATGATATTTGTTGCAAACTGCTCATGCACTTCGAAAAAGCTTCCCTTATCTGCTACTTCTTCAATAACGGCTTTCATATCATAAGACTGATGGGACTTTTGCGGCACGATGTCACTAAGCAGGTTGCATATTCTCGCTGGATCATCGCCAGAGTCGATGGCGGGAGCTTTTCCCTTATTATTCTGCGGGAGATAACTTAGGAGTTTGCGAACGCCCTCCAGGCATTCCAACTCGTTTGGCATTGCAAAATGCGCGACGCCGGATTTCGAAGCGTGCGTTGTGGCGCCGCCCAGTTCTTCGCTCGTCACGTCTTCGTGCGTAACGGTCTTGGTGACGTTTGGCCCGGTCACAAACATATAGCTCGTGCCTTCAGCCATAAAGACAAAATCGGTGATGGCCGGCGAATAAACCGCGCCGCCCGCGCATGGGCCGAGCACCGCGGAGATCTGAGGGACCACGCCGGACGCCAGCGTATTCAACAAAAAAATATCGGCATATCCGCCGAGCGATACGACGCCCTCCTGAATTCTCGCGCCGCCGGAATCATTCAATCCAATAATCGGCGCGCCGTTTCGCATCGCCATCTCCATCACCTTCACGATCTTTTCCGCATGTGCTTCAGAGAGCGATCCGCCGAAAACGGTGAAATCCTGGCTGAACACGTACACGAAGCGGCCATGAATGCGCCCGCAACCCGTCACGACGCCATCACCAAGCGGACGATTTTTTTCGAGGCCAAAATCCTTCGATCGGTGCCGCGCGAACATATCGAACTCCTCGAAGGAATGTTCATCGAGCAAAAGCGCAAGCCGCTCACGCGCAGTGAGCTTGCCTTTTTTATGCTGCTCCTCGAGCCGCTTTTCGCCGCCGCCCAGCAGGGCTTCCGAGCGATATTGGGCGAGGAGGTCTTTCGTATCCATGCTGGAAAATCGTGGGAAGGATTATTGCGTTGCGTTAAACGCGCCCTGCGTAAGCGAGATGGTATCCGCGGGATTCGTAGCCACTTCCAGGGCGCTGAAGTTTCCCATCAGCGTGGGAGAAGTCTGTGTAATAGTGATCGAGCAACCTCCTTGCGCCGAATTCCCATAAAATTGCAAGGGGCCTTCACCCGTATTACCATTGTCGTAATATGTAACTTGCGCCGCGTCCGGCGGAGCATTCACGGTATAGGGAACGCTGGTCTCGATCGGGACCGTAAGCGTCACTTCATCCCCCGCATTAGCATCGGTAAGATTATCAGTTGCATCGATGACATAGCTCGATCCATCGGGGGAGATGGAATAGGTCGTCCCACTCTGGACCAGGAGTTCCGTCCCATCGGGAAAATCGACGGAAAGCGCGCCCGCATTCAATTGCTGCATCGGATTCGTTATTCCCCCATTACAGCCGGAACTAATCGCGATCATGGCAACTGCTCCCAATAGAACCCACGATGGTTTTCCTATTTTCATTTTCTTTCCTTATTCAATTATTCCTCCGCCGGCGAGGTCATCGCCTTCATAAAACACCACGGATTGTCCCGGTGTAATCGCGCGGCGCGCCTCGTCAAAGATGATTCGCACTCGATGTTCCGCAAGCGGCCAGACGGTTGCGCTCGCGCCCGAATCCTTGTAGCGAATCTTCGCAATCACCCGCGTTCCTGCTTCGGGCAGAGAATCGTATTTGATAAGATTCACACTGTGAGCCGTAAGTTCGTTCGACAAAAGATCTTCATCGTCGCCGAGCATAACACGATGGTTCAATACATCGAGTCCCGTTACATATAGCGGCGCGGGATGCGATGGAATGCTAAGGCCCAATCCCTTTCGCTGACCGATGGTATAAAACGGCACGCCTTCGTGACGGCCCACCGTCTCGCCATCGAGTACAAAATCTCCACCATGATATGCGTTTGGAACCGCGTGGTGGGCGTCCTCCGCGGCGCCCACCCGGTCGCGTAGAAACCGCCGGTAATCGTTATCGGTCACAAAGCAAATTTCATAACTCTCCTGCTTATTGGCAACGGATAGTCCATAGTTGCGCGCAATCTTCCGGCTTTCGGCTTTCGTATAATTCTGAAGAGGAAACATCGTCCGCTTCAAATGCTCCTGCCGCACGGCCCAGAGCGCGTAGGTCTGGTCTTTCATCATATCGGCAGCGCGGGAAATGATGACGCGTCCCTGCTCGGTGCGCAGCCGAGCATAATGGCCGGTCGCAATAAATTCACATCCGAGTGCATCGGCTTTTTTTAGCATCGCAGCCCACTTGATTTCGCGGTTGCACTTTACGCACGGGTTCGGCGTCTGGCCGGCGAGATACGTATCGGTGAAATAGTCGATGATCTCACGGCCAAACTCTTCGGTCATGTCGGTGACGTAATGCGGAATACCCAGCCGGGACGCCACGCGACGCGCATCGTTAATGCCATCGAGCGAGCAGCAGGAGGTGTCGCGGGCTTTGTTGCCACCCACATCTTCATAGTTGTAGGTCTTGATGGTCATGCCGATTACGTCATGGCCCTCCTCCCGCAGAAGCGCTGCCGCCACGGAAGAATCCAGCCCGCCGGACATACCTAATAAGACTTTTGCCATGACCCTGGCACAACAGGAGAGACTATTTTCGCGTTCGATGTAGCGCAAACTTCAGTTTGCGCTACATTTTCAGTGCATCACAAGGATGCTCCCGTTCTTCACGGACGTGCCGTAGTTCGATACGAAACGGATGGTATAGGAGTATCCGCCCGAGGGCATGGCTCGTAAATCGAAGGAGCATGGCACGGTTTGTCCAGCCTGGATGGAAAAACTCTGATGGGATATCGAGCGTCCAAGCTCATCGAATAGCTCGATCTCAGCGTGGCCATTCACATTGCCTTGAATGATAAAGTGGGAAAGACCATCGCCTTCCGCCATACCGGCCGGGTTCGGATCGGGTAGCGTGGCAAAGAAAAGGGTTTGGCCGCGCATTACGTCTATCGTAAGGCTGTCGCCACAGGAAGCATTAAGTTGCGCGGAAGCCCCGGCGCCGCTTGTCGCGAGTGTGCAATTGGAATATTGCGGATCGCCTCCATTCAAAAAAACAGAATCGAGCTGCACCCTATAGGCGATGGTATCCGTCAGCACGGGTTCGAGCCAAAGCCGAACGATCGGCGTAGCCGGATCGAGCAAAATTCCCGCAGCATTCGATACGGAGAAGTCCACCATTTTCACCCCATTGGAAAGCCATAGTCCTGCGGTAGTGAGTTGCAGTCCCGCCGCCGCAGTGACCGAATCGAACTCAAAATCATTATCCGGGAAACGCAGTCTCCCAGAGACCGAAAGCAGATTCTTTCCCGCGCTCACGGGACGGTCCGGCAGGACATCCGCGGAAAAGCTATGCCCGGCTGATAACTGAG
>Ga0307374_10010628_pt1 | contig 13284 bp, 7 predicted proteins | sample OX3MG_FD_202532 | JGI IMG/M metagenome (GOLD analysis project Ga0307374, IMG submission 202532) | Soil microbial communities from Risofladan, Vaasa, Finland - OX-3 | ecosystem: Environmental > Terrestrial > Soil > Coastal area > Acid sulfate soil | place: Finland: Risofladan, Vaasa | collected...
TAGAGAGCCATCGGGATGTCTCCGTGCTGTTGGCGCACGACGTGGAGCCGGCCCGCGACGATCCCGAGCACGTAGGGGGAGAGCGGCTCGGTTGCATCGAAGGTCCACCAGCGGGCGCCGTCGGCGTCGGTGGTGGGGCCGGGCTGCCCCGGTTCCGCCGACACCACCGTCCAGTCCTGGGGCACCCGGATCCGAAAGCTGAAGCTGCCTTTGAGGTCCGGTTGGTCGAAGCACGGGAAGACTCGGTGAGCCTCAGCCGGCTCTAAGTCGGTGTACAGGTAGCGCTCTTGGTCGGAGGGGTCTATCGCCAGATGGAGCCCCAGGCCGGTGCGGTGATATGGAGACGAGCCGGAGACCTCCAGGAGATTGTGCGCAGCCAGAGGTGGAAGTGCTATCCGCTGTTCGCCAAGGGCCGTGTCCGCCAATGCCTCGCCCTGCCAGCGGATCTGGTCGATCCGATCCACCTGCGCGTCCAGGAAGGTGGCGGCCAGCGGAGCCCCCTGGAACTCCAGCCGCACCGCGAAGTCGTAGCGGTCCGGTCCCTTGGCGAGGTCGAGCTCGACTTGGTATTTGCAGTTGCGAACCACGTCTGCTCGAGCCTCAGCTTCCGCCCTGGTCAGGGAGACGTTGTCCTGGATCATGGCTCGAGTTTACCTACGCTTCGGCGCGGGTCCCCCGTTTGATCACTCCTCTCCCATGCCGTAGGTCACATCGGCGACGGCGAAGTCGGCCCGCCCCAAAAGCGCCGACTTGATGTGGAAAGCCCGGTGATTGTGGAGCAGCTGGTTCCAGAGATGGCGGGTGACCAGTTCGGTGAACACGATCGTGCAGATGGCATCGCGCTCCTTCTCACGGTATCCCTGCAGGTAGCGGAGCACTGGTTGCACCACCGTACGGAAAGGTGAGAGCACGATCGCCAGCTGGGGCCGGGGCAGGCTGGGATCAGATCCCAGGTAACGGTCGACCCAGCCGTCCCAGGCGTCCACCAGCGCCTTGGCCTCCTGGTCCGGCTCGGTGCCGACGTCGTCGCGACGGACCGCGCCGGGGCCCGCCTCCGCCACCGGTTGCTCCAGCGGCTGGCCGGTGGCGACGTGGATCGCGATCACCTCGTCGGCGATGGACTGGGCATAGCTGAGACCGCGGAAGGTGAGCGCATCCAGGCCCGAAACCGGCACCAGCGCGACTCGGCGCCGAGGTGAGAGTCCGGTGCGGTCGCGCTCGTCGCGCCAGGCGCTGGGAAAGCTGGCCGCCACCACTCGGTGCTGGCGCAGCAGGGCGAACTTGAGGCGCAAGGAGCCCGGACGCCGGAGCAGATCGAGGTTGCCGGCGCTGGTCACGTACTCGGGGACGATCACGGTCACCAGCTGGTCGGGAGCTTGGGCTCGCAGCTCATCGAGCAAGCCGAGCAGGGCCGACAACTCCTTCTGCCCTGGCCGATCGACCACCTCCGTGCGCAGGTTGGGCGGACTCCCGGGGCGGGCGCTGGCGGAGGCCAGAACCCGGCGGACATCCTCGCCCACCTGAGGCTCAGCCGCCAGGTTGAGAGCGACCACATCGCTGCCCAGGGTGATGGCGTAGCGCAGCGCCTTCTCAGTGGGGGAGTCCAGCTTCCGCACCGGAACCACGGTGCGGTAGGTGCGCAGAGGTCGGTTGGAGGGAGCGAGCCGTTGCAGTTCGCCTCGAATGCGCTGGTAGTGGCGGCTGACGAACCAGAAGTACCAGACCAAGATCGGCACGATGATCAGGACCACCCAAGCTCCCAGCCGGAACTTGACCACCAGCACGATCAGGTCCACCACCAAGGTGGCGGTAGCTCCCAGGCCGTTGATGACCATGTTCCGGCGCCAGTTGGGGCCCCTGGTGCGCCAGCCGTAGCGCACCAGGGCGGCCTGCGCGAGCGTGAAGGCGGTGAAGACTCCGATGGCGTACAGGTTGATCAGGCGGTCGGTGCTGGCGCCGAAGAGAACCAGGACCGCCACCGCGACCACCGTCAGGACCAGGATCGCGGCGGAGTACACCAGCCGGTCCCCGAATGCTCCGAAGCGATGGGGGAGGTGGTCGTCTCGCGCCAAGAAGGCACACAGGCGGGGGAAGCCGTTGAAGCTGGCGTTGGCGGCCAGGATCAGCACCAACATGGTGGCGAACTGGATCAGGTAGAAGAAGAAGCGGCCGGGGCCTGAGAAGACGTCCGCGGCGATCTGGGCCAGCACGGTCGGACTTCCCGAGGGGTGGGGGGCGACCCCGTAGATGATGTCGAGCAGGGTGACCCCTAGGAAAAGGATCACCAGGATGGCCCCCAGCAGAGTGAGAGTGCGGGCCGCGTTGCGTCCCTGGGGCTGACGGAAGCTGCGGACGCTGTTGGAGACCGCTTCGATCCCGGTCATCGATGAGCATCCGGATGCGAAGGCGGTAAGGATGAGGAAGGGGGTCAGTGCCTCGGCGGGATGGGGGATGGGGGGGTAGACCCCGATCCCGTGGGGGACGGCTCCGGTCAGGCCGCGGATCAGGCCGACTGCTATCAGGGCCACCATGGTGCCCACAAAAATGTAGGTGGGGGTGGAGAAGAGGGCGCCGGCCTCGCGGACGCCCCGCAGGTTGCCGGCACACAGGAGCAGTGCCAGCAGCACCGCGAGGGGCAGGCGCAGGTCGGTGATGGCGGGAAAAGCCGAAGCCAGGGCGTCGGCCCCCGAGGAGACGCTGACCGAGACGGTCAGCACGTAGTCGATGAGCAGGGCCGCGGCTGCCACCATGGCTGGCCACCGGCCCAGATAGTCGCGGGCTACCGCGTAGGAGCCACCGTCGGCCTGCCGGGTCAGCACCAGCTGGCGATAGGAGAGGATCACCAACACCATGAGGATGGCGATCGCTATCGCAATCGGCAGTTCGAAGGCGAAGGCGCCTACCCCGGCCAGAGCCAGCACCGAGAGTCCAGCCTCCGGTCCGTAAGCGACCGACGAGAGGGCGTCGGAGGCCAGGGTGGGAAGTGCTCGGCGCACCGGGAGCTGCTCGCTCTCGGCAGCCGATGTGGGCAGGCGTCGCCCGACCACCATCCGTTTGAGTAGGAATGAGAGCCGGGCCACGCCCGCGGCCGGCTCATCAGCGCGCTCGGTGGCCACCAGGACTCCGTGGGCGCCTCTCCGAAAGGACCCCAGGTCCTCGCGGCGGATCACCACGTACCGGTTGCCTGGCAGGCTGCCGGTTTGGGGAATCCGCTGTTCGAGATCACCACCCCCGGTCGAGGCCGGCGCGTTCCGGCCTTCCCCGGCTGGCGTCTCTGCGGGTGGGCCGCCGGAGTCCTGACTGTTCAAGCTGGTGGGTGCCTCGGGAGGTGAGTGTCGACGGTCGGCGGCTGGCTGAGTCTGACTACTTGAGGGCTCCGGCTGCAACCTCGGGGCCGGGTTCGGTCCCCCGTCGGGCACCGGCCAGACAGTGGGAGTTAAGGTCACTCGGTGGAAGAGGATCCCGACTTTGGCGAGGGTGGAGCCGCTGGAATGTCGAAGGCGGTAGAGGTAGCACCAGGCCCGCGCGGTCGTGGTCCAGCCCCGGGAAGATTCGCGTTCGTGATGGGAACAGGGGTCATCAGCCTAGCGCTTGAGGTGGACCGTTACCAGCTTCTCTCCCTGGTGTTCCTGGCCCTGGCCGCGGCCGGCTATCTGGAGCTGTTGCTGGCCGAGGGCTGGTTGTTGTGGCGGGGGCCGCGGGCCTATGCCCGGGGGGTCTCTCCGGTCCGACCCGCGCTGGGCCTCTTCGCCTTCGCCGCCGGGACCGAGGTTCTGGCCTCGCGCTTCACCATCTTGGGTTGGTCGTGGCTGGGGGTCGGCCTCTTCTGCATCGGGGGCGTGGCGGCGGTCTCGCTCGCCTACCTGGTGCCGGCTCTGGTCGCCATAAGACGGATCGAAACCAAGCCAATTGACCGCGCAGGCGGCCTCTGGCTGCTGTGGCCAGTGGCTCTCTTCGCAGTGGCGGTGGGCGCCTCCGTGGTGTCCCGATACGCTCACTTTGAACCCCTGGCGATGGCTGTGCTGGCCCCAGCCCTATGGAGCCTGGGACTGGCACTCTACCTCCCCCTGGTGGTGATGCTGGTGGGCCGCCTGCTCTGGGCCGGGGTTCCCCTCCGGGAGGTCGGCCCCTCCTACTGGATCACGATGGGAGCCGCCGCCCTGGCAGCGCTGACCGCCTCGCTCATCGCCACCGACCCGTCCACCAGGACTCAGCTGCCAGCTTTCCTGCCCATCGCCCGTGCGGCGGGGCCGGGCCTCTGGTTCTTGGCGACCGCGCTGCTCCCGATGGTGCTGGGGGTCACCGTGGCCCGAACCCTCCAGCGCGACCGTCTGGACGGCGTCCCGAAAGAGCTCTGGGTGGCGGTGTTCCCCGCCGCGGTCTACGCCATGGCCAGCCTCTCGTTGGGCGGTGGTGGCAGCTATCCCTGGCTGCTGGCGGCGGGGAGGGTGGCAGTCTGGGCGGCGGTCGCGGTCTGGTTCATCGATCTGGGGCGGGGGGTTCTGCTACGCCTGCTGCCGGAGTCGTGAACGGGCTCACATTGGTAGGTACTGGAGGTCTGAATCATGGTAATTGGGATTGAGGTGGTGTCAGTTCCGGTGGGTGATGTTGACCGATCTCGACCTGGCGATCGCCGACCTGAGCCCGGGTGGACAGTCCCATCACTTGTACCAACCGGTGCCGATCAGGATCGCCGCTGGCCACCACCATCACAACGCAACCGCCTCCGGGCTGATCTCAGCTTCTCTGGGAGCACCGCCCGCCACCTATGGAACGTCCCCAGCTACTAAGGCGTCCCCGCCTCCCACTCGACCAACCACTGGTCAAAGCCGGTCGCCACGATGCGCTGGTTGCGGACATCTGACGCTGCCTGGGAGCAGAGCCAGCAGATCGCTCGGTCCATGACATTGGAGGGCAGCAGGCGAGCGCGGATCTCAGCGGGAGTATCAGCGGGGATCATGCCAGTGGCGGTAGCGCCGCCCGGCAGCAGCTGGTTCACGGTGATGGGCGTGTCGGCAAGGTCCGCCGCCATGATTTCAGAGAGAGCGTCCGCGCCCGCCCGGGCGGGACCGTAGGGGACAAAGCCGCGCCGACGCATGGTCGCCTGATTCATCGTCACATTAACAATCCTGCCATGCTGCTGGCCCAGGAAGTGGGGGACGACCTGTCGGGCCATCAGGAAATAGCCGGTCAGGTTGGTGTCGACCAGGTCGCGGAAGCCGTCTGGGCTGACCGCCCAAAATGGCTGCGCCTGGGTGAGGAAGTTCGGGTTGACGCTGCGCATGCCAAGGCCGGCATTGTTGATCAGGACATCCAGACCGCCCAGCTCGGAAATCGCAGCGGCAACTCCGGCTTGGACGGAGGCTGGCTCACGGACGTCGAGTGCCAGCCCCAGCGTCCGCCCGCTCCTGGTGCCGACTTCGGTGGCCACGGCCCGAGCCCGAGTTGCGTCCCGACCGGTCACGACCACCCAGGCTCCGGCCGCTGCCAGCGCCCCGGCCATGGCGCGACCCAAACCGCTGGTTGAACCAGTAATGAGCACTCTGGTGCCAATCAGGTCTACCTCGGGTGGCTCCTGCATCGCTACTCCGAAAATCGTGGTCCCGCGCGGGCGAACTGAGTTTAGGCTGGGCCCACCAGCCAGGTCCACGACCCAGCCCGCTTGAGGGCGGGCTCCTAACGAGGGCGAGTGCGACTTATGGTCGTATGTGTCCCCAGACCTGGCTCAGATAATCGGCGATAGGCGATGGGTAGCGGGGTCGGGTGGGGCTGCCAGGTCGGTACTGGTGCCGACTCGGTTGCGGCCATTCTTTTTGGCCAGGTACATGGCTGCGTCGGCGACCTCTACCAGCTCCGCCCAGTCGGCCGCGCCGCGGGCGGCTTCAGCCGCCCCGATCGAGATCGTGACCGGGCGCGGCGTGGCTGCGGCACTGACCCGCTGGCGGAGGTCCTCCGCGACCAGGGCCGCCGCTGCCTGGGTGGTGTCGTGCAGCAGGACGACGAATTCGTCGCCGCCATAGCGGGCTGCGAAGTCGCCGCGGCGTAGCCTCTGGCGCAGGACGGCCGCGACCTGCTGCAGGACCTGGTCGCCGATGGCGTGGCCCCAATGGTCATTGACCTCCTTGAAGTGGTCCAGGTCGCAGAACAGGATCGAATAGGGGTGGCCGCTGCGGTCCGCTCGGGCCAGGTCACTGACGATGGTCTCGGCCAGGGCACGGCGGTTGTGGAGACCGGTCAGCGGGTCGGTGGATGCCAGTTGCTCCATGTGACTGTGCAGCTGGGCGCGCGAGATGGCCGTGGCGCACTGATCCGCGAAGAGCTCCAGCGCCCTGATCGTGGCCAGGTCCGGATAGCGGTGGTTCCGGGGCCGGTCCAGGGAGATCAGCCCCAGCGTCTGGCCCTGACCCAGGTCCAGCGGAATCGTCAGCGAGTCCATCGGGTGCCACTGGCCCGGGCGCCAGTTCCGAGGCATCTCAGGAACGCTGAGGGCCTCATCCAGTACGGACCCTGGCGGCATCTCATGTTTGCGATGGTCGAAGAGGAAGGACCTGCTGACGCGCATCTCGGGCTGCATCAGAGGCAGGTAGTCCGCCAAGGCCAGCGGCGTCGCCCGCATCCGTTCGGCGTCCTGCTCGTCCACTCCGATGATGGCTCGGGGGTGGAGCAGCCCGGTCGCCACCTCCAGAATGTAAACCGCGATGGCGTCAAACCCACCCGCGTTGCCCAGGATCCTGGCTACTCGTTGCAGGACCTGGTCCAGGGTGAGCGCCTCATGGACACTCGCCCCTGCCTCCAGGAGACCTTGCAGGAGGCGGCGCTCCCGCACCAGAGCCGCAGACGGGCGCGTCGCCCTGGGCCCGCGCGGTGGGCGTGCCAGGCTGGCATCCAGACGGGCTGCGATCACGGCCGCCAGCAAGGCCGTCATCTCCGCGCCGGAGCGGAGCATGGAGGCTGCGGCAAGCTCGAGCACCAGCACATGGGTCGGGCGCCCGGCGTCTGGGCCGAGAGCTAGCACTGCCAGATCGTTTTCTTCTGCCGTTGGCTCGGCCCCTACCTGGGAGCCCGCCACCATCTCAGGGGCCGCGTACGCTGGCAGGAGCACGAAGGGCCCCATCCGCCGCCAGCTGGGAAGGACCAGCTCGCGGACCAGCGTGCCGGCGAGGCTCACGGGGTGGGGACTAGCGAGCTTAGACGACTCCGTGACCACCTGTTGCATGCCGCGGTAGTCGCCATCTTCGGATCGCCGCAACAGGGCAGCGGATCGCGCCTCTAGTAGCCGGGCCGCGGTGGCCAGCAAGCGGCTCTCGGCCTTGGGGTGGCCGGCGGCATTGGTGCGCGCCTCTGAGAGGAAGGCCAGCAGCTGGTCGGGAGCCGGGCCGAGCCGCCCGGGCGGCTCGGCCGCTTCGTCACGCTCGCCTCTTTTGCCCGGGGTACTGCTAGCTGGTGGTACCGATGCCAGGCGAAGACGTCGGGGAGTCGTCGTGTTGGGCTTGGGCATCAGGGCGGCCTGATGCCAGGGGAAGGCCCCACCCACAGCGCTCTGTCCATGGCCCATTTCAGGCCGTTCATCTTGGGAGAAGTGTAGGTCGGCAGGCGGCCGTCGAAGGGGCCAGAACCAATATGGCACGGAGTGGTCACGAAGCTGTCAAGCAGGAGCTGCACGTAGGGGCCACGGTACTCGACCACCAGGGCGACACCAACTGGGTGCCAAGAGGCAACGATGCCATGCGTGGGGTTGGCAACTGGTGGGGAGAAGTGAGCAGGAGATCCCACAAGGGCGCATGAGTCAACCTGATGGAAGAGGGGCCTAAGTGTCTGCGGGATCAAGGCCCGGGTGATTAGGGGCGAGAGTGCCCGCCCTGAACTTCATACGGGACGTCCAGGGTGTGGAATATTGATGAGCGCCTCCGGGCCAGGGTGCTCGCCCCCGGCTGCGGATTGCGACCGAGGTTGGGATGGGCGGTCTGCTGGCGGGGTAAGGTAAACAGAGCCAACATCCCTGTTCACCCCGTACGCATGTGCGATAGTAGAGTCCGTGAACCTCACTGATCGGGTGCGGCGCCAAGGGCCGGTTCTACATCGATGCCAGTTTCACCCCAGCATTCCCTGCTCCGGTCCCGGCTTACCAGGCTCTGCTCTCGGACCCGGCCACGCGCACCCTGGCGCTGGACCACAACCATGGCTTCCTGACCCCGCCCTGCTGGACCGCTCCGGCAACCCGGTCGGCCGGCTGCCTCACATCCCTCTGATCACCGAGGACTTGTCCCCCTCGACCCGGGACGGTCACCTGCGCCAGGCGATCACCCAGCTCCTGGACCTGGCGGAGGTGAGCGGTGCCAGCTCCATCACCATCGAGGACCTCGGCTTCTCGGCGATGCGCTCGACCGGCCGGGGGCGATACGGTTCCCGGCGCTGGTTCCGCCAGGTGATCTCGGGGGTGCCGACTGCCAAGTTCAGGGATCGATTGGTGGCGATGGCCTCCAGGCGGGGTATCGCAGTGGTCGGCGTCCCCGCCGCCTACTCCTCAATCTGGGGACGCCAGCACTGGCTGGCTCCCCTCTTGGCACAGCAGGTATCCGGGCACACGGCCGCGGCGGTCGTGTTCGGTATAGAGGATCGAAGCGGCGGGGCCAGCCGCTGAGGTGGAGAGCTACCGCGTGGAAAGCGTCGGCATGGCAGGTGCCGGGGGCGAGGGCCAGGCCAAGATCCGAAGGCGTCAGGGCGCAGCCACACAAGCGGCGCAAGACCCGAAACCGCGACCGCATACTTGGCCCAGCCCAGGTCGGGAACGACAGTTGGTCCCGACCTGGTGTCGCTTATGGGCACTCAGCAGGAACTGTGGACTCAACCAAGGAGGATGCAAGTGAGAGACCTCGTGCGAGCTACCGAGATCCACCTAGTGCGGCGTCCGCAGGGCCCCCCGGTACCGGGTGATTTTGCCACCGTGGCCAGGGGGATTGAGGTGTCCCCTGGGGAGATCCTCGTCCGGAATGCCTTCCTGTCCGTCGATCCCTACATGCGAGGCCGGATGAATGATGGTCCGTCCTATGTTCCTCCCTACCAGGTGGGCCGGGTCATGGACGGCGGAGCGATCGGGAGAGTGATTGCGGCGCCTCCTGACTCCAAGCTTCGACCCGGTCAGGTGGTGCTTCACAACCTGGGCTGGCGGGACTTCGCCACTGGTCCGGAGGCGGCCTTCCGAGCGTTGGAGCCCCGGCCGGGTCTATCTCTGTCGACCTACCTCGGCGCTTTGGGTATGCCCGGCCTCACCGCCTACGTCGGCCTCCTCGATGTCGCCAGGTTGCAAAGTGGCGAGGTCGTCTTCGTCTCCGGTGCCGCTGGGGCCGTAGGCAGCGTCGTTGGCCAACTGGCCAAGCTGCACGGAGCCGGCCGAGTGATCGGCAGCGCCGGGTCGGACGCCAAAGTTGAGCACCTCCTGCGGGATCTCCACTTCGATGCGGCGTTCAATTACAAGCGGGGACCGGTGTTGCAACTGTTGGCGGAGGCGGCGGGCGACACCGGCATCGACGTCTACTTCGACAACGTCGGTGGCGACCAGCTGGAGGCGGCGCTTTCATTGCTGAATGTGCATGGGCGAGTCGCCATGTGTGGAGCGGTTTCGCGCTACAACGCAGCCGGCCCGATGCCGGGGCCGAACAACCTGGGGCTGGCGGTGGGGAAACGGCTGAGACTGGAGGGGTTCTTGGTGGGCGACCATGGTCCGCGCAGGGGGGCATTCCTCTCCGAGGTGGGAGAGGCGCTCTCCGAGGGCCGACTGCGCGCCGACGAGAGCGTCGTGGACGGAATCGAGAACATGCCCGGCGCCTTCATCGGCATGCTTCGGGGAGACAATGTGGGCAAGATGGTGGTAAGGGTGGGGGCCTGACTTCAGACCACTGGAGTGTGCGCGGACCGGACCAGGGGCCGTGGAGAGGAGTCGACGACCTCGAGCTCGCCACGCTCACGTGGGTGCACTGGTGGAACACCGAGCGCCTCCACGGCTATCTCCGAGACGTTCCGCCAATCGAGTTCGAGGCCGCCTACGCTGCCGAACAGGCCGACCAGCAACGGGTTGGAATCCAATAACCCGGGTCTCCATCAAACCCAGGGGGATTCAGTTCGCCCGCCACGAGCCCACTGTTGCCAAGGACGCTACTCGTGCGTAGAGGACGAGGTCCCTTCGTTGCGGCCGGTCGGTCGTCGCGTCTACGGGTGTACGGGCAGGATGGTCTCGATCACCTCGTCCCCCGACAGGCGTCAACCGCGCCAGACCAGACGGGTAGTTGTGGCCGCCGAAGCATCGAACGCGGCCGATCGATCCATCTGCGCCGCTGGGTTGGAGTTCGAGCGCGGCACGTAACGGTTATCGCATAGCTCCGGTCGGTTGTCCCTTGCCTTAGCCGGCAGTGACCGCGCCGGAGTGAACAGCGTTACGGTCGGCTTTCATCATCGTCGTGGTCGCCGTCACTCTTGGCTGTGACGTCACCGCCCGGCCCTCACCACCGTGGCCGTATTGCGCCGGACGACCCACTTGACCGCCTCGGGGACGAAGAAGCCTGCGGTCGACGCCACCAAGACGATGGCGAGTTCGGCCGGGTCGAGGGCATGGGTGCCGAACACTCTCTGGAGGGGCGGCGCGTAGACAAGCGCGATCTGCGCCGCGGTCGCGGTCAGCACCGCGACGACGAGCCACGGGTTCGCCCGCCACCGGAGACTTAACGCGCTCTGTCGCTCTGATCGCGCCGATAGTGCGTTGCCCATCTGGAGCAAGGCGAGCATCGTGAACACCATCGTCCGCCACTGCCACCCCGCTGAGTGGGCGAATTCCTGGACCACGATGACGACAGCGGCCATGACGAGGCCGACGCCCAACGCGTGCGCCCAGAGACCGCGCCCGAGGACCGATTCCTTGGGAGGGCGGGGTGGCCGGTCTAATACGTCCGGCTCGGCCGGTTCGAGCCCGAGCGCGACGGCTGGTAAACCGTCGGTGACCAGGTTGACCCAGAGGATCTGGATCGGCAGCAGAGGAATCGGTAGCCCGATGAGCGGCGCGAGGAACATGACCCAGATTTCCGAGCTATTCGTCGTGAGCAGGTATCGCACGAACCTCCGGATGTTGTCGTAGATCCGCCTGCCCTCCTCGATCGCGTGCACGATGGTGGCAAAGTCGTCGTCCCCGAGGATGATGTCGGCCGCCTCCTTGGCGACGTCGGTGCCCGTCAAGCCCATAGCGACCCCGATGTCGGCTAGGCGCAGCGCCGGGGCGTCATTGACCCCGTCGCCGGTCATGGCCACCACCGCGCCGTTGGCCTTCCAGGCTTTGACGATGCGGAGCTTCTGCTCGGGGTTCGTGCGCGCATAGACCGCGGTGAGGGGTGCCAGGATGGCGAGCTGTTCGTCGTCGAGCGCGTCGAGGTCCGCGCCGCTGAGGACCCGTTCGTCATCTGTGATGCCGATCCGTTGGGCAAGAGCCGACGCCGTGAGCGGGTGGTCGCCGGTGATCATGACCGGGGTGATCCCCGCATGTCGGCAGGCCTCGATGGCGGCCGTGGCAGCGGGTCGGGGCGGGTCGGTGATAGCAACAAGGCCGAGCAGGTGCAGGCCGTCCTCGGCGGCCTCGAGAGGGTCCGGGACTCCGGCACAGTAGCGCTCGGCGAGGGCGAGAACGCGGAACCCCTCGGCGGCCCATTGGTCGGCAATATGCCCTCCTGCCATAGCCGTCGGACCGTCGGCCGGGTCGAGGAGCGGTTCGAGCGCCCCGAATGCCCCCTTGGTCGCCACCCACGTGCGGTCGCCCTCGGAGTGCAGGGTCGTCATGCGGCGCCTGGACGGGTCGAAACCGATCTCGGCCCGACGGGGCCGCAGCAGGCCAAGCTCCCCTTGGTCGATGCCGAGCTTGCCCGCAAAAGCGAGCAAGGCTCCTTCAGTCGGGTCGCCGACCGTGCGCCAGCCCTCGTCGGGCGCCGCGCCGAATTGCAGGGAAGCGTCGTTGCACCCGGCTGCAACCAAGGCGACGCGGTGGAGGTACGGATCGGCCTCCTCGGACATCCCGCTCGGCACGCGCCCGGCCGCGCCTGTCACGTCGCCCTCGGGTGCGTACCCCTCACCGTTCACCGTATAGGTGCCAGCAGGCGTCCACGCCCGCTCGACCATCATTCTGTTGCTGGTGAGCGTCCCGGTTTTGTCGGTGCAGATGACAGTGACCGAGCCAAGGGATTCCACCGCCGGCAGGCGGCGGACGATTGCCTGGCGCTCTGCCATGCGCCGCGCACCGAGCGCCAGGGCAATGGTCACGACGGCGGGAAGCCCTTCTGGGATGGCCGCTACCGCGAGGCTCACCGCGGTGAGGAACATGCGATCGACCGCTTCTCCCGAGGCGACTCCTGCGACGAACACGATGACGCAGACGACGAGGGCCCCCGCCGCCAGGGTGCGTCCCACCGACGCGAGCTGCACCTGGAGGGGCGTCAGCGAGCGCCGTTGGCTCTGCACAAGTTCAGCCACACCCCCGATCTCGGTCGTCATGCCGGTGCTCGTGACGACGCCCGTCGCTCGTCCATGACTGACCGAGGTGCCCTTGAACGCCATGCACCGCCGGTCCGCCAGCAGCGTCCCCGCGCTAGGTTCGAGCGCATCGACGGACTTCGTCACCGTCTCGGCCTCGCCGGTCAGCGCGGCCTCCTGCATACGCAGCGCCTGCACATCCAAAAGGCGCAGGTCGGCGGGGACGATCTCACCGGACTCGAGCATGACGATGTCCCCCGGCACGAGGGCAGCCGACGCGACCTCCTTCACCTCGCCGTCACGCCGTACCCGACAGTGGTCGGCCGCCATGTGACGCAGTGCGTCCACCGCGCGCTCGGCTCGACCTTCCTGGATGAAGCCGACGATCCCATTGAGCAATAGGACCACCCCAATTACGGCCGTATCCTTCACGTCCCCGATCACCAGGGTGATCGCGGCCGCCGCGGCCAGCACCGCGCTCAGAGTGTTTGTGAACTGTGCGGCGAACCGCAGCCACTCGGACCGACGCGGCCCCTCCTCGAGTTGATTAGGCCCTGTGACCGCTAGGCGGGCCGTCGCCTCCTCCGAAGTGAGCCCGGTCATGGCGTCCGCGCCGAGGCTCTGGAGCACCTCGGCCGGACCGACCGCCCAGGGTGTCTCCATGGTGGTCATCCGCTGTCCGGTGCGACGGGATCCTGGCTCAGCTTGTCGGCGGCGGCTTCCTGATCGTTGCGAAGCGACACCATGAGCGGCGATCGGTCAAGTAGGACGACCCCGGCC